>Ga0182742_1000994_pt1 | contig 38864 bp, 48 predicted proteins | sample eDN5th37CBELigMG_FD_128880 | JGI IMG/M metagenome (GOLD analysis project Ga0182742, IMG submission 128880) | Enriched Miracle-Growth compost microbial communities from Emeryville, California, USA - eDNA 5th pass 37_C BE-Lig MG (version 2)... ... | reverse complement strand
GGCGGCACGGTTCAAGCGTGACGACCAGTGGGTCGACGTCTCCTACCGCGAGCTCGCGGACACGGTGTCCGAGCTCGCCCGCGGGCTCGTCGACCTCGGGCTGGCGCCCGGCGACCGCGTCGCGCTGCTGTGCTCGACCCGCGTCGAGTGGACCTACGCCGACTTCGCCATCACGTCGGCCGGCGGCGTCGTCGTCCCGGTCTACCCCACGAACTCGCCCGACGAGTGCGCCTGGGTCGCGGGCGACTCCGAGTCGCGCTTCGTCATCTGTGAGGACGCCACGCAGGCCGCGAAGATCGCCGCCGTCCGCGACCGGCTGCCGCACCTGGAGGCCGTGATCGCGATCGAACCGGCCGAGGACACGATCGGGCTGCACGAGCTGCGCGAGCGTGGCCGCCCGCGCGCCGCCGCCGAGATCCAGGACCGCATCGCGGCCGTCCGGCCCGAGGACCCCTACACGATCATCTACACGTCCGGGACGACCGGGCCGCCGAAGGGCTGCGTGCTCTCGCACGACAACTACCGGCAGGTCACCCGCATGTGCGAGCAGATCGACGTGATCGAGGCGGGCGAGGTCGTCTACCTCTACCTGCCGCTCGCGCACTCCTACGCGCTGCTGATCCAGCTGCTGGCCGTCGACCTCGGCGCGCCGCTGGCCTACTGGAGCGGCGACCCGCAGCAGATCGTGCCGGATCTGATGGCGGTCAAGCCCGCCTACCTGCCGTCGGTCCCGCGCATCTTCGAGAAGATCTACACGCTGATCACCGCCAACCACGACCCGGCCAAGATCGCCGCCGCGACCCAGCTGGGCCTGAAGGTGCGGCGGATGCGGGAGGCCGGCGAGCCCGTCCCGGAGCCGCTGCAGCAGGCGTTCGACAAGGCCGACGCCGAGCTGTTCGCCAACGTCCGCGGCCTCTTCGGCGGCAACCTCAAGCAGGCCACGAGCGGCGCCGCCCCGATCGCGAAGGAGATCCTCGAGTTCTTCTACGCCTGCGGCGCGCCCGTCCTGGAGGGCTACGGGATGACCGAGACCTCCACGGTGACCACGACCTCGACCGTGGAGGACCACCGGCTGGGCACCGTCGGCCGCGCGCTCCCCGGCGCCGAGGTCAAGATCGCCGACGACGGCGAGATCCTCGTGCGCGGCCCGCACGTCTTCCAGGGCTACTACAAGTCCGGCGACACGACCTCCTTCGGCGCCGTGACCGAGGACGGCTGGCTGCACACGGGCGACCTCGGCTCCCTCGACGCCGACGGCTACCTGACGATCACCGGCCGCAAGAAGGACATCATGATCACCGCCGGCGGCAAGAACCTCACGCCGGCCAACGTCGAGAACGACCTCAAGCGCTCGCGCTGGATCTCCCAGGCGGTCCTGCACGCCGACCGTCGCCCGTACCCGGTCGCGCTGCTCACGCTCGACGGCGAGGAGATCGTCCACTTCGCGCGCGAGCACGGCCTGCCCGAGGACGTCGCAGCGCTCCACTCCGAGCCCAAGGTGATCGAGCTCATCCAGTCCGAGGTCGACCGCGTCAACGAGCGCTACGCGCGCGCCGAGCAGGTCAAGCGCTTCTTCCTGCTCGACCACGACCTCTCGCAGGAGACGGGCGAGCTGACGCCGACCTTGAAGGTCAAGCGCAACGTCGTCAACCAGCTCTACGCGGAGCGCTTCGACGCGCTCTACGCGTCGGACTGACGCAGCAGCGCGCCCGTCGTCTGCTCCAGGATCCTCCGCCAGGCGCGGGTCTTCTCGCGCTCGGCGGAGAAGTGGCGGACGACCTTGCGCACGCGCGTGGCCGAGATCTCGATCCCGTGGCGGCGGCAGACCTCGCGGATCTCGTCGTAGTCCTGGGCGAGCTTGAGCGTCACCGACTCGAAGCCGTGGCGGGCGACGTCCACGCGCGACGCGAAGTTGAGGATGTTCGTCTGGAACATCAGCTCGTCGTCGGGATCGGGCTCGATCAGCACGATGTCGACGCCGGGGTAGCGCTCCTTCCAGTGGCTGGCCATCTCGTGCAGCCGCTGGTAGGCGAGCAGCTTGAAGGTCTGGTAGCCGATCTTCGGGAAGCCCATGTCCGAGACGCGCCGCGCGCGCGTGCCGAACAACGTCGGGATCGTCTTGGAGAAGTCGTTGACGTAGGGGACGAGCGGGTTGACGACCACGATGAACTTCGCGCCCGCCTCGACCGCGATGTCCACGTTGGTGGTGGAGACGATCCCGCCGTCGACGAGCTCGCGCTCGCGCACGCGGTAGGGCGCGTAGATCATCGGCAGCGCCGTCGAGGCGCGGACCGCGGCGCTGATCGGGATGTCGTCCCAGCCCTCGGCGCCGAGCACGATCCGCTCGCACGTGTCGAGGTCGGTCGCCGCCAGGTAGAGCTCGCGGTCCAGCAGCCGGAAGTCGTCCGTGCGGCCGTCCTCGCCCAGCGCCTTGCGCAGGTAGTCCTCGACGCCCGCGCCCGTGTAGATGCCCGAGGGCAGCGCGTCGCCGAGCGCCAGCACGAGGTCGACCGCCGACAGCGAGCCCAGCGACGCGGCGACGTTGCGGGCGACGCTGATCGCGTGCAGCGGCAGCTTGAGCGCCTTCAGCGCGAACTCGGTCTTGTTGAGCGTCATCAGCATCTCGCGCCCGAGCGGCGGCAGCGCGCGCGGCAGCTGGTCGTTGACCGTGCGCATCATCTGCTCGGGGGTGACGCCATTGGCGACCAAAGAGGCAATCAGCGCGCCGGCGCTGGTCCCCACGTAGACGTCGAACTGATTGACCGAACGGTTGGAGGAGAGCAGATCGAGCGCCCGCAGCGCCCCGATCTGGTAGACGCCGCCCGTGAACCCGCCCCCGCCGAGCACGAGCGCGGTTCGCGACGACCGGCGCTTGCGCCGGGCCGGCGGGTTCATCTCGACGACCTTTCCCATCCGGGAAACAGTCTATGTTGCCCGCGACTTCCGGCCCGCTGCCGGGTTCTGAACGCTCGCATGGCTCGTCTGCTCGTCTTCCTCATCGCCGCCGTCGCGCTGTTCCCGAGCGCCGCCGGCGCCGCCGGTCCCGCCGCCACCAAACGCGCGCTGGCGCGCGAGATGGCCAAGACCAGCGCCTCCAGCGGCGCCTACGTCGTCGATCTCGGCTCGGGTGAGACGATCTTTGCGTCCAAGCCGGACACGCCGCGCATCCCGGCCTCGGTGGAGAAGCTCTACACGGCTGCCGGCGCGCTGCTGCGCTACGGGCCGGAGGGCCGGCTGACGACCGAGGTGCTGGCCGACGAACTGCCGGACGAGACCGGGACGATCCGCGGCAACGTGGTGCTGCGCGGCGCGGGCGACCCGACGCTGGACGCCTCCTCGCTGCGCTCGCTCGCGCGCCGCCTCGCCAGGGCCGGGCTGAAGCGGATCACGGGCCGCGTGATCGGCGACGAGTCGGCGTTCGACGCCTTCCGCGGCGTGCCGTCCTCGGGCTACCGGCTCTCGAGCTGGGTCGGGCCGCTGAGCGCGCTGTCCTACAACCGCGGCCGCACCGGCGTCGCGCGCCCGTACTTCCAGTCCAGCCCGGCGCTGTTCACCGCCCAGGCGTTCCAGCGCGCGCTCAAGCGCGAGGGCGTCAAGATCGGCCGCAGCGCCCGCGCCGGGACCGGCCAGGTCGGGATGACCCCGCTGTCGGAGCTCGAGTCGGACCCGATGGCGTCGATCGTGCGCCAGATGAACGTGCCCTCGGACAACTGGATCGCCGAGATGCTGAGCAAGGGCCTGGGCTCGCAGTTCGGCGGCGAGGGCAGCACCGTGGCCGGCGGCCGCGTGGTGCGGGAGGCGATCCGCCCGTTCGGCATCAGCCCGAAGATCGTCGACGGCTCGGGGCTCTCGCGCTCGAACCGGACCACGCCGCGCCAGGTGGTCACGCTGCTCGCCGGCCTCGCCGAGTCCGAGGTCGCGAGCGCGTTCGACGCGTCGCTGCCCGTGATCGGCCGCCACGGCACGGTCTCGGGGCGCATGCGCGGCACGCCCGCCCAGGACCGCTGCCGGGCCAAGACCGGCACGCTCAGCAACGTGTCGGCGCTCGCGGGCTACTGCGACACCACGGGCGGCGAGCGGGTCGCCTTCGCCTTCCTGATGAACCGCGTGTGGCCGGGCTCCGCGCGCACCGTGCAGGACCGCATGACGGTCGCGCTGGCGCGCTACGACGCCGGTTAGCGCCCCAGCACGCTGAGGATGTTCGAGTAGTCGTCGGTCCAGGTGGCCGAGTCCGGGCCGGTCCGGCACTCGCGCCAGAACGAGCTGGGCTGGGTGATCGCGCCCAGATGCTCGGGGGAGCGCGCGAGCGCCACCCAGATCGACGCGCTCGCCTCGCGCACGCCCTCGGCGATCAGCGAGTCCTGGCCGCCGAAGGAGCAGGTCAGGCCGGCGTCGCGCGCGTGGTTGGCCAGCACGGGCTCGAGGCTCAGGTAGCGGTTGGAGATGTGCAGGGCGAGCACCCCGTCGGGCCGCAGCTTGCGGAAGTAGAGCGCGATCGCCTCGCGCGTGAGTAGGTGCGTCGGGATCGCGTCGGAGCTGAAGGCGTCGGCCACCATCAGCGTGAACTCGCCGTCGGGGGCGTCCTGCAGCGACAGCCGCGCGTCGCCGAGCACGATGTCGATGCTGCCGGGCGCGTCGCGCAGGTAACTGAAGTGGCCCGAGTCGCGGGCGATCCGGACGATCTCCGGGTCGATCTCGTAGAACGTCCAGCGGTCGCCGGGCTGGCTGTAGGCGGCCAGCGTGCCCGTGCCCAGGCCGATCGCGGCCGTCCGCTGGGTGAGCGTGCGCGGGCCGCCCGCGATCAGCTGGCCGATCGGGCTCCCCGGGTGGTAGTAGGTCGTGGGCTGCGGCAGGCCCGCCGCCCGCACCTGGTTGCCGTGCAGGGTCGTCCCGTGCGTGAGCGAGCGCACGGAGCCCGACTCGGCCTTGACGACCCGCACGCCGAAGAAGTTGCGGCCGCGCTCGAGCACGTCGTGCCCGCCGGCCGCGAGCCCCAGCGTCCCGCCCGCCAGCAGCGCCGCCAGCCCGGCGGAGAGCCGGACCGGGTGCCGGAGCGCGAACAGCAGGCAGCACGCGACCCCGCCGGCGACGATCCAGCGGTCGTAGCCGTCGATCTCGCTCAGCGCGACGTAGAGCGCGATCCCGAACGCGAGCGGCCACGCGAGGTCCTCGAACCCGGGCCGCCGCGGGCGGCGCAGCCCGGGCCACAGCGCCGCGCCCAGCACGAGCGCCAGCGGGTACTCCGCGAACGAGCTGAAGACCACGGGCGCCAGCAGCGCGGCCGACGCGCCGCCGAGCACGCCGCCCGCGGACTCCACGAGGTAGAAGCCCGTCAGCCGCTCGGGCGCGGGCCGGTCCTGGGCGAGCCGGCCGTGGCAGACCATCGCCACCACGAACACGGCCAGCAGGTGCACGCCGATGATCAGCCACAGCGGCTGGCGGACCTCGAGCAGCGTCACCGCGGCCACGGTCAGCACCGCGGGCGCCAGCAGCCACACCGACGCGCGGTAGACGAGCCGCGAGCGCCCGCCGCTGGAGAACGCGATCATGAACGTGATCAGGTAGAGCCCGAGCGGCAGCACCCACAGCAGCGGGATCGGCGCGACGTCGGTGGTCAGCACCGACGTCGCGGCGACGATCAACGCCGACGGGACGAACGCCAGCGCCAGCCAGCGCGCCCGGCGCGGCCACGTGATCCGCTCGTCGCCGGCGGGCGCCCGCGCGGCCGCGGCGGGCCCGGCCGAGCGCCACACGAACGCGCCGCAGGCCAGCAGCAGCACCACCAGGGCGGCGTAGCCCCACGTCCACAGCAGGCCTTGCTCGTCCAGCGCCAGCCGCGGCTCGAACAGCAACGGGTAGGACACCAGCCCGAGCACGCTGCCGAAGTTGCTCGCCCGGTACAGGAAGTACGGGTCGCGGCCGGCGGGGTGGTCGGTGTGGACGAGCCAGCGCTGCAGCAGCGGCGCCGTCGAGGAGACGACGAAGAACGGCAGCCCGACCGAGACCACGAGCAGCCCGAGCAGCGTCCAGGCGAGGTTGCCCGTGGACATGCCGGCGGTCGCGGCGGGCACGCCGAGCGGCAGCGTCAGGGCCGGCAGCACGAGCAGCACGCCGTGCAGCGCCAGCGCGGGGCGCAGGCCGAGCCGGCTCGAGGACAGGTGCGCGTACAGGTAGCCGAGCAGCAGCGTGGCCTGGAAGAACACGAGCGCGATCGCCCACACCGCGGGCGCCGAGCCGAACGTCGGCAGCACGAAGCGGGCGACCATCGGCTGGACCGCGAACAGCAGGATCGCGCTCAGCAGCATCGTGACCGAGAACAGCGCGACGACGCCGCGGTCCGTGCGCTGCAGGGGGGCCGTCGCGGCGCTCACGGGAGCACGAAGGGCCGGATCTTGTCCACGACGAGCGTCTGGCTGAGGACCTCGTCGAAGGCCAGCGGCGCCGCCCGGTAGCCCGCGAGCAGCCGCAGCGTCGACGCCTGCTGGGCCTCCGTGTGCACGATCCGCGTGAGCAGCTCGCGCACCGGCGCGGTGCGCGCGGAGGGGATCGCGCCGAGGTAGGCGCTGACCACGGTGTCCTCGATCGTCGGGGCCAGCGCGACGAACTCCTCGCGGTCCTCGAGCCGGAACTCGAACCGGGCCCGCTCGCCGGGCTCGGCGCCGAGCTTCCGCAGCTGCGCCGTGAGCAGCTCGATGTGCTCGCGCTCGTGCTCGGCGAAGCCGTGCACGAGGCTGCCCAGGTCGGCGCCGATCTCCAGCTCGAGCGCCTCGCGGTAGAGCGTGGCCTGCAGCTGCTCGAGCACGAGCGCGAAGTTCAACACGCCCGCGTCGTCCGCCTGGCCGCGCGCGGCGGCGGGGAACGCCAGGGCGGCGAGGCCGCCCAGGAAGCCCGCGCGGGTCAGCTTCACGCCAGCCACCCGCGGACGCGCTCCAGCGCCTCGGCGAGCGCGACGGGCTCGCCCAGCGCCTCCGCCGGTGCCGGCGCGGTACCCTCGAGCTCGCGCAGGGCGACCACGTGGCGGGCCTCGACGGCGTGGATGGACAGCGCGGTGGCCAGCAGGCCGGCGTTGGCGATCCGCGGGACGAGCGCCAGCAGCGCCGCGGCGTGCTGCTCCTCGATCCGCCGCGCCAGCCGCGGGATGCCGTCCGCCTCCGGGAGCCGCAGCGCGAGCCGCCCGCTGGCCGGCGGGCGCCCGCCCGCGTCGCGGATGGCGCGCTCCAGCGTCCGCGCGTGCGCGCGCTCCTGGGCGGCCAGCTCGCGCAGCACGGCCGGCCCGCCCTGGCGGGCGGCCTGCGCGTAGAACGCGGCCTCGAGGCGCTCGAACGCCAGCGCGTCGCCGAGCAGCGCGAGGTCCTGCCGGCTGACGCCGGGCCGGCGCACGGATCGCTCGGAGCCGCCGCAGGCGCCCAGCAGCGTCGCGCCGCCCGCCGCCCACAGCAGCGACCGCCTCGAATGTCCCTCCATGCGCCTAAGTCTGGCGATGCTTCTCGCGCCAGCGCTTGCGCGCGCGCTCGATCGACTCCAGCGCCTCCTCGCGCTGGTACCAGCCGTCGACGCGCACGACCTTCCACTCGGGCGTCTTGTAGATCGAGAAGAAGTGCGAGATCTCGTCGCGCAGCGCCATCGGCAGGTCGTCGAGGCGCTCGATGTGGCTCCAGTTCGGGTCCGTGTAGGGGACGCAGAGGATCTTGTTGTCCTCGGCGCGCTCGTCGCGCATCCGGAACAGCGCGACCGGCTTGACCTCGATCAGGCAGCCGGGGAAGGTCGGCTCGGACACGACGATCATCGCGTCCAGCGGGTCGCCGTCGCCGGCGAGCGTGTCGCGGAAGAAGCCGTAGTCGGTCGGATAGCCGAGCGAGGAGAACAGCAGGCGGTCCAGCTTGATCGCGCCGAGCTCCTCGTCGTACTCGTACTTGTTCGAGGACCCCTTGGGGATCTCGACGACGGCCACGAGCGGGTCGGACATCGTCGCGCAGCCTACCCCGCCAGCAGCGCCAGCAGGCCCGCTTCGTCGAGCACGGGCACGCCGAGGCGCTCGGCCTTCTCGAGCTTGGAGCCCGGCGACGCCCCCGCGACCACGTAGGAGGTCTTCTTGGACACGCTGCCGGTGACCTTGCCGCCGGCGCGCAGGATGCGCTCGGTCGCCTCCTCGCGCGTGAGGTCCGGCAGCGTGCCCGTGAGCACGAACGTCTTGCCCGCGAGCGGGCCCTCGCCGGGCGGCGGGCCCTCCTCCTCGAAGCGCAGGATGCCGCGCAGGTCGTCGACCAGCGGCCGCAGCCCGTCCAGCTGCGAGTGGATCAGCTCGGCCACCTTGGGCCCGATCCCCGGCGTCTCGGCGATCTGCTCGGGGGTCGCGTCCAGCAGCGCGTCGACGGTGCGGAAGCGCTGCGCGAGGCTGCGGGCGGTGACGTAGCCGACGCCCTCGATCCCGATCGCGAACAGCACGGTGGCGAACGGCCGCTCGCGGCTGGCCTCGATCGAGCGCAGCAGGCGGTCCACGCTGACCTCGCCGAAGCCCTCCAGCTCGAGCAGCTTGTCGCGGTCCAGGCGGTAGAAGTCCGCGGGCGTGCGCACGAGCCCGAGCCGCTGGAAGAGCGCGACCTGCTTCTCCCCCAGCCCGTCGATGTCCATGATCTGCGCGAACGCCACCAGCAGCTGCCAGCGGCGCTCGGGGCACTCCCGGTTCGGGCAGCGGGTGAAGACGCCGGTCTTGACCGTGGGCGTGTCGCAGAACGGGCAGCGCTCGGGCGGCCGTGGCGGGTCGGCGCGGTCGTCGCGCTCGGCGGCGTGCGGCGCGGGCGAGATCACCTGCGGGATCACGTCGCCGGCGCGCAGGACGATCACGTCGTCGCCCGGGCGCACGTCCTTGCGGGCCAGGTCCTCCTCGTTGTGCAGCGTCGCCGCCTTGACGGTGACGCCGCCGACGTGGACGGGCTCCAGCTCCGCGAACGGGTGCAGGTCGCCGAACTTGCCCACGTTCCAGTTGATCGCGTTCAGCCGCGTGACCGCGGTCGTGGGCGGGAACTTCCACGCGATCGCCCAGCGCGGGTCGCGCCCGACGACGCCGAGGCGGCGCTGCAGCTCGAAGTCGTCGACCTTGACCACGACGCCGTCGATCTCGAAGTCCAGCGCTCCGCGGCGCTCCTGCCAGCGCAGGCACTGGGCCACGACCTCGTCCTCGCTGGCGAGCTTGACGATGTCCCCGTTGACGCGGAAGCCGTGCGCGCGCAGCCACTCCAGCGCCTCCCAGTGGCTCGAGAGGCGCAGGCCCTCGCTGGCGCCGATCCCGTAGCACCACATCGACAGCGGCCGCTCGGCGGCGAGGTTCGGGTCCAGCTGGCGGATCGTGCCCGCGGCGCTGTTGCGCGGGTTCATGAACGTCGACAGGCCCTGCTCGGCGCGGCGCTCGTTGAGCGCGGCGAAGTCCGGCAGCGACATGTAGACCTCGCCGCGGACCTCGAGCAGCGGCGGCGCGTCGTCGATCCTGAGCGGGATCGCGCCGATCGTGCGCAGGTTGTGGGTGACGTCCTCGCCGACGATGCCGTTGCCGCGGGTGGCGCCGCGCTCGAGCACGCCGTCGCGGTAGACGAGCGAGATCGCCAGCCCGTCGATCTTCGGCTCGCAGACGAACTCGAACGCGGGGTCCTCGATGCCCTCGCGCGCCAGGTGGTTGCGCATGCGCTCCACCCAGGCCCGCAGCTCCTCCTCGCTGCGCGCGTTGGCCAGGCTGAGCATGGGCTGCAGGTGCGTGACCTTCTCGAGCTTGGAGACCGGCTCGCCGCCGACGCGCTGGGTCGGGGAGTCCGGCGTGACCAGCTCGGGGTGCTCGCGCTCGAGCGCGCGCAGCTCGTCCAGCAGCGCGTCGTAGGCGTCGTCGCCGATCTCGGGGTCGTCGAGGACGTAGTAGCGGTGGTTGTGGTAGGCGAGCTGCTCGCGCAGCTCGGCCGCGCGCTCCGCCGGGTTCACAGCAGCTGCGCGAAGTCGAACTCGCGCAGCCCGTCCATGCCGTGCTGCGCCGTCAGCTCCAGGTGCAGCGGCGTGACCGCGATCTTGCCGGCGGCGACCGCCGCCACGTCGGTGCCGGGCTCGCCCGTCTCCAGGTGCGGCGCGTTGCCGTAGACGCGGAACAGCCGGCGCCCGCCCACGTCCTCCTCGATCAGCTCGAGCCGGTCCTGGTAGACGCGCTTGCCCAGCTCGCCGACCTCGACCCCGGTGGGCTCGCCCGCCGGCACGTTGATGTTCAGCAGCGTGCCGGGCGGCAGCGGGACCTCCTCCAGGCGCTCGACCACGCGCGCCGCAAAGCGCGCCGCGTGCGTGAAGTCGAACAGGTTGCCGAGCCGGAAGTCCATCTCGCGGTGCGCGGACTGCTGGGAGATCGCGACCGCCGGCAGCCCGAGCACGAGGCCTTCGAAGGCGGCCGCGACCGTGCCCGAGTAGGTGATGTCGTCGCCCAGGTTGGCGCCGTGGTTGATGCCGGAGACGACCATGTCGGGCTCGAAGCCCTCGATCAGACCCAGGTGGGCGAGCCGCACGCAGTCGACGGGCGTCCCGTCGCAGGCGTAGCCGACTGTGCCGTCCTCGAACGGCACCTCGGCGACCCACAGGGGCCGCCGGAACGTGATCGAGCGCGCGGTCGCGGTCCGGTTGTCGTCGGGCGCGATCACGGCCAGCTCGATGTCGTCGATCTCGACGAGCGCGCGCCGCAGCGCCTGCAGGCCCTCGGCGTCGATGCCGTCGTCGTTCGTCAGCAGGACCTTCAGCACTTCGACGACTCTACTGAGGTCCAGGGCCGCCGCCGTGCCCGGGGCATATGGTCAGCCGGATGGCGCGCGATCCGGGGTGGCGGTGTGGCGTGCTGCTGGTGGCCGGGGTCCTCGCCCTGCTGCTCGGCGGCCTGGCGCTGTATGCGCGCGGCGCCGTGTTCGACGGCCGCGCGTTCGCCGAGCGCGCGACCGCGACGCTGCGCCAGGACGAGGTCCAGGCCGAGATCGCGGCACGGATCACCGACCGCGAGCTCGGGGCCAGCCCGGAGCTGGCCGCGCACCGGCCGGTGGTCGAGGCCGCGGTCGCCGACGTGATCGCGGGGCCGCGCTTCGAGGCCGAGTTCCGCAGCGGCGCGAGCGCCCTGCACGCGGCGCTGTTCGACCAGGGCGAGCGGGCGCTGGTGCTGCCCGGCGTGGGCGGGGAGCTGCGGGCGTCGCTCGCGGCCCGCTCGCCGGCGGCCGCGCGGCTGCTGCCGCCCGCCGACCCCGAGCTGCTGCGGCTCGGCGGCGGCCCGCTGGAGGACGTGCTGCTGCGCGCCGCGCCGGTCGCGCGCGACCTCTCGCTGCTGGCGCCGCTCGCGCTGCTGGCCGGGCTGGTGCTGCTCGGTGGGGCGGCGCGGCGGGCTTCGACGCGGCGGCTCGCGGCACGCCGGGTCGCGCTGGGCGTCGCCCTCGCCGGCGGCACGACGGTGGCGGCGACGACGGTCGCCCGCGCGCTCGTGCTCTCCACCTTCGACACCAGCCACGGCGACGCGGTGGTCGGCACGATCTGGAGCGCGTTCCTGGCCGACCTGCGGCTCTGGGGCCTGGCGGCGGGCGTGCTCGGGCTGGTCGCGGCGGCGGTCTGCGAGCCCGGCGTGGCGTGGCGGCGGGTCGCCGCGCGGGTGCTGGCGCCGCACGGCAGCGGTGCGCGGCTCGCGCGCGCCGGCGCGCTCGGCCTGCTGGCGGCGCTGCTGCTGTGGAATCCCGCGGTGCCGCTCGATCTGGCGGTGATCTCGCTCGCCGGGGTGCTGGTGTTCAGCGCCGCCGCGGAGGTCGTGCGACTGGCCTCCCGGTCACTTTTCCGATAGATGGCTGAATACCGGGGCGTTGTGGCCGATCACCCCGTGTATGGACATCGTCGGCATAGCCGTGCCCGATGAGCGCCCGCTCGCCGGGAGGCTCGTCGGCTGGATGTTCGTCGTCGGCGCGGTGGTCACGACGCTGCTGCCGGTGCTGCCCGGCATCGGCGGCTCGGTGCTCACGCCGACCCTGGCGATCGGCGTCGCCGCGTTCGTGTGGGGCCTGCTCGCGGTCTTCGTCGTGCGCTGGCGCGAGGCGCCGGGCTGGCTCATCCACGTCTCCACGGTCCTCGGCGGGCTGTCGATCGCGGTCGCGACGCACGACGGCGGCGGCGCGCACTCCCCGACGCGGCTGCTGGCGATGCTCGTGCTGGTCTACGCCGCCTACTTCTTCCCGGCCCGCGAGGCGTGGCCGTACCTGGTGTTCGTCCTGGTGCTGCACGAGCTGCCGCTGGTCTATGACCCGGACGCGCTCGACAACGGCATCCTGGGTGAGCTGGTGGTCGTCGCCCCCTGCTACTGGCTGCTGGCCTTCCTTTTGATCAACGGCAAGCGCGGGATGGTCGCGCTGCGCGTGCGGGCCGACGAGCTCGCGCGCACCGACCCGCTGACCGGGCTGGCGAACCGGCGCGCGCTGCTGGAGGCGATGGAGTGGCGCGAGCGCGGGCTCGTCGCCGGGCTGCTGATGCTCGACGTCGACGACTTCAAGCGCATCAACACCGCCTACGGGCACCCGGGCGGCGACCGCGCGCTCGTCCACGTCGCCGACTGCCTGCGCTCGAGCTGCCGCTCCGGCGATCTGCCCGCGCGGCTCGGCGGCGACGAGTTCGCCGTGCTCGTCCCCGGCGCCGACGAGGAGGGCATGGAGGCGCTCGCCGAGCGCCTGATCGCCGAGGTCCGCGCCGGCGGCCAGGTCCGCGTCAGCGTCGGCTGGGCGATCGCCTCCGAGCCCGAGCGGCTGATGCGCGACGCCGACGTCGCGCTCAGCGCCGCCAAGCGCGCCGGCAAGGACCGGCTTCAGTCGTACTTGACCGCGGTCAGGTAGAGCCCGTGCGGCGGGGCGGTGTTGCCCGCGGCGCTGCGTGGCGCGCCTTCCAGCAGCCGCTCGAAGTCGTCGCGGCGGCCCTGGGCGACCTCGAGCATCGTGCCCACCAGCACGCGGTTCATGTTGCGCATGAACGAGTCGGCCTCGATCTCGAAGGTCAGGATGTCGCCTTCGCGCGTCCATGACGCGCGGAAGACGTCGCGCTCGAAGCGCTGGTGGTAGGTGTCGGTGGGGGTGAAGGCCGTGAAGTCGTGCGTGCCGACCAGCGCGTTCGCGCACGCCTGCAGCGCGTCCTCGTCGAGCGCGTGCGGCCACCACAGCGCGCGGCCGGCCTCGAACGCCGAGCGCTCGCGGCGCGCCAGCACGCGGTAGCGGTAGGTGCGGCTGCGGGCGTCGTGACGGGCCGAGAACCCGTCCGGGACGGTCTCGGCGCGCAGGACCGCGATCTCGCTGGGCAGCAGCGCGTTGACGCCGCGCAGGTTCGGCAGCGGGCCGGCGTAGGAGACGACCTGGCCGAGCGCGTGCACGCCCCGGTCCGTCCGCCCCGCGACCGTGATGTCGACGGGCTGGCGCAGCACGGTCGAGAGCGCCTTAACCACCTCGGCGGCCACGGTCCGCTGGCCGGGCTGTGCTGCCCAGCCGGCGAACGGGCCGCCGTCGTACTCCAAGACCAGCTTTGTGGTCAGGTGCCTTAAGGTCGGATGATCGGGGTGGGGCGGTGGGGCTGCCGCCTTACACCAATTCCAGGTACACCATTTCCGTGGAATCCGACTGGCGCGGACCGAGCTTCAGGATGCGGGTGTAGCCGCCGGGACGCTCCGTGTAGCGCGGGGCAATCTCCTCGAAGAGCTTGTAGATCACGCCCTTGTCGGGGTGCTGGAGGATCGAGGTCGCCTGGCGCCGGGCGTGGAGGTCGCCCTTGCGCGCGAGCGTGATCAGCTTCTCGATCTCCGGCTTGACCGCCTTGGCCTTGGCCTCGGTGGTCTTGATCCGCTCGTGGTCGATGACCTCGATGCAGAGGTTGGCGAGCAGCGCCTTGCGGTGCGCGGCGTCGCGGGACAGCTTGTGACGCGTCTTCTGATGGCGCATTAGTCAGTCCGCAGCGTCAGGCCCCGCTGCGAGAGGGTTTCGATGACCTCGTCGATCGACTTCTTGCCGAAGTTCGGGATGGCGGCAAGCTCGCCCTCCGACTTCGACACGAGGTCGCCGACCGTCTGGATGCCGGCCCGCTTGAGGCAGTTGTAGGAGCGGACGCCGAGCTCGAGCTCCTCGATGAGGATGTCGTCCATCGGGCCGCCGCCGCGCTGGGCGCCCTGGGGCAGCCCCACGCCGGCGCCGCTGCCGGCGCCGTTGTCGAGCGTCAGGTGCGGGCCCTGGCGCAGGTCCTCGATGCGGTCTTCGTCGGTGAAGATCGACAGGCTCGAGATCAGGATCTCGGCGGCCTCGCGCAGCGCGGCCTGCGGGTCGATCGAGCCGTCGGTCTCGATGTCGAGCGTGAGCTTGTCGAAGTCCGTGCGCTGGCCGACGCGGGCCTGCTCGACCGAGTACGCGACGCGCCGGACGGGCGAGAAGATCGAGTCGATCGGGATCACGCCGATCGGCTGGTCCGGCGACTTGTTCTCCTCCGCCGGGCGGTAGCCGCGGCCGCGCCCGATCGTCAGGTACAGCTCGAGCTTGGTCTTCTTGTCGAGCGTCGCGATGTGCGCGTCCGGGTTGAGGATCTCCACGCCGGACGGCAGGTCGATGTCACGCGCGGTGATCTCCCCCGGCCCCGTCACGACGAGCGGCGCCTCGACCTCGGTCGCGTCCGAGTGCATCCGGCACACGATGCCCTTGAGGTTGAGGACGATGTCGGTCACGTCCTCGGTCACGCCCTTGATCGTCGAGAACTCGTGCGCGACCCCCTCGATCCGGACGGAGGTCACCGCGGCGCCCGCGAGGCTGGCGAGCAGCACGCGGCGCAGCGAGTTCCCGAACGTGTAGCCGAAGCCGCGATCGAGCGGCTCAACCACGAACTGCCCGCGGTTTTCTTCAACCGATTCGGACGTGATCCGGGGGATCTGGAAGTCGAGCATCAGGGTCCTAACGTCGTTCTCGTGTGGGGAGGCAAGCCCTGGCGGCGCCGGCTGCGCGGCCAGAGGGGTGGGGAGGGCTATCGGCTACTTCGAGTAAAGCTCCACGATGAGCTGCTCCTGCACCGGCGCGGCGATCTCCGCGCGCTCGGGCCGGCGCAGCACCTTCGCGGTCAGCTGGTCGTGGTCGGCCTGCAGCCAGGCCGGGACCTGAGCGACGAGCTCCGTCGCGTCGCGGATCGTGTTCTCGGCGTCGGAGCCGGTCTTGAACGTGATCACGTCGTTCTCGCGGACCTGATAGCTCGGAATGTCCACGCGGCGGCCGTTGATCGCCCAATGGCCGTGGCGGATGAGCTGGCGCGCCTGGCGGCGCGAAGCGGCGAACCCGAGGCGCACGAGCACGTTGTCGAAGCGGCACTCGAGCAGGCGCAGCAGGTTCTCGCCCGTGATGCCGGGCTGGCGCGACGCCTTCTCGTAGTACGTGCGGAACTGCTTCTCCAGCACGCCGTAGTACCGGCGGGCCTTCTGCTTCTCACGCAGCTGGACGCGGTACTCGGACTGCTTCTGGCGGCCGCGGCCGTGCTCGCCCGGCGGGTACGAGCGACGCTCGACGCCGCACTTGTCGGTCAGGCAGCGCTCGCCCTTGAGGAACAGCTTCTGTCCCTCGCGGCGGCACTGCTTGCACTGAGGAGAGGTATCGCGTGCCATGTCGTTCGTTAAACCCTGCGCCGCTTACGGGGGCGGCAGCCGTTGTGTGCCTGCGGGGTGACGTCCTTGACGCCGGTGACCTCGAGACCCGCCGCCTGCAGGCTGCGGATCGCGGTCTCGCGGCCCGAGCCCGGGCCCTTCACGAAGACCTCGACCTTCTGCATGCCCTGCTCGATGCCCTTGCGGGCCGCGGCATCGGCCGTGACCTGGGCGGCGAACGGCGTCGACTTGCGCGAGCCCTTGAAGCCGGCGCCGCCGGCGGACTCCCACGCGATCACGTTGCCGTCGCGGTCGGTGAGCGCGACGATCGTGTTGTTGAACGAGGTCTTGATGTGGGCCTGGCCGACCGGGATGTTCTTCTTGACCTTGCGGCGGCCACGCTGGGGGCGGCGGGGTGCGGGCACTACTTCTTACCTGCCTTCTTCTTGCCCGCCACCTGCATGCGCTTGGGGCCCTTGCGCGTGCGAGCGTTCGTCTTCGTGTTCTGACCGCGCACCGGCAGGCCGCGCCGGTGGCGCAGGCCGCGGTAGCACCCGATCTCCATCAGTCGCTTGATGTTCTGGCTGCGCTCGCGACGCAGGTCGCCCTCGACCACGTACTCGCGGTCGATGATGTCGCGCAGCTTCGAGACCTCGTCATCGGTGAGGTCGCGGACCTTGCGGTCGGGCTCGATCCCGAGCTGGGAGAGGATCTCGTTCGACGTGGGGCGCCCGATCCCGTAGATGTAGGTCAGGCCGATCTCCACGCGCTTGTTCAGGGGGATGTTGATCCCTGCGATGCGAGCCATCTGTCCGCCCTACCCCTGACGCTGCTTGTGCCGGGGGTTCTGGCAGATCACGAGCACCCGACCGTGGCGGCGGATGATCTTGCACTTTTCACACATCGGCTTCACCGACGGTCGTACCTTCATGATCCCTTTCGGCTGATGATCCAGACGGGGTGGCTCTGGCGACCGGTCGGACGCCGCTACCATGCCCCCGGAGCGGTCACACGCAGAAGCCTCCCGGCTCCGAGCGCGACAGAGCAGGATAGCAACTCCCTCCGCGCCGCCGGTCGACATGATAAGGCCCTGCAACCGCCACGTTTCCACCGGTTCGGCTGACGCCGCGTCACGGGTTCCGTGAGAGCGTGAACGCGCCAACTTTGCTCGCCGCGTCATCGCGCTCGCCGGGCGCTGAGCGCGCTGCGCGGGCTCGCCGCTCGGGCCGGCCTTCCGGCCCGACCGCTGGGACGCCGACGCGTTCGCGGCCTCGGCGCGCGCGTGCCAGGCGGGCTGCGACGAGGGCGGCGAGTGCGACGGGCCCGAGAAGGCGCTGACCGCGGCCGGGCTGCTCGCGGCGTGGCGCGGCGTCGCACGGGCGCGACGTCGCCGCGCGTCATAGCCGACGGGTCCGCGGGGCGCACGGCGGTGATGCCGGCCGACGCGCGTCGTCAGGCCGCCACGTTCTCGCGTCTCGGGCGAGCCGGACGGACCTCGACGGGGGGTGCGGCTCTCAGCTTTCCTCACGGTGAAGCGCAGAGGGGCACCCCCCACCGGCGCGCCGGCTCGAACGCGCGTATCGCCCTGATGTCCGGTCGACAGGGCGGCAAGCGGCGCCCGAGCGCCGCGCGCTCAGGCCGCCGCGGCGGGCTGGGCCTCGGGGTGGTGCCAGGGCGTGAGGATGCGCGGCCCGGCGCCGGTGATCGCGATCGTGAACTCGAAATGGGCGGCCAGCGAGCCGTCCTGGGAGTAGATCGCCCAGCCGTCGTCGCCCATGCGGACCATGTGGCGGCCGGCGGTGACCATCGGCTCGACGGCGAGCACCATGCCCTCCTCGAGCAGCGGGCCCTTGCCGGGCGCGCCGTAGTTGGGCACCTGCGGCTCCTCGTGCATGCTGCGCCCGACGCCGTGGCCGACGAGCGACTTGACGATCGAGAAGCCCTCGGACTCGACGGTCTGCTGGACGGCGTGCGAGACGTCGCCGAGCCGGTTGCCGGCCTGGCAGTGCTCGACGGCGGCGAACAGCGAGGCCTCGGTGACGTCGAGCAGCTTGCGCGCCTCGGCGGAGATCTCGCCCACCGGGAAGGTGCGGGCGGCGTCGGCGACCCAGCCGTCCTTCACGACGCCGATGTCGACAGAGATGATGTCGCCGCGCTGGAGCTTGAACTTGCCGGGGATGCCGTGGACGACCATGTCGTTCGGCGAGGCGCAGATCGAGCCCGGGAAGCCCTTGTAGCCCTTGAAGGCGGGCGTGGCGCCCTGGCTGCGGATGAACTTCTCGGCGGCGCGGTCCAGCTCGAGCGTGGTCACGCCGGGGCGGATCTTGCCCGCCAGAAGATCCATGGTGCGCACCAGGATCTCGCCCGCGGCCGCCATCTGGTCGATCTCGGCCGGGGACTTCTTGATGATCACAGCCGCTCCTCCAACCGCAGCGTCGCGAGCGTCGCGCGGATGTGGTCGTGCACCTCGGTCTTGTCCCGGGTGCCGTCGAAGCGGCGGAGCAGCCCGCGCTCGTCGTAGTAGTCCTTGAGCGGCTCGGTCTGCTTGTGGTACGTGGCCAGCCGGCGCTCGATCGCGGCCGGCTCGTCGTCGTCGCGGCGGATCAGCGGACGGCCGTCCTGGTCGCAGACGCCCTCGTGCTTGGGCGGGTCGTAGTCGACGTGGTACAGGTGGCCGTTCGGGCACACGCGGCGGCCCGACAGGCGCGCCATCACGATCTCGTCCGGGACCTCGACCAGCAGCGCGGCGGTCAGCCGGCGGCCGAGCTTGTCCAGCTCCTCGCCCAGCGCGTCGGCCTGCGCGACCGTCCGCGGGTAGCCGTCGAGCAGGAAGCCGTCCTGGCCCTCGTCCTCGACCTTGTCGAGGATCATCGCGATCACCAGCTCGTCCGGGACGAGATCGCCGCGGACCATGTACTCCTGGGCCTTGCGCCCGAGCTCGGTCTCGTTCTCGCGGTGCTCGCGCAGCAGGTCGCCCGTGCCGATGTACGGCAGGCCGAAGTCCTCGCGCAGCCGCGCCGCCTGGGTGCCCTTACCGGCCCCGGGCGGGCCGAGGAGGATCAGGTTCAACTCGCTCATCAACGCGCCCCTACTTCAGGAAGCCTTCGTAGTTGCGCATCATCAGCTGCGCCTCGAGCTGTTTCATCGTGTCCAGCGCGACGCCGACGACGATCAGCAGCGAGGTGCCGCCGAAGTAGAAGCTCGACGGCGCCCCCGTGGAGGCGATGATGATGGTCGGCAGCGCGGCCACCGCGGCGAGGTACAGCGCGCCCGGGAACGTCAGGCGGGCCAGGATGCGGTCCAGGAACTCGGCCGTCGGCCGGCCCGGGCGCACGCCGGGGATGAAGCCGCCGTACTTCTTCAGGTTGTCCGCCTGGTCGACCGGGTTGAAGGTGACCGCGGTGTAGAAGTACGTGAAGATGATGATCATCACGGTCTCGCCCGCGACGTAGGGGAACCCGCCGGGGTTGAAGAACGTCGCGAGGCCGCTGAGGCTCGGCACGAGCTGGCCGATCGTGGGCGGGAAGGCCATGATCGACGCGGCGAAGATGACCGGGATCACGCCCGCCATGTTCACGCGCAGCGGCAGGTAGGTCTGGCCGCCCTGGCTCATCCGGCGCCCGATCACGCGCTTGGCGTACTGGATCGGGATCCGGCGCTGGCCCTCCTGCATGAACACCACGGCCGCCACGACGCCGAGCGCCAGGAACGGCATGATGATCTTGAAGACCGGGTCCGGGTTGGTCCACCAGGTCTGCACGCCGCCCGGCAGGCCGACGATGATCGACGCGAAGATCATCAGCGAGATGCCGTTGCCGATGCCGCGCTGGGTGATCAGCTCGCCCAGCCACATCACCAGCACCGAGCCGGCGGTGAAGCAGAGCACGACGAGGATCACCGTGCCGACGTTGAACTCGGAGAAGATCGGCGTGCCGCCCGCGGAGCCCTGCGAGCGGAACAGGAACGTGTAGCCCACGGCCTGCGCGGCCGACAGGCCGACGGTCAGGTAGCGCGTGTACTGCGTGATCCGCGCCTGCCCGACCTCGCCTTCCTTCTGCAGCTTCTCCAGCGACGGCGAGACGACCACCAGCAGCTGCAGGATGATCGAGGCCGTGATGTACGGCATGATCCCGAGCGCGAACAGCGACATGCGCGACAGGCCGCCGCCCGTGAAGGTGTCCAGCAGGTTCAGGACACCGGTGGAGTAGTTGCCCTGGATCTGCTCGACGGCCTCGGTGTTGATGCCCGGGACCGGGATGAACGAGCCGACGCGGTAGAGCGCCAGGATCGCCGCCGTGAACAGGAGCTTCTTACGGATCTCCGCGACCCGGAACGCACTTAAGATCGTGGAGATCACGATGCCGTCCGCTTAGTTGTCGATGACCTGGCAGGTACCGCCGGCGCCCTCGATCCCGGAGCGGGCGCTCGCGGAGAACTTGTGGGCGTGGACGGTGAACTTCTTCGTCAGCTCGCCGCGGCCGAGGATCTTGACCGGGACATCGCGCTGCTTGGCGAGGCCCGCGGCCTTGAGCTCCTCCAGCCCGATCGACGCGCCGTCGTCGAAGCGCTTCTCGAGGTCGTCCAGGTTCACGTGCTGCGTGTGCGTCCGGAACATCTCGAACGGCATCGACATCTTCTTGTTCGGGCCGCGCAGCTTGCGCATCCGCATGTGCAGCGGGTTCTGGCCGCCCTCGAAGCGAGCGCGGGCCTTCGCGCCCGAGCGCGAGTTGTAGCCCTTGTGGCCGCGGCCGGACGTCTTGCCGTGGCCGGAGCCGTGGCCGCGCCCGACGCGCTTGCGGTCCTTGCGGGAGCCGGGAGCCGGCTTGAGCGAATGGAGCCCGACCGCCTCCGCGGCGAGCTCCTCGTTGACAGCGTCCTGCTCGCTCATTTCTTCTCCTCGACCACAACGAGATGGCGGACGGCATGCACCATGCCGCGCAGCGGCTCGGAGTCCGGCCGCTCCACCGACTTACCGATGCCGCGCAGGCCCAGCGAGCGCAGCGTGTCGCGCTGACGCGAGTTGGTGCCGTTGGCGGACTTGACCTGGGTGATGACGAGCGTGCTCACGCCGTGACCTCCTCGGCGGCCTCCTCGGCCGGGGCCTCGCCCTCGGCCGAAGCCTCGGCGGCGGCGGGCTTGCCGCTCAGGCCGAGCACCTTGTCGACGGACAGGCCGCGCAGCGCCGCGATCTCCTCCGGCTTGCGCAGGTCCTGCAGACCGGCGATCGTCGCCTTGACGAGGTTGATCGGGTTCTGCGAGCCCAGCGACTTGGACAGGATGTCGTGGATGCCGGCGAGCTCGAGCACCGCGCGCACGCCGCCGCCGGCGATCACGCCGGTACCGGGCGAGGCGGGCTTGAGGAAGACGCGGCCGGACCCGAAGACCCCCGTCGTCTGATGGGTGATCGTCGAGCCGTGGCGCGGCACACGGAAGAGGTTCTTCTTCGCGCGCTCGACGCCCTTCTGGATCGCCAGCGGCACCTCGTTGGCCTTGCCGTAGCCGACGCCGACCACGCCGTTCTCGTCGCCAACAACGACCAGCGCCGTGAACGAGAAGCGCCGGCCGCCCTTGACGACCTTGGCGACGCGATTGATCTCGACGACGCGTTCCTGGAGGTCGAAGCCTGCGGCTGAGATGGATCGATCGGGGGCTGCCATGGAGTCCTTCGAGGTTAGAAGATCAGGCTGCCCTCGCGGGCGCCCTCGGCCAGGGCCTTCACGCGGCCGTGATACTGGTAGCCGCCGCGGTCGAACACGGCGGTCTCGATGCCCGCGGCCTTGGCGCGCTCGGCCAGCAGCTTGCCGGCCTGGTTCGCCTGCTCCATCGGCTTGAGCGAGCGCAGCTCGGGCTCGGTCCACTGGACCGAGGCGAGCGTGTGCCCGGCATCGTCGTCGATGAGCTGCGCGAACACGCCCCGGTTGGAGCGGAACACGGAGATGCGCGGCCGCTCGGCGGTGCCGTGCACCTTCGCGCGGACGCGACGGCGGCGCTTGAGGCGCCGCGTGGGAGGCGAAAGAACCGTCATGCGCGCTTACCGACCTTCCGGGCGACGTACTCGCCCTGGTAGCGGATGCCCTTGCCCTTGTAGGGCTCCGGCGGCCGCTGCTTGCGGATGATCGCCGCGATCTCGCCGACAACCTGCTTGTTGTTGCCCTTGACGATGATGCGGGTGGGCTGCGGGACCTCGAACTCGATCCCCTCCGGGGCCTTGATCGGCACCGGATGCGAGTAGCCCAGCGCCAGCTCGAGGTCCTTGCCCTTGAGCTGCGCGCGGTAACCGACGCCCTGGATCTCCAGCGTCTTGGTGAAACCGTTCGTGACGCCCTCGACCATGTTCGCGATCAGCGAGCGCGTGAGCCCGTGCAGGGCCCGGTGCTCGGCGCGGTCGGTCGGGCGCTTGACCAGCAGCTGGCCGTCCTCCTGGACGACCTCGATGTCGCGGCTCTTGCGCTCCGCGAGGTCGCCCCGCGGCCCGGCCACGCGCACGACCTCGGGCTCCACCGTGACGGTGACGCTCGAGGGGACGGGGATGGGCTTCTTGCCGATGCGCGACATTGCTGGCTACCAGACCTCGGCGACGACCTCGCCGCCGACGCCCGCAGCGCGAGCCTCGTGGCCGGTCATGACGCCGTGCGAGGTGGACAGGATGGTGGTGCCCATGCCGCCGAGGACCTTCGGGATGTGCTTGGAATCCACGTAGGTCCGCTGACCGGGGCGGGACACCCGGCGCAGGCCGGAGATCACCGACGTCCGGTTCTCAGTGTACTTGAGCCGGATCAGGAGCTTGTCGGCCGCGGAGCCGGGCACGCCGGGGGCCTCGTCGAAGCCCTCGATGTAGCCCTGCTCGGTCAGGATCCGCGCCATCTCGCGCTTGAGCCGGCTGGAGGGGATCTCCACGGTCTCGTGCGCGGCCATGATGCCGTTGCGGATCCGCGTCAGGAAATCGGCGATCGGGTCGGTCATCGACATGGCGCGATCACCAACTCGACTTGGTCATGCCCGGGATCATCCCCTGGTGCGCCAGCTGGCGCAGGCACAGGCGGCAGATGCCGAACTTGCGATACACGGCGCGCGGACGGCCACAGCGACGGCAGCGCGAGTGCGCGCGCGTCTTGTACTTGGGCGTCCGCTGCGACGCGACGATCTTCGATGTCTTAGCCATTCGAGAAGTTCTCTCCTGTAGCTATGCCGCCACGGGCTGGTTGAGGCTTTCGTACTCCTTGGGGCGCCCCTCGCGCGCGAACGGCATCCCGAGCGCGTCCAGGAGGGCGAACGCCTCGCGGTCGGTCTTCGCGGTCGTGGTGATGGCCACGTCGAGCCCGCGCACCTGGTCGACCGCGTCGTAGTCGATCTCCGGGAAGATGACCTGCTCGCGGATGCCCAGGTTGTAGTTGCCGCGCCCGTCGAAGGACTTCGGGTTCAGGCCCCGGAAGTCGCGCAGGCGCGGGATCGCGACCGAGGTCAGGCGATCGATGAACTCGTACGCGCGGACGTCGCGCAGCGTGACCGTCAGGCCCACCGGCATGCCCTCGCGCAGCTTGAACGCCGCCACCGACTTGCGCGCGCGGCGCACGTTCGGCTGCTGGCCGGCGATGTCGGCCAGCTGGGACTTGGCGGCCTCCAGCATCTTGGAGTCCTGCTTGGCCTCGCCCACGCCCATGTTGAGCGTGACCTTGACCAGGCGCGGCGCCTGCATCGGCGACGTGTAGCCGAACTTCGCGATCAGGGCGTCGCGGATCTCGTCGTTGTAGCGGTCCTTGAGGCGTGCCATCAGTCGATCACGGTCCCGGAGCGGCGCGTGACCCGCACGCGCACGCCCTCGTCATTCGTCGTCTTGCCGACGCGCGTCGGCTTGTTGTCCTTGGGATCCACGATCGCCACGTTGGAGATGTGGATCGGACCCTCGCGCTCGATCACGCCGACCTGCAGGTTGGGGCGGCCGGGGACCGGGCGCTGGTGGCGCTTGATCATGTTCAGGCCCTCGACATAGACCCGCTGCTTGGCGGGCTCCACGCGGATGACCTTGCCGGTCTTGCCCTTGTCCTTGCCGGAGATGACGATCACGTTGTCGTCGGTGCGGATCTTCGCCATGGCTAGAGCACCTCCGGGGCGAGCGACACGATCTTCATGAACCCGCCGTCGCGCAGCTCGCGCGCCACCGGCCCGAAGATGCGCGTACCGCGCGGGTTGTTCTGCGCGTCGATGATCACCGCGGCGTTCTCGTCGAAGGCGATGTAGGTGCCGTCGTCGCGCCCGAACTCCTTGCGGGTGCGGACGATGACCGCCTTCACGACGTCGCCCTTCTTGACCGTCCCGTTCGGGTTGGCCTGCTTGACCGTGGCCACGATGATGTCCCCCACGCCCGCGTAGCGGCGACGCGAGCCGCCGAGCACGCGGATGGTGAGGATCTCGCGCGCGCCGGTGTTGTCGGCGACGCGCAGCCGGGTCTCGTTCTGGATCATCGGGCACGCTCCAGGACCTCGAGCAGCCGCCAGCGCTTCGTGCGCGACATCGGCCGGCACTCCTGCACGCGGACCGTGTCACCCGTGTTGGCGTTGTTGGTCTCGTCGTGGGCGTGCAGCGTGATCGAGCTGCGGAGGATCTTGTGGTAGCGCTTGTGCCGGCGCGCGATGTCCACGCGCACGACGATCGTCTTGTCCGCCTTGTCGGAGACCACGATGCCCTGGCGCACCTTCGGGCGGCCGGGACCGTGCTCGGGAGCCTTCTGCTCCTCGACGGCCGGCGCGCCGGTGCGCGCAGCGGCCCGCTTCTCCTTCTGCTTGGCGCGATAGGCGCGGCGCTGGCGCGCGTTGCGCTCGCGGCGCGCGGCGCGCTCGGCGATGCGCTCCTCGAGCGTGCGCGGACCCGAAGCGGGCTTGGCCTTCGCGGCCCGCTTGGCAGCGTTGCGCTCGCGGCGCGTCGGCGCAGCAGCGGGGGCGGCGGTCTCCGCCGAGGCACCCTCGTCCGGGGCGGCCGCGGCTTCGACCTCCTCGTTGGTCTCAGGGGTGGTCTCTTCGGATTCAGCCATCGTTCTTCGCAGTCGGGTCGATGCCGCGCTGGCGCGCGACGGTCAGGGCGCGAGCGAGGTCGCGCTTGGCGGTCCGCAGCCCGGCCGTGTTCTCCAGCTCGCCCGTGGCGTGCTGGAGGCGCAGGCCGAACAGCTCGCGCCGCTGCGTCGCGATGTGCTCGCGCAGCAGCTTGTCGTCGAGGTCACGCAGATCGGTCGCCTTCATCACTGACCGTCCTCGCGCAGGACGAACTTCGTCTTCACAGGCAGCTTATGACCGGCCAGGCGCATCGCCTCGCGAGCCAGCGGCTCCGGCACGCCGGAGAGCTCGAACATCACGCGGCCCGGCTTGACGACGGCCACCCAGCCCTCGGGGTTGCCCTTGCCCGAGCCCATGCGGGTCTCGGCCGGCTTCTTGGTGTAGGCCTTGTCCGGGAAGACGTTGATCCACACCTTGCCGCCACGCTTGATCTTGCGGGTCATCGCGATACGAGCGGCCTCGATCTGGCGGTTCGTGAGCCAGCCGGCCTCGAGGGCCTTCAGGCCGTAATCGCCGAAGGCGACCGTCTGCTGGCCCCGCGAGAGGCCGGCACGGCGCCCACGATGCACCTTGCGGAACTTGACGCGCTTGGGAGAGAGCATCAGCGGGAGATCCCTCCGGACAGATCGGGACGCCCGCCACCGCGGCCGCCCTGGCCACCACGGCCACCGCCGCGGCCACCGCCGCCGCCGTAGCCTCCGCCGCCGCGGCCACCGCCGCGGCCACCGCCGCCGCCGCCGAAGCCGCCCCGGCCGCCCGGGCCACCGCCCTGGCCGCCACGGCCGCCGCGCCCGCGGCCACCGCCGCGCCCGTCGCCACGCCCGCGGCCGTCACGGCCGCGACCGCCGCGGCGGTCGTCGTCGCGGTCCTGCCCACTCGTGGTGGGCTCGTCGAGCGACGTCAGGTCCTGGCCGGTGTACCCGGCGGGCATGATCTCGCCCTTGTTGATCCAGCACTTGACGCCGATGCGGCCGAACGTCGTGCGGGCCTCGTAGAAGCCGTAGTCGATGTCGGCGCGCAGCGTGTGCAGCGGCACGCGGCCGTCGGAGTAGGACTCCGAGCGGGCCATCTCGGCGCCGCCCAGGCGGCCGCCGACCTGGATCTTGCAGCCCTTGGCGCCCGAGCGCATCGCGCTCGTGAGCGCGCGCTTCATCGCGCGCCGGAAGGCGACGCGGTTCTGCAGCTGCTCGGCGATCGACTGCGCGACGAGCTTGGCGTCGAGCTCGGGGCGCTTGATCTCCAGGATGTTGACCTTGATGGCCTTGCCGGTCATCCGGTGCAGATCGCGCCGCAGCGCGTCCACCTCGGACCCCGACTTGCCGATCACGATGCCCGGACGGGCCGTGTGGATGTTGACCTCCACCTCGGCGGCGTCCTTGCGGATCGTGATGTCGGAGAGGCCGGCGTGCGCGAGCTTGTTCGTGATGTGATCGCGAATCCGGACGTCCTCGATCAGGAAGTCCGAGAACTGGCGCTCAGAGAACCAGTTGGACTTCCAGTCGTGGATGTAGCCCACGCGCATGGCCTCGGGATGAACCTTCTGACCCATGGCGGGCTAGGACTCCTTCGGGGTGAGCGTGATGGACAGATGCGAGGTGCGCTTGCGGATCCGCGTGGCGCGGCCCATGGCGCGAGGCCGGTAACGCTTGAGCGTCGGCCCCTCGTCGGCGTAGACCTCGGCGATGCGCAGGTCCTCCCCGACGAGCTCGTGGTTGTGCTCCGCGTTGGCGACGGCGGACTCGAGCAGCTTCGTCCAGGCCTTCGCCGCCCCGCGGGGGGTGAAGGCCAGGATCGCGCGAGCCTCCTCGACGTCCTTGCCGCGGATGTGGTCGCAGACCAGCCGCGCCTTGCGGGCCGACGTGCGCACGTACCTGGCCTGCGCGGTGACCTTCAGGCCCACCGGGACCGGCTTGGTCTCCTCGGAGCGCCGGCGGCTGCGAACCCGCTGAGCGGACTTCTTGGCCTCCTCGGCGGCCTCCTCGGCCTGGTCGGCGGCCTGCTCGGCCTCGCGGGCCTTGCGAGCCTTCTCGCGCTTGGGCTTCTTGGACGCGTCGACCGCGGCTTCCTCGGCCTTCTCCGCGGCCTCCTCGGCCTCGGCAGCAGCGTCCTTCGCCGTGTCCGTCTGCGCCTCCTCGGCGGCCTCGGCGGCCTCCTCGGCAGCGGCGGCGGCGCGCGTGGCCTCGGCGTCCGCGCGCTCCTGCTGGTCCGTGGTCTCGGCGGGGTCGACGGCCTCGTCGGCGCCCTCGGCCTGCGGAGTCTCCTCCGCGGCGTCCTCAGGCACCGTCTCGTCGACCTTGTCGTTCTTGTCGGGATCCGGCGTCATCGCACCTTGCCCTTCGCGTCATGGCCGCGGTAGGTGCGCGTCGGCGCGAACTCGCCGAGCTTGTGACCCACCATCGACTCGGAGACGAACACCGGGACGTGCTTGCGGCCGTCGTGCACGGCGATCGTGTGCCCCACGAACTCGGGGAAGATCGTCGACGCGCGCGACCAGGTGCGGATCATCTGCTTGGAGTTCGAGGCGTTCATGGCCTCGATCCGCGCGAAGAGACGATCCTCGACCCAGGGCCCCTTCTTGGAGGAACGGCTCATCAGCGGCCACCCTTCTTCCCGCGGCGACGGCCGCGGACGATGTAACGGTCGGACTGCTTGCCCTTCTTGCGGGTGCGGTAACCGATCGTCGGCACACCCCAGGGCGTCTGCGGATGGTTGCCCAGCGGCGTGGCGCCCTCGCCGCCGCCGTGCGGATGGTCCACCGGGTTCATCGCCGTGCCGCGCGTCTGCGGGCGCACGCCCATGTGACGCTTGCGGCCGGCCTTGCCCACGGTGATGTTCTGATGGTCGGAGTTGCCGACCACGCCGACGGTCGCGCGGCACTCCGCGCGGACCATGCGCATCTCGCCCGAGGGCAGGCGCAGCGTGGCGTAGTCGCCCTCCTTGGCCATCAGCTGCACGCCCGTGCCCGCGGACCGCGCGAGCTGCGCGCCGCGCCCGGGCTGGAGCTCGACGTTGTGGATCAGCGTGCCCACCGGCATCGAGGACAGCGGCATCGCGTTACCGACGACGATGTCCGCGCCCGGCCCCGAGATCACGGTCATGCCGACCCGCAGGCGGTTCGGGGCGATGATGTAGGACTTCGTGCCGTCCACGTAGTGGAGCAGCGCGATGTACGCCGACCGGTTGGGGTCGTACTCGATCGCGGCGACCTTGGCCGGGACGTTGTCCTTGGTGCGCTTGAAGTCGATCTTGCGGTACAGGCGCTTGGCCCCGCCGCCGCGGTGGCGCGCCGTCTTGCGGCCGAGCGCGTTGCGCCCGCCGGACTTCTTGAGCCCCTCGACGAGGCTCCGCTCCGGCTCGGTCTTCGTGATCTCCTGGAAGTCCGGGAACGTGATGAACCGGCGACCGGGAGACGTGGGCTTGGGCTTGCGAATCGGCATGGCTTAGAGATCGGCCTCGAGGCCCTGGAAGATCGGGATGGTCTCGCCGGGGCGCACCTGCACCACGGCCTTCTTCCAGGCCCGCGTGCGGCCGGTGGTGAGGCCGCGGCGCTTGGGCTTGGACGGGACCTTCGAGGTACGGACGTCGACGACGTGCACGTCGAACAGCGCCTCGACGGCCTGCTTGATCTGGGTCTTGTGCGCCTTGTCGTGCACGCGGAACGTGTACTTGTCGGCGGTCGCCAGGACGTAGCTCTTCTCGGAGACGACCGGGCGGATGATCACCTGGCTGTGGTCCATCAGGCCTTCGCCTCCTTGCGGGCACGCGCGGTCAGGCTGTCCAGGGCGGCCTGGGAGAGGACGAGCGTCTGCGCACGCACGAGGTCGGCGACCCCGACATCGTCGACGTGCAGGACGTTGACCCGCGCGAGGTTGCGGAACGACTTGGCGGCGCTCAGCTCGTCGTCGCCGAGCGCCACGAGCACGGCCCCGCCGCGGTGGGCGCCGAGCAGCTCGGCCGCCTTGCGCGTGCTGGGCTCGTCGAACGCGGACGCGTCCAGGACGTGGATCGTCCCGCGCTCGGCGTGCACCGACAGCGCGGAGCGCAGCGCGGCGCGGCGCGCCTTGCGGTTGACCTTGACGACGTAGGAGCGCGGGCTCGGGCCGAAGACCGTGCCGCCGCCCGTCCAGATCGGCGAGCGGCTGGTGCCGGCGCGGGCGCGGCCGGTGCCCTTCTGGCGCCACGGCTTGGAGCCGCCGCCCGAGACCATGCCGCGGGTCTTGGTCGCGTGCGTGCCCTGGCGGCGCGCCGCGAGCTCGGCCACGACGACCTCGTGCACGAGCGGGCCGTTGAACGGCTGCTCGAAGACGTCGGCGTCGAGCGTCACGTTGTCGCCGCCGCCAAGGGAGGGGGCGCTAGGCATCGGCACGAACCTCCGAGGTGACGAACCCAGGTCGGATGATCGGGGTGGGGCGGCGGGGATGTCCTGCCTGGTTACGCATCCGTACGGACCTCCACCGTCGCGCCCTTCGGACCGGGAACGGAGCCGCGGACGAGCATCAGATTCTGGTCGGGCAGCAGCTCGACGATCGTCAAGCCCTTCTGGGTCACGCGCTTGCCGCCCATGCGGCCGGGACCCTTGATGCCCTTGAACACGCGCGAAGGCGTGGCCGAGGCGCCGATCGAGCCCGGGGCGCGCACGTTGTGCGAGCCGTGGGCCTTCGGGCCGGAGTTGAAGTTGTGGCGCTTGATCGTGCCCTGGAAGCCCTTGCCCTTGCCGATGCCGGCGACCTTGACCTTCTGGCCGACCTCGAACGCCTCGACGGTGACCGTGTCACCCACGACCAGCTCACCGGCCTCGTCGCGGAACTCGACGAGCGTCTTCACCGGCGGCGCGTCGACCTTCTTGAGATGGCCGAGCAGCGGCTTGTTGAGGGCTTTCTCACGCACGGCACCGAAGCCGAGCTGCACGGCTTCATAGCCGTCGGCCTCCGTGGTGCGGATCGCGGTCACCGGGCAGGGGCCCGCCTCGAGCACCGTGACGCGCTCGACACGACCGTCGTCGAGGAAGCGCTGGGTCATTCCCAGCTTCTTGGCGAGGATGGCGGGCATCAGTTGAAGGCGAGGCGGATTTCGATGTCGACGCCGGCGGGAAGATGGTCGAGGCGCTGGAGCGAGTCGACCGTCTTCGGCGTCGGCTGGTGGATGTCGATCAGGCGCTTGTGCGTCCGGATCTCGAAGTGCTCCTGGGAGTCCTTGTCCTTGAAGGGGGACTTCACCACGGCGTACACGTTCTTCTCCGTCGGCAGGGGCACCGGGCCAGAGACGGTGGCGCCGGTCCGCGTCGCGGTCTCGACGATCTCCTTGGCCGCGGTCTCGATGGCTGAGGAGTCGTACGCCTTGAGACGAATGCGGATCTTGTTCTGGGCTATGGCCACGTTCTGTCCGGTACTTGAAGTGAAATCTGTGCTGGCTATCTGCGCGCAATGAGGGCGGCCCCCGGGCTCGGGGCCCGCCCTCAATAGGTCGTATCTGTCGACTTCAGTGGCCCCGCCACCCGGCCTACGTGAGGCCGGATGATCGGGGTGGGTGGAGGGGTGTCCCTCCTTGCTACTCGATGATCTCCGTGACGACGCCGGAGCCCACGGTGCGGCCGCCCTCGCGGATGGCGAAGCGCAGGCCGGCGTCCATGGCGATCGGCTGGATCAGCTCGACCTCCATCTGGATGTTGTCGCCCGGCATGACCATCTCCGTGCCCTCGGGCAGGTTGGCGACGCCGGTGACGTCCGTCGTGCGGAAGTAGAACTGCGGCCGGTACCCGTTGAAGAACGGAGTGTGGCGGCCACCCTCCTCCTTCTTCAGGACGTAGACCTCAGCCTTGAACTTGGTGTGCGGGGTGATGGAGCCCGGCTTGCAGAGCACCTGGCCGCGCTCGATCTCCTCGCGCTTGATGCCGCGGAGCAGGCAGCCGACGTTGTCGCCGGCCTGGCCCTGGTCGAGGATCTTGCGGAACATCTCCACGCCGGTGACCACGGTGGAGGTGGTCTCCTTGTGGATGCCGACGATCTCGACCGTGTCGCCCGTGTTGACGACGCCCTGCTCGATGCGGCCCGTGGCCACCGTGCCGCGGCCGGTGATCGAGAACACGTCCTCGACCGGCATCAGGAACGGCTTGTCCAGGTCGCGCTCGGGCTCCGGGATGTAGGAGTCCAGCTGGTTGCCCAGCTCGATGATCTTGTCGACGTACTCCTGGTCGCCCTCGAGCGCCTTCAGCGCCGAGCCCACGACGAACGGGATGTCGTCGCCCGGGAACTCGTACTCGTTGAGCAGGTCGCGGACCTCGACCTCGACGAGCTCGAGGAGCTCCTCGTCGTCGACCATGTCGGCCTTGTTGAGGAACACGACGATGTACGGCACGCCCACCTGACGGGCGAGCAGGATGTGCTCGCGCGTCTGCGGCATCGGGCCGTCGGCCGCCGAGACCACGAGGATCGCGCCGTCCATCTGCGCGGCGCCCGTGATCATGTTCTTCACGTAGTCCGCGTGGCCGGGGCAGTCGACGTGGGCGTAGTGGCGCGCCTCAGTCTCGTACTCGACGTGCGAGGTGGCGATGGTGATGCCGCGGGCCTTCTCCTCAGGAGCGTTGTCGATCTCCTCGAAGGACCGGGCCTGCCCGCCGTACTTCTCCGACAGGACCTTGGTGATCGCCGCGGTCAGCGTCGTCTTGCCATGGTCGATGTGACCGATGGTCCCGACGTTGACGTGCGGCTTGTCCCGCGTGAACTTCTCCTTCGCCACTTTCTCTTCGCTCCTGTCGTTTCGAAAACTGTCCTGAGGCGAACCCGTGCAGACTACCGCGTCTACGCGGGAACAGGCTCCCCGGTGCGCGCCTCGATCACCTTCTCGGCGATGTTGGGCGGCACCTCCTCGTACTTGTCGAACTGCATCGTGTACGTCGCCCGGCCCTGGGACATCGTCCGCACGTCGGTCGCGTATCCGAACATCTCGGCCAGCGGCACGTGCGCCGAGACCACCTGGGCGTTGCCGCGCGGCTCCATGCCGTTCACGCGCCCGCGGCGACGGTTGAGGTCGCCGATGACGTCGCCCATGTACTCCTCGGGCGTGACGACCTCGACCGCGAACACCGGCTCCAGGAGGACCGGCTTGGCCCGCTTGGCCGCCTCCTTGAGCGCCAGCGAGCCGGCGATCTTGAAGGCGATCTCCGAAGAGTCCGTGTCGTGGTACTTGCCGTCCACGAGCGTCACCCGCACGTCGACCATCGGGTAGCCGGCGCGCACGCCCGTCTCGAGCGCCTCTTCGACGCCCTTCTCGACGGCCGGGATGAACTCGGTCGGGATGGCGCCGCCCTTGATCTGGTTGACGAAGTCGAAGCCCTCGCCCGGCGCCGGCTCGATGTTGATGTAGACGATGCCGTACTGGCCCGAGCCACCCGTCTGACGCACGTGGCGGCCCTCGACCTTCTCGGCCGTGCCGCGCACCGTCTCGCGGTAGGAGACCTGCGGGCGGCCGACGTTGGCCTCGACCTTGAACTCGCGCATCATGCGGTCGACCAGCACCTCGAGGTGCAGCTCGCCCATGCCCGAGATCTCGGTCTGCCCGGTCTCCTCGTTGGTCGCGACCTGGAACGTCGGGTCCTCCTCCGCGAGGCGGCTGAGGGCGACCGACATCTTCTCCTGGTCGGACTTCGTCTTGGGCTCGATGGCCACGGAGATCACCGGGTCGTCGAACTCGATCGCCTCGAGCTTGATCGGCTTGTCCGGCGCCGCCAGCGTGTCGCCCGTCACGACCTGCTTGATGCCCACGGCCGCGGCGATGTCGCCGGCGTAGACCTCCTGGACGTCCTCACGGTCGTTGGCGTGCATCATCAGGATGCGGCCGATGCGCTCGGTGCGGCCCGTGCTGACGTTGAGCACGCGCGAGCCGGCCTCGAGGCGACCCGAGTAGACGCGGAAGTACGTGAGCTTGCCGACGTAGGGGTCGGCCATGATCTTGAACGCCAGCGCGGAGAACGGCTCGTTGTCGTCGGCCTTGCGCTCGGCCTCGCGGTCCTCCTCGCCCTTGACGGGCTCGAGGCCCTTCACCGGCGGGACGTCCAGCGGGGACGGCAGGAAGGAGATGACGGCGTCCAGCAGCGGCTGCACGCCCTTGTTCTTGAACGAGGACCCGCACAGCACGGGGGTCATCTGGCTCGACAGCGTCGCCTTGCGGATCGCGGCCTCCAGGCGCTCGGCCGGGATCTCCTGATCCTCGAGGATCATCTCGACGAGCTCGTCGTCGTAGTGGGAGACCTCCTCGAGCAGGTGCTCGCGCGCGGCAGCCGCCTCGTCGGCGAGCTCCGCGGGGATCTCCTCGATGCGGACGTCCTTGCCGAGCTCGTCGTAGTAGACGATCGCCTTCATGTTGATCAGGTCGACGATGCCGCGGAAGTCGGCCTCGGAGCCGATCGGCAGCTGGATCGGCACGGGGTGCGCGCCGAGGCGGTCGATCATCGTCTGCACGCCGCGCTCGAAGTCCGCGCCGATGCGGTCCATCTTGTTGATGTAGGCGATCCGCGGGACCTGGTACTTGTCGGCCTGGCGCCAGACGGTCTCGGACTGCGGCTCTACGCCGGCGACGGAGTCGAACAGCGCGACTGCACCGTCGAGCACGCGCAGCGAGCGCTCCACCTCGACCGTGAAGTCCACGTGGCCGGGCGTGTCGATGATGTTGATGCGGTGGCCCGCCCACTCGCAGGTGGTCGCAGCAGAGGTGATCGTGATGCCACGCTCCTGCTCCTGCTCCATCCAGTCCATGGTCGCGGCGCCCTCGTGCACCTCGCCGAGCTTGTGGGACCGGCCGGTGTAGTACAGGATCCGCTCGGTCGTGGTCGTCTTGCCCGCATCGATGTGGGCCATGATCCCGATGTTGCGGGTCTTTTCGAGCGTGTACTTGCGCGGCATGGAGATATCTCTTCTCTGTGTGCGGTCTTCCTGCGTAGGGTGCCCCGACGGCGGGCAAAGAAACGGGCCCTTCCGGGCCCGTGTCGTTCACATGCTGCGAGGCCCTGTTCGCGGGTGGGCTATGTCTCGCGTGACTCCATGTGAAGGACCGGGGGCCACGCGTACGGAGGGATTCCGCCGAGCGACCGGCAGTCGAATATAGCAGGGGTCGGCGTGGGCGTTCAGTCCGGTAAAACCTCGCAACATGGCCGTGGAGCTCAACTGCGACATGGGCGAGGCGTTCGGGATCTATGACCTCGGCGCCGACGAGGCGCTGATGCCCCACGTCGACCTCGCCAACGTGGCCTGCGGGTTCCATGCCGGGGACCCCGTGGTGGCCCAGCGGACGGTGCGTCTGGCACGCGAGCACGGGGTCCGGGTGGGCGCCCATCCGTCCTATCCGGACCTGCAGGGCTTCGGGCGCCGGGCGATGGCGATGGAGCGCTCGGAGCTGGCGGCGACGCTGATCTACCAGGTCGGCGCGCTGTCCGGGTTCCTGCGCGCGGAGGGCATGGAGCTCTCGCACCTCAAGCCTCACGGGGCGCTGTACGGGGCGGCGGCGCGCGAGCGCGAGGTGGCCGAGGCGGTGGCCGACGCGGCGGCGGTCTTCGGGCTGCCCGTGATGGGGATGGCGGGGACGCTGCACGAGGAGGTCTACACCGCGCGCGGCCTGGAGTTCTGGGCCGAGTACTACGCCGACCTCGACTACGACGACGAGGGCGGGCTGATCATCACCCGCAAGCACGTCGCCTACGACCCGCAGCTGGCGGCCACGCGCGTGCGGCGCGTGCTGCGCGAGGGGGTCGCGGTGGCGGCGAGCGGCAAGGAGATCCCGATGCGGGCCGACACCGTGTGCGTCCATTCGGACACACCGGGGGCGGCGGAACTGGCGGCGGCGGTCGCGGAGGTGCTACATGGCGCGAACTGAAGTGATCACACCCGTGCCGGGGACGTTCTACCGGCGGCCGGACCCGGACAGCGACCCGTTCGTCTCGGAGGGCGACGCGGTGGCCGCCGGCGACGTCATCGGCCTGGTCGAGATCATGAAGAACTTCCAGGACGTCGAGGCCGAGGCCAGCGGGACCCTGGTGGAGTTCCTCGTGGACAACGAGGACGCCGTGCAGGCCGGGCAGGCCGTGGCGGTCATCGAGACCTCTTGAGGGTCCTGGTCGCGAACCGCGGCGAGATCGCGGTCCGGATCATCCGCGCCTGCCGCGACCTCGGGTTCGAGTCCGTGGCGCTGTACACGGACGCCGACGCGGGCGCGCCGTGGGTGCGGCTGGCCGACGCGGCGGTCGGGCTGGGCGCGCCGAAGGCCTACCTGGACCGCGACGCGGTGCTGGCCGCGGCCGAGGGCTGCGACGCGATCCACCCGGGCTACGGGTTCCACGCCGAGAACGCCGCCTTCGCGCGCGCGTGTGAAGAAGCGGGGCTGCGCTTCATCGGGCCCAAGCCCGAGCACATCGAGCTGATGGGCGACAAGGCGGCGGCGCGCGCGGCCGCCGCCCGCGCCGGGGTCCCGGTCGTGCCGGGCTCGGAGGGCGCGGTCGCGTCGGCCGACGAGGCCGTGGCGGCCGCGGCCGGGTCCTACCCCGTGGCGATCAAGGCCGCGGCGGGCGGTGGCGGGCGCGGGATCCGGATCGCGCACGACGAGGCGGGCCTGCGGTCGGCGTTCGCGGCCGCGGCGCGCGAGGCGGGCGGCGCGTTCGGCGACGAGCGGCTCTACGTCGAGCGCTTCGTGGAGCGCGCGCGGCACATCGAGGTGCAGGTGTTCGGCGACGTCGCGCTGGGCGAGCGCGAGTGCTCGCTGCAGCGGCGCCGCCAGAAGGTGGTCGAGGAGGCGCCCGCGCCGACCTACGACGCGGCCGCGCTGTGCGCGGCCGCGGCGGAGCTGGCGCGCTCGATCGGCTACCGCGGGGCGGGGACGCTCGAGTTCCTCGTCGACGACGCCACGGGCGAGTTCTTCTTCATCGAGATGAACACGCGCATCCAGGTCGAGCATCCCGTGACCGAGCTGGTGTGGGGCGTGGACCTCGTCGCGGCGCAGCTGAGCGGGACGCTGCCGGAGTGCGCGCCGCGCGGGTGCGCGCTCGAGCTGCGGCTGACCGCCGAGGACCCGGAGCGCAAGTTCATGCCCTCGCCGGGGACGGTGACCGACGTGCGCTGGCCCGCGGGGCCGTGGGTGCGGGTCGACACCTGGCTCGAGCCCGGGGTCGAGGTGCCGCCGTTCTACGACTCGCTGCTGGGCAAGCTGATCGTCTGGGGCCCGGACCGGGCGACGTGCCTGGCGCGGGCGCGCCGGGCGCTGCGCGAGCTGCGCGTGGAGGGCGTGGCCACGACCGCGCCGCTGCTCGCGCGGCTGCTCGACGAGGACTGGTTCGTGCGCGGGGACTTTCACACCACGACGCTGGAGGAGTGGTTGGGTTGAGCCGGTACAGCTGGGGCGCCGACGAGCACCTGTTCGTCGAGGTCGCCGAGGAGATGAGCCTGCAGGCCAACTTCAAGGTCATGGCGATCGCCACGGGGCTGCGCGAGCGCCGGCCGGACGGGCTGTTGGACGTCTGTCCCGCCAACGCGTCGTTCCAGGTGCGCTTCGACCCGGACCGGTTGGCGCCGCGCGCCCTGGAGGAGCTCGTGCGCGGGGTCGAGAAGGAGGTCGGGGACGCGCACGGGTTCTCGCTCGAGACGCGGGTCGTGGAGGTGCCCGTGCTCTACGACGACCCGTGGACGAACGAGACGCTGATGAAGTTCCGCGACCGCCACCAGGAGCCGTCGCTGACCGACCTCGAGTACGCGGCGCAGATCAACGGGTTCGGCTCCAAGGAGGAGTTCATCGCCGCCCACCACGGCGCGCCCTGGTTCGCGTCGATGGTGGGGTTCGTCGCCGGGCTGCCGTTCCTGTACCAGATGGTCCCGCGCGCGCGCCAGCTCGAGGTGCCCAAGTACGTGCGCCCGCGCACCGACACGCCGGCGCTGACGGTCGGGCACGGCGGCTGCTTCGGCTGCATCTACTCCGTGCGCGGGGCGGGCGGCTACCAGATGTTCGGGATCACGCCGCTGGAGATCTACGAGCCGGGGCGCGGCGAGGTCTTCTTCAAGGCCGGGGACATCGTGCGCTTCGCGCCGATCACGCGCGCCGAGTACGACGAGCTGCGGTCCTCGCCGCGGCCGCTGCGCTCCGCCGACGTGACGTTCTCGCTCGTGGACTTCGAGGCCGACTCGGACGCCTACAACGCGCGGCTGCTGGAGGTGCTCGGATGATCGAGGTGATCAAGCCGGGGCTCTCGACGACGGTCCAGGACCTCGGGCGCGTCGGCTACTACGACGTCGGGATCCCGCCGTCGGGGGCGCTCGACCAGTTCTCGCTGACCGCGGCGAACCTGCTCGTCGGCAACGACGAGGGCGCCGCGGGGCTGGAGCTCGCCTACCTGGGGCCGGAGCTGCGCTTCGGCGAGCGGGCGGTCGTGGCCGTGGCGGGAGCGGAGCTGATCCCGCGCCTGGACGGCGAGGAGCGGCCGCTGTGGGAGGCGTTCGAGGTGGCTTCGGGGTCCGTGCTGTCGTTCGCGCACCTGCGCGGGGGCGCGCGGGCGTACCTGGCGGTGGCGGGCGGGATCGACGTGCCGCCCGTGCTCGGGTCGCGCTCGACGTACGCGCTCGGGTCGCTGGGCGGGTTCTCGGGGCGGCCGTTGGCGGCCGGCGACGAGCTGCCGGTCGGCCCGGCGTCGGCGGCGGCGGCGCCGCGGGCGGTGCCGGCCGAGCTGCGGCCGGCGTTCGGCAACGAGCTCGAGATCCGGGTCGTGATGGGGCTCTACGACCACCTGCTGACCGACGACACCTTCCTGACCTCGACCTGGACGCTCACCCCGACCGCGGACCGGGTCGGCTTCCGCTACAAGGGGCCGAAGCTGGGGATGCTCGAGCGCGAGCAGCCGTTCGGCGCCGGCTCGGACCCCTCGAACATCGTCGACGCGCCGTACCCGATCGGGTCGATCCAGGTCCCGGGCGGGGTCGAACCCATCATCCTTCATCGCGATGCGGTCTCAGGTGGTGGCTACGCGATGATCGCGACGGTGATCTCGGCCGACATGGACACCGTCGCCCAGTCCGCGCCGGGCGCGAAGACGCGCTTCGTCGCGGTCGACCTCGACGGCGCGCTGGCGGCGCGCGCCGACCGCAACCGACGTTTGCAGGCGCTGCGGGACGCGCTGGCGTGAGGGTGGCGCTGTTCGCCGCCGTCGCGCTGTTGGCGACGGCGGCGCCCGCTGATGCGCAGTTGCGCGCGCTCGGGGACGCGGACGCCGGGCCGGCGCTGCTCGGCGGGCAGGTCGTGGTGGGTCACGCGCGCGCCGGCCAGTTGTCGGTCACCGCCGGTGACGCGGTCGCGCTCGGGTCGATCCCGATGGGGCGCGACGACGAGGCGTGGCTGGACGCGAGCGGCGAGCAGGTCGCGGCGCTCGTCGGCTCGCGCCTGTGGGTGTCAGGTCCCGGCGGCTTCTCGCTGCTGGCCGACCGGGTCGGCGAGCCGCCCGTCTCCACGTGGGTGCGGCCGCTGCAGCTGGCCGGCGGCGGGGTCGTGACCCTGGAGGACGACCGGCGCGCAGTGCTGCGATCGGCCGGCGGCTCGCGCGAACTGGCGCTGCCGCCCGGCGCGGACCCGGCGCTCGTGGCCACGGCCGGCGGGCTCGGGGTCGCGGCCACGCTCGACGGCGCGCTCGTGGTCTTCGACCTCGGCAACGACAGCGAGGTGCGCCAGATCGCGCTCGGCCGCTACGACGCGTCCACGATCAACGGCCTCGCGATCTCGCCCGCCGGGGACGTCGCGGCCACGGTCCCCGTTGGCGACGGCGACGACGTGCTGCTGTGGGCGCCCGCGGGCGCGGACCGCGTGCGCGTGCTCGCGCGCGGGCGCGAGTACTCGGCGGTCGCGACCGCCGGCGGGCACGTGGCCTGGGTCGGCGGCGACGGGCTGCGCGACGGCGTCCGGGTGTTCGTGATCGACGCCGCGAGCCGGCGGATCACGTTCAAGGGGCCGCCGGCGTTCGAGATCGGGTCGCTGAGCTTCGACGGGTCCTCGCTCGCGTTCCGCACGAGCGCGTGCGTGGTGGCGGGGCCGGCGACCGCCTCGCGCCGGACGCTGCCCGAGGGCCCGTGCGTGCGCACCGAGGTCGGCGTGGCGCCCGAGGCCCCGGCCGGCGGCCGCTACCTGGCGCGGGTGGCGTGCATCAACGCCGCCGAGCGCTCGTGCCGCGTGGT
>Ga0182742_1000993_pt1 | contig 38872 bp, 42 predicted proteins | sample eDN5th37CBELigMG_FD_128880 | JGI IMG/M metagenome (GOLD analysis project Ga0182742, IMG submission 128880) | Enriched Miracle-Growth compost microbial communities from Emeryville, California, USA - eDNA 5th pass 37_C BE-Lig MG (version 2)... ... | reverse complement strand
TCGCGGATGGAGGCGACGCCGAGGCCGGCCGACTGCAGGGTGGCGTCGAGCTGGCGGTTCTTGATGAGCTCGACCGACTCGCCGAAGGGCAGGTACTCGATCTTGCCGAGGTCCTGATAGGTCATGCCGGCAGCCTCGAAGATGGCGCGGGCATTCAGCTCGGTGCCGGAGGCCGGCGCGCCTACCGACAGGCTCTTGCCCTTCAGGTCGGCGAGCGTCTTGATGCCGGAATCCCGGCTGGCGACGATCTGGATGTAGTTGGGATAGATGGCGGCGACGCCGCGCAGCTTGTCGAGCTTGCCGGGGAAGCCGGCCTCGGTGTTGCCGTTCCAGGCTTCCTGCACCGAATCGCCGAGCGAGAAGGCGATCTCGCCCTTGCCCTGCTGCAGGAGGTTGAGGTTTTCGACCGAAGCCTTGGTGGCCTGCACCTGGGCGCGGGCGCCTTCGATGCCCTGGCCGTAGATTTCCGACAGGGCGACGCCGAGCGGATAATAGACGCCGGAGGTGCCGCCGGTGAGCACGTTGATGAACTGCTGGGCCGAAGCCGGCACCGCGCCGAGGCCGAGCGACAGTGCAAGCGCGCCGGCCGCCACAAGTTTCGTCTTCAGATTGAGCATCCTGTTCTACCTCCCAAGGAACGCAAACGCCGCGCATGAGGCGCGACCCGCCCGGAGTTTAGACAGGCCGAGCCAGATTCCAACAGGAAATCTTGCACTTGGACTATCGGGGCATGCGCGATGCTATGCCCCGAGGCCCTCGAACAGCGCGGTGGAGAGGTAACGCTCGGCGAAGGATGGGATGATGACGACCATGGTCTTGCCCTGATTTTCCGGCCGCGCGCCCACCACCGCCGCCGCCTGCAGCGCGGCGCCCGACGAGATGCCGACCGGGATGCCCTCGAGGCGGGCGATCAGGCGTGCATTGGCGAGCGCATCGTCGTTGGAGACGGTGACGACCTCGTCGTAGACCTTCGTGTCCAGGATGCCGGGCACGAAGCCTGCGCCGATGCCCTGGATCTTGTGGGACCCAGGATTGCCGCCGGACAGGACCGGCGAATCCTTCGGCTCGACCGCGACGACGCGCAGGCCGGGCTCTTTCGACTTCAGCACCTGGCCGGCGCCGGTAATGGTGCCGCCGGTGCCGATGCCGGAGACGAGGATATCGACCTTGCCGGCGGTATCGTTCCAGATCTCCTCCGCCGTGGTGCGGCGGTGGATCTCGGGATTGGCGGGGTTTTCGAACTGCTGCGGGATGACGGCGTCGGGCAGGTCGGCGACGATCTCCTCCGCCTTTCCGATGGCGCCGCGCATGCCCTTGGACGGATCGGTGAGCACCAGCTCGGCGCCGAGCAGCGCCAGCATCTTGCGGCGCTCGATCGACATCGATTCCGGCATGGTGAGGATGAGGCGGTAACCCTTTGACGCGGCGGCGAAGGCGAGCGCGATGCCGGTGTTTCCGGAGGTGGGCTCAACCAGCACGGTCTTGCCCGGCGCGATCTTTCCCGCCGCCTCCAGCGCCTCGATCATGGCGACGCCGATGCGGTCCTTGACGCTGGCGATGGGATTGAAGAATTCGAGCTTGAGCAGCAGGTCGGCGACGATGCCCTTTTCCCGCGCGAACTTCTGCGCGCGCACCAGCGGGGTGTCGCCGATGGTCTCGGTGATGGAACCGTAGATGCGGCCGCGGCCGGGTTTCTTCGCGTCAGCCATCGTGTCTCTCCTCGAAAAGATGCCGGCCGGCACTGTCGCGCGGCGGCGCGGACTTGCCAAGGGATGGATTTCGCGAAGGCGCGCGAGGAGCGGAAAACCGCTACTGGCGGAAGGCGATGGTGGCGGCCGCGCCGGCCATGAAGGCGGCGGCGGTGCGGTTGAGCGCCTTGAGCGCGCGCGGCGCGGCAAGCAGGCTGCGGGCCTTGGCCGCCAGCACGAGATAGGGCACCAGCACCACCAGCAGCACGATGACGGTGAGAGCGGCGAGGATGCCGTAGTCGGCGATCGTGATGGTGCGCAGGTCGACCAGGGTGGGGGTGAGCGCCAGGTAGAAGATCATGGTCTTGGGATTGCCCAGCGTGACCAGCAGCCCTGCGAGAAAGCTGCTCCACGCGCCGCCCCTGCCCTTGCGCGCCTCGACCGTCTCGGCGGTGATGCCGGTGCTCCAGAAGGTCCAGGCGAGCCAGGCGAGATAGGCGACGCCGAGCCATTTGATGACCAGGAAGACGGTGCCGAAGGTCTGGGCGACGAGGGCGAGGCCGAGCACCACGGCGGTGAGATAGGTGAGGTCGCCGATGACCAGACCGAAGGACATGAACAGCGAGGAGCGGAAGCCGGAGCCGAGCGCGCGGGCGACGAGCGCTGTGACGCCGGGGCCGGGAATGGCGGCGGCGATGGCGAGCGCGGCGGAATAGGCGACGAAACCGGCGATGGTCATGCAGGCATTATCGCAGGGCACCGCGCGCGGCGAAAACGCAGAATTCGAATGGGAGGGATAAGGGGCGTTGATGGATGGGAGCAGCCCCTCTAGGCGGCTTTGCTCCTGGCGTCGCTGGGAAGCTGCGCATTGGCGTCGAGCAATTCGATGCCGACAATGTGTCCCTCGGCATCATAGTCGAACACGACATGCGGGGCGACTTCCTCGCTCTCCAGCACCTTCGCTTCGGAAAGCCGGATGTAGGCCGCGTTGTCCTCAGGCCGATAGGTGATCCGCGGGGTCATCGCTGCTTCCTTGCGCCACGATCGAAGAACGCCGTTACTATACGGATTTTCAGTGGACGTTTCAAAGCAGGCGACACCCAAGATCCGATTCCCGAACTCAGGTATCGTGCGAAACCGCCGCTCGATTCCAGGGCGATCGGGATCGCCTTGCGTCCATTCCGGCTCGAGGGCCGCGCGCGCGATCCACTCCGGATGGATATCGCGTTCGCGGATCGCGTCCTGCGTGTGAGATGTGAGGACAAGCGTCTTCACCGCACCAGGAACCCGCGTCCCAGCTCGTCGCCATCCTCCAGCCAATATTCCGCCCGGCCGGAATAGAACGCCCTGCCGGAGACGCAGGCGACGATGCCCGCCCGGCCGTCGGCCAGCGTGACGGCGCGAACGACGGAGCCTGTAAAGCGCGAGCCGACGATGCTTTCGAACAGGCGGGGCTCGCCGACGCCGGTTTCGCCCTTCGCAGACATGGCGGCGAGGCGCGCGGTGACGCCGGAGCCGGTGGGCGAGCGATCGACCTCGGCGTCGGCGAAGACGCAGACGTTTTTCGTCGCAACCCCGCCCGAGCCGTCGCCGCCATCGGTGAGGATCGAGCCATAGAGGAAGGCGAGGTCGGGCGAATCCGCGTGCGACAGCGGCACCGCCCCCCGTACGGCCTGGCTGAGGGCGGTGGCGGCGTCGACAAAGTCGCGGGCGCGGCTTTCGCCGAATACGAGCCCGAACTGCCGGCAGTCGGCCAGCGCGTAGAAGGCGCCGCCATAGGCGACGTCGCAAACGATCTCGCCATAGCCGGGCACGGCGACCGCAACCTCGCGCGCATGCAGGAAGGCGGGCACGCTTTCGAACGAGACCGCGCCGGCGCTGCCGTCCCGCACCTCCACGGAGGCGACGACCATCCCGCAGGGGCATTCGATGTTGACGATCGTGACCGGCTCGACCGCGGGCACCAGACCCTCGTCCACCGCATAGCGGCCGAGCGCGATGACGGCGTGGCCGCACATGGTGGAGTAGCCCTCATTGTGCATGAACAGCACGGCGAGATCGGCGCCGGGAAGCGAGGGCTCGACCAGCAGGGCGCCATACATGTCGAAATGGCCGCGCGGCTCGAACATCAGTAGCCTGCGCAGATGGTCGAGATTGGCGCGCACGAAGGCGCGCTTTTCGAGGATGGTGCCGGCGGGGAGCCGCGGGTAGCCCGAGGTGACGATGCGCACCGGCTCGCCGCCGGTGTGCATGTCGGTGACGGCGAGGCGCGCGCTCACTGGCGCCGGCTGAACAGGGTCTGCAGTTCGGCGAAGGGAGTGCCTTCGCCGGCAAATGCAAAGGTGCCGCGGTCCAGCATCTCGCGCGCGGCGTCGGCGACGGCACGGAACATGGACTGGGTGAGCCGCGGGCCGGTGGAGATGCGGCGGATGCCGGCGGCGGCCAGCGAGGCGACAGACTGGTCCTTCGGCGCGATGACGCTGACCGGCTTGCCCACCGCCCTGCAGATGGTGGCGAGCGTTTCGGGGTCGGAAATGCCGGGGGCAAAGAGCACGTCGGCGCCGGCCTCGGCGAAATGCTGGAGCCGGCGGATGGTGTCGTCGAGGTCGGTGCGGCCGTGGAGGAAGTTTTCCGTGCGGGCGGTGAAGACGAAATCGCGCTTGAGCGCCCGGGCCGCCTCTGCGGCAGCGCGGACACGGTCGAGCGCGTGCTCGAACGCGTAGATGGGACGGGCGGGGTCGCCCGAATAATCCTCGATGGAACAGCCGGCGAGCCCGGCGGCCTCGGCGGCGAAGATGGTTTCGGCGGCACTGTCGGCGCTGTCGCCCTTGCCCTTTTCGAGATCGGCCGAGACGGGGATGGAGACGGCGGCGACCATCTCGCGGCAATGCGCGATCATCTCCTCGAAGCGCACGCCGCCATCGGGGAGCGCCCGCGAGAAGGCATAACCCGCGCTGGAGGTGGCGAGGGCGGAGAAGCCCAGATGCTCGAGGAAGCGCGCGGTGCCCACGTCGGACGGGTTGGGCATGATGAAGGTCTTGTCGTGCAGCGCGCGGAAGGTCTTGCCCTTGTCCATGATTCCAGGTCTCCGATCGAATGTCGGCAGAGCCTACAGAAGCGGGCGCCGCGCAGGAACCGGGAGTTGGTGGACCAGCGCAGGCATGCTGACAGACCAGTCAGCTTCGCGGGCGACCGGACGGGGCGTCGCCGATCAGGCCGTGCCGGTGGAGCCGAAGCCACCCTGCCCGCGGCCGGTGACGCCGGCGAGCGAGGCTTCGGCGATCCTGGCGCGGGCTACGGCGGCGATGACCAGCTGGGCGACGCGCATGCCGCGCGTGACGGCGAAATCCTCGTCGCCGAGATTGACCAGCAGCACCTTGAGCTCGCCGCGATAATCGCTGTCGATGGTGCCGGGCGTGTTAAGGCAGGTGATGCCGTGTTTCAGCGCCAGCCCCGAGCGGGGCCGCACCTGCCCCTCGAAGCCCTGCGGGATCTCGAAGATGAGGCCGGTGGGCACGAGCGCGCGCCTGCCCGGCAGCAGGATGAGCGGCCTGTCTTCGGGCACGGCGGCGCGCAGATCCATGCCGGCGGCGCCCGCGGTTTCGTATGACGGCAGCGGCAGGCCTTCCGAGTGGGGAAGGCGGACGACCGGAAGCTGCGGCTCTTTCGTTACTGCTTGCATGGGGCTGAGCGTATCGCGCCGGCGGGCGCGGGGGTCAATTCACGGAGCGATTCAATCCAGAGGAATTGCTGTCAGCGCTCCAGGACCATCAATGCGGCGTCTTCGTCGGAGAAGAAACGCCGAAGAGGCGACGCTCCCTTGCGGCAGCAAAAGCGAGGCTCGCACGAATGTCTTCGGTGGAGAGTTCGGGAAAGTCGGCGAGAATTTCGGCTTCGGTCATGCCGGACGCCAGATACTCCAGGACATCCGAAACGGTGATCCGCGTGTCGCGGATGCACGGCTTCCCCTAGCGACGTCCCGCCGTGATGGTGATCCGATCCAGAAGCTCCATGTGACGAGAATCCTGCAAAGCCGCCCCGAAAGCAAGGGAGGCTAGCGGAGCTCGACGGGCACGACCGTGGTTTCCTTGATCTCCTCCATGACGAAGGAGGCGGAGACGTCGGTGAGCGGCACCCGCGCGATGAGGCGCTGGTAGAGGCGGTCATAGGCCTTCACGTCGGCGACGCGGGCGCGCAGGATGTAATCGAGGTCGCCCGACATGCGGTAGACGCCGGTGATCTCGGGAAAGCCGGTGACGGCGTCGCGGAATTTCCGCAGCCAGTCGGGGTCGTGGCTGGAGGTGCGCACGATGACGAAGACGGACAGCCCGACGCCGACGCTGTCGGCATCGACCAGGGCGACGCGGCCGGTGATGACGCGCTCCTGCTCCAGCCGCTTGACGCGGCGCCAGGTGGCGTTGCGCGACAGATGCACGCGCTCGGACAACTGCTCGACCGAGAGCGAGCCGTCGCGCTGAAGCTCGGCGAGGATGCGGCGGTCCATTTCGTCCAGATCGAGCGGCATGGATGGGATGTTTGTCCCAACTTCCTGTCCTTCGCAAGGACAGAATGGGAAGAATCGTATCGCCGAGCGGCTATGCTGGTGCAAGCATCGCCGCAATGGGGGAATTTCATGACCGCTCGTTTCGCCCGCCTGTTCACCGCGCACCCGGAGACGGTGGGCGAGAGCTATTTCGGCCACATGGCGTTTGCGGCGTGGTTTGCCTCTCGGCTGGCCATGGCTGCCGGCGCGGCCATCATTCACGCTTTCTTACCCTTCCTGTTCGAAACTACGGCCAGCCGCATCGTGCGCGAACTGGCCGAGCGGACGCACAACAGGGCGAGCGCGGGACAGCCCGCCCGGGGGTAGGACCATGTGCCGCTGGGCGGCCTATCTGGGCGAACCGGTCTTCCTGGAGGAGATCGTCACGGCGCCGTGCCACTCGCTGATCGCGCAGAGCCACCATGCGCTGGAAGGCAAGACGGCGACCAATGGCGACGGCTTCGGCATCGCCTGGTATGGCGAGCGGCCGGAGCCGGGCCTCTATCGCGACATCCTGCCGGCATGGTCGGACCCCAACCTGAAGAGCCTCAGCCGGCAGATACGCGCGCACCTGTTCCTGGCGCATGTGCGCGCCTCGACCGGCGGGGCGACCAGCCGCGCCAACTGCCACCCCTTCGTGCATGGCAGCTGGAGCTTCATGCATAACGGGCAGATCGGCGGCTTCGACAAGATCCGGCGGCGGCTGGAGAGCGCGCTGCCGGACGGGCTGTACGACCACATGCAGGGCACGACCGATTCGGAACTGTTCTTCCTGATGTGCGTGCAGGAGGGGCTTGCGCACGACCCGCGCGGCGCGGTGGAGCGGGCGGCCGGCCGCGTGCTGGGGGCGGCACACGAGGCGGGCCTGGAGCCGGCCTTCAAGCTGACAGCCGCTTTCGCCGACGGCGCGCGGCTGCACGCGGTGCGCTATTCGAGCGTGGCCGCGGCGCCGACGCTCTATGTCGGCGCGCATGGCGGCGGTCGCTGCGTGGTGTCGGAACCGTTCGACCGCGACAATCCCGGCTGGCAGGCGGTTGAGCCCGACAGCTTCGTGACAGTTTCGCGCGACGGCATGCGCACGCACCGCTTCGAGCCGAAGCTGCGGCGGCTGGCGCTAGCCGGCTGAGGCAATCCCCTTCCCCATGATCCGACAGGAAACCGGCCCGCACCGGTTGACAGGCTTTTCGACGTCCAGTATTAAACCATCAGGTTAATTAACCGATGGGTTTAACACATGGCGACCGACCCCCTGTCCCATACGCTGGCGGCACTGGCCGACCCGACGCGGCGGGCGATCCTGGCCCGGCTGGCGCTGGGCGAGGCGACCGTGACGGAGCTGGCCGAACCCTTCGAGATGAGCTTTCCGGCGGTTTCCAAGCACCTGAAGGTGCTGGAACGGGCCGGGCTGGTGGAGCAGGGCCGCGAGGCGCAGTTCCGCCCGCGCCGGCTGCGGCCGGAGCCGCTGCGCGACCTCGCCGGCTGGCTGGAGGATTACCGGCGGTTCTGGGACGAGAGCTTCGACCGCCTGGACGACTACCTGAAGGAACTGCAGAAGGAAGGAGCCGGCGATGAAGGCCGCAAATAGCAGCGCTGAGAGGCTGCCTAGACTGAGTTTCACCCGCATGTTCGACGCGCCGCGCGAACTGGTGTTCCGGGTGTGGACGGAACCGGCGCATATCCGCCGCTGGTGGGGGCCGCACGATTTTTCCGTGCCGCATGCCGAATTCGACGCGCGGCCGGGCGGCAGGCTGCGCATCGACTTCCGCGGGCCGGACGGCGTGACCTTCCCCAATGTCGGGGAGGTGCGGGAGGTGACGCCGCCGCACAGGCTGGTTTTCACCACCGAATACCGGCATGGCGGCGACGAGTTGCTGGTGGAACTGCTGCACACGGCGGAATTCACCGAGATCGGCGGCAGGACCCGCCTCGACCTCACGGTGGCGGTGACCTTCGCCGTGCCGGAAGCGGCCGACAGCCTGGACCATCTGGAGCAGGGCACGAGCGAGCAGCTGGAGAAGCTGGAGCGCGAGGTGGCGCATGCAGCCTCCGAAGCGCGGCAGGGAAAGGCGGACGCCCAGGCACGGCCGGAGCTCACCATCCGGCGCGTCTTCGAGGCACGGCGAGAGCTGGTCTATGCCTGCTGGACGCAGCAGGACCACATGCAGCACTGGTGCTTCCCGAAGGATTTCACCGTGCCGCATTCGCAGACCGACATCAGAGAAGGCGGCCGCTACCGCTCGTGCCTGCGCGCGCCCGACGGCACCGACAACTGGGTTGGCGGCGTCTATCGCGAGCTCTCCCCGCCGGAGCGGATCGTGTTCACCCACGCCTGGCAGGACGAGGCCGGCAATGCCGACCACGAGACCGTGGTAACGGTGACGCTGGAGGATATCGGCGGCAACCGCACCCGGATGACCTTCCACCAGGCCTTCTTCCTGTCGGAGGCCTCGCGCGATGGCCACGCCGAAGGATGGAACGAGACGTTCGATTACCTCGACGGCTACCTGGCGCGGACAGGAGCGCCGGCATGAAGCTCTACTGCTTCTACGGAGCGTGCAGCCTGGCGCCGCACATTGCGCTGCGCGAGGCCGGGCTGCCGGTGGAGCCGGTGAAGGTGGACCCGCAGACGCGCGAGGTGGAAGGCGGCGGCAGGCTGCCGGAGGTCAACGCCAAGGGCTATGTTCCGGCGCTGGTGCTCGACGACGGCCAGATGCTGACCGAATGCGTGGCGATACTGGACTGGATCGCGCAGCAGGACGCGGCGCTGCGGCCGGCCGACGACATGGCCCGCACGCGGCAGATCGAGGCGCTGTCCTTCATCTCGACCGAGCTGCACAAGCAGTTCCTGGCGCTGTTCTTCCTGCCGGGCGACGAAGCGAAGCCGGTGCTGACGCAACGCATCGCGGAACGCTTCGCGCATGTCGGCGAGCGGCTGCAAGGGGACTTCCTGCTGGGCGACCGCTTCGGCGTCGCCGACGCCTTCCTCTATGTGATGGCGCGCTGGGCCAGCATGTCGGAAATGGCGCTGCCGGCAACCTTCGATGCCTATGTCAGGCGCATGGAAACGCGCCCGGCGGTGCGGGCGGCGCTGGCCGCCGAAGGACTGGAACCGGCCCTCGGCGGCGCCAGATGAGGCGCGTGAGGCCCGGCGTCCGGGCCTTCGGAGCGAATTCGGCCTCCTGACAGATTTCGGCGGCGGGCTGCGCTAGCCTGCCGCCGGAGAAGGAGAATCAGCATGGCCGAACCGGCGCCCGCGCCCGCGCTCAAGGAAATCTTCAACCGCGAGCGCTTCGCCCACATTGCGGAGCAGGCCGCGGCCGTGGCTCCGGGCTTCGACAGGGCGCGCTTCATGGCGCTGGCGACGGCCGACCTAGACAGCCTCTCCATCATGCAGCGGCTGCGCCAGGGCGCGGTGGCGCTGCACGAGGCGCTGGCGATGCCCTTCGAGCAGGCGGCAGAGGCTCTGCACGCGATGGGCCCGCGCATCGGGCACGGTTTCGCGTCGATCATGCTGCCGGAATATGTGGCGCTCTACGGCGAGAGGCATTTCGACCTTTCGATGCGCGCGCTGGCCTGGCTGACGCGCTTCGGCTCGTCGGAATTCGCGATCCGGCATTTCATCCAGCGCGACATGGAGCGCACGCTGGACGTGATGCTGGGATGGGCAGATGACGGAAACGAGCATGTGCGGCGGCTGGCGAGCGAAGGCAGCCGGCCGCGCCTGCCCTGGTCGTTCCAGCTGAAGGCGCTGGTTGCGGACCCGACGCCGACGCTGCCTATCCTGGAGCGGCTGAAGGCCGACGACAGCCTGTATGTGCGCAAATCGGTAGCGAACCACCTGAACGACATCGGCAAGGACCATGCCGACCTGCTGATCGGCACCGTCTCGGGCTGGGACCGCGACGACCGGCGCACGGGCTGGATAACGCGGCACGCGCTGCGCACGCTGGTGAAGAAGGGCGACGCGCGCGCGCTGGGGCTGATCGGCTCGACCGGCGCGGCGCAGGTGCGGATCGAGGACTTTTCCGTGGCGCCGGCAAAGCTGCGGCTCGGCGAACGCATGGCGCTGAAGGCCGCGCTCGCCTCGACCTCGGACGAGGCGCAGCGGCTGGTGGTGGACTATGCCGTGCACTACGTGAAGAAGAACGGCGAAGCCACGCGCAAGGTGTTCAAGCTGAAGGAGATCGACCTGCCGCCCGGCGAAACGCGGCAGGTGGGCATCAGCCAGACCGTGCGCGACTTCACCACCCGCAAGCACAATGCCGGCCACCACAGGGTGGAGCTGATCGTCAACGGCGCGGTGCTGGCCGAAGGCGGGTTCGACCTGGCCATCTGACCCGCGCGACGGACGGCGGCGGACGCGGAGCGTGCCCGGCGGAAGGTTGCCAAGCCCGGCGTCAGATGCGATAGACGCGCCCGGGTGTCCGCTTTGCGCTGCGGGCAGGTTCTTTCGCTGGTCGGGCCGCCAGCGGCGAAAACCTGTAGCCGGAGACACAAATGGCCCAGCACCCGCCCGCGCGCAGCGCATTGCGCCGCTTTCTCGACAACCAGTCCTCTGCCGGCCTCGTGCTGATGGGCGCGGCCGCGCTGGCGCTCATCATCGCCAACTCGCCGCTGCAGCCGCTCTACGACGCCACGCTGCGCAGCTATGTCGGCCCGCTGTCGGTCGGGCACTGGATCAATGACGGGCTGATGGCGATTTTCTTCCTGCTGGTCGGCCTCGAGATCAAGCGCGAGGCGCTGGACGGGCAGCTCTCGACCTGGCCGCGGCGCGCCCTGCCCGGCATAGCGGCGGCCGGCGGCATGGCCGTGCCGGCGCTGATCTACCTCATCTTCAACAGCGGCGAGACGGCGCGCGGCTGGGCGATACCGGCGGCGACCGACATCGCCTTCGCGCTGGGCGTGCTGTCGCTGCTGGGATCGCGGGTGCCGGCCTCGCTGCGCGTGTTCCTCGCCGCGCTGGCCATCATCGACGACCTCGGGGCGGTGATCATCATCGCGCTGTTCTACACGGCGGAGCTGTCGCTGCCGGACCTGGCCGGCGCGGCCGCGGTGGTGGCGGCGCTGGCCGCCATGAACCGCCTCGGGATCACGCGGCTGACGCCGTATCTGCTGCTGGCGGCGGTGCTGTGGGTGCTGGTGCTGCGCTCGGGCGTGCACGCGACGCTGGCGGGCGTGATGCTGGCGCTGACCATTCCGCTGGGCACCACGCCGGCAAAACCGGATGCGCATGCGAAGAGCCCGCTGCACCGGCTGGAGCATGGGCTGCACCTGCCGGTGGGCTTCGTGATCCTGCCCATATTCGGCCTGGCGAATGCCGGCGTCGCCATGCTGGGCCTGTCGGCCGACACGCTGGCGGCGCCCGTCGCCATCGGCGTGGGGCTCGGGCTCGCGCTGGGCAAGGTGATCGGCGTCTACGGCTTCTCGCTGGCCGCGATCCGGCTTGGGATCGCCGACATGCCGGCCTATGCGGGGCGCCTGCAGCTGGCCGGCACGGCGCTGCTGTGCGGCATCGGCTTCACCATGAGCCTGTTCATCACGCTGCTGGCATTTCCCGACGACGCGCTGTTCCAGACGCAGGCCAAGATCGGCATACTGGGCGGATCGCTGGTTTCCGGGCTGGTGGGCTATGTGCTGCTGCGCATCGCGCCGCAGGACTGGCCGGGAACGCCGTCGCGGTAGGGGCCGGCGGCCAAAGGCGGTCTTCCTCGACAGCGGGGCGCGCGCCGCCTATATAGCCGCGAACGAACGGAACCCCGGACATGGCCGAGACCATCAAAGACGCGGTGTCGCGCCGCCGCACCTTCGCCATCATCGCGCATCCGGACGCGGGCAAGACGACGCTGACCGAAAAGCTGCTGCTTTTCGGCGGCGCGATCCAGCTCGCCGGCGAGGTGAAGGCCAAGAAGGACAAGATCCAGACGCGCTCGGACTGGATGAAGATCGAGCGGGAGCGCGGCATCTCCGTCGTCACCTCGGTGATGACGTTCGAATATGGCGACAACGTCTTCAACCTGCTGGACACGCCCGGCCACGAAGACTTCGCCGACGACACCTACCGCACGCTTTCGGCGGTGGACTTCGCGGTGATGGTGATCGACGCCGCCAAGGGCATCGAGCCGCGCACGCTGAAGCTGTTCGAGGTGTGCCGGCTGCGCGACATCCCCATCGTGACCTTCGTCAACAAGATGGACCGCGAGGCGCGCGACACGTTCGAGATACTGGACGAGATCGAGCAGAAGCTGGCGCTGGACACGGCGCCGATCACCTGGCCGATCGGCCAGGGCAAGAGCTTTGCCGGCACATACCACCTGGCCGAAAACGCCGTGCGCGGGCGCGACGAGGAGGTGGAGCGCACGAAGGTGAACGGACCGGACTCCGAGCGCGTCTCCGGTCTTTTGCCGGCAAACGAGCGCGAGGCCTTCATCGAGGCGCTGGAGCTGGCGCGCGAGGCCTGCCGGCCATTCGACCTCGCCGCCTTCCGCGAGGGGCATCTGACGCCGGTGTTCTTCGGCTCGGCGCTGCGCAATTTCGGCGTGCGCGACCTGATCGAGGCGCTGGGCGCCTGGGGACCGACGCCGCGCGCGCAGGAGGCCGACCGCCGCGAGGTGGCGCCCACCGAGCCGAAGATGACCAGCTTCGTGTTCAAGATCCAGGCCAACATGGACCCCAACCACCGCGACCGCATCGCCTTCGTGCGGGTGTGCTCGGGCAGGCTGGAGCGCGGCATGAAGGCCAAGCTGGTCCGCACCGGCAAGCCGATGTCGCTTTCGGCGCCGCAGTTCTTCTTCGCGCGCAGCCGCATCACGGCCGACGAGGCCTTCGCCGGCGACGTGGTGGGCATTCCCAACCACGGCACGCTCAGGATCGGCGACACGCTGACGGAGGGCGAGGACATCCTGTTCCGCGGCGTGCCCAACTTCGCGCCGGAGATCCTGCGCCGCGTACGCCTCGGCGACGCGATGAAGGCCAAGAAGCTGAAGGAAGCGCTGCAGCAGATGGCCGAGGAGGGCGTGGTGCAGCTGTTCCAGCCCGAGGACGGCTCGCCGGCGATCGTGGGCGTGGTGGGCGCGCTGCAGCTCGACGTGCTGAAGGAGCGGCTGAACGTGGAATACGGCCTGCCGGTCGATTTCGAGATGGCGCGCTTCACCATCTGCCGCTGGATATCGGCCGACGGCAAGGGCGAGCTGGAGCGCTTCATCGAGAGCCATCGCGGCGACATCGCGCGCGACCTCGACGGCGACCCGGTGTTCCTGGCGCCGCACGAATTCGGCCTGAACTACGAGGCCGAGCGCTGGAAGCAGATCGGCTTCGCCGCGATCAAGGATTATCAGGTGCGCGCGGAGACGAAGGCGGCGTAAGGCCGCCTTCGCCAGACCGACACGACGCCGCCGACGCGCGCTGGGCGCGTCCCGAAAGGCATGGAACAATGACTGGTTTCTCCGGCGTGATCGCGCCGCTGGCCCGCGCTCTCGAAGCACGCGGCTATACCGAACTGACGCAGGTGCAGCAGGCGGTGCTGGGTCTGACGCCGGCCGACGCCGACGCGCTGGTTTCGGCGCAGACGGGCTCGGGCAAGACGGTGGCGTTCGGCATCGCGCTGGCGCCGACGCTGCTTGGCGGGGAGGAGCGGTTCGGACCGGCGGCAGCGCCGCTGGGCCTGGCCATCGCGCCGACGCGCGAGCTCGCCCTGCAGGTGAAGCGCGAGCTGGAATGGCTCTACGCCGAAACCGGCGCACGCGTGGTCTCCTGCGTCGGCGGCATGGACATGCGCGGCGAGCGGCGCATGCTGGAACAGGGCGCGCATATCGTGGTGGGCACGCCCGGGCGGCTGCGCGACCACATCACGCGTGGCGCACTCGACCTTTCCGACCTGCGCGCGGTGGTGCTGGACGAGGCGGACGAGATGCTGGACCTCGGTTTTCGCGAAGACCTCGAATTCATCCTCGGCTCGGCACCGGAGCAGCGGCGGACGCTGATGTTCTCGGCCACCGTGTCGAAGCCGATCGCAGCACTTGCGCGCAGCTACCAGCGCGACGCGGTGCGGCTTTCCACCGCCGCCGAGCGCGAGCAGCACCTCGACATCGAATATCGCGCGCTGACCGTCGCCGGCAGCGACCGGGAGAACGCGATCATCAACGTGCTGCGCTATTACGAGGCGAAGAACGCGCTGGTGTTCTGCGCGACGCGGGCGGCGGTGAACCATCTGACGGCGCGCTTCAACAATCGCGGCTTCTCGGTCGTGGCCATGTCGGGCGAGCTCAGCCAGAGCGAGCGCACGCATGCGCTGCAGGCGATGCGCGACGGGCGCGCCCGCGTGTGCATCGCCACCGACGTGGCCGCGCGCGGCATCGACCTGCCGGGGCTGGAGCTCGTGATCCACGCCGACCTGCCGACCAATCCCGAGACGCTGCTGCATCGCAGCGGGCGGACAGGCCGCGCCGGTCGCAAGGGCGTCAGTGCCCTGATCGTGCCGGCTTCGGCGCGGCGGCGGATGGAACGCCTGCTTTCCGCCGCCGGCGTGACGGCCAACTGGGCGAAGCCGCCATCGGCCGAGGAGGTGATGCGGCGCGACGACGAGCGCATACTGGCCGACCCGGCACTCGCAGCCGAGCCGGGCGAGGAGGAGGCGGCGCTGGTGCGCCAGCTCATCGAGACGCACGGGGCGGAGCGGATCGCGGCCGCCTTCGTGCGCAATGCGCGCGGCAGCCGCTCGGCGCCGGAGGAGCTGATCGAAATCGCCTCGGCGCAGTTTGCGCCACGCCCCTCGGACGATCGCGGGGCGGGGCGGCCGGAACGCGCGCCGCGCGAGGAATTTGCCGCAAGCGTCTGGGTGGCGCTCTCCATCGGCCGCAACCAGCAGGCCGAGCCGCGCTGGCTGATCCCGATGATCTGCCGCAATGGCGGGCTGGAGAAGCGCGACATCGGCCAGATCAAGCTGACGCCCGAGCAGAGCTTCGTGCAGCTGGAGGCGGAGGCCGGCGAACGCTTCCTCAAGGCGCTGGGCAAGCGCACGCTGGAACGCGGCATCCATGTCACGCGGCTGGACGGCACGCCCGACCTCAGCCGTGCCGGGCAGAGGGCCTTCGAGGAAGGCAACAGGCGGCCGGCGAAGAAGCCGCATCGCGGCAAGGGCGAGCCCGGCGCGTGGCAGGGCAAGCCGAAGCGCGATTTCGGCGGCAGGCCGGCGGAGACAGGCTTTGACGCCCGGCCACCGAAAGCCGGCTGGCAGGGAAAGCCCAAGCCGGGCGCCGGCGGCAAACCGAAGCATGGACCGAAACCTGCCGGCGGCAAGAAGAAGCCCCGCGGCTGAAGGCGGGTTATAGGCACGCGCCCTGAAGTTCTTTCAGACGGAGGCGCATCGCGGTCTGCGGTCTGCGTTCCCCCATCGTCACCATCGGTGATCCGGCCGCGCAGCAGGACCTGGAATGAGGTGGGGGAAGTCGTCGCCCCTAAGCCGACGCGAGCGCGGACCTGTTGCGACGATGGCTTCGTCACGGCAGACGTCTGAAGCGAGGCTGCCGGCATTTGCCAGCTATTAGAAAAATTTTCTCCGCAGCTACCGCCCTTTGGTGAGCACTGCTTTCTTCTCCCGGCGGCGCTTCCCTAGTGTTGGGGCATATTCAGCTATCAAGGGGGTTCTCCATCATGTCGATTTTCCGCGCCGCTCTCATCGGCATCGCCGCGGCCGCTTTCACACTTCCCGCTCTCGCCCAGGACGGTCCGCTTGTGACCGCCGAGTGGCTGGAGCAGAACCTGCAGAACCCCAATGTGCGGGTGTTCGAGGTCAGCGTCGACCGCGGCGTTTACGAGCGCGGCCACGTGCCCGGCGCAGTCGATCTCAACTGGCACACCGACCTGGTCGACCCGGTCAACCGCGACATCGCCGCGCGCGAGGCCTTCCAGGCCAAGCTGCGGGACGCCGGCGTCGGCCCCGACACCACGGTCGTGCTCTATGGCGACAACAACAACTGGTTCGCAGCCTGGGGCGCCTGGGTGTTCGAGATCTACGGCCTCGAGGCCAAGCTGCTCGACGGCGGTCGCAAGTACTGGGAGGCGCAGGGCCTTCCGCTCGACACGGCCACGCCTGACTATGCCGACTCCTCCATCGACCTGCCGGAACGCAACACCGACCTGCGCGCCCGCCTCTCCGACGTGCTGGAAGTGGTCGAGAAGAAGGAAGACGCGGTGATCGTCGATATCCGCTCGGGCGACGAGTATTCGGGCAAGATCTTCGCGCCGGAAGGCGTTAAGGAGCTTTCGGTGCGTGCCGGCCATGTGCCCGGCGCCGTCAACGTGCCGTGGGGCAAGGCAGTGGCCGAGGATGGCCGCTTCAAGTCGGCCGACGAACTGAAGGCGCTGTACGCCGAAGTCGGCGTCGACGGCAGCAAGCCGGTGATCACCTACTGCCGCATCGGCGAGCGCTCGAGCCACACCTGGTTCGCGCTCAAGCGCATCCTCGGCTACGACGTGAAGAACTATGACGGCTCGTGGACGGAATACGGCAACGCCGTCGGCGTGCCGGTGGTGAACGTCGCCGGCACCGTATGGACTGGCAAGTAACACCGGCGTAACGGTCCTCCCAGGACTCGCGGCCGCTCCGGAAACGGGGCGGCCGTTTCGACAGGTAAAAGGGGGCAACGTGTCCATACTGCTCAGGTCTGTGATCGCCGCCGGCCTGCTCGCCGGCGTGGTGGCGGTGGCGAACTTCGTGACGGAACCCAGCACGGAGGGCCGCGCGATCGCGTTCTCGCTGATCGTGGGTGCGGTGTTCGGCATCGTTCTTCAGCGCTCCCGCTTCTGCTTCTTCTGCCATTTCCGCGATTTCGTGGAGCGGCGCGATCCGCGCGGCGTGCTTGCCATCGTGGTCGCGCTCGCGGTCGGCGCCGTCCTCTACCAGGTCGTGGTGTCGGCCTGGATGCCGGTGGTGCGCGACACGCTGCCGCCGAACGCCCATATCGGGCCGGTGAGCTGGGTGCTGGCGCTCGCCGCCTTCGCCTTCGGCGTCGGCATGGCCATCTCCGGCTCGTGCCTGTCGGCCCACCTCTACCGCCTCGGCGAGGGTTCGCCGACCTCGCCCTTCGCGCTGGTCGGCGCGCTTGCCGGCTTCGTCGCGGGCTTCCTCAGCTGGAACGCGCTCTATCTGGCTGCAATCGCGGAGGCGCCGGCGACATGGCTGCCGCACAGTCTCGGTTACGGCGGCGCGCTGGCGCTCGCGCTCGTCGTGCTCGGCGTCCTGGCCGTGCTGATCCTGGCCTGGGCGCGCCCGGTCGAAGCCGCACCCGCCCCCGGATACGACCTTTCTTCGGTCAGCCGTCGCATCTTCATCGATCGGTGGCCGGCGCTGCTCGGCGGGGCGGCGGTTGGCGTCATTTCCGCGCTGGCCTATTTCCGCGTCGCGCCGCTCGGCGTGACCGCCGAACTCGGCAGCATCGCCCGCACCGGAGGTTTTTCGGCCGGCCTGCTGCCGGAAACGCTGCACGGTCTCGACCTGCTGCGCGGCTGCGCCACCGCGGTCAAGACGGCTCTCGTATCCCGGAACGGCGCGTTCGTGGCCGCCCTCGTCGTCGGAAGCTTCGCGGCGGCGCTGGTGGCCGGTCAGTTCCGCCCGCAATGGCCGACCGGCGGCCAGGTGCTGCGCGGTCTCGCTGGCGGATTCCTGATGGGCTGGGGCGCGATGATCGGCCTCGGCTGCACCGTCGGCGTGCTGCTGTCCGGCATCCATGTCGGAGCGCTGTCGGGCTGGGTGTTCCTCGTCTTCGTGACCCTCGGCGTGTGGACGACGCTATTCGCGCAGCGTCGCGCCGCCGCAGCGGGACGCAGACAAGCTGCCCGGTAGCATTCTTTTCCTCAAAGCTTCGTGTTCGGAGAAAACGTTTCCCTGTTGTGCGGAATTTCGCGTGGTTCCTCCGGTCAACAACGGACCGCGGGCTCCTATATTCGTCGCACAAGACAGGGAGTTCTCCAATGAGCCTGCGCATCAACGACACCGCGCCCGACTTCACCGCCGAAACCACCAAGGGCACGATCAGCTTTCACGAGTGGATCGGCGACGGCTGGGCGGTGCTGTTCTCGCACCCCAAGAATTTCACCCCGGTCTGCACCACCGAGCTGGGCAGCGCGGCCAAATACGCGCCGGATTTCGCCAAGCGCGGCGTGAAGATCATCGGCATCTCGGTCGATCCGGTGGAGAGCCATGAGAAGTGGAAGGCCGACATCAAGACCGCGACCGGACAGGATGTCGACTACCCGCTGATCGGCGACAAGGACCTGAAGGTAGCGAAGCTGTACGACATGCTGCCGGCGGACGCGGGCGACACGTCGGAAGGCCGCACGCCCGCCGATAACGCCACGGTGCGCTCGGTCTACGTGATCGGGCCGGACAAGAAGATCAAGCTGGCGCTGACCTACCCGATGACGACGGGCCGCAACTTCGCGGAGATCCTGCGCGCGATCGACTCGATCCAGCTGACCGCGAAGCACAAGGTGGCGACGCCTTCGGACTGGAAGCAGGGCGAGGACGTGATCATCACCGCGGCCGTGTCCGACGAGGAGGCGACGCAGAAATTCGGCACGTTCGAGCGCGTGCTGCCCTACCTGCGCAAGACCAAGCAGCCGGCGGCCTGAGCCGCTCGCATCCCCCCGGAAAGGCCGGCCCGTGCGCCGGCCTTTTTCGTTTGCAGGTCGTGAGCGGCGGCTTGCCGCCGCCCTCATCGACCACGGCTGCCGAGACCCGGGCCCGCCTGCCCGACGATAGCCTGCGTCGGGCTCAGGCTGTCCGCTCGAACAGCAGCACGGGGGTGCCCAGATAGTGGGTGCGGGCGAACTCGCGAAAACCCTGGCGCGCGGCCACGCGGATCGAGGCAGCGTGGGCAGGCTCGATCATGCAGGTGATGCGGCGATCGGGGAAATGCGCGCCGGCCCAGCCGAGTACCGCCCCGACCGCCTCGCTGGCGATGCCCCTGCCGTGGGCGGCGGGCACCAGCACCCAGCCGGTCTCCAGCGTGCCCTCGAGGCTGGGCACGACGTCACGCCTGAGGTCGTGGAAGCCGGCTTCGCCGAGGAAGGCGCCGCTCTCGCGGTCCTCGATGGCGAAGGAACCGAAACCGAGCACCGACCAGAGGCCGTGCACGCGCAGGAAGCGCGTCCACGACTGCTCGCGCGTGAAAGGCCGGCCGCCGATGAAGCGCGTGACCGCAGGGTCTGACCACATGGCGGCGTAGGCGTCGAAATCGTCGGGCCGGTGCGGCCGCAGGACGAGGCGCGGCGTTTCGATGACGCGGCGCGGATCGGCTGCCGGCGCGCTCACGCGGGGCCAAGCCTTTCGGCGATGAGGGCGGCGAGACGGGCTGCCGTCTCGTCCTTGGTGAGGTCCGGCCACTCGTCGACGCCGGCGGCCGAGACGATGCGCACGCGGTTGCGGTCGCCGCCCATGACGCCGGTGGCCGCCGACACGTCGTTGGCGACGATGAAATCCGCACCCTTCTTCGCAAGCTTGGCATGGGCGTTGGCCAGCAGGTTCTGCGTTTCGGCGGCGAAGCCGACGACGAGGCGTGGACGCAGCGCGTGATGGCCGACGCCGGCCAGGATGTCGGGATTCTCGACCATGCTCAGGGCCGGCGGACCTTCGCCGGCGACCTTCTTGATCTTGTCGCCGGCCTCGCCCTCGGTGCGCCAGTCGGCAACGGCTGCGACGAAGATTGCGGCGTCGGCCGGCAGCAGCGCCTCGACCGCCGCCTGCATCTGTCGCGCGGTCTCGACATGGGTCGTGGTCACGCCGGCCGGATCGGCGATCGAGACCGGACCTGAGACAAGCTGAACATCGGCGCCGAGACGGGCAAGTGCGGCGGCAAGCGCATGGCCCTGCTTTCCGGACGAGCGGTTGGCGATGTAGCGCACCGGGTCTATCGGCTCATGGGTGGGGCCGGAGGTGACGATGATCTTGTTGCCGGCGAGCGGCCCGGCGGACGCGCCGAGCATGCCTTCGACCGCGGCGACGATCTCCAGCGGCTCGGCCATGCGACCCTCGCCAGCCTCGCCGCTCTCGGCCATCTCGCCACGCGCCGGCCCGACAAAGGCGACGCCGTCGCGGGCCAGCACCTCGCGGTTGCGGCGGGTGGCCGGATGCTCCCACATGCGCGGGTTCATGGCGGGCGCCACCAGCACCGGCTTGTCGGTGGCGAGCAGCACGGTGGAGGCGAGGTCGCCGGCGAGGCCATGCGCCATCTTCGCCATCAGGTCGGCGGTGGCGGGCGCCACCACCAGCAGGTCGGCCTCGCGCGACAGGCGGATATGGCCGACATCATGCTCGTCCTGCCGGTCGAACAGGTCGGTGAAGACGTGGTCGGCAGACAGCGCGCCGACGGCCAGCGGGGTGACGAATTCCCTGGCGGCCGCCGTCATCACGCAACGCACCTTCGCGCCACGCTCGCGCAGGCGGCGGATCAGGTCGAGGCATTTGTAGGCGGCGATGCCGCCGCCGATGATGAGCAGGATCCGCTTGCCGGAGAGTGTCATGCGACTGCCGAACTCATGCCGGCCTGAGCGCCGGGACGATGTCGGTATGGATGAAATCGTCGCCCTTGAAAAGCAGCGGCAGGTTTCGCGTCTTGGCGAGCGCATAGGAGAAACAGTCGCCCAGGTTGAGGCCGGCCGCATGCCGCGAGCCGCGCCCATACTGCGCGTAGGCCGTACGGGCCGCGTCGAGCTGCTCGTCATCGAAAGCCGCATACTCGGCATCGAGCAGGTCGAGGAGCTTGTCCAGCCGGTTACTCCCGTCCCTGATACGCTCGCTTCTGACGACGCAGGATGCTTCGAATACCGTGCCCATGCTGAGGTAGACAGCCTCGGCTTCGTGGAGGGCCGACTTGAAGCGCATCGCGTCCGCTTCATCGTTCAGGATGCAGACCAGCGCCGATGTATCGACGGCGATCGCGGTCAAGTCAGACCCTCATCCCACATTTCGTCGGAGACCGTCTTGAGATCGAACGGCTCATCCGGCCTGCGGCCCAGCGCCGTGAGCTCCTCGATGGGCGGCTTTCTGCGCTTGCGATCGTGCAGGCCAAGATCCCGACGCAGGGCGTCGCGAGCTTCCTGTTCCATCGACACCCCATGTTCGGCTGCGCGCCGACGCAGCGCGCGCTTCACATCATCGCCGAGATTGCGGATCGTAAGGGCACTGCTCATGGACTCTCACCACCACGCCATTGCCAGCAATGTAGGCATTGCTAGCAATGCTGTCAAACAAGCTGCCAGGCGATGGCGACCAGCGCGAGCGCGATGACCCACAGGGCCACCCTGCCCCAGCGCGTGTAGCGGGCCTCGGCGCGACCGATCGCGCGCGCGGTTTCGGCGTCGAAGCGCAGGCCGCGCTCGGCCATGGCGTCGATCTCACGCGACAGGCGCTCGGTACGGGCGGCGAGGTCGGGCGCCTGGCGGGCGAGCGAGAGCAGCGCGCCGGCGCCGTCGCGCAGGTCCGTGAGCATCGCCGCCGGGCCGAGATTCTCGCGGATCCAGTGGCCGACGACCGGCTCGGAGGTCTTCCACATGTTGAAGAAGGGATCGAGGGTGCGCGCCACGCCCTCGACCACGACCATGGTCTTCTGCAGCATCAGCAGCTCGGGCCGCGTTTCCATGTCGAACAGCTCGGTGATCTCGAAAAGCAGCGTGAGCAGCCGCGCCATCGAGATGCTTTCGGCCGGCTGGCCGTGGATGGGCTCGCCGATGGCGCGGATGGCCTGAGCGAAGGCGCGGACATCATGCTCGCGCGGGACGTAGCCGGCTTCGAAATGCACCTCGGCGACGCGGACGTAGTCGCGGGTGATGAAGCCGTAGAGGATTTCGGCGAGGAAGCGCCGCTCCTTCCTGCCGAGGCGGCCGACGATGCCGAGATCGACGGCGACGAGGGTGCCGTCGGCCTCGACGAAGAGATTGCCCGGATGCATGTCGGCGTGGAAGAAGCCGTCGCGCAGCGTGTGGCGCAGGAAGGACTGCACCAGCGTTGCGGCGAGCCGTTCGAGATCGTGGCCGGCGGCGCGCAACGCCTCGACATTCGACATCTTGATGCCGTCGATCCACTCCATGGTGACGACGTCGCGGCCGGTGCGCGCCCAGTCGACCCACGGCACGCGGAAGCCGGGATCGTCGCGCGTGTTTTCGCCGAGCTCGGACAGGGCGGCGGCCTCGAGCCGCAGGTCCATCTCGATGCGGGTGGTCTGGGCGAGGATCTGCGTGACCTCGACGGGCTTGAGCCGCCGCGTCGAAGGGATGAACCGCTCCTGCAGGCGGGCCGCGAGGAAATAGCTTTCGAGGTCGTTGTGGAAGCGGCGACGCACGCCGGGGCGGATGACCTTGACCGCGACCTTGGTCAATTGCCCGTCGCGGACGACGGCGGCGGGATGCACCTGCGCTATGGAAGCGGCGGCCACCGGCTCGCCGAACTCGGCGAAGAGCTCGCCCACCGGACGGCCCAGCGAGCCCTCAATCGCGGCCTCGGAGGCGGCGGTGGGAAACGTCTCCATGCGGTCCTGCAGGCGGGCCAGGTCGAGCGCGAGCTCGTTGCCCACGACGTCGGGCCGGGTGGCGAGGAACTGGCCAAGCTTGACATAGGACGGGCCCAGCCGCTCGACCGCGCGGCCGATGCGCTCGGTGCGGTCGCGGCGGCGCGAGCGGCGGCGCGCGAACAACCGCGCAAGCCGCCAGGCGGCATGCGGCAGGCCGCCGACCTGGTCGCCCGGCATGGCCGACACGACACCCTCGCGGACCATGATCCAGCCCGCGCGCAGCAGGCGGAAATATGCGCCGATCGTGCTCAATGCGGTCTCAGAGCTTCCAGCCGGAATGAAGCGCGGCGATGCCGCCCGAATAGTCGCGCCAGGTGACGCGGCCGAAGCCAGCGCGCGACATCATCGCCGCGAAATTGTGCTGGTTGGGGAATTTGCGGATGGACTCCACCAGATAGCGGTAAGGCTCGCCGTCGCCGGTGACGGCCTCGCCGATGCGGGGGATGGCGTTGAACGACCACGCCTCGTAGACCTTGTCGAGCAGCGGCATGTCGACCTCGGAGAATTCGAGGCAGAGGAAGCGCCCGCCGGGCTTGAGCACGCGGTAGGCCTCGGCCAGCGCCCTGTCGATGTCGGGCACGTTGCGGATGCCGAAGGCGACCGTGTAGGCGTCGAAACTGCCGCTCTCGAAGGGCAGCTGCTCGGCATTGGCCTCCACGAAATCGACGCTGCCGGCGAGGCCGCGCCGCTCGGCACGGTCGCGCCCCACTTCAAGCATGGAGCCGTTGATGTCGAGCACGGTGGCGCGGGCGTTGACCTGCGAAGCCTCGACCACGCGGAAGGCGATGTCGCCGGTGCCGCCGGCAACGTCGAGCAGCCGCCAGCCGGGGCGCTTCGGCGGATTGAGCCAGCCGACCATGGCGTCCTTCCACAGCCGGTGGAGGCCGGCCGACATGAGGTCGTTCATCAGGTCGTAGCGCCCGGCGACACGGTGGAAGACCTCGTTGACGAGGCCCTGTTTCTCGCCCTCGCCGACGCGGCGGAAGCCGTAGGACGTCTCCATTCCGCCGGATGCGGTCGTGCGCTGCTCGGACATTGCGATATTCCCGTCAAAAGCCGGCCGGACCATAGCCCATCGAATCCGCAGACGCTATTGTCTGGCCCGCGATGAACGGCCGCGCCAAAAGCGGCGGAACGAGGGGCTGGAATGGTGCCGAAGGCGGAACTGCATTGTCATATCGAGGGGGCGGCGGCGCCGGAACTGGTGGAGCGGCAGGCCCGCAAATATGGTGCCTACACATCGGCCTTCATCCGCGACGGCTCCTTCGTGTGGCACGACTTCACCAGCTTCCTGGCCGCATACGACTTCGCCGCCAACCTGTTTCGCGACGAGGACGACTATGCGCTGCTGGCCGAACACTACCTGACCAGCCTGGCTGAGGACGGCTGCATCTATTCCGAGGTGTTCACCTCGCCCGACCATGCCAGGCAGGCGGGACTTTCGCCGCAGGCCTACACGCAGGCGCTGGGCGAAGGGATGCGCCGGGCGAAGGACAGGACCGGCATAGAAGGGCGCATGATCGTGACCGGCGTGCGCCATTTCGGCGTCGACTCCGTCATCGACGCGGCGCGCTTCGCGGTGGAATGCGGGCACCCGCTGGTGACCGGCTACGGCATGGCCGGAGAGGAGCGCATGGGACGGGTGGCCGATTTCACGCGCGCCTTCGACATGGCGCGCGAGGCGGGGCTGGGCATCACCATCCACGCCGGCGAACTTGCCGGATGGCAGAGCGTGGCCGACGCGCTGGACCATGTGCGCCCTTCGCGCATCGGCCACGGCGTGCGCGCCATCGAGAACCCGGAGCTGGTGAAACGCATCGCCGACGAGGGCGTGGTGCTGGAGGTGTGCCCGGTTTCCAACATCGAGCTGAAAGTGTTTCCGAGCTTTGCCGACCACCCCTTCCCGAAGCTCATGAAGGCGGGCTGCAAGGTGACGCTGAACTCCGACGACCCGCCCTATTTCTGGACGACGCTGAAGCGCGAATATGACGTGGCGGCGGAGCATTTCGGGCTGAGCGAGGCGCAGCTGGCCGGCGTGACCCGCACGGCGATCGAGGCGGCGTTCGTGGATGAGACGACGCGGGCGGCGCTGCTGGCGAAGGTGGATGCGTCGACTCCCATCGGCTGAGCCGCGACAAAGCTGTGGCCGCGCGAACACGCGAGGTGTATCGCGGCAGCGCTTGCCGCTAGTATCGGCGCAAGAGGCCGCGTTTTCCGGAGAGAAGCATGAAGGGCGTTACCGTCGTCGACCATCCGCTGGTGCAGCACAAGCTGACGATCATGCGCAAGAAGGAGACGTCGACGGCCGGCTTCCGGCGGCTGCTGCGCGAGATCTCGCTGCTGCTCTGCTACGAGGTGACGCGCGACCTCGAACTGACCACGACGGAGATCGAGACGCCGCTGACGACGATGCAGGCGCCGACGCTGGAGGGCAAGAAGCTGGTCTTCGCCTCGGTGCTGCGGGCCGGCAACGGGCTGCTGGACGGCATGCTGGACCTGGTGCCGGCGGCTCGCGTGGCGCATATCGGCCTCTACCGCGACCACAACACGCTGGAGGCGGTGGAATATTTCTTCAAGGCGCCGAGCGACCTGGAGGACCGGCTGGTGATCGTGGTCGACCCGATGCTGGCTACCGCCAACTCGGCCATCGCGGCGGTGGACAAGCTGAAGTCGCGCGGGGCGACCAACCTGCGCTATCTGTGCCTGCTGGCCGCGCCGGAAGGCATCGAACGCTTCACCAAGGCGCATCCTGACGTGCCGGTGTTCACAGCCTCGATCGACGACCACCTGAACGAGAACGGCTACATCGTGCCCGGGCTGGGCGATGCGGGCGACCGCATGTACGGGACGAAGTAGCCCCATGCGCAAAGCCACGGCAGCGCTGGTGCTTGCCGCAGGGCTGGGCTGCGGGCCGGCGCTGGCAGACGAGGCCTATGATGCATGCGTGGCGGAGGGCGAGACGAACGCCGAATACCGCGAATGCGGCGGCGCCTGGGTAGAGCGGGCCGACGCCGGGCTGAACGAGGCGTGGAAAGCGCTGCGCGACATCACGACGCCGGAAACCGGCAAGTTGCTGCTGGACGAGCAGCGGGCATGGAACGCCTACAAGGAAAAATCGTGCCTGTTCTGGGCCACCGGCGAATACGGCACGAACGGCTCGGCGCTGAGCTATCCCGCCTGCCGCGCGGCAGCGATCGAGGCGCGGACGACCGAGCTTGGCCGGTACCTGGACGAACTGAAGCAGCATTAGCCTAGCCGGCGCGCGCCGCGGGCTCGCCCGACGATGCTTCCGGCAGCGCGGCAAGGATCCGTTAATCACGAAGCCAAGCGCAGGCCGGGATTAACCATCGCGCATCCCCGCCGGGGTAGATTTGCCGCCGAACAGGGGCGGTCACATGCTGCGCAAGCTTCTCATCCTCGGCATCGTCGTCGGCGGCTCGGCCTCGGTGCCGGCGCTCTACGAAAGCAACCCCGAACTCTTCCAGGGTTTCGTCAAGTCTGCGATGGAGGAGCGCGCGCCCGAGCCCGCGCCGCAAAGGCCGCTGGTGATGGTGCAGCAGGCGAAGATGGCGCCGCCAGCGCCCACCGGCCGCAAGGTGCGCCTGGATGCGGACGAGCGCGGGCATTTCCGCGCCGACTTCAAGATAAACGGCAAGCCGCTGGACGCGCTGGTGGACACCGGCGCGACGATGATCGCGATCAACCGCACGACGGCGCGACAGATCGGCCTGAACCTGCAGCCGGCTGACTTCCGCCATGAGGTGAGCACCGCCAACGGCACCATCAAGGCGGCGACGGCGATGCTGCACAATGTGCAGATCGGCCGCATCCAGGTGGCGGATGTCGAGGCGATGGTGCTTGAGGACAAGGCGCTGTCGGGCACGCTGGTGGGCATGAGCTTTCTGAGGCGCCTGCAGAGCTTCCGCGTCGAGAGCGGCACGCTGGTGATGGAACAGTAGCCGGTCAGCCCGCGCCGATGCGGCGGATGACGGCGCGGCCGGGTTTCGGCCTTTCCTCTGCAAGCGCATAGGCGGCGAGAACCGCCGCCGCAGCCTCCTCCGCCTTGGCCTTGGAGCGGGCGTGGACGACCGCGAGCGGCTCCCCCTTGCTCACCTCGGCGCCCACCGGCAGCAGCCGCGTGATGCCCACGGCATGGTCGATGGCGGCCGCCGGATCGGTGCGCCCGCCGCCGAGCGTGACCACGGCAAGGCCGATGTCGCGCGTCTCGATGGCCGAGACGAAGCCGGCGCGCGGCGCGGCGACGGCGAGCTCCACCCTGGCGCGCGGCAGGTAGGTCGCGGATTTCTCCACGAAGTCGGCCGGGCCGCCCAGCAGCGCCACCATGCGGCCGAAGATTTCGGCGGCGCGGCCGTCTTCGAGCGCGGCCGTGGCCTGCGTCAGGCCCTGCCGGACATCGGCTGCGCGGCCGGCGGAGACCAGCATCTCGGCGGCCAGCGCCAGCGTGACCTTCTCCAGCCGCGGGTCGCGATGCGCGCCGGTGAGGAAATCGACCGCGTTGGCGACTTCCACCGCGTTGCCGGCGGCCGACGCCAGCGGCTCGTCCATGCCGGTGATGAGCGCGGTCGTGGCGAGGCCAGCGCCGTTGGCGACCTCGACCAGCGATTTGGCAAGGGCGGCGGCATCCTTGGTGCTGGCCATGAAGGCGCCGTTTCCGGCCTTGACGTCGAGCACCAGAGACTGGAGACCCGCGGCGAGCTTCTTGGACAGGATGGAGGCGGTGATGAGCGGGATGGACTCGACCGTGCCGGTGACGTCGCGGATGGCGTAGAAGCGTTTGTCGGCGGGAGCCAGCCGGGCGGTCTGGCCGATGATGGCGCAGCCGGCTTCCTTCACCACCTTGCGGAACAGCCGGTTGTCGGGCTGGGTGGCGTACCCGGGGATGGAATCCATCTTGTCGAGCGTGCCGCCGGTGTGGCCGAGGCCTCGGCCGGAGATCATCGGCACGAAGGCGCCACAGGCGGCCACGATGGGCGCCAGCATCAGCGAGACATTGTCGCCGACGCCGCCGGTGGAATGCTTGTCGGTGACGGGGCCGGGCAGGCTCGACCAATCGAGCACGTCGCCGGAATCGCGCATGGCGAGCGTGAGCGCCACCGCCTCCTCGCGGCCGAGGCCGTTGAGGAAGGCGGCCATGGCGAAGGCCGCGACCTGGCCGTCGTTGAAGGAACCGTCGGTGAGGCCGCGCACGAAGGCGCCGATCTCTTCCGCCGACAGGGGCCAGCCGTCGCGCTTCCTGCGGATGACCTCCTGCGGGAGCATGACCTCACTCCACCCCTTCGGCGAACATGGCCTTGAGGATGGCCGCCAGACGCCTGCCGCCGAGCGGCGCCATGTCCTTGGTCTCCTGGTGGGACAACTCGCCCCCTGTCATGCCGGCCGCGAGGTTGGTGACCACCGAACAGGCGGCCACGCGCAGGCCGAGGAAGCGGGCGAGTATGACCTCCGGCACGGTGGACATGCCGACCGCGTTGGCGCCCACGATGCGGGCCAGGCGGATCTCGGCAGGGGTCTCGAAGGAGGGACCGGAGAACCACATGTAGACGCCCTTGTGCAGCGGCGTGCCGGTCGTTTCTGCCGCCTTCTCGATGGCGGCGCGCAGGCCGGCATCATAGGCGTTGGTGAGGCCGACGAAGCGCCGGTCTGTCCGCTCGCCGAACAGCGGGTTGGTGCCGGAGAAATTGATGTGGTCGGTAATGAGCATCACCGAGCCCGGCCCCATGTCGGGCTCGAGCGAGCCGGCGGCGTTGGTGAGCAGCAGCTTGTCGACGCCGAGGCCGGCAAGCGCCTCCAGAGCGGGGCGCATGGCGGCGGGATTGCCGTGCTCGTAGTAGTGGGCGCGGCCTGCGAGCATCAGCACCGGCGTGCCCGAGAGGCGGCCCGCGACGACCTCGCCGGCGTGGCCGGTGACGCCGCTGCGGGGGAAGCCCGACAGGTCGGCATAGGAGATGCGTACGGCATCCTCGACCTCGTCGACCAGCCCGCCAAGACCGGAGCCTAGGACAAGGGCGGTGCGCGGCGCGAGGCCGTTCAGGCGTTCGACGAGGCGGTCGACGGCTTCGTTCATTTCAACGTGTCTCCGCGGAAGCCGAGCGGCAGCAGCTCCGCCATGGTGATGGTGCTGGCGATGCCGGTCTGGTCGCAGAGATACACCTTGGTGGTGGGCGAGGCGAACTCGGCGAGGCGCTGGCGGCAGCCGCCGCAGGGCGTGATCAGATCCATCTTCTCGCCAACGACGCAGATCTCTGCGATCTCGCCGCCGCCGCCCATGACATAGTGGCCGAGCATGGTGGTCTCGGCGCACCAACCTTCCGGGTAGGAGGCGATCTCGATGTTGCCGCCGGCATAGACGCGGCCGTCGGCCGTGCGCAACGAGGCGCCGACCGGGAATTTCGAGTAGGGCGCGTAACATTTCGCCATCGCTTCGCGCGCGGCGAGGAACAGGTCATGCGGTTGAGCGGTCATCGTGTCTCGCGGTGTGAAGGGTCATTCAGCGCCACCGCTACCGCTCCTTGACATAGGGCTGACCGCCGGCGCGGGGCGGGATGGCCTTGCCGATGAAGCCGGCGAGCAGGATGACGGTGAGCAGGTATGGCAGCGCCTGCATGAACTGCACCGGCACGCGGCCGACCAGCGGCAGCGGCGTGCCCTGCAGGCGGATGGACAGCGCGTCGAGGAAGCCAAACAGCAGGCAGGCCAGCATGGCGGGCACCGGCTTCCACTTGGCGAAGATGAGGGCGGCCAGCGCGATGAAGCCGCGCCCGGCGGTCATGTCTTTGACGAAACCCGCATTCATGGCGAGCGCCAGGTAGGTGCCGGCAAAGCCGGTGAGCATGCCGGTGACCATGACGGCGCGGTAACGCAGCCAGGCGACCGAGATGCCGGCGGTGTCGACCGCGGCCGGATTTTCGCCCACGGCGCGCAGGCGCAGGCCGAAGCGCGTGCGGAACAGGACCCACCAGGTGACCGGCACCATGATGAAGGCGATGTAGACCAGCAGCGAATGGCCGAGGATCAGCTCAATGTAGATGGTGCCCAGGAAGGGAACGTCGCGGATGAGGTCGCCGATCAGCACCAGCAGCCAGGCGAAGGGATAGCCGACCAGGCCGACGACGGAATTGAAGGCAGCGGCGACGGAATCCACGCTGAAGGCGTAGGTGTCGACGAAGGTGCGCAGGTTTTCCAGCGACAGCGCGTTGAAGCGGCCGTCGGCGGTGACGGTTGGGGTGCGGCCGCCCTGGCTGAACCAGGCCTGGCCGAGGATGATGGTTGAGCCGGCAGCGATGAAGTTGATGGCCACGCCCGACACGATCTGGTTGCCGCGATGCGTGATCGAGGCGAAGCCGTGGACGAGCGCCAGGAAGACCGAGACGAGGATGGCGACGCCGAGGCCGGCCCAGGCCGAGCCGGTGACGGCGGCCGCCGCGCCGGCGGCGAAGGCGCCGGCCAGCATCTTGCCCTCCAGCCCGATGTCGAAGATGCCCGAGCGTTCGGAATAGAGGCCCGCGAGGCAGGCGAAAAGCAGCGGGACCGACAGGCGGACGGTGGAGTCGAGCACCAGCACGACGGTGGTGAAGAAATCCATCTCAGGCGCCCTCGCCCCTGGTCGCCGTCACCCCGACGGAGCGCGGACTGAACGACGCGAACAGCGCCTGGATCTGTGGACGGAACATGTTTTCCAGCGCGCCGGCGAAGAGGATGACAAGCCCCTGGATGATGACGATCATGTCGCGGCTGATGGCCGGCATCTCGAAAGCGAGCTCGGCGCCGCCCTGGTAGAGCACGCCGAAGAGGATGGCGGCGGGCACGATGCCGGCGGGATGGGAGCGGCCCATGAGCGCCACCGCGATGCCGACGAAGCCGGCGCCGGTGACGAAATCGAGCTGCACGCGATGCTGGTCGCCCATGATCGGGTTTAGCGCCATCATGCCGGCGAGCGCGCCGGAGATGAGCATGGTGATGACGATGATGCGCGGCTCGGCGATGCCGGCGTAGCGGGCCGCCTTGGGCGAGAAGCCCTGGGTGCGCATCTCGTAGCCGAGCCTGGTGCGCCAGATCACCACCCAGACGAGGAATGCCATCACCAGGGCGAGCAGGAACGAGATGTTGAAGGGCGAGGACCGCACCGTGCCGCCGAACAGCTCGATCACCCAGTTGAGCTTGGGCAGCCATGCGTCGGGCAGGAAGGTGCGCGTCTGCGGCGCCATGGAGCCGGCGGGCTTCAGCACATCGACCAGCAGGTAGACCATCAACGAGGCGGCGACGAAGTTGAACATGATGGTGGTAATGACGATGTGGGAGCCACGCTTGGCCTGCAGGATCGCAGGGATGAGCGCCCACAGCGCGCCGATGGCGGCGGCGCCGAGGATGGCCAGCGGGAAGTTGATCCACCAGGGGAAGATGCCGTCGAAGGAGAGGCAGACGATGGCGACGCCGAGGCCGCCGACATAGGCCTGCCCCTCGCCGCCGATGTTGAACAGGCCGCAATGGAAGGCGACCGCCACCGCCAGCCCGGTGAAGATGAAGCTGGTGGCGTAATAGAGGGTGTAGCCGATGTTCTGGCCACGGCCGAAAGCGCCCTCGATGAGGATGCCGGCGGCGCGCAGCGGGCTCTCGCCGACCAGCATGACCACGAGGCCGGCGACAAGGAAGGCGACCGCCAGGTTGATGAGCGGGATCAGCCCGTAGTCGGCCCAGGCCGGCAGCTTGGCGTAGGGAGTGCTCATTCGGCGGCCTGCCTTTCCTCGACGCCCGCCATGAGCAGGCCGAGTTCGCCCTCTTCGGTCTCCGGACCGCGCTCGCCGACGACGCGGCCGCCGAACATGACCAGGATGCGGTCGGACAGGGAGCGTATCTCGTCGAGCTCGACCGAGACGAGCAGCACGGCCTTGCCGAGATCGCGCATCTCGATCAGGCGACGGTGGATGAACTCGATGGCGCCGACATCGACGCCGCGCGTGGGCTGGCCCACGATGAGCACGCCGGGATCCTGCTCCAGCTCGCGCGCGAGCACGATCTTCTGCTGGTTGCCCCCGGAGAAATTGGCGGTCTTGAGATGAGGATTGGCCGGGCGAACATCGTATTTCTTCATGTTCGTCTCGGCCTCCGAGACGATCCTGGCGCGGTCGAGGAAGGGGCCCTTCAGATATTGCGGCTCGTCGTGGTAGCCGAGGATGGAGTTCTCGCTCTCCTCGAACTGGAGCACGAGGCCGACATGGTGGCGGTCCTCCGGCACATGGGCGAGGCCGCGGTCGCGCAGGTCTCCGGGGTCGGTGGCGCCGGACACGTCCACCGGCGCGCCGTCGAGCATGACGGTGCCCGCGACCGCCTTGCGGATGCCGGAGATCGTCTCCAGCAGTTCCGACTGGCCATTGCCGGCGACGCCGGCGATGCCCACGATCTCGCCCGCGCGCACGTCGAACGACACGTCGTTGACCATGACGACGCCGCGCGAATCCTTCACCGTGAGGTTGCGCACCGACAGCTTGACGTCGCCGGGCCTGGCCTCGCCCTTCTGCACGCGCAGCAGCACGCGGCGGCCGACCATCAGCTCGGCCAGCTCCTCCACCGTGGTCTCCGACGTCTTGCGGGTGGCCACCATCTGGCCCTGGCGCATGACCGAGACATTGTCTGTGATCGCCATGATCTCGCGCAGCTTGTGCGTGATGAGCACGACCGTCTTACCCTCGTCCTTGAGCTGGGCGAGGATGCGGAACAGATGGTCGGCCTCGGCCGGGGTGAGCACGCCGGTGGGCTCGTCGAGGATGAGGATGTCGGCGCCGCGGTAGAGCGCCTTCAGGATCTCCACCCGCTGCTGCAGGCCGACGGGCAGTTCCTCGATGATGGCGTCGGGATCGACCTCGAGGCCGTAGTCGCGCTCGAGCCGCTCGAGCTCGGAGCGGGCGCGGGCTATCGACCTGTTGAGGAGCGGCGCGCCCTCGACGCCGAGGATGATGTTTTCCAGCACCGAGAAGTTCTCGACGAGCATGAAATGCTGGTGGACCATGCCGATGCCGTGGGCGATGGCGTCGTTAGGGGTGCGGATGGAGACCTTCCTGCCGGCGACCGCGATCTCGCCGCTGTCGGCCTCGTAGAAGCCGTAGAGGATCGACATCAGCGTGGACTTGCCAGCGCCGTTCTCGCCGATGATGCCGTGGATGGTGCCCTTGGGGATCTGAAGATGGATGTCGCGGTTGGCATGGACCGCGCCGAAACTCTTGTTGATGCCCGTCAACTCGATCGCAGCTTCCGCCATGCGCCGGTCACACCTCGTTGTCCCCGCGCCCTTGGCCCCGGCGCTTTTTTATCATTTGGTCAAAGACCTAACACGGCGGCCTGGCGCTGCCAATCGCAGCCGGCCTTCCCCACTCTCGACAAAAGCGACCGGGCTTGTCAATTTCCCGCGCCATGCAAGAACGCACGCCACCGCCCGTCCGCGACGATTTCCGCGCCTTCCGCACCGTACAGACACGCTGGATGGACAACGACATCTATGGCCACATGAACAATGTGGTCCACTATTCGCTGTTCGACACGGCGGTGAATGGCTGGCTGATCGACGAGGGCGTGCTCGACATCCATCGCGGCCCGGACGGCGGCGGGCAGATCGGGCTGGTGGTGGAGACGGGCTGCCGCTACCACGCCGAGATGGCGTTTCCAGACGTGGTGACCGCGGGCATAAGGGTGACGCGGATGGGTTCGAGCTCGGTTCGCTACGAGGTGGGGCTGTTTCGCAACGACGACGCGCAGGCAGCAGCCGACGGCTTTTTCGTGCATGTGTACGTCGACAGGGCGACGCGGCGACCGGCGCCGCTGGACGCCGCGCTGCGGCGCGCGCTGGAAGGGATATGCATCGCATGAAGCCGGCCGAGGAACGCGTGACGCAGCTGGAGGTGCTTGCCGCCCACCAGGAGAAGACGATCGCCGAACTGTCGGAGCAGATCGCCGAGCAGTGGAAGACGATCGAAGGCCTGCGCCGCAAGCTCGACGCGCTGACCGACCGCTTCCTGGTGCTGGAAGAACAGACGGCGCCGGACGTGCCGGTGACGAAGCCGCCGCACTACTGACGCGCGGCGGCTTCGCGCCCCGCCGCTACATCGCCGGGAGTATTGCGATGTCGCGGATCGCGCCGTCGACGCCGGTGATCTCGCCCACCATGGTGGCGGCGCCGCTGCCGAGGTCGACCGTGTAGAGGCCGTTGCCGGCAACGAGCCAGGCGGTGTTGTCGTCAACCGCCCTGGATTCGATGTCGAAGGCGAAGGTTTCGGCGCCTTCGATGCCCAGCATGCCTATCGTGGCCAGCGTGCCGTCATTGGGCTTGGTCTGGCGCAGCAGGGCGCCCAGCCCGGCATGGATGTCGTACATGGCGGTGGCCTCGGGCTTGCCCACGGAATTGGTGTAGGCGGTGGCAACGACCGATGCTTCGGCCGATGCATTGGCATCGCCGGGCTCGAAATTGAGCTTGCCGTCGACCGTGACCTCGCCCGTGTCGACATTGGCGCGCAAATTGGTGCCGTCGACGCCCATGATGCGCAGCCGGTCCGCGGCGGGGTTGAAATCGACCATGCCGGCCGCGCCGGCCTCCAGGCTGGTCGACAGCTTGGCGCCCGGCGTGGCGGCGCCGGTGGCGGTGTCGATGGTCACGATGGTGCCGTCGGCGCCGACGCCGTAGAGCTTGCTGTCGCCGGGCCTCACGTCGATGCCCACCAGCGATTCGACGCCCGACACCTCCATGGTGGCAGTGACCGCGGGCGAGGCCGTGTCGAACATCACCAGCGTGCGGTCGCCCACCAGGCCGATGGCCGGGCCGGCGAAGGCGGAGGAAGCGAGGGCCGAGGCGGCAGCGGCGAGAAGTCCGGTCCGGACGGTGCAGATTTTCATGCTCTGACTCCTGTGTTGGGCTCGTGTCGCGACCGACTTGTGCCGGCCATGTGGGGTGACACGAGAGCAGGAGCGGCCGAGTTTCAGCCCTGACGCTTTCGTTATCCGGCGTTATCGGCGCGTTATCCGGGCGCGCCGGCCGCGGCTCAGGCCGGACGCGGGCGCCACATCAGCATGGGCACCATCAAGAGCAGGCCGACGATCGCCACGGCCAGCATGAAGACGCCGAAGCCGGGCCAGCCATGCGTGGCGATGACGTAGCCGGCGGCGGGCGGGCCGATGAGCGTGCTGATGCCGCCGGTCTGGGCGATGATGCCGATGGCGATGGCGGTGGAGCCGCCGGCCGGCAGGATGAGCGGAACGCAGGCGAAGATGGCGGAGGCCACGACGCCATGCGCAAGCGCAAACAGAAGTGCTGCGGCGGTGGCCATCGCCGGATCGGCCGCCGCGTAGAAGGGCAGCACGGAGGCGGCGGTGGCCGCAAAGCCCAGCAGCCCCAGGCGCACGACATAGGCCGCGCCGCGGCCCTTGACGAGGACGCCGGTGAGCACGTTGCCGGCGGGAACGAGCAGCGCCACCAGCCATGCCGGCACCAGCAGCGTGCCGCGCTCCGCCACGAAGGTGGGCAGGAAGCTGAAGAAGCCCATGGACAGGATGACGTAGGCGCCGAAGGCCAGCGCCGCGAGCACGACCGGGGTGGAGAAGGAGCGGCTGAAATGCGCGGCTGTGCCGCCGGCCCCCGGCGCAGGACCGGCAGGCTCCAGCCCGCGCGCCAGCAGCGTGGCGGCGGCAGCCGCGGCCAGGAAGAGCAGCGCCACCGCCAGCAGGAAGGCGCGCGGCGTGGAGCCGGGCAGCATGAAGGATGCGAGGAAATCCGACACGGCGAAGCCGATGGGCACGAAGCCGCCCCAGATGGCGAGGGCCGGCGCCCGCAGCCGCGGCGGCGGCAGCGTGGCCAGCAGGGCCGGCGTGGCGATGACCAGCAGCAGGTAACCCAGCCCCTCTACCAGGCGCGCGCCCAGCACGGCCGCGGGATCGTCGAGCAGCGCCAGGGCGACGGCGCCCAGCGCCAGCGTGGCGGAGGACAGGACGAAGGAGCGGTACATGCCGAAGCGGTCGACCGCGATGGCGGCCGGCAGGGCCGCCACGGCGACGAAGAAGCCTATGGCGGATGCCAGCCAGCCGGCGACGACCAGCGACATGCCGGCCTCGGCGCGGTACCAGCCGATAAGCGGCGCGATCTTGCCTAGCTGCGCGCCGGCGAGCACGCCGGCGACGAGGAGCATGGCGACGGCGGCGGTGCGGCGGGCGTTTGCGTTCATCTGCGTCCCCTCCGGGGAATCGGTGGTGCACCCGTCCTAGACCGGGCCGGAACGAAATCAAGATGGCCGGACGCGAGGGCCGCGCCCCATCGACCCCGGGCGCCATGCCGCCCAAAACAAAACCGCCGGGGCAAGCCCCGGCGGTCAGGTTCCGCGGAAGCGCGCCGATCAGTAGGGGCAGGTGTTGCCCTGCTGGAAATCGGCGACCTCGATGGTGCCGGCGATGATGTCAGCCTTGGCCTTCTCGACCGCGGCGAGCATTTCCGGCGTCAGCAGGGCCTTGTTGTTGTCGTCGACCGCGTAGCCGACGCCATCTTCCTTGAGGCCCAGCACGTTGATGCCGGTGGCGAAGTTGCCGCTCTTGGCGTCGTTGAAGGCGTTGTAGACCGCAAGGTCGACCCGCTTGAGCATCGAGGTCAGCACCTTGCCCGGGTGCAGGTAGTTCTGGTTGGAGTCGACGCCGATGCCGAGCTTGCCCTCGTCGGCGGCCGCCTGCAGCACGCCAACGCCGGTTCCGCCGGCCGCGTGGTAGATGACGTCCGCGCCCTGGGAAATCTGCGACTTGGCGATCTCGCCGCCCTTGGTCGGGTCGTTCCAGGCCGCCGGCGTGTCACCGGTGTAGTTCTGGATGACCTCGGTGGCACCGGCCGACTTCGCGCCGCCGACATAACCGCAGGCGAACTTGCGGATCAGCGGGATGTCCATGCCGCCGACGAAGCCGACCTTCTTGGTCTGCGAAGCCATGGCGGCGAGGATGCCGACCAGGTAGGAGCCTTCCTGCTCCTTGTAGACGACCGAGCGCACGTTCGGCAGGTCGACGACCATGTCGATGATGGCGAACTTGGTGTCCGGGAATTCCTTGGCGACCTTGTCGAGCGCGGCGGCCCAGGAGAAGCCGGCCATCACGATCGGATTGCGGCCTTCCTCGGCGAAGCGCAGCAGCGCCTGCTCGCGCTGCGCGTCGTTGGAGATCTCGAACTCGACATACTCGACGCCGGTCTCGGCCTTGAACTTCTCGGCGCCGCCGTACGAGGCCTCGTTGAAGGACTTGTCGAACTTGCCGCCGAGATCGAAGAGCAGCGCCGGCTTGATATCCTGCGCGAATGCCGATGCGGTCATCGCGGTTGCGGCCAGAAGGCCAAGAATGATTCTCTTCATGTGCTCCACACCCTGTCGGTTGATTTTACGGGCCCTGTCGCGCGCGGCCTCTTCTTCACGTTCTTGCCAAGGGCCACGGCGCGCACCGCAGGAGATCCCCTCCCGCTGGCGGGCACCATTGCACGGGCAAGAACAAAATTCACGCGGAATTTTGACCTTTCGGACAAACGCGCGGGAGGGCCTCAGCCCGCGGAAGCCTGCGGCGCCGGACACGACACGCCGGTGCCCTGCAGGCCGCAATAGCCGAAGGGATTCTTGGCGAGATACTGCTGATGGTCGGCTTCGGCGAAGTAGAACGGGCCGGCCGGCGCGATCTCGGTGGTGATGCGGCCGCGGCCGGCCTTCGACAGCTCGGCCTGGAACGCGTCGCGCGAGGCGCGCGCGGCCTCGGCCTGCCGCTCGCTCGTGGTATAGATGGCCGAGCGGTAGGTGGTGCCGACATCATTGCCCTGGCGCATGCCCTGGGTGGGATCGTGGCTTTCCCAGAAGATCTTCAGCAGATCGTCGTAGGAGACGATGCCGGGGTCGTAGACCACGAGCACGATCTCGGCATGGCCGGTGAGGCCGGTGCAGGTCTCCTGATAGGTCGGGTTGGGGGTGATGCCGCCGGCATAACCCACGGCGGTGACCCACACGCCCTCGGTCTGCCAGAACAGGCGCTCGGCGCCCCAGAAGCAGCCCATGCCGAAATAGGCCACTTCCAGACCCTCCGGATAGGGGCCGTGCAGGGCGCGCTTGCTGACATGATGCCTGGTCGCCGTGGGGATGGGCGACGGCCGGCCGGCCAGCGCGTCGGCGGCGGTGGGCATCTTGAGCTTCTTGTTGAACATGTCGGTGAGGAACATGGGGGACTCCTTTCGCCGGATCGTGGCGGGCGGGCGGTCAGTTGACGGCGAAGCGGCTCAGCCGCCGGTCGGGACGCCGGCCGACCAGGTAGAACAGGAAGGCGAGGACGAGAAACAGGAAGAAGCCGGGCAGCGCCAGAACGGTCAGCGCGACCGGGTCCCACAGCTCGGCCATCATCATGTCGCGCGTGAACTCGGCCGCCGCCGCGAAGGTGGACGGGGAAACCTCGCTCCAGCTCTGCGACAGCGGCGTGGCGACGAGATGGGAAGCCGCGATGGAACGCGTGGCGTCGATGACGGCCATGATGACGGCCACCGCCAGACAGAGGGTGGCGAGGATGCGGAAGATGAAGCGGATCATGCCTTGATTCGTCTTTGGTCCGGGATTCGTCGTGCGCCGGTGAGCGGGGCGGAGCAGCCGTCATATCAAGTGCGCAGGCGCGCCGCAGCCCGTTAGATAAGACGTGCGGGCGGCGGGAGCAATCTCCGCACGCGAATGTGAGCCGCCGCATGGCCGCCGGGGATGGATGCGGGGCAGCGCGGGGCGGCCGAAATTTAGCTTTCCCGCAAGGCTTGGAATCGGCCGCGATATCGACTAGATCAGCCCCGCGCCGCGGTCTCGCCGCCGCGCATGCGGTGAGGTGGCCGAGCGGTTGAAGGCGCACGCCTGGAACGCGTGTATACGGGAAACCGTATCGAGGGTTCGAATCCCTCTCTCACCGCCATTATCTCGCTCACGGCAGTTTCGCTTCGCTCAACGCCTCCGCGGGGGCGCGCTGACCGCGCGACGCCCGGTCGGGCTTGCGAACCCTGCGGGTTCGTACGGGCTCGTCTCCCACCGCCCATTGTCCTGTCT
>Ga0182742_1000992_pt1 | contig 38872 bp, 39 predicted proteins | sample eDN5th37CBELigMG_FD_128880 | JGI IMG/M metagenome (GOLD analysis project Ga0182742, IMG submission 128880) | Enriched Miracle-Growth compost microbial communities from Emeryville, California, USA - eDNA 5th pass 37_C BE-Lig MG (version 2)... ... | reverse complement strand
GCGAGTAGAGGTCTCCATGTCAAGTTGTAATTATTCATGCACATGTATAGAGAAGCCCAATTTAAGCGAAAGTGTACATGCTTAGACAAGCAAAAATGTACATTTTGATACGGACATTTATACGCTTCCTTAGTGGTTGGTTGATGTGTACCCCCACACAGTGGACTTTCACCACCTAGATAGTTGCCATGCCTGGCACACAATGAAAAAAGGAACAGTTTACACTGTTCCTCCAGAGTGTAGACAAAGTCGAAATTCGACTTTGTCTACACGTATTTTTAGGCATTTCCTTAAGAATAAAGATTACCCAGACTGTCTTGAAAACGCTTGCCAGCCGCTTTTTTTCTGCATCGAAAGCGAAGCGGCAGATGCAAAGGCGCGAAGGCGAGCGAAGACGCGAATAGAAGTCGCCTTCATGAGCGAATTTTATTTGCGACGAAAGCGATAGCGTCAGGAGCAGACGAGCGAGACAAGCAACGCAGGATGAAAGCGTTTGTCAACAGTCTGAAGGAACAGTTTACACTGTCCCTCTATCCTTACACTACTCTTGAATTGCCTGTTTTTTCTTTTTTGAAACACCTAAGAACCATCCACCAATTGCAATAAGAAGTAATACAATCCAGAAGACTAATTTCCATGTTGTCGAATGTGGAAACTCATGCGGTAAAATAGCAACCTTTTCATGAGCTAAAGTTAGTACCGCTAGCTTAATTCCAACCCATCCAACAATTAGAAAGGCTGCAGTTTCTAAATCTGGGTAATCGTGCAATACCTTGACGAACCATTGTGCAGCAAATCGCATTAAAATCATACCAACTATTCCACCAAAGAACATTACTGCGAATTGCCCTGCATTAATTCCACCGATATCAAAATTCCCTACATGAGGTAATGTTACAGCTATTGCTACTGCTGCTAACATAGAATCAACAGCAAACGCGATATCTGCAAACTCTACTTTTGCAACGGTAGCCCAGAAACCTTTTCCTTTTTTAGTATGTTCTTCAATTTCATCTTCTTCCTCATCGTTCTTTTTAAATTTCTGTTCATAAACATTTTTGATGGAGATAAATAACAGATAAGCCGCGCCGATTGCTTGAATTTGCCAATAGTTTACTAAAACTGCAATGAGGAATAGCGCCACAAAACGGAAAATAAATGCCCCTACCAATCCATAAAACAATGCCTTTTTCTGTTTCTCTGTCGGCAAGTGCTTTACCATGACTGCCATTACCACTGCATTATCCGCAGCCAATAATCCTTCCAAAACAATCAATACTACCAGTACCCAAGCGTACTCTAAAAATATTTCCACTACATTTTCCTCCTTATTTTTTGTTTCTGTTTCCCAAAAAGGGATGGGCAATCTATCACCCTAATTTCATTTGAAAAGCCTTCGTTCTTTCAAGTAGGGTAAAAACGGTTAAAACAACAACAAATTTAACAAATTCCACCGAATTACCATTTCTAGGCAAAAAGAAAAGACCCATGCCTAATAAATAGGCAAAGGTCTTGCTAAGCAATTGGAATGATTTCAAATATTAATCTGAAATCGCATATGCTTTCACACCCGATGGTTCTCACCATGTAATGACGACTGTGAAGTAAGTATTTTTCAATACTTATAAGCTACTCCCCTTTGACAAATAGTCAAATGGTTATTCAGTTTTATTTAAAATAATCTTAACATAGTCCAAAAGAAAAACAATAGGTCAAAACTATCTTATTTGAATATGCAGAAGCTCATTATCTTTATTCTCTTCATAAAATTTTACCATGGTAGGCAGTGTTTGAATGAAGTCAGGACATTGAATATTCCCCTGTAATAGTTCTTGAGCTTGCGAACAATCAAATGATGCATTCCACGTCATATATTCCATTGTTTCATACTCAACACTAAGCATCTTCCTTATCACTGGTATCTGTAAACCCAACTTTGCAATGCCGAGTGGGAACCTCCCTTTTGGATATTTGTCAGTCATTACTTTTACCATCATTCGATACACTTCTTGCACTGGGTGAGGATGTGGATCTGTTAAGTGTAACGTTTTCCCAATAGCTTGAGGATGTGTACAAAGGTAAGAACAAGCATCAATTATATAATCAACCGGCACGACATTAATTGTTGAAGTAGATTTACCGATATAAGGAATAAAAGGTAAGCTTTTTAGTTTATCAATCATATTTAAGAAAAAGTAAGGACCATCAAACTTAATCGTTTCACCCGTCTCTGATGAACCTCTTACAATTCCTGGACGTATAATGGTTACTGGAACCTGTGACTTTAAGTTGTCCACTAAAAGCTCCGCTTCAAATTTGGTCTCTTCATAGAAATTTTTAAAGCTTTTTGGTCGAATTAACTCTGTTTCAAGTAATTTCCCCTCTCTTGTCCCAGCAACATAGGCAGTACTAAAATACATATATCTCTTTAAATTAGGTATTGTTAAAACAAAATCATTTACCATCGACGTGCCATGAACATTAACTGTCCAAGCGATATCTCTAGGAACGGCTAAATCATAAATTGCGGCCAGGTGCCAGAATACTTCAATATCAGATGTCAAAGCTTCAATTGATTCTTCCATAAGACCTAAATTAGGTAAAGTAATATCACCTTCAAGTATCTCAATATTTCTTTCAGGATGGGTACGTAAAATATCAGCACGCTCTTTTTGTGCCTTTTCTAATTCTGTTTGTAAAACTACTACTGTAACTTGATCCGTAATATTTTTTTGAAAGATACTCCGTATTAATTGACTAGTAATGAAACCAGGAAATCCTGTAAAAAAATGAACCCCCATTTTTTCTCCCCCATTTCCTTTGTGTCAAAATATTCCTATTATTCTATCTTATCACTAATCTACACATTTAAATAATTCCAAGTGCTTTTTCCCCATTTTTATCACTAAAAAAAGAACGCCAATTAAATGGCGTTCTGCTTTCTATAATAAGCTGTATAATTTAATGTTTTCGTTTTTATCTGAGAACCAACGCATTGCGAACTCGTTTTCAAATAAGAATACACGATTATCAAATCGATCTTTTACAAGCATCGAACGTGTAGAATGCATCGACTCTCTCACATCTTCTTCATTTTCAATCCAACGAGCGATTTTTGAACCGATTGGTTGCATTTGAACTTCTACATTATATTCATTCTTCATACGATGCTCAAACACTTCAAATTGTAATTGACCGACTGCACCAAGAATAACTTCTTCCGTATGAAGCGTTTTATAATATTGAATTGCACCTTCTTGTACTAACTGAAGAATCCCTTTATGGAACTGCTTAGATTTCATTACGTTTTTAGCCGTAACTCGAACAAAGAGCTCTGGTGTAAATTGTGGTAACTTTTCAAATTGGAAAGTTTTCTTACCTCCAACAATTGTATCACCAATTTGATACGTTCCTGTATCATACAGACCAATAATATCACCCGCAACTGCCTCATCAACAGTTTCACGGTCATCTGCCAAGAATTGAGTTGATTGTGTAACTTTAAAACTTTTATTTGTACGAGAAAGAGTAACATTCATTCCTCGTTCAAATTTACCTGAAACAATACGAACAAACGCAATTCTATCACGGTGTGCTGGGTTCATATTAGCTTGAATTTTGAAGATGAAACCAGAAAGATCATTATGTTCTACCGGGTCGATAAACTGCTCATCCTCAGTGATTCGTGGTTGTGGTGCAGGTGCGAACTGTAAATATGTTTCCAGGAATGTTTGTACACCAAAATTTGTTAAGGCAGAACCGAAGAATACCGGAGTTAATTCCCCACGACGAATTTTTTCTTCGGAGAAATCGTTCCCTGCCTCATTTAAAAGCATGATATCATCCATTGCCTGTGTATAATAAGAAGTCACTTTCATTGGATGATCAACTGCAAGTTCACCATTTTCATCGATTGGTAAGAAACGTTCTGACTCATCTGTACGGAACTGTTCGATACGTTTGTTGTAACGATCATAGATTCCTAAAAATTCTTTCCCCATCCCAATTGGCCAGTTCATTGGATAAGCATTAATTCCTAACACTTCTTCCAGTTCTTCAATTAACTCAAGAGGTTCTTTCCCTTGACGGTCTAACTTGTTGATGAAAGTAAAGATAGGAATACCACGTAAACGACAAACTTTAAACAGCTTTAATGTCTGTGCCTCAATCCCTTTTGCAGCATCAATGACCATTACCGCACTATCTACTGCCATTAACGTACGATACGTATCTTCAGAGAAGTCTTGGTGACCAGGTGTATCTAAGATATTCACACGTTTCCCAAGGTAGTCAAATTGCATCACAGAAGATGTAACAGAGATCCCGCGTTGTTTCTCGATTTCCATCCAGTCTGATGTTGCAAATTTACCGGTTTTTTTCCCTTTTACAGTACCAGCATCACGTATTGCACCACCGAATAATAATAATTTCTCTGTAATCGTCGTTTTACCAGCATCTGGGTGAGAGATAATGGCAAAGGTACGACGCGATAATATATCTTGTTCTAATTTTGAAGTCATTGTATTTCTCCTTTTTTATACCCTTGCTTTTAAAATTACATGTAATGTAATATAGCTATTCGTTTTTCATATACAAATTCTTTAAAAGTATCTATTTTGTATAATAAAAGATGAACCACTACTTGCACAATCTTTTTTCCTTTTAACCAATAATACAAAAAATTAATTCTTTTATGTAATCAATCAGCTTATTTAATTTCGTACTTAAATTTTAATGGCTGTCCCATAAGCCCAAGCTCAAAGAACAGCCCTAGAAAAAAGCATCAATCTAACTCTTAGTATTTATACGAATTTTAAACGTCCTGCTTCAATTGCAATTTCTGCATCACTATGTGGATATTTTTTATTTTCGATAATCTGATAATCTTCATGACCTTTACCAGCAAATATAATAATATCACCAGGTTCCGCAACACTAACTGCATGACGTACAGCCTCTGCTCGATCACCGATACAAGCATAATTATCATGTTGCATGCCTTTAGCTAAGTCCCCCGTAATACTGTCATATTCTTCATAGCGTGGATCATCTGTTGTTAGTACTACATAATCTGCACGAGATGCTTCCTCTGCCATTGCTGGACGTTTTGATTTATCACGATTTCCGCCAGTACCTATTAAGAAGATTAGTTTATTGTTTGGCTTTTTATAAGGTAAAGCTGCATTTATCGCTTTCTCGATTGCATCTGGTGTATGTGCATAATCAATAAAAATCTGTAATGGTAAATCCGTTTTTACACGTTCCATACGTCCGCGTACAGGTGCCAAGTCCTCAATTTGTTCGATAATTTCTTCTAGTGCGTAGCCTCTAGCATAAAATACTGCAGTTGCTGCTAACACATTATAAACATTAAACTCTCCTAGAAGATGCATCGTTACTGGGAAAGTACCCTCAGGTGTAATCATATCAAAAGTTGTTAATCCGTCTTCATAATTACAGTTTTCAGCTCTAAAAATCGCATCATTTTTTAACCCGTATGTCCAAACTGGGAAGGAAGTCATTTTTTCATATCTTTCTGACCATGGATCATCGGCATTTAATACTACATACTTGTTTTTAGTAAAGTCTTGCCCCATTTGAGAGAATAATAATCCTTTTGCATTCCCATACGCTTCCATTGTTCCATGGAAATCAAGATGATCATGAGTTAAGTTTGTAAATACTGCCACATCATAATCAACACCAGCTAATCTTCCTAAAGCTAACCCATGGGAGGATACCTCCATGACCATCGCTCTACAGCCTTCCATTTTAGCACGGAAAATCATTTGTTGTGTGCTGAGAACATCATTCGTTGTATTCGCTGTCTCATATAGTACTCCATTTAGCTCAAAGCCAATTGTACCTGATAAAGCCGATCTTTCTCCCATACCAACTAGCATATGGTGAATAATACCCGAAACACTTGTCTTACCATTTGTACCGGTTACACCAATCATCATAATATCATTTGATGGGTAATCAAAAAATTTTGCTGCTAGGAGCCCTAAAGCACGATCTGTACTTTTCACAATTACCTGTGCAACTTCCCCTTCTAGGGATAATTCTCGTTCTGCTAGAATAACTGTTGCTCCAGCATCTACTGCTTTTTGTGCAAAGTCATGGCCATCAACTGTGTCACCTTTAATACATACAAATAGACTTTTCGGCTGAACACTTCTTGAATCGATTGACATATCTTTAATCGTATTTGGTAATTGTCCAATAACTCTTTTTAATGGGATGACACTTAATAATTCCTCTGTATACATATTAATCCTCCGAATCCATTGATGAAATTACGTAAGTGTATAACAATTGTGCTGTTGCTCTCAGTGAGTCAACATGTGTACGTTCATATGCATGTGATGCCTCAATACCTGGACCAAATAGCGCATGTTTTACATCTGCGCCTGCACGAATTGCTGCTGAAGCATCCGAACCATAATTCGGATAAATATCAAGCTTATACTCAATCGCATTTGTTTTTGCTAACTCTACTAGATATCTTGTTAAGTCATAATGATACGGACCACTGGAATCTTTCGCACAAATAGATACGGTATACTCATCCGAACTTTGCCCATCTCCAATAGCGCCCATATCAACAGCAATATACTCTACTACTTGATCTGGAATATTTGAATTTCCACCATAGCCAATCTCTTCGTTATTTGAAATATAAAAATGAGTTGTGTATGGTAATTTAATATCGTTTTCTTTAATGTTCTTAAGTAATTGTAAGAGTAATGTTGTACTCGCTTTATCATCTAAGTGTCTAGATTTAATGAACCCTGTTTCCGTTACTTCAAAACGTGGATCGAAGGATACAAAATCGCCTACTTCTATGCCAATTTTCCGTACATCTTCTGAGTTAAAGCATTTTTCATCAATACGAACTTCTATATGATTTTCATCTCGTTTAATGGTATCTATATCCTTATAGACATGCACTGTTGTTTCATGAAGTAAAATGGTACCTCGAATTTTTTTACCTTGTGCAGTATGAATTGTACAATATTCCCCTTCTACTGCGTTCCATTTAAAGCCGCCAATCATAGTTAACTTTAGTCGACCATTTGTTTTGACTTCTTTTACCATTGCACCTAAAGTATCCACATGTGCAGTTAAGAGACGGTGCTTTGAAGTATTTTCCCCCTCAACTTTAGCTATGATTGCACCTTTATTCGTTTGCTTGTATTCAATACCAAGGTTATGTATATAGTTAGCTATAAACTTCGTGATTGTTTTTGTATAACCTGATGGACTAGGAATATTTACTAACTGATCCAATAAATCAATAGTATGCTTTTCATCAAATACATTATTCACTTAAAAGCCCCCTCAATCTCCGTAACATTTTACTTCTAAATTAAATTAATAATATCAAAGTTCACCAAAAATCGACACCCTTACCAATATGTATTGCCAATAATTTTTATAATAGTAGAACCCGTTCACTTCTTATAATAATTGTATACAGTATTATACCACTACTAGGGCATTCCAATAATAAGGAAGTTAGATCATTTATTAAAAAAACAAGATTTTCGCCAAAATTAGCGAAAACCTCAGTTTCATTTGCAAATATTTTTATTTTAATATCGTTCTTACGAGTTTTACTTTTTGTTTATAAGGTGGGTACAATATATTATTGGCCAATTTTGAGGAACGCTTCATGATAGATTTCGGGTGTGTAAAGTTTTCAAAACTAGCCTTTCCATGATATGCATTGACACCAGATGGCCCTACCCCTCCAAAAGGTAGATATGGGTTTCCAACATGTGTCACCGTATCATTTATACAGCCGCCCCCAAATGGTAATTCTTCAAGGAAATACTCAATTGCCTTTTCGTGCTCCGAGAAAAAATAGGCTGCTAATGGTTTAGGATACTTTTGAATTTGATGAATAGTAAATTTTAAATTGTCGTATTTCATAACTGGTAATATCGGACCGAATATTTCATCTTCCATGATTGGACTTGACCAATCAATGTTTTCTAAGATGGTCGGTTCAATATAAAGGTCATCTTCATCTAGATTCCCGCCAAATGTAATTTGTTCTTTTTCAGCTTCTAGCAACTGTTGCAAACGTTTAAATTGACGCTTGTTGACAATTCGTCCATAGTCACCGCTTTTTTGGATGTCATTTCCATAGAATTGTACAATTGTTTTTTGAAGTTCTTTGATAAGTTTATCATAGATAGATGAATGTACTAATAAGTAGTCTGGCGCCACACATGTTTGACCAGTGTTATTAAATTTTCCCCAAATAATTCTTTTCGCTGCAACCTCGAGATTTGCTGTTTGATCTACAATAGCAGGACTTTTACCTCCAAGTTCTAATGTAATCGGTGTTAACCTCTCAGCTGCCGCACGCATAACTACCTTTCCAACTGCCACACTACCAGTGAAGAAAATATAGTCAAAAGAAGCGTGAATTAAATGAGTAACTTCTTCTTTTTCTCCCTCAACAACCCTTACATAAGAGGTATCAAATGTTTCATCGATAATTTTTTTTATGATATCCGTAGTGTTTTTTGTTGACTCCGAAGGCTTGATAATTGCAGTATTTCCTCCAATTATTGCACCAATTAATGGCTCCATGACAAGCTGAAATGGATAATTAAATGGACCAATAATCAAAACAACGCCATAAGGATCTCTCACAATAAAGCTCTTTGCAGGTTGAAAATGAATCGGTGTCTTTACATGAACTGGCTTTGCCCATTCATCAATATTTTTTACAAAATCATTAATACTAGCTAATACGATGCCTACTTCATTAGAATAAGCTTCAAACTCACTTTTTCTTAAGTCTAAATTTAATGCTTTTAAAATTTCTTTTTCATAATGCTTTATTTTATCTTTCAATTTGAGTAATTGTTTTTTGCGAAATTCTAAACTTTTTGTATGCCCCGTTAAAAAAAATTTTTTTTGTTCTTCAATCATTGATTCTACGTCTTTTGCTGTATATCTTGCCATCTACATCCCCTCACTACATACATAAATAGTTTTTTCTTGTTCATAATAACTATGTACAATTTACTACAATTCATCGTCTAATTCCTTCTCAAATGTTTAAATAATATTCACTTATGGTATTTAGGAAGGAAAGAGACAAAAAAGGGAGGCAATTTAATATGATTTCGACTGATACTTGGTGGGAGAAGATTTTTTCAGGTACATTATCTATTGGCTTAAATGTTGAAAAAGTACATCAGTTAGAGGACGAATCTTTTTTATTCTTAAAGGAAGAGGAAGAAGAATTGCCACAAGAACTAGAGCAGCAAATTGATTATTAATCAGAATTTTCAGTATTAAAATTCCATAAAAATGCGGGGTTCTTATCATAGGATAAGGGCCTTTATTATTTTGTAGGAGTTGCTGTATTTATGATTTGAAATCAGATCTTTCCGACAGGGACTCAGTTAAAAACGAGAACGCGTTTATATGAGAAAACAATTGCTGAAGAGACTGAAAAGATGAAGAGATAACGTTATTCAACCAAAATAGATAAGGGAGAGCGTGAAAAGGTCGTAGAGAAAGTGTCTATATTAACTGAAGAGTGTAAGAAGAACTCTATACAAGAGATTGCTTCTATTCGACCGAACTAATGACGTGGGGCTCTATTCGGTAGAAGAGATTGCTTCTATTCGACCGAACGAATGTCGAGCGGCTCTATTCGGTAGGAGAAATCGCTTCTATTCGACCGAACGAATGTTGAGGGAGCCCTATTCGGTAGTAGAGATCGATTCTCTTCGACCAAACGTATGACGAGCAGCCCTATTCGGTAGTAGAGATCGATTCTCTTCGACCGAACGAATGTCGAGGGGCTCTATTCGGTAGTAGAGAGTGCTTCTCTTCGACCGAACGAATGTCGAGCAGCCCTATTCGGTAGTAGAGAGTGCTTCTATTCGACCGAACGAATGTCGAGGGGCTCTATTCGGTCGAAGAGATCGCTTCCCTTCGACCGAACTAAGGATGAGGAGCCCAATTCGGTAGAAGAGAGTGCTTCTCTTCGATCGAACGAATGTCGAGGGGCTCTATTCGGTAGTAGAGAGTGCTTCTCTTCGACCGAACGAATGTCGAGCAGCCCTATTCGGTAGTAGAGAGTGCTTCTCTTCGACCGAACGAATGTCGAGCGGCTCTATTTGGTAGAAGAGATCGATTCTATTCGACCGAACGAATGTCGAGGGGCTCTATTCGGTAGTAGAGAGTGCTTCTCTTCGACCGAACGAATGTCGAGGGGCTCTATTCGGTAGTAGAGATTGATCCTATTCGACCAAACGAATGTCGAGCAGCCCTATTCGGTAGTAGAGATCGCTTCTCTTCGACCGAACGAATGTCGAGCAGCCCTATTCGGTAGTAGAGATCGCTTCTCTTCGACCAAACGTATGACGAGCAGCCCTATTCGGTAGAAGACATCGCTTCTCTTCGACCAAACGTATGAAGAGCAGCCCTATTCGGTAGTAGAGATCGCTTCTCTTCGACCAAACGTATGAAGAGCAGCCCTATTCGGTAGAAGAGATCGCTTCTATTCGACCGAACGAATGACGAGCAGCCCTATTCGGTAGAAGAGATTGCTTCTATTCGACCGAACGAATGACGAGAAACCCTATTCGGTAGAAGAGAAATCGTCTATAACGCCAAACAAGTGAAGTAAGCCCCAAACTAAACAGTAGAAGAGAAGACATATCTCTGCAGCAACCAGAGAATCTTATACCAACTCTGTACCCGGCTTTCTAATCATCTTCACTCAAAATAAAAATCTTCAGTTCAATAAAACTGAAGATTATCTGTGCTTAATTATCATACTATTATCTAAATACTAAATATAAAATAACTCCAAGAATTATTGTCCCACTTGATATTAATGTCTTCACATCGGATGCTTTCATTTTTGTATAGATCCTCGCTTAAATATTTTTATATCATTTTACCATGAGTTTTATCATATCATAAGAGTTCTACACATTCTTTTAAAAATTGGTAGGAATTCTTTCTTTAAAATCTACTACTATTTTATTAATCTTCTAATGGTCCTAGTTCTGAAGGCAAAACATCAGCAAATGTTTCCCCTTCTTCCTCTAAATCTCGCATACGATGTGCAATTCTTGAAGCAGCACTAGCAGCAATGCTTGCTACTAAATCATCTAAAAATGTATGAACTTGCTTTTCTACTTTCGTATCGAGCTTTTTAATGATTCCACTCTTTTGCTTATCTAGATAGCCGAAAGTTGTTAGTGCAATACTTCCATAAGTCATAACTGCACCGAGTGCTAGCGTTTCGTCCACACCAAATAGTCCTTCATCAGATTCAATAATTGATTGCAAAGGCTCCGACAGCATTTTCTTTTCTGCTAATTCATCAAGTTCAATGCCAACTAGTACTGAGTGTTGAACTTCCCTTTTTCGTAAAACTCTTTCAACTGACTCAATACAATGCTCCATCAACAATCCTTCATTATATGGTAGCTGCAACTGGTACACAATTTCAGCAATCTCTTCAATTTTCACACCACGTCTTTTTAATGCTTCTTTTGTTGCGGTTGTAACTTTCTCGGAAGATACACGTACATTTTTATCATGCATAAATTTAAGCCCCATTTCATTTATAGTATGTAAACTCATCTTATTTCTTTATACCCTTTATCCCATACTACATAGTACACGTTACCATTCCATTATGATACAATTTTGGGTACATCATGACTTAAAACAAGGAGGATCCCAATCATGGATCATGGAACGATCAGGGAGGTTTCATTTTATAGTTCTTCATTAAATGAGGAAGAAGAATTATTCATATACGTACCTGCCAATTATACGCCATTAAATAAATATCATATTTTAATCGCTTCTGACGGCAAAGATTATTTCCAATTAGGTGGTATCACTCGATTAGCCGATCAATTAATTGAGGATTATGAAATTGAAAATCTAATTATTGTTGGGATACCGTATAAAAGTGTAGAAGACCGAAGAAAAAAATACATTCCAACTGGTGAACTTCACGAAGCATATTTGCGTTTCCTTGCCCATGAGCTTGTTCCTTATCTCGACGAAGAATACTCTACTTATCAACTAGGATCTACACGTGGCGTTATTGGAGATTCAATGGCGGCAACAGTTTCTCTCTTAGCCGCATTAAAATACCCTACTATTTTCGGAAAAGCAATTTTACAATCACCATATGTTGATGAACATGTTTTACGATTTGTTGAAAATTCGAAAAATACGAATGCGCTTTCAATCTATCATGTAATTGGAAAAGGTGAAGATCAAGTCTTAACAACAGATAAAAAAATAAAAGACTTTTTAGCACCAAATAGAGAACTTCACAAATTACTAGTTGAAAAGGGATACAAAACTTTTTATGAGGAAATCGACGGCAATCATACATGGAAGTATTGGAAACCTGACCTAAGAAGAGCATTAATTGAAAATTTCAATTGATTCAGAAGTGGGTGAAATGTCGAATTTTTTAAAATTCTGTTATAATTGTTTGTATCATGAAATTTAGGGGGGCTTAAATGATGAAATACGGTATTGTAGCATTTCCATCAAAAAGAATTCAAGATTTAGCAAACACCTATCGCAAACGATACGATTCACATTATTCAAAGATAACACCACATCTTACTCTAAAAGAAGCATTCGAAGCAGACGAAAATGAAATCAGTAAAATATCTGAAAAAATTGCTTCAATCGCAGAAAAACATGCGCCTTTAAATATTCACGCTTCTAAAGTTAGTTCTTTCTTTCCAATAACAAATGTTATCTATTTTAAAATAGAACCAACTGAGCAACTTAATAAGATATATAAAGATTTACAAGAACAATTAAATATAGGCAAACCAAAACATGTCTTTATTCCACATATTACAATCGCGCAAGATTTAACAGAAACTGAACATGACGATATTTTTGGGCAATTACGAATGGTTGGCGTTAACGAACAAGAAGTTATTGATCGAATTCATTTAGTATATCAACTTGAAGATGGATCTTGGACTACTTACAATACTTACCGATTAGCTGGAGTTGAATAAATTTTGTACCAGCTAAACATTGTCAAAAATGAAAATGATCTAGCTTTAGCATTTTCTATTAGAAAGAAAGTTTTTGTGGAGGAGCAAGGTGTACCTGAGCATATAGAACTTGATGAGCACGAATCCTCTTCCATCCACTTCATCGTCAAAGACCAAGATCAACCTATTGCAGCTGCCCGACTCCGTAAAATAGAGGATGGAATCGGCAAAGTAGAACGTGTTTGTGTACTCGAACAATATAGAGGAAAAAAGATCGGTTTATTAATTATGGAAAAAATTCAAGAATATGCCATAGAGCATGGTTTAAAAAAACTGAAACTGCACGCACAAAGCTATGCCGTACCTTTTTATGAAAAGCTGAACTACGCAGTAACTTCTCCAGAATTTTTAGATGCGGGTATTCCACATCGAGCGATGGAGAAAATAGTGTAAGTTTATATTTATAAAATCCCAAGATTCTATTCATTATTAAAACCAGTCGCCCTCGCAGTGACTGTTTTGAAAGTGTAGACAAAGTCCAAATATGACTTTGTCTACATGTGTTTTTATGGTATTTTTCAAATAATAGCAATTTCCCCAGACGGTCTGAAACACGCTTTTTCCGATAGCAAAATAGGATGAAAGCGTTTGGTAACAGTCTGAAAAGCAGTCGCTCACATAGCGACTGCTCTTTTTTACTTGTCTAGCATTTTTTGTATTTTTCCTAGATCTAACGATTTTCCATCCTGCAGAATAGATTTCACAATTTGGTCCTCTAACTCTTTTGATACAGGTTTATTTGCCACTTTGCCAACGCGTTTGATAATTTTACGAACTTGCTTTTCATTCGTAAAATCTGCATGTTGAATTGCATTTGCAAGCGCAAAAATTTCATCCATACTTACGCCAGTTTTGTTTTCTATCTGTTTAAAAAAAGGGTTTTGCATTTAACTCCCCTCCTTACATATAACACTTACCAACAATGATTAATAAGATGAATAGTACAACAATCAACACAAAGTAAGAACCTTTGTCTCCTCCCTTGTATCCTCCATTGCATCCACACATATCATATGCAGGCATAGTGTGAGTTGGTCCACAAAAATCATAGGCAGGGCTTACATGACCGCAATTATTCCACATAAAAAAATCCCCTCCTTTCTACTTTGTATACTATGTTGGTATACAAAGAAAAGGCGGGGTATTTGTCTAGTTTGCTTTTCCTTTTGGTTTAAAAATTAATGCTGCGATAAATCCGAATACAATCGCTGCACTTATACCTGAGCTTGTTACTTCAAACATCCCTGTTAACACACCAACCCATCCATGTTTTTCAGCCTCTGCTATGGCTCCGTGGGTTAGTGAATTACCAAAAGAAGTAATTGGTACTGTTGCTCCTGCTCCTGCAAAATCAATCAATGGCTCGTATAGTCCCAGACCATCTAAAACTGCACCTGCTACTACTAAAATGGCTAAAGTGTGACCTGGTGTTAATTTTCCTATATCCATTATTAACTGACCAATGACACATATTAATCCACCTACAATAAAAGCAATTAAAATACTAGAAAAAATAATCATACTCTTTCTCCTCACTCCATCGTTATTTCAATTGCATGCGCAGTACAAGGAATCGTCTCACCTTGTTGGAAACTCATGGGAGAAAGCAGAGCACCTGTTGCAACTAATAAAACTCTTTTATATCGTCCTGTTTTTAATTGCTGCTCAATGTAACTAAAAAAGACAGCTGCTGAACAACCGGCACCACTTGCACCGGATTGGAATGTCTCATCTTCTCCATAAAATTCTGCACCAGCGTCTCGGAATATTTCTAATTCTTCTTGTTTTGCATCTGTTTGAGCAAACATCGCTTTTAGGATTTTTAATCCAATTTTACCTAAATCGCCTGTCATAATTAAGTCATAATCGGTTATTTTTTGATGACGCTTTTTTAAATGAGAGGTAATTGTATCGTATGCAGCTGGGGCCATAGCTCCACCCATATGAAACGGACTTACTTCTCCATAATCTACAACTTTCCCTACAGTCGCAGCAATAACAGAAGGGAGTTTTGGATCATGTTTTCCAATTAACGCATATCCTGCTGCGGTCACTGTCCACTGAGCAGTTGCTGGCTTCTGTGCCCCATAATCAATTGGATAACGGAATTGTCTTTCGATTGCATTATGCTGACTGGCACCACCAGCAATTGCATACTCAGAAGCTCCTAGTTCAGTCAAAAGACTTGCTATAATAACGGAGGATACGGATGTTGCACAGGCTGAAAATAACCCTATAAATGAAATAGCCAGCTCTCTTGCTGCAAAATTCGTTGGCGTCATTTGGTTTACAAGATCACCACTTAAAAAGTAATCTACATCTAAATTTTTTAAATCGACTTTTTTCATTACAATTTCACAGGCTTCTTGAATCATTTTTGCATGACCTTGTTCATTTGACTTTTGCCCCCATCGCTCATCTTCTGAGATAGAGTCAAAATAAGAATAGAACACACTTTTATTTTCAACAGGACCAGCAACAGCACTACAAGCAAGAATAGATGGTTTAGATGGGAATAAAATTACCATTCTACCACACCTATTGACACTAAGATGAGCTTAATCAGAGCGATGAAGAAGGCAGAAGCAACCCCAAATAGAATAACAGAGCCAGCTAGTTTAAACATGTTACTTCCCACACCTAAAACAAAGCCTTCAGATCTCCCTTCTATAGAAGCAGAAACTACCGCGTTTCCAAATCCTGTTACGGGTACCGCACTACCTGCTCCTGCAAACGCACCAAGTTTACGGTATAATCCGAGTCCTGTTAATACCATTGCAATAAATACCATCGTTGCTACTGTTGCATTGCCTGCCGTTACTTCTGTAAAATCAAAAAATATCATATATAAAAACGTTATTACTTGTCCGATTGCACATATAATACCACCTACTAAAAATGCCTTTAGTACGTTTTTCAAATAAGGGGTTGGAGGTGTAATTTGCTGTTCTATCTGTTGATATTCTTGTGGATCCATTTAAGTCTCCTCCTTTGCTAAGCTTTTTAGTTTTTTCATTTCATCTGTTACTTTCTTTTCATCATCTTCTTTAAGGAGCTTTTGTGTTTCCCAATGCATTTTAAAATCGGATGACACGAGAACATCTAAATCGGGGTATTTTTCCTCGATCTCTTTTTGTAATCTTTTTTCTATCTTTTGCTCTTTATATCCAAGCAAAGGATTAACTTGTATTGCAACCAATAGTTCGTCATCCACTAAAATAGCAGTACCCGTCTGTACTTCTTCTGTATTACGAATCATGTCTTCAATTTCCACTTTTGTCCCCTCATCTGCAGCAATACCCGATACTTCAATAGTTTGTTCATTAGAGCATCCTATCAAAAAAAGTGGAATAAGGAATAAACCTGCCAGTTTTTTCAAGATACAACCCCCTTTTTTGTTAAGTATGCTCAGTAAAAATTAATCTATTCAATTCACATAGTTGGGTAATTTTTTCAAGGAATTTTCATGACCTAAGTACAAAAGCCCGGTTTTCATTCTCGAAATGACATATTGTAGATTGAACTAAACTTAAGAGGGGTGAAACAAAATGGGTTGTGGAAAAAATAATGAAAGCTCATCTAGAGAAAATATGGTGAGAGATGTAGGTTGTATTACTGAAGTTGTAAGAACAATTTTAAAGTTACAAAATCAAGCGGTAAGACATGATGATACTTGTGGAACTAGCTGTTTTATTGAACCAATCGGAGGTCTAACTAGAAACGGACACGCGGATACTCGTGTTTTCATGCTATTAGATCACCTAGGTCGACCATTTAAAGTAGTAGCTAAAACGAAAGATTGCACTTACACGCATACACCATTCTTCCGAGTGGAAGATATTTTCGGTCATTCTTGTGCTACTTTACGTGCTATCGTTGCATTCGAGGATGATGAACCAGTAGAATTCTTTGATGAATGTTCAAGTGAACTAGTTGCAGATGCATTTGAAGATATAGCTAAATTCAAGAAAACAGAAACTTGCGTAACTGTTGATCTAAATAACTTCACTGCTATTCAATGTGTAGCTGACGTAGACTTAAACATCCACCATCACTAAGATTTTTGCAAACTGACTCAAAATTTGCCACCAATTAAAGGCTGGCTTTTGAGTCAGTTTTTTATATTTCTATATATGCACTATTTTTAAAATTGTATTCGCTTTTTCAAAATTAGTTAAGCTTACTTTTTAGAGTAATGAAAAACACCATTTCTCATAAGAAAAATGGTGTTTATATTTTTGCCATAGACTCTATTCATACTATATCCCATTAAGCTATCGTAATTTTTTCAATCTCGTTTCCATCAACGATTACAATTTGGTCTGCTGATTTAATTTTCACATCACTACCCAAGACTTCTTCCACTTTTCCAACAAGCTGTTCACCATTTTCTAAATGAAATACCAAAGTTCTAAATTGATTCACAGGTTGTGAAAAGTAATTTAGCTGTCTTGCAATCACCTGATCCACTATGCGATCAGAACGATTTGGTACAAAAACAGATGTACTTTCCTCAAGAAACGTTTCCTCTACCTCCACAATCTCAGTAAAATACACCGGTGGGCTTGTAATAAACAGAATTGGTTCTTGCATTTTACACATCCTTTTTTTATTTATAAATATGCAAAATGAAGTTTTTCGTGAATTTTAGCACCAAGTTAGAAAACGAGGACAAACAATCATACCAACTGACCTAAGAATATTGAAGCTAGGCCTAAATAGATAATGATACTTGTCACGTCATTTAATGTTGTAATAAACGGACCAGAAGCAACAGCTGGATCCACGCCGACCTTATGGATCAATAACGGAATAAAAGACCCAGCAATGGTTGCTACAAGAATTGAAACACAAATAGCTGCACCAACTAATAATCCAATAATTAATGAATGCTTCCAAAAGAAAATAATACCTACAACAATAATGCCACAAACTATCCCTGATATAAGCCCTGTTAACACTTCACGTAGGAGCATTTTTATTTTACTCTTCTCTCCTACTTCTCCAGTTGCAATACCGCGCACCGCGACAGCTAACGCCTGTGTTCCACTATTGCCAGAAGTTCCAGAGATTAGAGGAATAAAAAGTGCTAATAATGCAACCTTTTCTAATGTTGCTTCAAATTGTGCCATTAAACTGGCCGTTATCATACCTAAAAATAACAACATAATTAACCATGGCAAACGTTTTTTAGCTGCTTTAAAAGGACTTGCTTCCACATCGTCCACATCCGATAACCCTGCCAGCTTAGAATAGTCATCAGAAGCTTCTTCATCAATAACGTCAATAATATCGTCGACAGTAATAATACCGAGCATTTCGTGAGCATCATTCACAACCGGAATTGCTAAAAAGTTATAATCTTTCATGATTTGGGCAACTTCTTCCTGATCATCTGTTACCTTCACATATACGACACGTTCATTCATAATATCTCGAATTAACGTATCCTCATCTGAAATAATTAAATCCCTTAAAGAAATTACGCCACTTAAGCTGTGTTGATCATCTACCACGAATACATAGTAAATTGTTTCTGCATTTGGCGCTTCATTACGAAGAACTGTCATCGCCGATCGAACTGTAGAATTTTCAAATATAGAAACGTACTCAGTTGTCATAATAGCCCCTGCGGTATACTGTTCATAAGCAAGTAGCTCATTGATTTCCTCCGCTGTTTCGCTATCCATCATGCCAAGATAGCTTTCACGTTGTTCATCATCTAACTCATTTAACACGTCTACAGCATCATCTGTATACATATATGAAAGCATTTCTGCCCCATAAGACGTGTCCATTTCTTTTAGATATTGTTCATATTCTTCATCATCCAGTTCAATTGTTTCAAAAATTGTCGCCATTTCCTGAGGAGACAAGAATTGATAAATGGTTTTTCGTATGTCAGGTCCTACCTTCTCATAAAATTGGGCCTGATCATAGGAATGAAGCTCTAAAAAGATTTCACGAAATTTATCAATATTTTCATCTAATAAATATTGAAGTAATTCTTCTTCGTTATAGAGTTCTTCACTTTTATTATTTTGATGTTCTACCATCCTTGTCCCCTCCTCTCAAAGTAATAATAGGTTGAAAATGATTTGTCGTAAAGTGATTTTTAATACATCACAATTTTTCCACAATTCAATTAAATATGTATATTAGATAATTTAAATTCTTACTATAATGCTAAATTTACTAAATAACGACACATTTTTTTGAATCAAAAAACAAAAGATGTTCGTTTATTTTCCGAACATCTTTACTTTAATTATTCATTAACTTTTGCATTGATTCAAGGACTTCACTTGTAAAACACAACTTTTCTCCTGTTAGAGGATGCTCCATCTCTAGTAAAACACAGTGTAATGCTTGCCTATCAAAGAGTTCTCTTCTCCCTCCATATAACTCATCACCAACTAATGGGTGACCTATATGAGCCATATGAACACGAATTTGATGTGTTCTACCTGTATGAAGTTTTAATCTAACACGAGTGATTGGTTCCATTGAATTCGTAAAGCCTCGTTTTAAGACCTTAACATCTGTATGAGAGAATTGCCCATCCTGCCGAACTTCCCTCTCAATAATGCTTGTATCTCTACGTCCTATAGGTGCTATAATGGTTTGCTCGTCTTGTTTCACATGACCATGTACTATTGCTTCATATTGCTTATTGATACGATTCTGCTTTTGCTGAAGTCCCATTAAATGGTGAATATGACTATGTTTAGCGATACAAACTATACCCGATGTATCACGATCTAATCTTGTAACAATATGAACAGTTGAATGGATACCTTGTTTTTCAAAGTACCCACAAATATAATTAGCTAAACTTCCTGTAGAGTTTTCCCGCGAAGGAATTGTATTCATAAATGGTGGTTTATCTACAATTAAAAATGCTTCGTCCTCATAAATAATTGATAGCTCTTTATGTTCAATTATTAGCCCTTCACTGAATTCCTCTAGAGGGAACAGTACTGTAATGATGTCCCCCTTTTTTAGGGGATGCCGAACCGTTTTTTCCTCACCATTAACCAGCAATGCACCACCACTATACTTTATTGAGGTAAGTCCCCTTTTCGAAATCCCCTTTTTACTAATTGCTTCTCTTAAAAGCTGACCATCTTGTTCCGCTTGAAATTGTAATTTAAATCGATTCTCCATAATGGCTCCTCATTATTCATTTGATACAAATGAATCATGAACCCGTTCCCAAAATGGAAACGAACGAAAACGAGCAAAACGCACTTTTTCTTTGGCCACTTTGAATGTGATATATTTTAAGTCACTTTGTAAAAAATGCTTATGATCAATCGTCATTGTAAATTGTTGGTCCTTAACAGGTTTTAAAGTACAGCTATGGTGTGCAGGTAACACAAGAGATGAACCTACTGTACGGAATACTCGATTATTTATTGAGGCCATTTCTGTTATTTGAAATGCTTGCAACGTTGGGTGGATTAGTGCACCACCAAGCGCTTTATTATACGCAGTACTACCCGATGGTGTAGAAACACACAAACCATCTCCACGGAAACGCTCAAATTGTTTCCCGTTTAATTCGATATCCATGACAAGAGTTACATCTGGTGATTTGATTGTTGCTTCATTCAGTGCTAAATATCTAGCAGTTTCTGATGTTTGACAATGCACGTTTACTTCCAGTAAAGGGTATTCGACAACATTAAATTCATTTTTGGCAATGGAAAGCACTAGTTTCTCTAATTCAGACGGCTTCCAATCTGCATAGAATCCAAGATGTCCTGTATGAATTCCAACAAACGCAACTTTATCTAAACGATGAGCATGTCGATGAAATGCATGAAGAAGTGTTCCATCCCCACCAATGGAGATCACAATTTCAGGTTCTTCTTCATCTAAAACAAGACCAAAATCTGTTAAATATGTTTTGGCAAGCTCCATCAATTCATTAGATTGGTCATCTCTGCGTGATTGAATTGAAAATCGCACACTTACTCACGCTCCTTTTCCGAGGTATTCGAATGTAATCGAATTTTAGGGTTTGTTGAATCTTTAAACTCACTAAAATACACTTGTGCTTCTTGTATTTCACTTCTTATCGAAGACATTTCTTCATCTAGCTTAAATGCGGCTTCAGCTGCATTTTGTAGGCGTTTCTTGATTTCCTTAGGAAATACGCCCTTGTACTTATAATTCATTGAATGCTCAATAGAAGCCCAAAAATTCATAGCTAAAGTTCTAATTTGGATCTCTGCTAATACTTCTATTTTTCCGTTAATTGTTTCTACTGGATATTCTACAATCATATGGTACGAACGGTAACCACTCGGCTTATTATGTGTAATATAATCTTTTTCTTCAATAATTTTTAAATCATCTCTTTGACGGATTAAATTGGCTACTGTTGATATATCATCCACAAATTGGCACATAATTCTAACACCAGCAATATCTTGTAATTCTGTCGCCAATTGTTTAGATGGTTCAAAGGGAATTCCCTTTTCTAAAGTTTTATCGTATATACTTGCTAAGGGTTTTACACGCCCTGTAACAAATTCAATCGGAGAAGTTGTTCCTGAAACACCAAACTGTGAACGCATCCCTTTAAATTTTATTTTCAATTCATCAACTGCTTGAATATAAGGATTTAAAAATTCTCCCCACGGTCTCATCGAAGACACCTCCTAAATGCAAAGACTTGAAGTAACTATCGTTTCAAGAACTCTCTATTGTTCTTGTTTTAGAATTTCACTGAAAGCAGATTCTACTGCTTCAACAAACTGTTCTCCGTAATTTTCGTTACCTTCTATATTGAAAAGAAGTGTATGTAACTCTTCATTGAAATTTTCTAGCTCTATTTTTTTCTCATTTATAATGAGATATGGATTTTGTTCAGAATTTAAGACTCGCACTAATGCTGACCACAATTCTTGTGGCAAATATAAATAGCTATACTCCCCTGCTTCCTCAAGAAGATAAATAAAAGCTAAATGATCCGAATCAGTAAGCACCTGTCCTGCAGGTTGGAATTGAATTCCGCTTTGCTTTTCGTTTAAACTAAGGTGTAACTCATTATGTACGAATTGATATTTTTCGATTATATATATATTTCGCATTATGTAATTTCCCTTCTGACTTTTCTTTTCATATTTTAACATAGCTACTTGCGATTCGAGAAAGAGAATGTGGAATTTGCTTATAAAGAAAGGAAAAAACCATGGCACAAGAGATAGAAATTGAATTTAAAAATATTTTAACGAAAGAACAATATGAATCCTTATTACAAAAATTCCAAGTATCAGATGAAATGATTCTACGTCAAACAAATCATTATTTTGATACAAAGGATTTTCACTTAAAAAAACTATCAAGTGGTTTACGCATTCGCGAAACGAAGGATCATGTTGTTTGTACTTTGAAAGAGCGTACTGCCGCAAATACACATCTTGAAACAACCGATAACATCTCAAGAGAACAAGCAGATTTAATGCTTAAAGGAAATGGATTTTTTGCAGAAAGTGTGAAAGCAAGGTTATTACAATTAGCAATCCCAATTGAACAGTTAGGTGTTTTCGGTAGTTTAACAACTGATCGAGTGGAACTAACTTACAAAGGTGGAACTATTGTATTTGACCATTCTTTCTATTTAAACTGTGATGATTATGAGGTAGAATATGAGTCATACGAGGAAAGCCTCGGGAAAGAAATTTTTAATAACTTTTTACAAGAAAATAATATTCCAAAGCAAACTGCTGATAAAAAAATAGCACGCTTTATGAATGCATTAAAAAGCATGAAAGGTTGAGTGAATTGGATATCTCATCTATGAAAACAATATTAGAATTACAAGCAATTCAATCAATTGGAAATTCCCAATCTAACATTCAATCAACTTCAGGTGATCAGTCGATTTTCACTCAGCTATTAAGTGATATTATGAATGCCTCTACTTCTTCATTAACCGAGACTGAAAATTTACTTGGGTATGTAGGGAGCTTGGATAGTACTTTTAATAGTATTGACAATAAACAATACTTATCCTCACTTACATTATCTGGCGTATCGAATTATTTGCCGAATTCCTACTATAATGATTTAGTTCAAAATGAAGAAAATGTGTTTACAAATAATATAAACAAAGATTATTTAAATACTGAAGGATTTAAGAATGTATTAGCAGGGGCGAATGCATATAGTGATATTATCGAACAAGCTTCCCAAAAATATAATGTGCCCCAAAAGTTAATAGCAGCCGTTATGAAGCAAGAGTCAAACTATAATCAAAATGCCGTAAGTTCCTCTGGAGCAAAGGGGTTAATGCAACTGATGCCAGGAACTGCAAAATATTTAGGTGTAAAGGATGCCACAGATCCTAAACAAAACATTATGGGTGGTACAAAATATTTAGGCCAACTGTTAGATAAGTTTGATCAAAATATTGAGCTAGCATTAGCAGCATATAATGCAGGACCAGGAAATGTTTCTAAATATGGTGGAGTCCCTCCGTTTAGCGAAACAAAAAACTATGTTAAAAAAATTCTAAACTACTACAATGCTTGATTTATAGGCGATTCTTGCATCTTCTTAAACCTTGTTTTAACTATTAGCCTTCTATTGGCTATGCGATTTGTTTGTGAAAAAAGAAATACGTTGATAGAATGTATTTATCACATAATTTTTAATCAGTGGTTATAGACTAATCAGTATACACTACCTGGATTTTCTTACGTATACTAAAAGAAGTAAAGGAGTACACCTATGAATCGAAAATATACGATTCCTTACGAGGAAATTGGTGCTGAAAAACTTTCTGAGCTCCTTCACGCTTTTTATAAACGTGTTGGGAGACATCCACAGTTAAAACCTATTTTTCCAGAAGATTTAACTGAAACAATAAGAAAACAAATTCAATTTCAGACCCAGTACTTAGGTGGGCCTAATTTATATTCTGAAGAACACGGACATCCGATGCTTAGAGCTCGTCATATACCATTTAAAATTACACCTGATCGTGCTCAAGCCTGGTTAGAATGTATGAAAGAAGCAATGGATGAAGTTGGGCTAGAAGGAAAATTCCGTGATGTTTACTATCAACGACTTGTCTTAACAGCGAATCATATGATTAACTCGCCTAATGAAGATGAGGAGGGCTTAGATTGAATAATGTCCAGTTACTGTCAAAACCTGCCCCTACGTCTACTATTAAACCAATAGAATTATATATTTTTATAGATCCGCTTTGTAAAAAAGCCTTAAATATGCAAACCATGTTACGAAAACTACAGTTAGAGTATGAACATTATTTTACTTGGCGGTATATTTTAAGCACTAAGTTAACCTCTTTAAACACACTAGGTCGTCGAACAAAAGGGTGTCTGACAGGTGCTGAATTAGATATTACTCACCCTGCACTCCCTTCTATTGCTGTTAAAGCAGCTGAATTACAAGGAAAGCGTGCATCAGCCCGTTTTTTACTAAAATTACAAGAGCATGCACTGCTAAAAACGAAGGAAGTTACTTCTTATTCCGCTCTTATCGAAATTGCAAAAGAATCAAATATTGATATCGATGAGTTTATTTCTGACTTTGGTTCCAAAGAAGCTGCACGAGCGTTTCAATGTGATTTACATATCACACGTGAAATGGAAATTGATGAAGTGCCTAGCATCGTTTTCTTTAGTGAATGTATTGAAGATGAGGGGTTAAAGGTAAGTGGGATGTATGACTATGAAGTATATGTCCATATCCTTCAAGAGATGATGAATGATGAAATCATTTGTAACCCTCTACCGTCTTTTGATGAATTATTTACTCGTTACCATACTCTAACGACAAACGATGTTGCTACAATTTACTCAATTTCCATCCAAGAAGCAGAACGAGAGTTAAAAAAACGTATGCTTCAACAAAAAATCGAACGCCTTCCAAGCGAAGAAATCACGCTTTGGCGTCGTAAAACCCATTAATTTAATCAGCCCTTATACTTTTTAACCTATTAATCTAGTAGACAAAGAGAATTCTCTTTGTCTATTTTTTTATTCAATCTAAATACGGTTACCGAATCCTCGCTTTAATGTGTAATTATCCATACTATAAAGTAGGTGGATTATACTATGAAGAGATAGGGATGTACCCATGCGAAACTAGTGAAGTTTATAGATAAATAAAAAAGAGACGTCATCGACTGACGCCTCTTACAAAGGGGATGGGAGAAATGTTCACGTTCAAACAAAGGGGTGTATGTTTGTTATGTGATTTATTTCACGTATTAAATTTATCATGGAATAATAATATATGCAATACTATGAAAATAGTTTCACAAATTCGTCAAATAGTAACCGTTTTCAACGCCTATTATAGATAAGGGTCATCCTAGCATGATTTATTTTAAAATTCATGAAATTGTGAAACATTTTATACAAATTGAATACAAAATTATTATTCTAATTATAATAAACTAACTCACCTTGTCATCCTTTCGGCTTGATAGAAATCCTATCATCAAATTCGATGAAATAGTTGATATCTTCTAAGCTTGTGATTAGCTAGAATCAGAATTAAGTAATAAACCTCTATTTCAAGTTGATTTCATACATAAACCAACCAATTTAGAAAGATCTTTCTTAGAACCCTGTTAGTAGGTTATTCAAATAAACTCTCCCACATAAAAACATCCTACAGTACCAAAGTAACCGTAGGATGTTTGAGATTCAATTGCACATTATTTTACTAATAATGATTCAAGTTCTTTTAATTTCTCTTCAAATACTTTGCAAGCTTCTTGAATTGGAGCCGGTGATTCCATATCTACTCCAGCTGCCTTTAATACTTCGATTGGGAAGTTAGAGCATCCTGCTTTTAAGAAATGATTAATATATCGATCAACTGCAGGCTGACCTTCGTCTAAAATTTGTTTACTAAGGGCAGTAGCAGCACTTTTACCAGTCGCATATTGGTAAACATAATAATTGTAATAAAAGTGAGGTATTCTCGCCCATTCTAAACCAATTTCCTTATCTACAGTCATTTCATCTCCGAAGTATTGTTTATTTAAATCATAGTAGATTTCTGTTAAACGTTCTGCCGTTATCGCTTCACCATTACGATCCATTTCATGAATGATATGCTCAAACTCAGCAAACATTGTTTGACGGAATACCGTGCTGCGGAAACCATCCAACCAGTGATTTAATAAATAAATTTTTTGTTGAGCATCTTCAGTAGTTTCCAATAAATAATTAAATAATAACTCTTCATTGCATGTTGATGCCACTTCAGCCACGAAAATGGAATAACTTGCATATGGATAAGGTTGGTTTTGACGAGTAAAGAAGCTATGCATACTATGGCCAAATTCATGAGCTAGAGTAAATAGATTATCTAAGTTATTTTGCCAGTTCATTAGCACAAATGGATTTGTACCATACGTACCAGATGAATATGCCCCACTACGTTTCCCTTTGTTTTCTAATACGTCTACCCAACGACTGTCGAGTCCCTGTTTTACAATCGTTTGATATTCCTTTCCTAGTGGCTCGAAGCTTTTTACCATAATCTCTTTCGCCTTCTCGTAAGGCATTTCAAATTTCACTTCTTTTACCAAAGGTGTGAATAGATCATACATGTGCAATTCATCTAATCCTAATACTTTTTTACGTAATGCCACGTAACGGTGCAAAACAGGTAAAAACTCATGAATTGTTGAAATCAACTGATCGTATACTTTTTCAGGAATATAGTTATTACTCATCGCACTGTGACGAGCTGAATTATATTTGCGAATTCGTGCACTCACATTATGTGACTTCACATTTCCCGCTAATGTAGCTGCAAATGTATTTTGAAATTGGCCGTACGTTTTGTATATAGCTTTAAATGCATTCTCTCTTACTTCGCGGTTATCACTTTCTAAGAAAGTAATATAATTACCATGCGTTAATTGTACCTCTTCCCCTTCTTCATTTTTAACAGTTGGGAATTCTAAGTCAGCATTGTTTAATGCACTAAATGTATTTCCAGATGCACCTGTTACTTCAGAAAATTGTGCAAGCAACTCTTCCTTATCAGCTGTTAAAATATGAGGACGTTGTAGATTTAACTCAGTTAACATTTGATTATATAAAGTAAGAGGTTCATAATCTTTTAAATAATTTTTAATCGTGTCTTCTTCGATTGACATAATTTCAGGTGTCACAAACGACCATGAAGCAGAAAGTTTTGCTCCAAGAGATCGCACTCTGCTTTCCATCGCTTGATATTTCCCATTTGTTGTATCCTGATCATGCTTCAGATGGCTATATACGTAGAGTTTCCCAAAGCGTTCAGATAGTTTATCGCTAAATTGTAATGTATCATATAAATTTTTAGCACTATCTGCTACTTTTCCTTTAAATTTTTCTGCCTCTGGAATTAATTGTTCAATCTCTTTAAATTCTTGTTCCCATGCTTCATCAGATTGGAAAATTCCTTCTAGATCCCACGTTAATTCTACTGGTACTTCATCACGAGTTAACACTTTTTTTGCCATACAAAATCCTCCGATACCTTTATTTCGAAATTCGAATAACATGTTTATTTTCTCAATATTTAATTTATAATGCAAGGAAATGGGTATACAAAACCTCCATTAGCTTATGCTCCTGAATAGTTTGGTAGGAATGCTTTACTGACAACTTTTTTAGTAATTTACAATAATTATTTACAGCTTCAAAAGCCTCTTTTACTACAGGCATTCTCGCCCATTTTAAGTAATCATAGATAGTTTGTCCGCTCAAATTATTTATTTCAATTTTGGTAGTATAAATGTAAAAAAAGAGGGCTAATTGCCAGTCAACAGAAAATTCCTTTAAAATCTCACTTCCTTTAATAGGGATACCAATATAATTAGGTAATGTGTTTAAATCCATACGTAGTTCATAAGCACTTCTCAGAAGTAAATCGTTTACTCCTGTTCTACTTAATAATACTCTTCGTTTTAAATAGTTATGTTTCACTTGTTGATAGATAAGGAAAAATTGTTTGAACTCACTTATAGTGATTTGTTTGGGCTCATAGAAAGGAAATCTTTGATTTTCTAAAGGAATCGTCTGTACTTTAGAAATAAAGCTATTCCCTTGTAAAAACATTAAATTAGAAATATAGAAAAACTGTTGCATTATTGGATTGTAGGACATAATATACGGATGGGTATGTGGAGCTAATTTGAATAGCTGGTAATTTTTATTGAGTGATATTTTTTGTATTCCTTTTTTGATTATTTTAGCTGGTGTGTTAGGAATCCAGATGGGGGCAATTCCCTCAACTTTATAACCACTATTACGTTCGGTCAATCTTTCTTTTGAAATCGGACTACATTGGAATTCAATTGCGAACTGCTGATTTTTTTCTTTTAATAAAACATCGGGTCTTTGTTTAATATTTGGCAAATAGGACTCCAATTCGGCTTTTAACCCTAAAACTTTAAATAAGTTAAATAATTGTTCCTTTCCTTTTAAGTGGACTTCAGATTCTTTTTCTGAGAATAGGTTCTCACAAAGTGTATCTTGAGGATAATGGGCAAAATGGGGTACTTTTATGGAACCAATCTTGAATAAAAGTGGTTGTTTACATAGAGGACAGAAGAACTTTTTGGTCTTTCGAAGTTGATATAATGTCGATTGGGATATACTTGTATGCAAAATAAAGGGCTCATTTTGATCTGTATAAGCTACTAGCATATGTACCTCCTTATGTATATATTAAGCTGTACACATCCGAGTTTCAATAATATTCCGACAATTTTATTTAAATATTCATTTTGCCGCTGATTTATGGAAACAAAAAGAGATGTCTTGGAATAAGACATCTCGATTAACTACAGATATACACCCAACTCGACCTAAAGATTTTTGCAAGAAAAATCAATTAGGTCGAACTAAGTTACCATAATTGAGGTCAATCCTTAATGATGGTTGTATTCTTATGAAAAATATTGAATTACTGTCTCAAAACAATCTTGTGGCATAATTGCTTCACCATATTCTTGTATACGGTAAATTGTCATTTTTGATGCAGTAAGATATTCATTGATGATACAACGAATATTTTGACGTTCTTGACTGTCCTCAATGTTTGTAAAATCAATTGCTAAATAATAGTAATTTTCAAATTTGTACAATGAAGACTGTAAACCAAATGACACTAAACGATTAGCCACTGGAATAATTTCATCAATGTCTTTAAATTTATAAAGAGATATATTATTGAGCCCAAGATGATTCATTTCCTCATCATCATAGGAGTCAAAAATAGATTCATCTAAATTTTTATGCGCAGCATCTCGATGCTCTTCGAAACTTGAAAGCAAAGAGTTGGATTCCCCATCTGAGTTTATATTAGCTCTTGTTACAATCACTTCAAGACCATGCTCTGAAGCATTTACATGAATCCAAATTGGACCATCAAGGTCAAAGTAATCTTCTGTATTTATTTCGCCAATCATATCCCAGAAAAGCTCTTCCCCTTTTGCTCTGTTGTACCAAATCTCTTCGCGACTATATCCGCGATCCTCAATATCACGATAAGTAATAAAGAGCTTTATTGTATTTTCGTTTACGCGTTCGATGTCCATTAGACTTCAACTCCCTTCACAGTCATTCGTTGAAAAACAAAGAAAGCGTTCTTAGTATGTTTGAATTGCAAAAGTTTAACCTTGCAATCCAAAACCATCATACATTGTAAAATGTAGTAGAATAAAACTTTTATATATATGTATGCTTTATTCTATAATTCTATTGTATGATTACCTATATAAATTGCAAAGAAAAAACACTACCATATAAAATAATTTGAATATTGAAATTGTAGATGACAAAGCCTTCGAAATCAAGTCTAAAGTATTCAAAATTTAGTGAAATAAAGTGTAATATTCCCAATTTACTAAGTATATGTAATGATTACACTGGATTTGGATATTTCGTAAAAATGACTAAAATTTTCTGAAAATGCTAACTTCAAAAATCACTATTAAATAAAAACGATAAAATCCAGTGATAATGGATTTTATCGTTATACACAGAAGAATATTCCTATAAATATTAATTAACCATTTTTTGTGCTTCAAGTAATTGGAATGCACGAACTTTTCTTGGTAAGAAACGTCGTATTTCATCCTCATTATATCCAACTTGTAAGCGTTTTTCATCTAATATGATGGGACGGCGAAGTAATCCTGGATGTTCTTGAATCAACTCATATAATTGTTGAAGTGGTAAACTTTCAACATCCACGTTTAGCTTTTGGAATATTTTAGAGCGTGTTGAGATTATTTCATCAGTTCCATCTTCAGTCATTCTTAATATTTCTTTTATTTCGCTGATTGTTAATGGCTCAGAAAAAATATTACGTTCTCTATAAGGAATTTCATGTTCTTCTAACCATGCTTTTGCTTTTCTACATGATGTACAACTTGGTGACGTAAATAATGTTACAATCATTATTACACTTCCTTTCCGAGTGGAAAATCCTATATATTATCAAGTTTTATTAATTTAGAATTAGTTTAATTAAAACAATGACTTAATTATACAATAATCTTTTGCTTTTGGATATAGCTTACAATTAAAAAAGATAACAATTGAAATATTACTTATTCTACTTTCTTCTCACTAATACGAGTTATTCATATCTATGTTATAGTACACAACCTAAATTCCCCTATATTTAATTTACAAACCTTTACTATAATTATTCTCAATTAGTCGACATTAATCGAGAAGATATCACAACTTTCTGTTAATTATAGTTTGAACTTACAAAGATTGTACGAAAAGAAAATAATTATCTTTCACGATACAATTATTACCCAAACTCTCTTTATTTCATTCCAAAAATGAAAAGAAAATATCATTTGCTTTTGAAACTGATTTTGTATATGATTTTTTATAACTAATAGTTAAATGTATGACATTTATTTAAAGTTATTTTAAATGAAAAAACGAAGACAAAGAGTAGTACATTTGCATCCCGTGCAAAGAGAGTCTGTGGTTGGTGTAAACAGAACGCGGAGCATTTGGAATGGACTTTTGAGTGGCTTTATGAAAGTAGTAGTAGAGCACGTTTACTTCACGTTACGAAGTTCTAAGTGGTCATTTTTTGACAAACTGGGTGGTACCGCGGATTTAACATCATTCGTCCCTTTATGCGAAAGCGTAAGGGACGTATGATGTTTTTTATTTTTGAATTTATTATAGGAGGATTAAACATGAAAACTATTTTTTCAGGTGTTCAACCAACAGGAGTCATCACTTTAGGGAATTATATCGGAGCTTTTATGCAGTTTCCCTCACTTCAAGATGAAGGAAATGCGATTTATTGTATCGTAGATCAACATGCTATTACGGTTCCACAAGATCCAAAAGAATTACGCTCAAATATTCGTACATTAGCTGCTACTTACTTAGCAACAGGTATTGATCCAAACAAAGCAACATTATTTATCCAATCAGAAGTCCCTGCACATGCTCAAGCAGGCTGGATGTTACAATGTGTTGCAACGATTGGTGAACTTGAGCGTATGACACAATATAAAGACAAATCAGAAGGTAAAGAGTCAGTAACTGCTGGTTTATTAACTTATCCTCCATTAATGGCAGGCGATATCCTATTATACAACACAAATATCGTACCAGTAGGCGATGACCAAAAACAACATATCGAGTTAACACGTGATCTTGCTGAGCGTTTTAATAAACGATTTGGTGATGTTCTGGTAATTCCAGAAATTCAATTACCTAAAGCAGGGGCACGTATTAAGTCTTTACAAGAGCCTACGAAGAAAATGAGTAAATCTGATCCAAATACAAAGGCAACGATTCGATTCCTTGATACACCAAAACAAATCGAAAAGAAAATCAAATCCGCCGTTACGGATTCTGATGGTTATGTAGAATTTGATGAAGTGAATAAACCTGGTGTTTCTAACCTTTTAACTATTGAATCAGCTGTTACAGGAATCGATATTCCTTCTTTAGTTAAAAAATATGATGGTTTAGGTTATGGTGCCTTTAAAGAAGGCGTTGCAACAAGCTTGATTGAGCATTTAACACCTGTCCAACAACGATTCAATGAGTTAATCGACTCAAATGAATTAGATAAAATCCTAGACGAAGGTGCAGAAAAAGCAAATGCAATTGCTTCAGAAACAATTAAAAGAATGGAAAACGCGATGGGCTTAGGTCGAAAATCAAGATAAATAACACAATAATTGACCCAATAGCAAGATAAAATTCAGGGGTTCCGAAGATGAACGTCCCAACAGCCGACCACGAATAACCGAGAGTCCGATAGTTTAAGTAGAGTATTAAATTACCTATAGACATGACACAAATACCATAGCAGAATAAAAACAACATAAATCGAAACATGTCCACCATTCCCTTCTATAACTAAATATTCATTTAGAGACAAAAAAATGCCTTTAGCTTTGCGCTAAAGGCATTTAACTTATCGACAAGTTTAGAGAAGAAAAGCTGCAGGTACGCACACCCGCAGCTATTAATTCAATTCAGATTCTTATTTGTAATTAGTCAACCTTTTTTAAGACAATACTTGCATTATGACCACCAAAGCCAAGTGAGTTACTCATTGCGTACTCAACAGATTGATGACGTGCAGTATTTGGAACATAGTCTAGGTCACATTCTGGATCTGGAGTTGTTAGATTTATTGTTGGAGGTAATACTTCTTCTTTTAACGCTAACGCAGTAAAGATTGCTTCTACTCCACCAGCAGCACCTAATAGGTGACCTGTCATTGATTTTGTAGAGCTCATTGCTAATTGATATGCATGGTCTCCAAATACAGACTTAACTGCTTTTGTTTCAAATAAGTCATTGTATGGTGTACTAGTACCGTGAGCATTGATATAGCCTACTTGAGATGGTTCTACTCCACCATCTTCTAACGCTTGCTTAATTGCACGCGCAGCACCTTCACCTTCAGGAGCTGGAGCTGTAATGTGATGAGCATCTCCTGTTGAACCATACCCAACTACTTCAGCATAAATTTTAGCACCACGTGCTTTTGCAAATTCGTATTCTTCTAAAACTAAAATACCTGCTCCTTCCCCAATAACAAATCCATCACGATTTGCATCAAAAGGACGTGAAGCTGTTTCTTTATCTGGATTTAGAGATAAAGCTGTACTTGAGCAGAAACCTGCCACTGCCATATTAACTATTGGTGCCTCTGCCCCACCTGTAATCATTGCATCCGCATCTCCACGTTGGATTACTTTAAAAGCATCTCCAATCGAGTTCGTTCCTGACGCACAAGCTGTAACTGAACAAGAGTTAATACCTTTAGCTCCAAAGTGAATTGACACTTGACCAGAAGCCATATTTGGAATCATCATCGGAACAAAGAATGGACTTACACGGCGAACACCACGTTCTTGGAACGTAATATATTGATTTTCGTATGTTTCCATTCCACCAATACCAGAACCAATCCAAACACCCACGCGTGGTGCAATTTCTTCTGTAATTTCTAATCCTGAATCTTTCATAGCCATGATGGAAGCAGCTAAAGCATAATGAGTAAAGCGGTCCATTTTTCTAGCTTCTTTTTTTTCAACATATTGTTCTATATCAAAATCTTTCACTTCTGCTGCAATTTTGACTGGGAATTTTTCTACATCTAATCGTGTTAAAGGTCCAACACCTGATTTTCCAGCAACTAGATTTTCCCAAGTTTCTTCGATTGTATTCCCTAGAGGTGTTACAGCACCCACACCTGTAATTACTACTCTTCTTTTCATAGTTCTCAAATCCCCCTTAGGTTTGTTTAAATGTAAGTTCAATAATAAATGAGTTTATTTTCCCCACTTAATCACAGCTGCACCCCAAGTTAGGCCACCACCGAAACCAACTAACACAATAATATCATCATCTTTAATTTTACCATCTTCAACTTCATCCGCCAAAGCAAGTCCAATAGAAGCAGAGGATGTATTACCGTACTTGTGTATATGCTTAGATAGTTTTTCTTCAGGTAATTCAAGTCTTTCACGAGAAGCTTCCATGATTCGAATATTTGCCTGATGAGGAATAAGTAAGTCAACATCCTGTTTAGTTAAACCTGCTTTTTCGATTACTGAAACTGCTGATTCACCCATTTGTCTTACAGCAAATTTGAATACTTCACGCCCATTCATCGTAATAGTATGTTCATCATTTAAATATAGATGTTTCCCCCCGGTTCCATCTGCCCCTAATTCAAATGAAAGAATACCTCTTCCTTCACTAACTTCACCAATTACTGCAGCACAAGCGCCATCACCGAATAATACCGCTGTATTCCGATCATTCCAGTCAGTGATTTTTGATAATTTTTCAACACCTACTACTAATACATATTTAAAACTTTTACTTTCAACAAATTGCTTTGCAGTTGAAAGGGCATAAATAAATCCTGAGCAAGCTGCTGAAACGTCCATAGCTGCTGCATTTACAGCACCTAATCTTTCTTGTATTTGACAAGCAACACTTGGGAACGAACGATCCGGTGTTACTGTAGCAACTAAGATTAATCCAATTTGATCCGCTGAAATATTAGCATTTTCGATAGCATTTGTTGCGGCAGCAAATGCTAAATCGGAAGTATCTTCATCTTTATTTGCAATTCGTCTTTCTTGTATACCTGTTCGAGTACGAATCCATTCATCATTTGTATCTAAAGTTTTTTCTAAATCAAAATTTGTTACAACCTTCTCTGGAACGTATTTCCCTAATCCAATGAAACCTGCGTTCATTTTAATCCCCCCGTTTTTACGACTAACATTTAGTACTTGGTCATAATTATAGCTCATAAAAAAAAGAAGCTCAACCTTTTATTCACGATTTGTTCTTAAGTTAGTAGTTCTTTTTTATAAATGTATATGGTATGATAAATAAGATGAAAATTGGAATACTATTTAAAAATGTTTTATAGAGGTGAAATGAATGCAATATTTAATGACTTTAATTTGGTCCGTACTATTAATGTTTATGTTAAATTATGTTGTTAGCTCGATTCTTAATGTTGGTTTTAGTGCTTCAACAAGCTTAATCCTTGGGGTAGTTCTTGCAATTTTAGTATTTATTATTAGTGCAATTATTCCAAACGAACCAACACCTGAAGCAGATCATCACTAATTTCGAATTTTAGCACTTCTAAATAGAAGTGCTTTTATTTTTTATAAAGCTGCCACCAAAACATACTAGATAGTAAAATTTCCACGAAAATCGTACCCGAAATGAAAATAAAATTTCGTTACAATGAAAAAGCCATTTTTCTCAAAATTGAAAAATGGCTTTTTATTTAGTCTCGTCCTCGGATTTTTTAGAAGTAAACTGTATTAAATTTATAGACTTTTGTAAAACAGCAACGGCTTTTATTAAATTTCGCATAAGACAAATCTTAGTTTATTTTGTCACGAGTACCCCATCATTATCTATTTTAACCAATAAAGCTTCTCCAGGAAGTACTTCCCCTTTTAATAATTCTCTAGCTACTGCTGTTTCAACATTCCGTTGAATAAATCGTTTTAAAGGTCTTGCTCCAAATTGAGGGTCTATCCCATGTTTCACAATCCAATCAGCGACTTCAACACTTACTTTTAGAGCAATCTCTTGTTCAGCAACACGCGCTTGCAACTGACCAAGATATTTCTTAGCAATTGCATGGAAATGTTCAGTACTTAAAGCATGGAACATAATGATGTCATCCACACGATTGAGTAATTCCGGCTTAAAGTGTGCATGCAACTCTGCCATTACTAACTCCTCAACCGAGTGTTCGGGATTAGCTTCTAGCAAATAATGTGACCCAATATTTGAAGTCATTATCACAACTGTATTTGTAAAGTTCACTAAACGTCCTTGGCTATCTGTAATACGGCCGTCATCTAAAATTTGAAGCAATATATTTGCAACATCTGGATGAGCTTTTTCAATTTCATCTAATAGCACTACAGAATAAGGATTACGACGAACACTCTCTGTCAATTGTCCTCCTTCTTCATAGCCAATATAGCCTGGAGGTGCACCAACAAGTCGTGATACACTATGTTTTTCCATATATTCACTCATATCTATGCGAATAAAATGATCTTCAGAGTCAAAAAGTTGTGCAGCTAATGCCTTTGCTAATTCCGTTTTCCCTACGCCAGTTGGTCCTAAGAATATAAAAGACCCAATTGGTCGGTTTGGATCGTTAATACCAGAACGTGCTCTCCATACAGCTTCTGTTACAAGGCTAACCGCTTTATCTTGTCCTACCAGTCTTTCATGTAATGTTTCTTTTAAACGTAATAATTTTTCTCTTTCACCCTCAACTAGCTTTGTTACAGGGATTCCTGTCCATCTTGAAATAATCGATGCTATTTCATCGGCAGTGACTTCTTCACGTAGAATTCTTTTATCTGAATCAATTTTCAACTCTTCTTCTAGCGCAGTCAGCTCTTTTTCTAAAGCAGGGATTTTCCCATGACGAAGTTCCGCTGCCTTATTTAAATCATATTTCGATTCAGCTTCTTCTAAATCGCGACGATAACTATCTAATTCTTCACGCTTTTTTTGAATTGTTTGTAGGCTCTGTTTCTCTTCTTCCCATTGTTTACGGATTTTATCAGTGGATTCCTTCAACGAAGCTAACTCCATCCGTAGTGCTTCGAGACGTTTTTTACTTGCCTCATCTTTTTCCTTTGTTAAGGCTTGTTCTTCGATTTCTAACTGCATCACACGTCGAGTTACAATATCTAGTTCTTGTGGCATGGAATCTATCTCTGTTCGAATCATCGCACATGCCTCATCGATTAAATCGATTGCTTTGTCTGGTAAGAAACGCTCTGTAATATATCGGTTAGAAAGCTCTGCGGCTGCAATAATAGCACGGTCATGAATGCGAACACCATGGTGTAGTTCAAATCGTTCTTTTAAACCACGTAAAATTGAAACCGTATCTTCTATAGATGGTTCTCTTACCATGACTTGTTGAAATCTACGTTCAAGTGCCGGATCTTTTTCAATATATAGTCGATACTCATCTAACGTAGTTGCTCCGATACAGTGAAGCTCTCCACGCGCTAACATCGGTTTTAACATATTTCCTGCATCCATCGCACCATCTGTTTTACCAGCACCAACAATTGTATGGATTTCATCTATAAATAAAATAATTTGACCTTCTGATTCTTTTACTTCCTTTAATACGCCCTTTAAACGTTCTTCAAATTGCCCACGATAGCTTGCACCTGCAATTAAAGCACTCATATCTAGTTCATATAAAAGACAATCTTTCAAGCCTTCAGGGACGTCTTTTCGCACAATTCTTTGTGCCAATCCCTCAACAATTGCTGTTTTCCCAACACCAGGTTCACCAATAAGAATCGGATTGTTTTTTGTTTTTCTTGATAGTATTCGAATAACATTTCGAATTTCTTCGTCTCGTCCAATTACTGGATCCATCTTGCCGTTTTTTACTTCCTCAATTAAATTTCGACCAAATTGTTCTAATGGACTCCGGTTGTCTTGCTGTTGAAATTGCATTGTTAAACACCCTTTCAAGTTGTAATATCAGTTTTTTATGTCACAGAGGTAGCTCATTTTTCAATACATATACATGAGCATTTCTGCTAATTAGTTTGACCTTTTTTGACTAATTTGATTATAAGACGTTTAATAAAAGAATGCAAAAATTGGCACTAAAATTTTACATTTTACTTTGTTGACTTGTGCTATCATAAATTGAAATACTTCTGAAAAATACCCTTTGCACAAGCTATATGAATTCACATTAAGGATGTGATGGGATGGTATCATCTGATACATTTTCAATGGATATTACTCAATTATTTGAAAAGCATGGATTGCTCGTGAAAGTTGAAAAAGGAAATCATATTTTTTATGAGGAAGAAAATGCAGACAATTTATTTTTGATTAAAAAAGGTTCAATTCAAATCAGTAAACAAACTGAAAACGGTAAAGAACTAATTTTTCGTGTATGTGGGAAAAATAGTATCATAGGCGAATGTTCGTTATTTACACCTTCAATCCAACATTCAACGACTGCAAAAGCCAGTACGAACTCGGAATTATTATTACTAAGTAAACATTCATTAGAAATGATTTTAACTGAGCAACCTTCTTTAATGATCGAATATTTAAAGTGGATTCAAAATGAAAATTTAAAAAATCGTAGCTTAATACGAGATCTAGTTATTCACGGAAAGAAAGGTGCACTTTATTCTACTTTAATCCGTTTATCCAATACTTATGGAGAAATGCTTACTAACAATCACAATCAAATATTTATCAACTTACATTTAACCAATACAGATGTAGCTAACATGTGTTCCACTAGTCGAGAGGTGATTAACCGCATGTTAAATGATCTAAAAAAACAAAACATCATTACTTTTGAAAAAGGATATATAACTATCTTAGATTTGACTTATTTAAAGCAAGAAATTGCGTGCGAAAATTGTCCTGCAACGATTTGTCGGATCGATTAAAACTACGTACCCACGTTACAACTTTACAGGCTGGGCCATAAGTGAAAAACTTAAAGAAATTCCCAAAACGTAATAATAAAAAATTGTTACTTTGAAAATTGATTGGAATGGAGGGTCGACTCCTGCGGGAACAGCACGACGCCTGAGACGTTCGTGTCAGGCCGTGCCCGCGGAAAGCGTACCCGGAATGGAAATCAATTTTCATTAGAACATAAAAATAGCATTTTTCCTAGTGTGGAAAAATGCTATTTTGGCTTTTGTC
>Ga0182742_1000990_pt1 | contig 38943 bp, 36 predicted proteins | sample eDN5th37CBELigMG_FD_128880 | JGI IMG/M metagenome (GOLD analysis project Ga0182742, IMG submission 128880) | Enriched Miracle-Growth compost microbial communities from Emeryville, California, USA - eDNA 5th pass 37_C BE-Lig MG (version 2)... ... | reverse complement strand
GGCTCAGGAGCATTGGCCTTAGTAATAATAACTGTCTCCGCTCCCCCAACAGTGCCTAACGTAATTGGCAGCTTACTTGACACTCTGTCTGGCTGTGGTCCATTGCCAAGATGTGTTTTCCAATAACCAATGGTTAACGTACATCCACTACATGGAACATTAATGACAATTGTCCAGCTGTCTGAACTTGGAGTTCCTGTATCTTGTGCGGTGACTGTTGCTGTATTGGTAACCGGAGGAACAGGTCCACAAGCTGAATATGGACCAATAGCTCTTGTATAGCCGAATGAAAATTCTGCGTCCCCACAAACATCACCAAGTTTCCCTGCAAAGGTATCGGTAACGGTTGCACATTCATCTATCGTAGTAACGGTGGCCTGTGCAAAGTTAAAAGTTGTACTGCCTGAGAAGCTTGTAGTTCCGCAGGTATTATTTTGCAAATAAGCCGTAGCTGTATTGGTACCTGTTATTGCAGGAGAAGCTCCGGGAACTATCGCAGAATAAGGGAATTCGGCGAAGGAATTTGCTTGAATCGTAATAGGGAATTGGGAAGGTGATGTGACAATTGCTCCAACTATCAGATACAAAATTAATCGTTGCAGGTATTGGAGCTGGGTTAGTGACTGTGATTGTACCTGAAACAATAAAATCTGAATTTGTTAGCGCAGGAGTAACCTTCACTGTGTAATTCACGTTAACAGCTTCCTGGCCAACTTGGAAGGTTAGACTATCATAATTTGCGGTTTTGTCGATCGACCAGTTATATTTGGTTGTATACTGTGTTTGTGCAGTTTTTGAAACCTGCAGCTTATAACAGTTAACCGTAACTGATGCTGAAGAGGACTGGTTTGTTTCCCGGATAGTAGCTGTGTTAGGAAAGGTCCCGCTGTCACCGCAAGTGAACGTTCTTTGATAACTGGCGGAACCTGAATTGGAGAATGGGAAGGTGCCGCCATACGAATCATCTACATTAATACTGTCGTTGACAGTTTCTGTAGGTGCAGATGGGTCTAGCTCTGCTGTGGCACTTGGGCTTGGCCCAAACCGTGTTCCAGGGTGCCCTGAGTGATTAGTAATCGTAACATCCGCTGTTACCTTATATTCCCCTGCAACAGCATTTGTGAGATTACCAAAAGTAACTGTATAAGGATAACACCAGCTTTCACCTGGATTTAGGATAGGTTTACTGCTGACATTCACCATATTTGTACCATATTCAGTACTCCCGCTAGGATTCGTCAGTCTTACAATAATCTGAAGATCTTGTGTTGGTTGAACCTCCCCCCCATTTGTTACACAGACCTCTCCGCTAAAAAAGATTTCGTCGGTTCCCTCATCCTTCGTTACTGAAATAAGATAATCGGCTGCAGCACTGTCACCGACAAATAGATCAATCATACTTGGGCTGACAGTTTTATTGATTGTCCATTTAAAGGTGCGTCTTACATGAGCATCTGCAGTTACTGTAGCATCTAGTGTGGTGCCGGATTGTCCCTGTTGTATTTCAACCAATTACATCAAACTCCTTTCTAATCATTTGTTTTAGAGGTGTACACGCTCTATATTATTCATATGTGATTATCAGATGATGACCTAAACGATATAAGGAGGACAAGTACACATTTTACCTGGGTTTGAAATAATTAGAGAAGGTTAAAATATGATCGATGAGGAATTAGAGTATGTTTAGCGAAAGAGGTGATGGGATGAAACTGTCTGGAAATACAGTTCTTATTACTGGCGGGGGTGCAGGAATTGGGTTTGCGTTTGCCGAGAGATTCATCAGAGCAGGCAATAAAGTCATTGTCTGCGGCAGGCGTGAAGCAAAGCTTCAGGAAGCTAAGGGAAAATATCCTGAACTGATTACACGTGTTTGTGATGTCACCAAAGAATCTGATCGGATTGAGTTGTTCGACTGGGTAACGAGCCAGCACCCCGATGTGAATGTTCTAGTAAACAATGCAGGCATACAGCAGCGATATCATGTTCTTAAAACGAATGCAAAGGAAGATTGGAGCTATTACAGTCAAGAAATAGTCTCTAACATCGAGGCTCCCTTTCATCTTTCCATGCTATTTGCACCGTACTTTGCCAATAAAGACTATAGTGCGATCCTTAATGTATCATCTGGTCTAGCCTTTACCCCGATGGCAATTGCGCCGATTTATTCGGCTACGAAAGCGGCCGTTCATTCATTTACGATGAGCTTAAGGCATCAGCTCGAAGATACAGCCATTGAGGTGATTGAAGTTGCACCGCCTGCCGTTAATACCGATTTAGGCGGAGCGGGCTTACATACCTTTGGTACTCCTGTAGATGAATTTGCCGATGCAATTTTTAAAGGTCTTAAAGAAGGAAAAGCGGAAATTGGCTACGCGCGTGCCGAAAAAGCATTGAGGATGTCCCGAGATGAAATTGATGAGTCAGTAAAGTCCATGTATACGAAAATGAAAAACACTATTCTATAATAAATAAAGAGCTGCCTTGCAGGCGGTTTTTTATTTTGTAATTTCTTTAAGCAAAGATTTATTAGGAGATGTGCATATAAGTGGATAGCAGCAAAGAGATTGAGTTAAGAAATTTATCCATCGGTTTACCCAGAGTGATGAAATACGGGAACAATGAAAAAATGAATACGGGCATATGTAAACAAACAACTGAAGAGGCGTTCTTAAAAAAGGAGGGATTCCTTGGAGATGGAGTGGCGGACCTGCGATATCATGGGGGGCCAGACCGTGCCGTCTGTGTGTATCCTTATGAACACTATTTACTCTGGGAAAAGGAATTTAGGCAACCTTTGCCGCCATCTAACTTTGGTGAGAACATAACCGTAACAAACATGCTTGAAAAGGACGTTCACATTGGAGATATTTTCTCTCTTGGAGAAGCTGTTATTCAAGTTACTCAAGGAAGAGTTCCATGCAGTACGATTACAAAAAGAACTAGTAATCCTTTTCTTTTAAAAAGAATGGTACAAACCGGTTTTACAGGTTATCTGTGCCGTGTTTTAGAAGAAGGGAAGGTTCGTAAAGATTCGCAGATTAAAAGATTGGAGACAAATCCCAAACAGGTCACCATTCTCTATGGGAATCAAATTTATTTTCATAGACCAAAGGATATTGAAGGGATAAAGAAACTGCTGACTGTTGAAGAATTGGCTGATGAATGGAAGGACATGCTGGAAAGCCGATTAAACAAACTTATTAGCCATATCTAGTTCGTTATAGGAATTCGTTAATCTGTAAAAGGAATATATATATATTTCTGAAAATTTATAATTTAATATTGACTCCTTGTTTAAATCTATAAGATAATACTAATGAGTAATATATGGTGTGTATTTTGAAGGAGATTTTAAATGAGTAAAAGGGGCAGAAAAAAAGGAGCTAATGGTGAACAGAGTAGAGCTCTATTGCTCACGATCGCTGCAGAAGAGTTTGCACATAAGGGTTATTATGAAACAAAGATTAGCACAATCGTTCAAAGGGCGGGCTTAACGCAACCGACATTTTACCTTTACTTTAAAAGCAAAGAGGCTATATATCAGGAATTAATAAATTTGTTTAGGAAAGGGCTATTTGATCTTGCTAAGGAGAGTCGTTTAGAGCCTGGAATTGATCTTAACTCATTACCATCAAGGATTACAAAAGGATTAACGGGAATCTTTACTTTTTTTGGGGAGAATCAGCATTTAACACGCATTGGATTCTTTCATTCTTTGGAGGCAGAAGAGATTAAAAGACAGTTAGCACTGCAAATAAAAGAAAACTTAATTTCAGAAGTGAAGAACGGTTATTTTCAGCCTGAAATAGACATGTGCTTGATAGCTGAGATTTTAGTTGGTACTATTGAGCGTCTCACACTCTCCAAATTATTTTCAGGTATAAAAGAACCCGAAGAAATTGCATCGCAGATTGTTCATCTATTTCTCAATGGAATGTTATCTAGAAGATAATTATGAGGTAAGGAGAAATGGAAATGGAGAGAAAATTAGAAGAAGAATGGGTGTACTTAATCCTCCAAGCAAAACATATGGGAATTTCAAAGGAGGAGATTCGCAAGTTTCTTCAAGAGAAATCTTTAGACCACTCCCGTTGTCAGTAGGGAGTGGTTTATTCTGACGTAACGTACTTAATTTCTCCGGGCCATCCATAACGACATACGCAGAAATATCGTTCGATTCATTAGGGCTATTTCTCCTGATAAGGAAGAAAATGGGCAATAATAACAGGGCAGTGCAGCTGCCCTATTTAATTTTTGCTTAAATTGTACTTTTTCACACGATACTGAAGGTTTTGCCGGCTCAAGCCAAGGGTTTTCGCCGCCTGCGTTATATTGAAATCATGCTGTTTTAATATTTTTGTAAGATAGTAAATTTCAGTTTCCTCCATGTATTGATCCAAAGGTACAGCATGCCTGCTGGTTTGAAGGGGCGGCATCTCATCTGTCTCCTGTGCCTTTCTATCTGTTTTGAATTGCGGCTTTTGGCGAAAATGAATCGGCAGGTGTATATAGGATATCTTGTTTTCGTGGTCAATCAAGTTCATGGCGCCTTCAATAATATGCTCTAATTCGCGGACATTGCCAGGCCAGTCATAATGATTGAAAGCCCTCAGCACGTCATCATCAATCCCCTTTACATGCATACCGAATAATTGATTATATTTTTCTATGAAAATTTGAACAAGATCCCAAATATCCCTTCTTCTCTTTCTAAGAGGGGGGATATAGAGAGAAACGACACTAAGCCTGTAGTATAAATCCTTTCGGAGCCTTCCTTCAGAGATAGCATCTATTGGATCTTCGTTAATTGCAGCTATAACTCTGACATCTACTCTTCTATCTTTCGTATCACCGATTCGGCGTACCGTCTTTTCCTGCAACACCCGTAAAAGCTTTGCCTGCAAGGCTGGATTGAGAGAATTTAGCTCATCCAGCAGCAGTGTTCCGCCCTCTGCCTGTTCAAATAATCCAGGACGCTCGATTGCGCCGGTAAATGCGCCTTTTTTGGTACCGAAAAGCAGCCCTTCAATAAGGCTGTCCGGCAATGCTGCGCAGTTTTGAGAAATAAAGGGTTTTTCTGAGCGGGAGCTTCCATTGTGAATGCTTTGTGCAAAAAGCTCTTTACCTGTCCCGGTCTCACCAGTGATGAGAATGGATGAGGTTGTACGTGTCGCCCTTTTACTTGCCTCAATTACCTCCTGTATTTGCTCGCTGCTGCCGATAATGCTGTCAAAGGTATAGCGAGTATCGCCTTTTTTATTCATATTTTCTCTGATCAATTTCTCTAACTTTGTGACGTCACGAGCTATTTCCATTGCTCCAATACAAACTCCGTTATCTATTATAGGTATCGTATTATTAATGGTGGTAATTTCCTGACCTCGGTTATTAAAATAAGTCTGTTTTGAGTTCTCAATCTTAATTCCTTTTTGAAGCACTCCTATAAGAGTGCTATCTTCATTTTTGTGAAAAGAGAAAACATCCAGCAGGCTTTTATCTAAAACATCTTCGAACTTCATACCCTCAATCTCGGCCATTTTTTTATTGTAAATGATAGTTTTTCCCTCGTTATTTACAACATGAACCCCGACATCTATTTCACCTAGAATTTGCTGGAAAAATTTATTCATTTCATTTAGCTGCACCACATCATTCTCGTTCATGATAAATCTCCTTTTTAATTATTTATTCCTATTTTAAATAGAGAATGGCATGGGTGCAAAACAAATTTGCTCCTTAATACGCAAGTATCATTTGCACTGAAAAAATAATTTGCATCTAAAAGCATTTAAAACAGGATTAACCTTGGGTTTTAAAATTGGCATGAATATTGCAAAAGATATAAATTGACCGAATATATTAACTGGTTTCATTCTAAAACAACATATATCCATTACTACAAGGAGGAATTTTTATATGATGGCACAAGCATCAAAGACACAGGAACTAATTGAGCAATCTGATAAATTTGGGGCACACAACTATAATCCACTGCCAATTGTTATTTCCAAAGCTGAGGGTGTATGGGTTGAAGATCCTGAAGGCAATAAATATATGGATATGTTAAGTGCTTACTCAGCAGTTAACCAGGGCCATCGCCATCCGAAAATTATTCAAGCATTAAAAGAACAAGCAGATCGTGTGACATTAACCTCCCGCGCATTTCATAATGACCAGCTTGGACCATGGTACGAAATGATTTGCAAATTGACAAATAAAGAAATGGCTCTTCCAATGAACACAGGAGCAGAAGCAGTTGAAACCGCCATTAAAGCAGCACGCCGCTGGGCTTATGATGTAAAAGGTGTAGCTGAAAACCAAGCTGAAATTATTGCGTGTGTAGGAAATTTCCATGGCCGTACGATGACAGCGGTATCGCTTTCTTCAGAAGCCGAGTATCAGCGAGGGTTTGGACCGATGCTTCCTGGAATTAAATTAATCCCATACGGAGATTTGGCAGCTTTGAAAAATGCCATTACAGAGAATACAGCTGCTTTTCTAATTGAGCCTATTCAAGGAGAAGCGGGGATTGTGATTCCGCCAGAGGGTTTCATGAAAAAAGCTTCTGAATTATGTAAAGAAAACAATGTACTTTTCATTGCTGATGAAATTCAGGCAGGACTTGCCCGTACCGGTAAAATGTTTGCTTGTGATTGGGAAGAGGTAGAACCTGACATGTTTATTTTGGGAAAAGCGCTAGGCGGCGGAGTATTCCCAATTTCTTGTGTGGTTGCCAGCAAAGAGGTTCTTGGTGTATTTAATCCAGGATCACACGGATCGACATTCGGAGGAAATCCAATGGCATGTGCGGTTTCGGTTGCCTCTATGAATGTGCTTGTTGAAGAAAAATTGGCAGACCGCTCTCTTGAGCTTGGTGAATACTTTGTTGAAAAGTTAAGAGAAATGAACAATCCAATCATTAAAGAAGTTCGCGGCCGCGGTTTATTTATTGGTGTAGAGCTTACTGAGCCTGCACGTAAATATTGTGAAGCATTAAAAGAAGAAGGTTTATTATGTAAAGAAACGCACGATACCGTTATTCGATTTGCACCGCCATTAGTAATCACCAAAGAAGAATTAGATTGGGCCATTGAACGTATTAGCAAAATCTTAGGTTAATAAGGTTAATTCAAACGGAAAAGTAGTTTAATATAATTAATAAAGAGGTGCCATTATGGGGACTGCAGTGGTAGCAGATAAAACGGATCAAAAAATGGAGGAAACATTGAATCTATTTACATCAACTCAAGTTGTCATCCAAGAAGCTTTGAGAAAACTGGGGTATACAGATGAAATGTATGAGCTTCTTAAAGAGCCGTTAAGAATGCTGACAGTTAGAATTCCTGTAAGAATGGATAGCGGAGAGGTAAAAATATTTACAGGCTATCGTTCACAGCATAACGATGCTGTAGGGCCGACCAAAGGGGGAGTAAGATTCCACCCGGAAGTCAATGAAGATGAAGTAAAGGCATTATCGATGTGGATGAGTTTAAAATGCGGGATCGTTGATCTGCCGTACGGCGGCGGTAAAGGCGGAATTATTTGTGATCCGCGTAAGATGTCGATGGGCGAATTAGAACGTTTGAGCCGCGGATATGTAAGAGCAATTAGCCAAATTGTAGGACCAACGAAGGATATTCCAGCTCCGGATGTTTATACAAATTCTCAAATCATGGCGTGGATGATGGATGAGTACAGTCGTTTGCGTGAGCATGATTCACCTGGCTTCATTACTGGGAAGCCTGTTGTGCTTGGCGGTTCACAGGGAAGAGATAAGGCTACAGCCCAGGGCGTTGTTATTTGCATAGAAGAAGCTGCAAAGAAACGCGGGATTTCTATTGAAGGCGCCCGTGTAGTTGTTCAAGGATTTGGAAATGCTGGCAGCTTTTTAGCAAAATTCATGCATGATGCTGGAGCTAAGGTAATCGGAATATCTGATGCCTATGGAGCTCTCCACGATCCAAATGGCCTTGATATTAATTATCTATTAGACAAAAGAGACAGCTTTGGAACGATCACAACATTATTTGAAAATACAATTTCCAATATAGAGCTTCTTGAATTGGATTGCGATATTCTTGTGCCTGCAGCTATATCCAATCAAATTACAGCTGAGAATGCTGCAAATATTAAAGCTTCTATCGTTGTGGAAGCAGCTAATGGTCCGACAACCATTGATGCAACAAAAATCCTGACGGACCGCGGAATTCTTCTAGTTCCTGATGTTTTAGCAAGCTCAGGCGGTGTAACCGTTTCTTATTTTGAATGGGTTCAAAACAATCAAGGTTATTATTGGACAGAGGAAGAAGTAAATGGAAAACTTCGCAAAGCACTCGTTCAGGCTTTCAATAATGTATATGAAACAGCTCAGCAAAGAAGAGTAAACATGCGTCTAGCTGCCTATATGGTTGGCGCCCGCAGGATGTCTGAAGCGTCACGTTTTCGAGGCTGGGTTTAAATATAAAGAAGGGCATCCCAAAAGCTAAAAATGGCATTTGGGGATAGCCCTTATATTTTCAAGTGAAGAGAGCAGTTACAAGCTAAGCTTCTTGACAGGAATGGAGTGTTTCATGTGAATCAACATGCGGAACAACAAATTCTCCAATGGTTCGACCATTTTCACACACACCCGGAGGTAAGCTGGAAAGAGTTTGAAACGACTAAAATGATCGCAAATATTTTACATGATTTAGGTGTTGAATTCCGCTGTTTCACAGATATCACGGGGCTCATTGCAGAAATAGGACAAGGGGATGAAGTGATTGCTGTGCGGGCGGATATCGACGCACTTTGGCAAGAAGTTGATGGAGTTTGGCAGGCGAACCACTCTTGTGGACATGATGCCAACATTTCCATGGCGCTTGGAGCGCTTCTTTATCTAAGAGACAAACCGCACCGTAAAAAATTCAGGTTTATTTTTCAGCCAGCTGAAGAAAAAGGGAATGGGGCAAATGCTATGATTGAGCGAGGAGCATTAGCAGGTGTTACTCATTTATTTGGAGTCCATCTGCGCCCTTTGGAGGAGTTGTCTTTTGGACAAGCAGCACCATCTATCCATCACGGGGCGGGTATTTTTTTAGAAGGAAAGGTTAAAGGTGCTGATGCGCATGGTGCAAGACCGCATTTGGGACAAAATGCTATTGACGTCGTTGTCGCTTTGCATCAATTTATTAAATCAATCTATATATCGCCTTTTGATCCCCATTCCGCTAAACTTACAAAAATTATCGCAGGCGGAGGAAGTTTGAACATCATTCCGGGTTTGGCGGAATTTGCAATAGATGTACGTGCCCAAAGAAATGATGTTCTGACTAAAATCAAGGAACGAATAGATGAAGGGATAGCCGTTTTGATAAAACTATATGGTGTTGATATCGGATGGGATTGGTGTGATTATACACCAGGAGCAGAAGTATCAGCGGAAGCAGAAGAAATTGCATGCCAAGCAATAAGACAAGTAATTGGCGAAGATGCAACAGCACAGCCTGTAATTACATCTGGAAGTGACGATTTTCACTTTTATACAATAAGGCAGCCCAAATTAAAAGCTGCTATGATTGGCATTGGAGCTGATTTATCACCTGGTCTGCACCATCCAAATATGACATTTAACAAATCTGCTCTCGATATTGGATCTCGCATTCTTGCGGAGGCAATGATAAGAGCTTAGGAAAATAAAGCTTTTATTAAAAATAAATCGAACCATTGACGATAGAGTTTATAATTTTTTATAAGCGGCTATTAAGATGGGTAAATTATTCAGAATATTGGTAATCTGCTGGCTGTTCCCAAATTTAGGCAATTTAAGACCTGAAGGAAACTTCAGTCCTAATACATAAATATATAGGGGGTAGAGGTATTTGAATAGAAAAAAAGAAATGTCTTTTAAAATGGCCATTATTCCACTTGTTGTTATGATTATCGTAATGGCGCTAACCGTCGTTGTGCTGGAACAAGGGCCACATATTCCATTGATTGTTGGGACCGTAGCTGCTGCACTTGTTGCATTAAAATCGGGGTATAAATGGAAAGAAATCGAGGAGGCAATGTACAAGGGAATACGTCTTGCGTTGCCGGCTGTCATCATTATTATGCTCGTAGGTATCACAATTGGTTCATGGATTGGCGGCGGGATTGTAGCCACAATGATTTACTATGGACTAAAAATTATTACACCAACTTTATTCCTTGTATCTATTACGGTCATCTGTATGATTGTATCATTAGCAATCGGCAGTTCATGGTCAACGATGGGGACAATTGGTGTTGCTGGTATGGGAATTGGGCTCAGTATGGGCATTCCAGCTCCAATGGTTGCTGGTGCTATCATCTCGGGCTCTTATTTTGGAGATAAAATGTCACCGCTTTCAGACACTACCAATCTAGCAGCTGGGCTCACAAATACCGATTTATTTACACATATTCGCCACATGCTTTATACAACCATCCCGGGTATTGTCATTGCATTGGCTGTCTACTTCTTTTTGGGGAAAGGTTTTGGCAAAGAAAATATAGAAACTGAAAATATTGATCAAACGATAATCGCTCTTCAAGATAGCTTTGTCATTTCTCCATTCCTGTTAATAATACCTCTAATTGTTATTCTTTTAGTAGCAAGAAAAGTACCAGCTATTCCGGCATTAATTGTGGGAATTATCCTGGCCTTTTTATCTCAGGTATTTATCCAAGGAGGCTCAGTTTCAGACGCTGTTGCTGCTTTGCAAAGCGGTTTTGTTATTGATTCAGGAAATGAAATGGTTGATAACCTATTTAATCGCGGTGGGTTGGATTCCATGATGTATACGGTGTCTATGACTATTGTGGCAATGACATTTGGCGGAATTCTTGAGAACACTGGTATGCTTGAAGCCATCGTTAAACAAATATTAAAGCTTGTAAAAACAGCAAGAGGGTTGGTTGCTTCTACAGTTGTATCATGCTTTGCGACAAATGCAACCTGCTCTGAACAATATATTTCAATCGTCATTCCTTCTCGCATGTATGCAAAATCTTATAAGGAAAAAGGGCTTCATTCAAAAAATTTATCACGTGCTCTTGAAGACGGGGGTACTTTAACATCAGTCTTCATACCATGGAATACATGTGGTGTATTTATTTTAGGTACTCTTGGAGTTCATACATTTGATTATGCTCCATATGCGATATTGAACCTTGTCGTGCCTTTGCTTTCAATTGTTTATTCAATGACTGGCTTTACAATTACGAAATTGACAGAATCCGAAATGCTGGCTATGAAGGAAGAAGACACTACAGTAAATGCATAAAAAAGGAAAGCTCTCTTGGAGCTTCCTCTCATTTATATAGAAGGGAAGTTATATAATTGAAAGTTACAGCTATTTACCTTTATGTTATCAATTTACCTCTTCAAGTTCCTTTTATCATAAGTTACCACACATACAATCATATACCGTCAGTTATTGTGAAAATAGAAACGGATGAAGGAATTGTCGGATATGGAGAAGGTGTTGCTGATGAACATGTAACTGGCGAGACATGGGAAGGGATTTACCAAGTGTTAAAAAATACACTGGGACCGGCGATGCTGGGCCAAAACCCGATGGAAATTGAAAAAATCCATGATCTTATGAACAAAGCTATTTACGGAGCGCCGACTGCAAAGGCAGCATTAGATATAGCGTGCTTTGATATTATGGGAAAAAAACTGCAGCAGCCTGTCTTTCAGCTGATTGGAGGTCGTTTCCATGACGAGTTTCCAATTACCCATGTTTTAAGTATTGCAGATCCAGAAGAGATGGCAGATGAAGCTGCTTTAATGATGAAAAAGGGCTATCAATCTTTTAAAATGAAAGTTGGAACGAATGTCCGTCAAGATATAAAACGAATTCAAGCTGTCCGGGAACGGGTAGGAGAGGATATTGCGATTCGAATTGATGTAAACCAAGGATGGAAAAATAGTGCAACAACACTTGTTGCGCTTAATCAATTGTCAGATTGCCAGTTAGATTGGGTTGAACAACCAGTAGTGGCTGATGACATTGATGGAATGGCTGAAATAAAGTCAAAGATTGCTGTACCATTGATGATTGATGAAGGCATAAAAGGAAATCGTGAAATGCTTGAAATTATTCAAAAACGAGCTGCTGATAAAGTAAACATTAAATTGATGAAATGCGGCGGTATTTATCCTGCAGTAAAACTTGCACATCAGGCCGAGCTCGCAGGCATTGATTGTCAAGTAGGATCAATGGTTGAATCTTCTGTTGGATCTGCAGCGGGTTTCCATGTTGCTTTTTCCAAAAAAGTCATCACAAGTGTAGAATTAACAGGTCCCTTAAAATTTTCAAAGGATATTGGTGATTTGCATTATGATGTTCCTAATATCCGATTATCGGATAGACCTGGCTTAGGTATAGAAATAAATGAAAAGAATTTGCGTGAACTAACTGTTTTTGAAGATGTTGTGAGTTAAGGGGACAGGAAATGTGAACAATATTTATAAAGGAATACTTAATAAACATGGCAAGTCATACCCGTATTCTGTTCGAAAATTAACAGCCGACTATTTGCCAAATATTTTACATGTACAAGAACAAGTGGTTCAACACTTGATAGAAAAAGATGTATTACAGCCTCTCTCGAGTGAGGAGTTTCAATTTATTTTAGACGGAAACGGATTAATGATTGGTGCATTTGTTGGAGATGAACTAATAGCATTTCGGGCACTGCTCGTTCCAGTGATTGATGAAGAGCATTTAGGATGGGATATTGGATTATCAAAGAAAGAGCTTCCAAGAGTGATCTACCAGGAAATTTCAAATGTTCTTCCTGAGTATAGGGGCAATCAATTGCAAAAAACACTTGCCTCACTAATAATGCAGGATTTATATACAGATCCACACAGATATCGTTATGTGTGTTGTACGGTTGCACCTTTCAATATTCCGAGTTTAAAGGATAAATTTATCCAAGGAATGAAGATAAAAGCATTGAAACAAAAGTACGGCGGAGCTATGAGGTATATTTTTGTAAAAGATTTAGAAGAAGATGAGAAAAAATTATGGAATGAAACACTTGCAATAAGAATGGACGACTTTGGTGCCCAGCAAAAAAAGCTCGCAGAGGGCTGGCAAGGATTTAAAATGGAAGAGTACGAAGGACACGTGTGGGTCCATTATCGTATCTAGCAGATAGTGTCGGTGTTAGTCGCCAAACGTGGACCAAATTAGACCAGACGATACCCAAGCTTTTATGGATATAGATGTATATTTCCACCGCAGGAAATGTTTTTGCGTTCTCTATTTCATCTGATAAAATGTAAATATTCTTATAATTGGTGAGGTGCAAAAATATGAGTGCTGTTAACGCTTGGAATGCTAAATTGTACGATGATAAATTCACCTATGTATCTCATTATGGCAAGGGAGTCGTTGAATTGCTTGAACCAAAGCAAGGAGAACGAATCCTTGATTTGGGATGCGGAACAGGGGACCTTTCCAATGAAATCTCTAAGTCTGGTGCAATCGTGACGGGAATGGATGCATCCGTTGAAATGATTAACAAGGCTCGTGAAAAGTATTCTTCTATCTTGTTCATGCATGATAATGGTGAGACCTTTAGAACAGATGAAAAGTATCATGCTGTTTTTTCAAACGCAGCCCTTCATTGGATGAAAAATGCTGAACAAGTAGTCCATTCTGTTGAGCAGGCTTTAATCCCAGGTGGCCGTTTTGTTGCGGAATTTGGCGGTAAAGGAAATGTACAAACCATTATTCACGGAATAGAAGAGGTGCTTAAAGAAGAGTATGGGGTAGATACAGACACAAGAAACCCCTGGTATTTTCCTAGTATTGGGGAATACAGTACATTGCTGGAACAGAATGGATTTGAGGTAACATTTGCTCATCATTTTAATAGACCAACCCTGCTGCCAGATGGTGAGTACGGATTATATCGTTTTCTAGATAGCTTTGCCAAGGGATTTTTCCCAGAGTCACTGTTAGAGGATAAAAGGATTATATACGAAAAGATAAAAGATCAGATACAATCAAAGTTGTTTAAAGAAGGCATTTGGGAAGCGGATTATAGAAGGATTAGGGTTATAGCAATTAAGCAGGGACAGTAGTAAATAATAACATTAAGGAAATCGCAGTAAAAGAAAAATTATGTTATAATAATTTTGCTAAATAAAAGAACTTCATAGAGCCCCTGGATATTTAAACAGAAAGGAATGTGAAAAGAGTGAGTAACGGAGTTTTCAAAATCCCAACACCTATAAATGAGCCTGGGAATTCATATGCACCAGGTACAAAAGAAAGAGAAACATTAAAAGCAGAATTAGCACGCCAATCTGAGATGGTTGTCGATATTCCTGTGATTATTAATGGTGAAGATATTAAGACAGATACAGTGAAGCAAGTAGTTATGCCGCATGATCACCAACATGTACTAGCAAACTATTCAGTAGCTGGAGAAAAAGAATTGCGTGCTGCTGTGGAAGCGGCATTGGCTGCAAAAGAGGCATGGGAAAATACGCCATGGGAGCACCGTGCTGCTGTTTTCTTAAAAGCTGCTGATTTAATCTCTGGTCCATACCGTGACGTAATAAATGCTGCTACAATGTTAGGGCAATCCAAAACAGCTATTCAAGCAGAAATTGATTCTGCACAAGAATTAGCAGATTTCTTACGTTTTGGCGTTGATTATGCTAATCAAATCTATCAAATTCAGCCGGATAATATAAAGAATGTATGGAACCGTTTAGATTACCGTGCATTAGATGGTTTTGTATTGGCTATTTCTCCATTTAACTTTACAGCAATTGGCGGGAACTTACCATCAGCTCCTGCTATGATGGGGAATGTAGTTGTATGGAAACCAGCATCAACTTCTGTACTAGCAAACTACTACTTTATGCGTATTTTAGAAGAAGCAGGATTACCTAAAGGCGTAATCAACTTCGTTCCTTCTCGCGGATCACAGGTTTCAGAAGTAGTATTAACGGATCCTCGCATGGCTGGATTCCATTTTACTGGATCAACAAGTACGTTCCAAACAATCTGGAAAACAGTAGGAGAAAATATTACTAATTATCAATCCTATCCTCGTCTAGTTGGGGAAACAGGCGGTAAAGACTTTGTGTTTGCTCACGAAACTGCACAAGCTGATAAAGTCGTAGCTAATCTTGTTCGTGGTGCATTTGAATATCAAGGTCAAAAATGTTCTGCTGCTTCACGGGCTTACATTCCAGCAAGCATGTGGGAAAAAGTAAAAGCTGGCTTATTGGAAGAAACAGCGAAGCTTAAAGTAGGCGATGTTCGCAACTTTACTAATTTCATGGGTGCAGTCATTGATAAAGCGGCTTTTGATTCAATTGCAAGCTATATCGACTACGCTAAAGCTTCTGAAGAGGCAGAAATTATTGCTGGTGGTACTTATGATGATTCTGTTGGATATTTCGTTCAACCGACAATCATTGTGACAACAAATCCAAACTTCAAAACAATGGTAGAAGAAATCTTTGGACCAGTGTTAACAATCTATGTTTATGAAAATAATAAATTAGAAGAAACACTGGATTCATTAGATACAGCGTCTATGTATGCATTGACAGGTTCTATCTTTGCACAAGATCGTCAAGCTATTCTGCACTTGGAACGCCGCTTATCTGGCGCAGCTGGAAACTTCTATATTAATGACAAACCAACTGGCGCAATGATTAATCAGCAGCCATTTGGCGGTTCTCGCGGTTCTGGTACAAACGATAAAGCAGGTTCTGTTTTCAACATGGTTCGTTGGACAAGTCCACGTGTTATCAAGGAAAACTTTGCACCAACTACAGACATTGCCTATCCTTTTATGGACGAAGAGTAATATAAAATAAAAAGAGGTTGAAACGCTTAGTTTCAACCTCTTTTTTAATTACTAAATAATTGGGTTGTGCAGCCTTTTTGTTTTTAGTTATTTAATAAGGAAGAGTGATAGATTACAATAAAAGAAGATGGTATGATCGGCTTAACACATAAAGATGCCTATAGAAACATATTTATGGTACAAGTTGCCGCATCGAAATTTTCTGCTTTTCTAGTGTAAATTAACGCAATTTTCTTTATTAAATATAAATGGAGATGAGTGAACATGAAAGTAGCCCTTTTTGCTACCTGCTTAGTGGATATGTTCCGTACAAATGTTGGAAAATCTACGGTTGAACTATTAGAGCATCTCGGATGTGAAGTAGAGTTTCCCAAGGGACAAATTTGCTGCGGTCAGCCAGCCTACAACGCAGGTTTTGTAAAAGACTCAAAAGAAGCCATGAAGCATATGATAGAAGTTTTTGAGGAAGCTGAATATATCGTTAGTCCTTCAGGCTCTTGCGCCTATATGTTCAAAAAGTATCCAGAAGTATTCCAGGGAGATCCCATTTGGGAACCTCGTGCAAAAAAGGTTGCTGATAAGACGTATGAGCTTACGCAATTTATCGTAGATGTACTTCGTGTGGAAGATGTTGGTGCTGCCTTCGATGGGAATGTTACCTATCATATGTCATGCCATATGACTCGGCTGCTTGGTGTAAAAAGCGCTCCAATGACCCTGCTATCGAATGTGCGCGGTTTAAAATATACGGAACTGCCAAACAAAGACACATGCTGCGGCTTCGGCGGAACCTTCTCGGTTAAAATGGAACAGATTTCTGAACAAATGGTAGACGAAAAGGTTCAGCATATCATTGAAACAGGTGCTCAATATTTAATTGGAGCGGATGAAGGCTGCCTTATGAACATTCGCGGACGGGCAGAGCGTGTGGGTGCAAAGGTGGAAGTTCTGCATATTGCGGAAATCTTAAATAATCGCATGGCGGAGGTGAAGTAATATGCCAATGAAAGTAGGCAGTGAGCCATTTAAAAACCGTGTGGATGAAGGGATTCAAAATACTTTTATGCGCGGTGCCGTATCGGGTGCGCAAGACCGTTTAGAGGTTAAGAGATTGCAAGCTGTAGAGGAATTGGGAGACTGGGAAACATGGCGCTTACTTGGAGAACAGATTCGCCAGCATGTTCTTGAGAATCTGGATTACTACCTCACACAGCTGAGCGACAATGTGGCCAAGCTTGGGGGCCATGTGTACTTTGCTTCGACCGCAGAGGAAGCGCGTGAGTATATTGCTGGTGTCGCCAAACAAAAAAATGCAAAAAAAATTGTTAAGTCAAAATCGATGGTAACAGAAGAGATTGATCTAAACCATCATTTGCAGGCAGACGGCCTTGAGGTGGTTGAGACCGATTTAGGCGAATATATTTTACAGCTTGATAATGATCTTCCGTCGCATATTGTTGCACCTGCTCTGCATCGCAATAAGGAACAGGTACAGGAAAGCTTTCATAGTCATCATGGCTATGAAGGGTCGTCTCGCCCAGAAGAGTTGACAAAGCATGCACGTAAAATGCTGCGCAATGATTATTTAACGGCTGATATTGGCATAACAGGCTGTAATTTTGCTGTTGCCGAAACGGGATCGGTTTGTATTGTCACAAATGAAGGAAATGCAGATCTATCAACCTCTCTTCCAAAAACACAAATTACTGTGATGGGGATGGAGCGTCTCGTTCCGACCTTTGAGGAGCTAGAAGTCCTAGTCAACATGCTGACACGAAGTGCCGTCGGACAAAAACTGCCTAGTTATGTAACGGTGCTTAGCGGTCCGCGCGGTGAGGGGGATGCAGATGGTCCAGAGGAATTTCATTTGGTTATTGTCGATAATGGCCGTTCTGAAATATTGGGGACCGAATTTCAGCCTATTTTACAATGTATTCGCTGTGCAGCCTGTGCCAATGTTTGTCCGGTATACCGTCATGTTGGCGGCCATTCGTACGGTTCAATTTATTCTGGTCCGGTTGGAGCAGTGCTTTCACCGCTGCTTGGCGGATATGATGAATATAAGGAGCTTCCTTTCGCTTCAACACTATGCGGAGCCTGTACCGACGTATGTCCGGTGAAAATTCCGCTGCATGAATTGCTTCACAAACATCGTCAGGTCATTGTGGAAAAAGAAGGTCGCGCACCAATATCTGAACGCTTCCTTATGTCCATTTTTGGAATGGGCTCTTCATCATCAGGCCTTTATAATATGGGTTCGAAAATCGCATCAAAAGCATTAAAGCCAATTATTAAAGATAGCCATATCTCCAAAGGAGTAGGTCCGCTGAAAAATTGGATGGAAGCACGCGAATTCCCTGCACCAAATAAGGAGCGTTTCCGCGACTGGTTTGAAAATAGAGCAAAGGGAGGAAACGAGTCATGATAGGGCAAATTCAAAACCGCCAGGCCTTTATAGAAAAAATTTCACAAAAGCTTAAGCGCAGCGAAGTCCCATCCGCTATTGAGCCGCCACAGTGGTCATATGCACCACAGTATCAAGTATTGAAGGATAAAACACAGGATGAATTGCTTGAGGTGCTGCAGAAACAATGTCAATTGATCAATACAAGCTGTGTGGTTACTAAGCTTGCTGACTTACCAGGGGCTGTCTATGAGACGATTCAATCATACGGAGGCGGTCCGGTCATAGCTTGGCAGGATGAGCGCTTCGGGCATTACGGATTAACTGAACTTTTCAATGAACGTCTGCCTAAAGAACAGGTACCTGTCAACACTTGGGATCCTGCCAAAGGGCGTGAAAACGTCTCGCTTGCCGAAAAGGCTAATGTAGGCATTACGATTGCCGAGCAGATGCTTGCTGAATCGGGAACAGCTGTCCTTTTTAGTTATAAAAATCATGGCCGCGCAGTGAACTTTTTACCGGAGAAGTCTATTATTTTAATACCGAAGAGCATGATTGTGCCGAGGATGACACAGGCAGCTGCTTCCCTGCGTAAGCGTGTATTGCAGGGAGAAAAGGTGCCGCCATGCATCAACTTCATATCCGGCCCAAGCAACTCAGCTGATATCGAGCTGATTCTTGTCGTTGGCGTGCACGGACCTAATTATATGACTTATATTGTTATTGAGGATTTGTAAGATTACCCTGTGTAAATCCCTGGAGATACGGACACAAGGGAGTGGGAAAAAAGTAGAAGCTGTCAGAAAGGTATCCTGATTCTGACAGCTTTTACGGAAAATGAGTTAATACTGTCCGAAAGCCCGCTCAAATTCGGACATATGCTACAATGAAGGTAACTTTGATTCCGAGAAAAATGAGAGTGAGGGGTTCGTAGAAATGGACTATGTTCTTACATATTTGATTACCCTTATTGTCATAGTCATAGCAGTGTTTGTTACGCTTTATTTCAAGTCTGAGCTTGAGCGGATGTTTCGGGAAAAAGAAGATGTTCTCCCTTTTCATATCTGCAATGTAGTTATTATCTTGATGGTTTCCCTTGGAGCAAACGCTTGCCTGACTTACTATGTCTTTGAGAACAAATTGAACATGGCCCTGCAGTTAGTCATTCTCATTTTCATGACCTTACCCCTTTATTTGCTGGGAAACTGGACTTTTGAAAAATACAAAACCGTTTACCGAAAATACACGCCTGGAGAGAATAAAAAAGTGGTGGTACTGAACCAGAAGTACCTAAAAAAGAAAAAGACCTTTTTGGAGTCTCCTTCCGTCAAAAATTATAATGCTGTATTTTCAAAGGATGAAACGAAAGCAAAGAAATAACAACTACATTCAAGTGAATATCCATGATCTTAAAAGGAGCTTCTCAAAAGTAACCAAAACTTTTGAGGAGCTTTTTTTATTGAATGAATTTCAGATTTCTTTCAGACTTCCTATTTATAGTTATCTACAAGATGAGAAGGGAGGAAGCAGCATGAAAAAGTTTTTTATCCTTTTGTCCGTGTTGTTTTTATTAAACATCGTCAATTTTACCGTTAAGGCGGATGACCGTCATGACGATGATGACGACTATGAGGAGTATGAATATTACAAGGAGGATTGGAGGGGTGAGGATGACGATGAGGATTATGACGATGACGAGGATGATGAGTATTACTATGATAATGAACAAATGAATGACATCGGCAGCAGCGGTTCCCATTGGTATTTATGGACGAGAACAGTGGAATCAGTGAAGGGGGAATTGCCATTTTCTGAGCCGAAAAATGTTGCCTATCAAAATAGCGTATCGGGTGAACAGCTGTCTATTTACAGTATCCCATCTAAGGGAGAAATTTTTATACCAGGCAAAAGGGTAAGTGAATTTTTAGGTGCAAAAGCTGTATTCTACCCTGCTAGCCGTATCCTCGAAATCAGCATGGATGACACGGAACTTATTTTTCGTGCGGACACAAATGTATCTTATGAAGATAAAGTAAAAACGCCGATTCCGGCAGCAGCGATGTTTTTTAATGGTGATGTTTACTTGCCAATTAGTGTCGTGGCAAATGGTTTAGGCTTTTCAGTGGAATGGGATGAACAACAGCAAGTGTTTCTTTTTTCAAAGCTAATTCAATAGAGGAGGATTACTCATGAAAGCAGATAAGAAAGCAAAGTGGATCATCGGAGCAGCTGGTGTGACTTTTTCAGCGTTTTTACTTACACAAATAGATACCCTGGGTAAAGGAGAAGACCCTATACAGCCGGGCATTGTCATGGATGAATCGATGTCCGACCGGGAAAAAGAGTTGCTTTCGTTAGACTGGACGAATTTCGAAATCACTCAAGTTCAGCCGTATGAAAGGGAACGCAGTGACCGAGCGACAAGAAGGACTTAATGCGGGGATGGTGAAATAATGGAAACCTTTTCAATGGATGTAATGAATACAAATGTCTACATTGAAATTTCCAATAGCCAAAGAAGCAGCTGGAAAGATGAAATAAAGCAATGGTTTTTATATGTCAATCATGAATGGTCGCGATTCCGTGATGATAATGAATTGGCTATGCTAAACAACATACCAAAGGGTGAAAAGATTGTGCTGCCGGCTCCCTTATATGAAGTTTTATATCGTGCCAATGAATACTATGAAAAAACAGCGGGGCTCTTTTCCCCTTATTTAAAAAAACAAATGGAACGAAGCGGGTATGTTAAATCGTTTCCTTTTTCCAAAGCACCAGGAATCTCCAGCGCACAGCTCCATGAACATGTGGCGAATGAGTCAAATCCCATTCTTTTTCTAGATGCCAGCACCATCGTTAAAAACACCAATCAGGAAGTGGATCTTGGCGGGATTGCCAAAGGGTATGCGATGGAAAGCGCAGCAAAATGGTTAAGAAAAACAGCAGGTGCCAAGTATGGAATTGTTGATGGCGGCGGAGATATAACCATGTGGTCAGATGGCATAAAGGAGTGGAAGATTGGGATAGCCAATCCCTTTAAGGAAGGGGAAGAAATAGGGCTTATCACAATGAAAAATGGGGCGATCGCTACATCAAATGTGCTGTACAGAAGCTGGATGCAAGCAGGTGAAAGAAAACATCATCTGCTAAATGGCAGAACAGGCTCACCGATAAGGACTGATGTTGTGCAGGCTACAGCGGTGACCGGACATCTGCTCGACGGAGAAGTACTTGCAAAAATGTGCTTTTTACTTCCTGAAAAGGAACGGGAACAGTGGTTTACAGATCATTATCCGCAATGCCGTTACATTCTATTAAGGGAAAGTGACCGAATTAAACTTGAAAAGGTGGAGATAACAGATGGAGTTTTTTGAGTTAGTGAATACATGGGTTCTGATTCGCCTATTTGGATTGCTGGCCTACCTTTTCTTTACCTTATCCGTTATCTTTGGAATGTTAGGTCAGTTTGCCTTCTTCAAACATAAAAAAGCCATCTTGTTTCAGGTTCACCTGTCTTCCGCGTGGGCAGGGCTGGTGACCGTTCTTGTTCATATGCTGCTATTATTGATTGACTCCTATCAGCCGTATGGGTTAGGGGAGATCCTCATTCCTTTTGCAGCTTCCTACAGTCCGATTTTATCCGGAATTGGAACAATCGCTTTCCTATTGTTCTTAACTGTTATATTTACATCGGATGTCATGATGAAAGTGCTTGGACGTCCGCTGTGGAAAAAGATTCATACTCTTGTTTTTCCTTCCTGGCTTGGAATGGTAGTACATGGTTTATTTCTGGGTACTGATTCGGCAAACATTGGTGTTTACTTGTTCTACATGGCTTCGATTATCATAGTGATGGCGGTCCTTCTATTGGCTTTGCTGAATGAGCAAAATAAGAAAACAGCGCAGCAGAAAGACCGCACCTCAGCAAAGCTGCAGAGTATTAGAAAAGGATGAAGAAAAGACGGACGACTATAAGAAAAAAATAGTCCAATGGAAAAGTAGACGAATGTTTCTATTTTTCCATTGGGAATGTAATGTAAAAGATCGTCCCTTTGCCTATTTCGCTTTTAACCTTAATGGTTCCATGATGCAAATCGACAATAGATTTTGCAATGGAAAGTCCCAATCCTGTACCTGATCCAGCTCGAGCGGCATCGCCGCGATAAAAGCGTTCGAAAATACGCTGAAGGTCCTTTTCATTGATGCCAACACCGCTATCCTGAACGGTAATAATCATATTATTTCCGGCTTTCTCCAGGGAAAGCGAGATCGTGCCATCTTTCGTATACCTTATAGCATTGTCTAATAAAATATAGATAAGCTCTTGTATTCTATTTTTATCCCCATACATTTGTATGTTTTGCTCAATGTTAGTATTCAATTGAATGGCAGCTGGAAGGATACGGGAAAACTTTCTTGTGATTGATAAGACTAAATCCGTTAGGGAGAAATGTTCCCTTTTTAAAGAAAACTCCTTTTGGTCATTTCTCGCTAAAAATAATAAATCCTCCAATAATTCCTTCATCGATAAGGCTTCTGATTTTAAGTCATCCAAAACCTCTTGGCTGAGTGGGCTCAGATGTTCTTTGTCATCGGATTCCAGCAGCTCCAATGAACTGAAAAAGATGCTTAACGGTGTTCGCAGCTCATGTGAGGCATCTGAAACAAATCTTTTTTGCTTTGTAAAAGATGCTTCGATCGGCTTCATCGCTTTTCCTGCTAAATAATAACTTAAAACCGATAACAGTACAGTTGCGATGAGGAGCATGATGATAAATATCCATAGGATTCTCTGAAAAAAGTGGTATTGGTCTGTGATTGATTGTCCAACGACGATAAAACCAAGCGGTTGTTCCATTGATTTTACTGGCTTATAAAGAAGCAATAAATGTTCTTGCTGCCACTCAATCTTTGCCATCCTAGACTTTTCAAGTGTTTCCGGAAAACGGCTTTTAAGGGTGTTAAAAAATCCCTTGAATTGTTCATCACCATGGATAATCTCCTTTTCCACATTGAATACATAATAGAAGTAGGAACGATTGGGATCGTAGGAGATTGTTTGGTTTTCATCATCCGTGTGTTCCATTAAATCATGCTGCTGTGTGGAGTAATGTTCCTCCAGTTCCTCCCTTTGCTGCTGTTCCATGGCATTAAACATTAAGGTGTAAATCAAGATTAATATCACGAGTAAAAATAGAAAAAAGGAAGCGGTAAATAAAATGGTTAAATTTCTGCGTATCGGATTAAACATCTTCATCTCTCATTTTATATCCAATTCCTCTTACATTCTGAATAAAAGAGGGCTTCCCTTTCAGATCAATTTTTTTACGCACCAGCTTCACGAGAGCATCGAGGGCATTATCGGTAACGTCACTGTCATACCCCCAAATTCGGTCGATTATCTGTTCGCGTGTGAGCACCCGGCCTTTATTGCGAAATAAGTATTCTAGAAATTGAAATTCGTTTTTGGTTAACTCAATTTTTTCATTGCCGCGAAGCAGCCTGTGTGAAGCTATGTCTAACTGCATGTTCCTAGCTTTCAGTTCTTGTTCAAATGGTTTGTCTCTTCTCCTCGACAAAGCCCGTATTCTTGCCAGCAATTCCTCCATTTTAAAAGGCTTGACAAGATAATCATCTGCTCCATGATCCAAGCCGGTAACAATGTCGTCCGGTTCATCTTTAGCTGTCAGCATAATAATACCGCCTTGATACCCATTTTGGCGGAGTTTGGAACAAGCCTCCAATCCGCTCATTAAAGGCATCATCCAGTCAAGAATAATAACGTCGTACGTAGTGATGGAAGCATAATCTAAAGCATCTTGGCCATTTTGAACATAATCTGCCTGATGGCTTTGTTTTAACAGCATATGATAAAGCACCTTGCCGAGCCTGCGGTCATCTTCGGCTAATAGTATTTTCATATAAGGACCTCCTTGTAACCAAATTACCATGTATTTTATGAAAAATGTCTGAAATTTTTATGAAAGTATGTGAATCTTTGTTACTATTTTCATCAGTTCAGTTTCCTAAATCCTATTACTTATTTCCTGTTTTGGTATTTTTCTTAAGAGTCAGATTGAAAATACTGTAAAATCATTTCTGAGAACTTATCAAAGGCCGCAGTGTGCGAAAATGGAGGAGTTTAGACGTGTTTAATCACCAATCTGCTAAACTTATAAGATATTTTTTATTCATTTTATGCTTTGTTTTATTAACCGGATGTGCTGACCAGGCTAATCCAGCCTCCAATGTAAAGGATGAGAAGAAAGAGAAGGAAGAAAAAATGAGTGAAGAAATTCCAAAAGCCCCAACGGATTTGGAAGCAATGATAGCCCAAAGTCCCGGAAAGCTTGTTGAACAGCATATAGATCCGGAGCTTGAGACCGTTGGCGCTATCGATTATTTTAAATACAGTAAATTTATCGATGAGACGTTTGCACCGATTGCAAATAAAGAGCTGCAGGATTATTTTGAGAAACATAAGGATTTAACTAGTGATCAAATCTATGATTATCTCGTCTATCAGCTTGGTTCCGGACAATATCAATCTTATTATAAGGAATTGATTGCATACGAACATGGCTACGTGATGCCGGATCTCCCAGACGGGGAGGATGAAATAGAATTAGCTAAGAAACAGAAAACAAACGTTGTTATTTTAATGGATGCCAGCGGAAGTATGAAGGCAAGCGTCACAGGCGGAGTGAAAATGGATCTTGCCAAAGAGACGATTAAACAATTTACAGACCAGCTTGAGGGTGATATAAATGTTTCACTTCTTGCCTATGGCCACAAAGGGACTGGGAAGGATTCTGATAAGGAGAAATCATGCAAAGCTATTGAAACCCTTTATCCGCTAGGATCCTATGATGAGGGGCAGTTCAATAAAGCAATGAATTCTTTTCAGGCTAGCGGCTGGACCCCTTTAGCGGGAGCGATGGAGAGGGCGAATGAACTTCTATCAGCCTATTCCAGTGATGAATATAAGAATATTGTCTATATCGTAAGCGATGGAATCGAAACTTGTGATGGCAGCCCTATCGAAGCAGCTAAAAAGCTGCACGAAAGTAATATTCAGGCTAAAGTAAATATCATTGGCTTCGATGTGGATGACGAGGGTCAAAAGCAGCTGAAGCAAGCCGCAGAGGCCGGCGGCGGGGACTATGCGACTGTCCGGGATCAGTCAGAATTCGAAGATGTTATTTTGAAAAAGTGGCAACCAAGCATTTTTCAGCTCATCAGCCAGCAGGGTGTCATGCTTCATGAATTTGTGGAGCAAAAACAAAGACTGTTAGATATTCATAGTCCGTTATATAATGCTTCGGAGCGGGAAGCTAATCGAATCATTTCTGCTTCCTATTTTTTAGAAGATCAAAAGCTTATTAGCGATGAGGCAGGAGCAGCCGTTAGGGAAAAGGCAAAGGAAATGCGCGATTTGCGCAATGAACACTTTAAAGCAGTAAGGGACCAAAAAGACGAGGAAGCAAAACAAGCCCACGACGAGATTGAAGCCAAAGTTCAAGAGTGGAAGGATAAATGGTATAAGGAGCTTGACAAGAACTAATAGAGCCATTAGCATCTTACTCATGCAATAGCGCTAATAAAAGGGCATTATGCTCGGAAACTAGCGCTGATTCTGACAGCTCAATCGGGAAATCGGCAAAGGGAGTCAGAAAGGAGCGCTGATTCTGACAGCTCAATCAGGAAATCGGCAAAGGGAGTCAGAAAGGAGCGCTGATTCTGACAGCTCAATCGAGAAATCGGCAAAGGGAGTCAGAAAGGAGTACCGATTCTGACAGCTCAATCAGGAAATCGGCAAAGGGAGTCAGAAAGGAGCGCTGATTCTGACAGCTCAATCGGGGAAATCGGCAAAGGGAGTCAGAAAGCTACCCTGATTCTGACACTCTAACCGGAATAGTTACCTATAGCAGTCAGAATCCCGCCCTGGATTCCCATGAAAAAAAGCAGAGCGCAATTTCGGTTGAAATTCGCTCTGCTTTTTTTATGCCATGACTTGTTTGAAAGGTCATGTTTGTCCTTCGAAAGCGAACAGGTTACCAAATATTATTTGCCTGTATTTGCAACCTTCATCGCTTCTTTAATATAGTCTGCGGATTGATGTAGCCACTCCAGCTCCTGTTCATCAAGCTCAATTTCCAGCTGCTGCTCAACGCCATTTCTTCCAATAATGCAAGGCATGCTTAATGCCACGTCTCCATCATATCCGTATTGACCGTGCAGTGTGGTGGAAACCGGATAAACACTTCGTTCATCAAGCAACACTGCTTTTGCTAATGTAACGGCAGCTTGGGCAATGCCGGCGTTTGTCCAGCCTTTGCCATTAAGCACGTTAAAGGCTGCTTTGACTACCTGGTCCTTGATGCCTTCACGGCTTAAAGGCTCTTTTCCTTTAAAAACTTGATCTAATTCTTTTTCGCCAAATCCCTGTACACTTAAACGGCTTAACACTGGAAAAGCAGTATGTCCATGTTCGCCCATCATATAACCAGTAACGCTTTTGGGATCGATGTCATAATTATCGGCAATTACCTTGCGTAGGCGTGCGGAATCAAGCATCGTCCCTGTTCCAAATACGCGTCCTTTGGTATAGCCGAATTCATTTTCTGCGATATATAACATCGTATCTAGAGGATTTGTAATCATAATAAGGATGGCATCTTTTGTGTATTTAGTAATGCCGGCCATTACCTCACGAATGACCTCCGCATTGACAGCAGCTAATTTTGCGCGGTCTGGTGTCTTATCTGCTTCACTTTTTGTCATGCTTGGACCAGCGGCACAAATGATCACATCTGCATCCGCACATTCAGAATAATCCCCGGCACGCACCGAAGTATTCGACATATATGTAAGAGCGGTAGCGTGTGCTTGGTCAAGAGCTTCACCATAAGCAACATCCTTGTCAGCATCAATCACAGCAATTTCCGCAAAAAGCCCTAATTTCATAGCATCTGCAAGCACGTACGAGCCAACATGGCCGACTCCGACAACTGCTAATTTATTTCTTTTCATGTTATACCTCCTATCAATATACATAATTATATTACCACGTTAATTCAGAAAAGAGTTATTTTTTACGGTTGTTTGAATAATCCGTGCTAATGTCTTGGAATTTGAATTCTAATAATCGTTCCTAAACTGATCTCCGAACTAATACTGGCGGACCCTCCAAGGCCCTCAGCTCGTTCCTTAATACTAAATAAACCAATCCCCTTTTTTGTTCTGGTCGTTTCATAATCTTCTATGTTAAAGCCTGTTCCGTTATCCTTGAGCATTAGGAGAATAGTGTCCTCTTCTAAAATAATAGAAACTTGGATGAGGCTTGCTTTGGCATATTTTGCTGAATTGGTTAAGGCTTCCTGGCTAATACGATAAAGGGATGTTTCTATCTCAGGAGAAAGTCTTCCGACCTCGCCGGAAATTTCAAATGTAACTGGGATACCGTAAACTTGTTTGTATGTTTCAAGGTAGGAACGAAGAGCGGGAATAAGGCCTAAATCGTCTAATGTTCTGGGGCGCAGCGTCTGAGCAATATCTTTGATCTCTTGCATGGCGTTTTTTGTTAACATTTTTATTGTTTTAAGGCCGGCATCAATTTTGTCTGTGCCAGTTTCTTTTTCCAAAGAATTAATTGTTATAAGAATGGCATATAGGTATTGGCCAGCTCCATCATGCAGTTCCCTCGATATATGCCTTTTTTCCTCTTCATACATCTCAAATATCTTGTTAGAAAAGACTTTTTCGTTCAATCTAATTTTCTCCCCATGAAGTATAGTCAATGATACCACTCGTTATTGCAAATTTAATAAGGTCTTGACGGGTCTTGACGGGTATTCATCTTTAATTTATCCATGATTTTTGATCGATAAGCTTCTATTGTTTTTATAGAAAGATACATAGTATCAGCAATTTCCCGATTAGTGAATCCTTTAGCCAGATAGGATAGAACCTCTTGTTCCCGCCCTGTTAGCTTTTGACGATCGTCCTCTTCAGCCGGACGTATTTTTATATATTCTTCCATTAAAAGCTTGGTTGCATTTGGGTAAAGGAAGGATTCCCCATGATGGACTGCACGAATTGCCTCGAGTAAATCTCCTTCGTCATGGCTTTTCAGAAGATAACCGGATGCCCCAGCTTGTAAAACACGGAATAGATATTCCTTGTCATCGTGCATGGTTAAAACAATAATCTTTATTAGTTTGTTTTTTTCATTAATTTGTTTAGTGGCGAGAAGTCCACTTTTTTTGGGCATATTTAAATCCATGATGACAATATCGGGGCATTTCTCAAGAGCTTTATAAACAACTTCTTCACCATTTTGAGCTTCATCTATTACCTTCATATCATGCTGTTTATTAATCATTAGTTTAATTCCTGAACGAACAATTGAGTGGTCATCGGCTATGAGGACAGAAATCACTATAAGACCCCCATTATAAGACATTTAAATAAAGTATAAATCACGATTTGCCCTATAAACTGAGATGATTTTTACAAGTTTGTTACGAAACATGCTGAATTTTGTCAATATAGGGCAAATTTTTTGTCGAAATAGGGTTTTTCCCTATAGTGTGATTGTAAATCAAGTAATAATATGTAAAAGGTAAAATATTGAAAAATAGAAGGTAATTATACATAGGAGGAAAGAAGTGTGTTTAATCTTTTGCTAGGGGTGTGTGCTCAACGATGATGAGGTCACTAAAAACAAAGCTTATTGCGTTGACAGGGATGCTAACATTAATCCCATGTCTAGTTATAGGCTTACTAGAATACCATAATACCAGTAATTCCCTAAATGACTTAGGGAAAGAAGGAATCAAAGATAAGGTTTCAATTGCAATCTCTACTATAAATCTTCTAGAAAAGGAAGTTGAAAATGGGAAGATTACGCTGGAAGAAGCTCAAGAACAAGCAAAACAGGAACTTATTGGCCAAGCAGCCGATGAAGGAAAACGAAGCACTGAGTCTTCCTTCCGTTTTGGCAAGGATGGCTATATTACTATTTTAGATGACACTGGATATGTTGTTGGCCATCCTACCGTAGAAGGACAAAATCTATTCGAAGCTAAAGATAGCAACGGGGTGCGGTATGTTCAGGATTTTATAGAAAAATCGCATCAAAGCAGCGGGGGATATACGGAATACATTTGGGAGGGTAAAGAAAAGATTGCATACTCTGCCTACCATAATAAATGGGGATGGGTGATAAGCGGAAGCGCCTATTATAAGGACTTTAACGCCCCAGCAGCAAAAATACTTCAATATCTATTAATCTCAATTATTGCCGTTTCTATTATTGGATTAACACTTATTTTATTAATTGTTTCACGGATAACTAACCCAATTGTAAACGTGCGGAATAAAATGCTGCAGCTTTCCAATGGAGATTTAACAGTTGCAGAGCTTCAAGTTACACAGAAGGATGAAATTGGAGATTTAGCAGCCGGGTTTAATGTCATGCTTCAAAACATAAAAGAAATGGTTACAAATATACAATTAAATGCCGAACGGGTGGCTGCGACTTCGGAACAATTAAGTGCAAGTGCTGAACAGGCAAGCAGTGCCAGCCAGCAAGTTGCTTCCTCCATACAAATGGTCTCTGAAGACTCCATCAGTTCGCTAGATGGGACAAAACATGCAACAGAGACAGTAAAGGACATCGATAGAGGCATTCATCTAATAACAAGCAATGTTGAAGATTTGTCCAATGCAGCAGCTAATACGACAGGAAACGCAACAAAAGGGTTTGAAATGCTGCATTTAGTACAAAGTCAAATGAGTACCATTCAAAAGGCTAGCAATGATATGTCAAACGTCACTTTTTCACTAGGCGCAACATCAAAGGAAATCGTACAAATTATCTCATTAATTGAAAGTATATCTGACCAGACAAACCTGCTTGCTTTAAATGCGGCCATTGAAGCTGCCCGTGCGGGTGAACATGGAAAAGGCTTTGCTGTTGTAGCAGATGAAGTGAGAAAGCTTTCTGAGCAGTCACAAAAGGCAACAAATCAGGTAAGCCAGTTAATTAATGATATTCAAACAAAGGTAGAGCAAACCCTGCAAGTTATGAAGGAAAGTGAAGGGGAGGTTGAAGAGGGCCGAAAATTGGTAGACTCCGCCAGCCAATCCTTTTTCTTAATTAAAAATGATATAGATGTCGTATCAGAAATGATTACTGCTATTAATGCCTCTATTCAGGAAATCAACGCAGGAAGCAATGAGCTTGTTGAAACGATTTCCGAAGCAGAGGAAATAGCAATCAAGACAGCGGAGCACAGTTCCTCTGTAGCGGCAGCAGCAGAGGAACAAACCGCCAGTGCCCAAGAAATTACATCAGTATCAGAAGCTTTAGCCTCAATGGCCAAGAAGTTGCAAGATTACATTAGTAAGTTTAGGATTAACTAATTAATCAGGGAGGAAAAGAAGAATCAAATGTGTTATACCGAAAAGGACATGCGCTATATTGATGAAAATATTGGAAAATATTCATTAGAAATAATAGCAAATGACTTAGGTAAATCTCCTAAATCATTAGAGATTGCCCTAATAAGGAAAAAAGGAACCTCAAATACGAAACAGCAAAATGGAATGATTACTGCGGGAGAGTTAGCTAAATTAATAGATATTGACCGAAACACGGTAGTTGGGTGGATTGAACGGCACGGCTTGCGTTGTCATCGGAGAAAAACAAGATATAAAAAGCTCTTTACCTTTATAAAAATTTCTGATTTTTGGGAATGGGCTTATTGGAATAAAGAGAAAATCAATTTTTCTTCGATTGAACCCCATTCTCTTCCTCCTGAGCCAGCATGGGTAAAGGAGGAACGTAAGAAAAATAAGAAGGTCAGTAATTATCGAGCTTGGACAACCCTTGAGGAACAGAAGCTTTTGGCTCTTGCAAAAAAGGGTCTTTCCTACCAAGAAATAGCTTTGAAATTGGATAGAACATATTTTTCAATTGAAAAGAAGTATAAGCGCTTGAAATCATTTTATCGCACTTAGCATAAAACTTTTGAGGAATTCCCGGCAGATAAGCCAAATTTACGAGATGGGAACTGAGAATGAAGGAAATTATACAATCAAGCCTTTCGAATATGGCGATTATCCTTTTTATGCACCTTTGTCTTATTGTTTTACTGGAAAATAAAAGGGAGTTGCCTGGGTATTTATTTAAGGTTGTCTCAATTGCTCTGACATCAGTCATTGTTATTTCGCTATTTTATTTGCCAATAAAGTATGCTGGTTATCAATTTGATCTAAGACTTATACCGCTTGTCTTTTTTTCCTTAAGGTGGGGATGGAAATATGCAATCCCAGCCTTATTTCTGGCCGTGAGCTGGCGGCTAGGCATGGGCGGAGATGGTGCTGTGCCAGGTGTTCTTTTTGGAATGATTGCACCGGTCATGATTACTTTACTCTTTTTTCATCATAAGAAGAAATTGCCGCAGCCGTTGTCTTTGTTCATTTTGTTATTTATGTGCTGGTTTATCTCAGACATCCCAATTATTAAGCTGGTTCCAGATGGCTGGAATGTGTTCAAGGAAATATTTATCATTCGTATTATATCTATAATGGGCACGGGCTATATTTTATATTTCTTTATCCATGATGCTTCTAAGCAAATGCAGTTAAAGGAACAGCTGCAATTCTATGCTGAGAGGGATCCATTAACTGGATTATATAATATGCGTTCTTTTAGAGATAAGGTGAAACTTTTTACTATATCAGAAAAGAAAAGATATATTGTGATGATTGATATTGACCACTTCAAGTCCATTAATGATACCTATGGGCATTTAAATGGGGATGAGATATTACAGAAGGTGGCTCAAACCATTTTAGAACATGTATTTATGAATGGCGTCAGCTGTATTTTGGGAAGATATGGCGGTGAAGAATTTATTCTTTTTATAGCTGCTAATACAGCAGATGAATTATACGAAACTGTCAGGTCTATCAGAATGGGAATAGAAAGCACTTCATATTCTATTGAAAATAAACGGCAAAAGATTCATCTTACAGTGTCAATAGGTGTCTCCGAGTTTAATGACACTATGATTTTGGATCAGGCGATTGAAAAAGCTGACGAATTGCTTTATACCTCCAAAAGAAACGGCAGAAACCAAATAAGCTATACTTTTGATTTAAACAAAAGAGCCCATTCTTAATTGGTGCAAATAAAAGGGAAGGGTGACATCAGGTGGCATATATAATAATAAAAGATCAAAAGTACTTATCACAAATAGCTTTGACAGGAGTATCGGAATCCTCTTTGGAATTCATTCACCTTCATAAGGAGTTATTAATTCCCTTAACAGAAGATATTGTAGAAGAACTTTATGATGAAATATATAAAACGGATCAATTAAATAAAATTATTGACCGGCATTCTAGTTTAGAAAGGTTAAAAATCGCTCAAAGAAGATATCTAACCCAAATATTCACACCCATTATAGATGATAGTTATATAGAAAACCGGTTTTTAATTGGAAGGGTACATTCAAGAATAGGTCTGGAATTACCATGGTACATTTCCACTAATCATCGATATTGTCAAATCATATCCAAACACCTTGCAAGCCTGCTTCCGTTTGAAAAAGCCTTTCATTTAATAGAAGCAATAGAAGCGTTATTCAATTTTGATATGCAGATTATTGTGGCTGCTTATAATGAAATTGAAGTAGACAAGGCTCATTATCCATTAAGATATGAATTTTTACATTTAGTGAAAAAATCAGGGCTGACGGAAGAAGACTTTAATGTGCTGGATTCCTTTAGCGGGTTTTTAAGATTTCGGATAACAGAGATTATGGATAGGTTTGAGAAAGAGTTATTTAAACGTCTTCCGGGTTTATTGAACAAGTCTGGCTGGATTCATCAGTTTACTGCGGGCTTTCGACACTTTTTCAAGCAGTTTTTTCAAGAGAGAATATACCGTGATGAAGCTGCCTGTTATCGAATTATTCGTGACCTGACTCGAAAATTAATTGACCACAAAATTACCGATCATACCTTAACTGCGCTTGTTGATACAATGAATGAGGTATTAAGGGATATATTTTTGTCAAAGAATGAAATCGTTGAAAGCGATATCCCCGTATTTTTGAATTCATTTGAAAGATACACGAGATTTTTCCTTGCCATTTTAAAAGAGTTTCTTCAGCCGTATCGTTTTTTGCATACATATAGCTTTTTGAACCTATATTCTTATGAAATAAGCAGAACCGATTTTGGAAAACTAACGTGGTTGGATGAAAATGCCGGCAAGCTTTTAAGCTCAAGAGGGATTAATGCTAAGGAGAAATTAGGCGGACGCTGTTATGAAGTCTTTTACAATAGAGCCTTGCCTTGTCTAGGATGCCCAGCTTTATCGAATAGCAGTGAACCGGCCCTAATAACCTTTAATGAAGGTCCTGAATCCTCTTATTACAAAACTTGGCGTTATCATCAATCATCCTTAGCCGAATTAAATCATAGTTTAATAGTTAGTCAGGATATAACTGAAGATGCCAAGGTAATCTTTACAACAATTGAGAGCCTTTTAGATCTTGCAGAATTTCGAGATGATGAAACAGGCCAGCATGTTGATCGAATAGGATTTTTATCGGGAAAGCTAGCTGAACTGCTCGGATGCGATGAAAAATTTATACAGGATATTAAAATAGCTGCAAAATTTCATGATATTGGCAAGGTTGGGATACCTGATTCTATTTTGAATAAGCCAGGGAAGCTATCCCCGGAAGAATGGGAATCTATGAAAACACATGTGCAGATTGGCCATCAAATTCTGGCTAAGCTTGAATTGCCGGTTATTCAAATGGCGGCACGCATAGCAAAAACACATCACGAACATTGGGACGGAAATGGCTACCCTAATCATTTAAAAGGAGAAGAAATTCCGCTTGAAGGGAGAATTGTTTCGATTGTAGATGTTTTTGATGCCTTATTATCAAAGCGTGCTTACAAGGACCCCTTTCCTCCGGAAAAGGTAAAAGGCATCATTCTAGAAAATCGGGGCAGCCATTTCGATCCAAAGATCGCTGACTTATTCCTCTCCATGTGGGAGGATTTTCTGGAAATTTATAAGGATAGTCACAAAGTTTTATATGTGTAAAGTTCGATTGCTCCCAAGTAAGGGGGCTTTTTTGTTTAGGTTAATTAAAATGGTTGTTAGTCATTATTACACTTGTCCAATCACACGGTATGAAGGTCTCATACAATACATTACTCTCAAAAGAAAGGGGGGAATTCTATGGGTCTACAATGTCCATGTAAGTTTCGCTTAGGAATTGAAGGAAACCAAGCTGATGCTGAAGTGTTTTTTACAGTAAACGGTGGAGAAACACAATCTCTTCAAGGTACAATCAATTTCTCTGCGGAACAATGTTTTACTGGTGCAGCGATGTGTAATCCAGCTGTTGATAACTTTGAAGTGAATTTTGGATATGGCGGGCAGGAAATCAATTTCACACAAGGCCGACGCGGCACAATTCACTGCGAAGATAACACAGCTGCTTTCCTAGACAACGGTACTGCACAAGCAACAGGAAATGTATTGCCGATGGGAGAGTATACTGTTAGCTTCTCGTATATCATTGATAACGGTACTGCGACAGTTACTGTTAATGCAGATGATGGCGATGGCAACACTTTTTCAACAACATTTACTGCACAAGTTGAAGATAATCCTGAAACATTCATTGGCGATTGTGATGAAACAGTCGGCGGTCAATAAGCTAGGAGTATAAACAGAATAAAAATGTATCTAAAATCCGGTCTACCTCTTTAGGGGTGGCCGGATTTTTGTGTTGCTGTTGTCCATGAGGGTGCTTCTAACGGACATCTGGTTCGATTTTAGCAGGGGTGATGTCCATGAGGGTGCTTCTAACGGACACCTGGCTCGATTTTAGCAGGGGTGATGTCCATGAGGGTGCTTCTAATGGACACTGCCCCTGATTTTTACAAGGGTGATGTCCATGAGGCCCCTGCTAATGGACGCCCTCCCCAGTTTCAGGATGTTCTGTGTCCAATAGCGCTTAACAATAACATCGAGTTGGGTTAACTTTAGACAGATGAAGCAGAAAACCTATTAAACAAGGAGTCCCAACTCTAGAAATCCTGTTTCATACGATGAGAAGACCTTGCTTTTACATAAATATTGTTATCACCCCTTTAAAGCTAAAAAGTGTTGAAGTTACCCTATGAACATGGTATTATCGAAATATTAGAAATTACTGAAAATACCCAAAAGTTAATAGGCGACATGACAAAAGACCTTTGGGATTTTTAGGACTACTAGGCAAATAGAAGTGTTTAACAGAGAAAATAGCAGACAAGCAGGAGGATGAAGAAAATGAAGAAGTTTTTGTTCGCAATTTTATGCGGAGCATTGCTTATGCTGACTGCATGTGGTTCAAGCGGCACCAGCGAGGAATCAAGCAGCAGTTCAAGCGGCGGTGATAGCGATGCTAAAGAAGAAAAAACAGTAAAAGTCGGGATTATTCAGCTAGTAGAGCACCCTTCATTGGATGCTTCCAGAGAAGGATTCGTTGCTGCGTTAAAGGATGCTGGATATGAAGATGGGAAAAATATGAAGCTGGATTATCAAAATGCCCAGGCTGATATGAACAATAACATGTCAATTGCTCAGAATCTTGTTGCAGATGAGAATGATATTATTCTATCGATTGCAACAGCTAGTTCACAGGCTGTAGTCCAAGCTACAAAGGATATCCCAGTTCTTTTCACAGCGATCACTGATCCTGTTGGCGCAAAGCTTGTGGAAAGTCTTGAAAGCCCAGGAGGAAATGTGACAGGTACATCAGATACACATCCTGATGCCATTAAAAATACAATCGGCTCTATTAAGAAATTTGTACCAGACGCAAAAACAGTAGGTATTATTTATAATTCAGGTGAGCCTAACTCTGTTGTTAACGTCGAAAATGCGAAAAAGGCACTTGAAGAAAATGGTTTAGAATCAGTAGAAGCAACTATTTCAACAAGCTCTGAAGTAAAACAGGCTGCTGAATCATTAGTTGGCCGTGCAGATGTATATTATGTTCCAAAGGACAACACAGTCGTTTCTGCTCTTGAGTCTGTAGTTACCGTTGCAAATGATAAAGATATTCCGTTATTTGTCGGTGAAGGGGATTCCGTGAAACGCGGCGGATTTGCTTCCTATGGCCTTGATTACTTTGACCTTGGCTACTCAACTGGAAAAATGGCGGTCGAAATTTTAAACGGTAAAAAGCCAAGTGAAATCCCTGTCGGTTTCCCTGAAAATCTTGAGCTTGTGATCAATAAAAAAGCAGCTGAAGAACAAGGTGTAACATTAACAGATGATTTGCTAAAGGATGCAGTCATTGTTGGAGAGTAAAAAAATATTATCTTAAGAAGATAGCCTGCCATCATAAAAATGATGGCAGGCTATTTTTTTATTTTTAGTGAAAGCGTGATCATTTTTTGTTTCCAGAGTCATGGGTGAAATGGTTCAAAAAACAGGTGTTTGGACCTATAAAATGTAATATTTGTAAAATTAGCTATAAAATTTTAACAATAAAAATATGAATATCCTTCTCATAGCCTGTTTCTGAATCATCCTTTTGTCCCGGAAAAAAATCTCAATTTCAAGATTTGGTGGGTAATTAATTACAGGCAAAATTCGACAAACTCCTTCGTAAGTTTGACGGAAATGTGAACGCGTGATAGATATTATATAGCTATTATTGGAAATTTAAAGGAAGATTATTGCTTCGATATTTTACTAATTACCTATTTTAGGAGAGAAGAGATCGGATGTTAGAGTCAAAACGAAGAGCTATCATTTTTTTAACTATATCTTTATTACTAGCAGTCGGGGCAGGCTTTTTTGTTTTACAAAAGGTAAGTCAGCTGAATTCCGACCTGGGCGGGATGACAAAAATCTATGTGGCTGCTAGTGAGATACCTTCACGGACATTGATCCAGCAAAAGCAAGTAACAACGATGGAAATCCCGACTAAATTTGTAAATGAACAATCCCATGTGATAAAAGAACAAGATTTAATGGGCAGTGTGCTGGTTGTCCCGCTTAGTGAGGGAGATATTATTACACAAGAGATGATTAAGCGGGTAGTCAATACAAGGGATGAAAACAATCGTCTTGTCGTTATCCCATTAACGGACAGAATAAGTTTTGACGAGGAATTAACATCATTAGATCGAGCTGATATTATTGTTTCTCATAAGTTTGATAATAAACCAATAACGGAAATTTTTATGAAAGATGTCAAAGTTACTAGTTCTTTAGGGAAAAATGATTTTAAAGGAGTCATTGTAGAAGTATCTCTAGAAGATGCCCCGCGCATCATCCACATGGAAAACTACGCAGACAGCATACGGATCCTAAAAGCGAATGTAGGAAAAAACGAACAGCCTAAGCCAGAGCAGCCTAAAGCGGAGCCAGCTAAGGAACCTGCACCTGCTGAAGCAAAGCCAGCTGAAGCCAAACCAGCAGAGAAAAAGCCAGCCGAACAGCCGCCAGCCGAACAAAAACCGGCTGATCAGCAAAAGAAATAATATCAATGTTCAACAGGAAAGTTGGAGGACAGTATGAGTGAGAAAATTAAAATTTTACTAGTTAGTGACGAAGAGCAATCACTCAATCAATTAAAAGGGCTCTTCATTGATTTTAAAGATGTAGAGACGGTCGATTACCAGGAATTAAGATCAGAATTAGACCGTCTGGCGCCTGATCTTGTTTTTCTGATTGAGTCTGATAATAAGGATTCATCGGTGGACTCGATTGACTATATCCATACAGTCAGCCCCTACCTGCCGATCGTATATATTGCGTTTTCACAGGATTTTGATGTCCTGCGGAATGTGACAAGAGCAGGGGTTGTTGATTACTTTGTGCTGCCGGATGAAATGACGATGCTTTATGGACGAATGGATAGTATCGTGCAAATGGCTGTGCAAAGAAAACTGCAAATGGCTGAAACAGCTTCCACAAGCCAATCCTTCAAACGCGGGAGAGGAAGGATTTTCTCTTTTTACAGCGGGAAGGGCGGGAGCGGAAGAACGATTCTTTCCAGCGCTTTTGCACAAACGCTGAAGCTTGAATCAACAGCACAGGTTCTCCTCATTGACCTGAACCTTCAGTTTGGCGGTGCGGAAACCTATCTTTCCATTGAATCCAATCGTTCTCTTGCTGATTTGCTTCCGGTTATTGAAGAGTTAAACGAAAGCCATATTCGCAATGTCTCGGAGAAAGAAAGGTATTCCAAGCTAGAGGTGCTTTTAAGCCCTAGGGATGCCGAAGTGGCAGAGAATTTACCTGAAGGATTTGTTTCAAAACTTCTTCGTACTTGCCGGAGAAGTTATGATTTTGTTCTTGTTGACCTCCCAGTGGTGATGAACGTGCATACATATGCAGCGCTGGAGGAGTCAGATAAAATATATTACTGCTTAAACCTTGATTCTCCTTCTATCAGCATGCTGAAGCAAGTGGAAGAATTGTTCGCAAGGCTTCGGATGGAAACCGAAGGGAGATTAGAACTCGTCTTCAATGAAGTGGGCCGGGAGAACGAGATTAAACCAAATGATTTGAAGGATGTATTATCCTATCCAATCGCTTATAAAATCCCGAGGGATATTAAAGGGGTTCAAGCCCATAT
>Ga0182742_1000989_pt1 | contig 38963 bp, 39 predicted proteins | sample eDN5th37CBELigMG_FD_128880 | JGI IMG/M metagenome (GOLD analysis project Ga0182742, IMG submission 128880) | Enriched Miracle-Growth compost microbial communities from Emeryville, California, USA - eDNA 5th pass 37_C BE-Lig MG (version 2)... ... | reverse complement strand
TCTGTTCACCAAATAGAAGAGTAGAGGGTTGTTTAGTTAGCTGGCAAGGCTTTTTTCATATTCGGAAATGTTCTGCACTTTTCGGTTGCCAAAGTGTGTACTTTTATTTTGCCAAACACACTCACCATCATTTCTTTATTGACTGAATAATAATACAACAAAGTTATATCTTTCTTTTGTTCACTTTTCGATTTTGAAGCTACATTAACTAAATATGCCCCCTGTGGTTTTCCATCCTTATATATCGTTGCTGGCTGAGGAAGCGATACCATAATTACTTCATAACCATTAGCTTCAGAATCTTTTTTCGCTGTCTGAGTAATATCACGTAGTTTTTCGAATGTTTTTTCATCAAGTTGTAAGGCATCTATCGCGGCTTTTTCAGTCACTTCTTCATTTGCAGAGCAGGCGGTTAAAAGAATACAACTCAAAGCAATTTTTAACATGTTATGCTGTTTCAATTTTATCAACACCTTCCTTTTTTTATATATAAAGTAATATTTTAGCATAAACATGAATACCGGCTCGAAGCGTATTTATTGAACTTTTAAATCCCGTACGATTATTAGTTTGCTTACTTGCAATGTTGTGTGGGATATTTTTACGTGGAATCGCTAAATTGCCCAAAACGAATTGCACCAACATTATTCCCATGCGGGGGCTACTGGTGTAAACTAGCAGTGTGACCGGAGAAAGCACTTTCAAGATGGAAAGGATGTACACTTTCATGGCATCACCATACGTAACCTTTAACCGCGAGCAATGGAAGTCTCTGCGGGCTTCTACGCCGCTGACCATATCGGATGATGAGCTGGCCTGTTTGCAGGGCGTCAACGAGAAGATCTCGATGGACGAGGTCTCCGAAGTGTATTTGCCGCTCTCCCGATTATTGAATCTGCACGTAGGGGCGACACAGGAGCTGCATCAGGGTACGCATACGTTTTTGGGAATAGAGGATGCCAAGGTTCCTTTCATCATTGGAATTGCCGGGAGTGTTGCCGTCGGAAAAAGCACGACGGCGCGTATTTTGCAGACACTGCTCTCCCGCTGGCCGAACCACCCCAAAGTGGAGCTGGTGACGACGGACGGTTTTCTCTATCCCAATCGCGTGTTGGAAGAGCGAGGGATCATGAAGCGCAAAGGTTTTCCCGAAAGCTACGATTTGCGCCGCTTCCTGCATTTTTTATCGGAAATCAAATCAGGAGAGCCGGAAGTATCCGCTCCTGTCTACTCTCATCTGGTCTATGACATCGTGCCGGACCAGTGGCAGACGGTAAGACAGCCGGATATTTTGATTGTAGAGGGATTGAACGTCTTGCAGCCCCCCAGGGATAAGAGCCTGTCAGAGCTGTTCGTGTCTGATTTCTTCGATTTCTCCATCTATGTGGATGCGAAGGAACAGGATATTTTCCAATGGTACGTGGAGCGGTTCAAGGTGCTGCGCCAGACGGCCTTCTCCAATCCGGCGTCGTATTTCCGCCGCTACGCAAGCCTTTCAGACGAGGAAGCGGTCGAGGTCGCGACAGGCATCTGGAAGGAAATTAATGAAATCAACCTGCGAAAAAATATCCTGCCGACTCGCGTGCGTGCGCGTCTGATTCTCGAAAAGGGACAAGACCACAGCGTGCAGCGCGTGAAGCTGCGCAGGCTGTAGAACATAATAAGACGACGAAGCAGGGGGCGACTCCTGCTTTTGTTGTACAGGGAGGACTAAAATGAAATTGATAAGTGCCTGTTTGATTGGCTGTGAATGCCGCTACGATCAGAAATCCTGCCGTACTCATCTAGGAGAGCAGCTGCTGAGCCAGGGAAAAGCCATTCCTGTTTGTCCCGAGCAGCTGGGCGGTCTGCCAACCCCGCGCCCGCCAGCCGAGATTGTCGGAGGCGATGGCTTTGATGTCCTGGATGGAAGGGCCAAAATCGTGGACAACCAGGGCAATGATGTAACCGATATTTTTTTGGCTGGCGCTCATCAAGCATTGAAAATCGCTCAGACAGCCGGTGTGACATCCGCCATTTTAAAAGAAAACAGTCCCTCCTGTGGAAGCTCATTCATCTACGACGGCACCTTTACGGGTAAAAAAGTGCAGGGTGTAGGGCTCACTGCCGCACTCTTCCTGCGAAACGGGATTGAAGTGAGCTCGGAGCGGAGGGAGTAGTCTACGAAAACATCCCGATAAAGCGCTTGGCTGCCTTGGACAAATGGCGTCCCGACTGCCAGACGACAGCGGCAGCGGACTGAATCGAGGTTCCGCTAATCTCGATCCCGCGTATCTGTTCGTTGCGGTGGGTCTCCCAGGCCGAGCGCGGAACAATGGAGCAGCCGACTTGTGCCGCCACCAGATTGACTGTCAGGGAGATGTCGGGGCACTCGCAGATGACGTGCGGAGCTGCTCCCAGCCGCTCGAACTCCTTGACGAGCAGATCGTAAATGCCCAAGCCCGGCGTGCTCGGCATGATCAAGGGCAGCGCGGCGATTTCGCTCATGTGGATCTGGTCAGCCGTTGCATAGGAGGTGGCGTTAGGAACGATCAAGACAAACGGTTCTTCCTCCATGGGAATTGTCGTGCAGTTCGGGAGGGAGTGGGGGAGCCTGACGACAGCGACCTCGATCACTCTTCGCTCCAGCCACTGTGTCAGAAGCTGGGTATCCCCCTTCCACACCTTGTAGGCGATCAACGGGTATTTTTGCTGAAACAGCCGGATTTGTTCAGGCAGGAAATAGGCAGACAGGGCGCTCACACCGATGGAGAGGGTGCCGCGGATGCCTTCGCCCGTCTCTTTCACTTCGGCGATGGCTTCCTCCATCTGATGGACGATGTTGATCGCCTGCTTGTACAAGGAGTGGCCTGCTTCGGTCAGCTCGATGCGTTTTCCCGAGCGCTCCACGAGAGGAGTCCCCAGTTCTTCCTCCATCTGCTTCAGCTGTTGGCTGAGCGGCGGCTGAGCCATGTTCAGGCGCTTGGCGGCTGCCGTGATCTGTCCCTCCTCGGCGATGGCAATAAAATAGCGCAGTTGGCGAATATCCACGATGCAGTTCTCCTTTCCAATAACCATATGAAAATGATATGAAAGATAGATGTAACGGATATTTTTCATATTGATAAGGCTATGATAGCATAGTTCCGAAGCTTCATATGGAAAAGAAAGAAGGGAACAACCTGTGCGTACGTGGCTAGAAAAAGTCTTTCACTTACGCGCTTGCGACACGACGTTTCGACGGGAGCTCATGGCCGGAGGAGTCGGCTTTATCACCGTTGTCTACATCATTGCCGTAAACGCATCGATTCTTGAGGACGCAGGAATACCGCTTGCTGCGGGGATTCTGGCAACAGTCCTGACTGCCTTTGTGGGCGCGATCCTGATGGCATTTTGGGCCAATGCCCCGATTATTTTGGTGCCCGGAATGGGGATTAACGCGCTCTTTACCTATACGTTATGTCATTCGATGGGGCTCAGCTGGCAAGAGGCGCTGGCGGCTGTTCTCGTCTCGGGTCTGATCTTTAGCGCCATTGCCTTTACACGAGCAGCACAGCTTATCTCCAATGCGATACCGGCTTCGCTGAAGGAAGCCATAACAGTCGGGATCGGATTGTTCCTGACGTTCATCGGGCTGCAAAAAGGCGGATTGATTGTCACCAATCCTACAACTATCGTGGCGTTGGGAGACTTGTCCAGCCCGGCTGTAATCGTGACGATTGTGACGTTGATTATTACGCTGATCCTGTTTGTCCGCAATGTTCCGGGCAATTTTTTAATCGGGATTGGGGCAGGGACGGGTCTGGGAATCCTGCTCGGGGTAGTGGAGCCGGGATCAGGAGGCTCGTTTTCCCTGGCGGAGTACGGAGAGGTATTCGCTGGCTTCTCCTTCGCCGGGATCGGGAACCTGACGTTCTGGATCGCGACTTTTTCGCTGGCCATGGTGATCGTGTTTGAAAATATCGGCTTGATTCACGGCTATACCACAATGATTGAGAAGCCCCAGAAATTTCGCCGCTCATTGCAAGCGAACGCTGTATCTGCTGCTCTCTCCGGTGTGATGGGAACCAGCCCGACGGTTGCGACCGCTGAGAGCGCTGCGCTGATTGCCGCAGGCGGGAGGACAGGCATGGCGCCACTGGTGACGGGAGCCTTGCTGCTGCTGTCGCTTGGGCTCTTGCCGGTGGTTCGACTGATTCCTGACGGAGCGATTGCGCCTGTGCTGATCATTATCGGTGCGCTGATGCTGCAAAATGTGGAGAAGATCAACCTGAAGGATTTCAGCGAGGGCTTCCCTGCGTTTTTGATCATTGCGATCATTCCTTTGTCCTACAGCATTGTGGATGGCATCGCGTTCGGCTTCGTTGCGTATCCGCTGCTGAAGCTGGCTTTGGGGAAAAGACGGGAAGTGCCAGCCCTGTTGTACGTGATCGCCGGCTTGTTTTTATTGAATTTGATCCTGCCTGTGCTGGCTTGACGGGAGGAGCCTTTGCGGACCCTTGGGGAAATCGGCTTGGATTGTTTTGAGTACAAAGATCCGCAGGAGATGAGGAAGAGGATCAGTGCGATTTTGGGAACGAAAGCAGAGTAAAGAAGACCGTCTGTGCAAGGGGAGGATTCCTCGTACAGACGGTCTTTTTCATGAGTGAAGGGAGGCTCGAACATCCTGGAGCAGAGACAGGCTGCTTTGCTCCAGGACCATCGGATACAGCCTGGTTTTTTCTGGCGCCAATTGTTGCACTTGTTCATAGACAGCGGCAGAGGCGTAGAGGTAATCGGCGGAATGGATGAGTTGTTGCAGCAGGTCCGTTTGCCCGATGCCGACGGGAATGCTGTTCATATGATCGATGCCGGCCTCGGCCACTTTTCGCAGCATCCATTCACCGCCGTTTTTCCCGAGACAGACGAAGGCCACAGTGCTTTGCGGGTTAAGGCGGGCGATTTGCAGGAGCGCAGCGGGTTCAAGAGTTGCGCCGATGGTCAAGACTGATTTATCGATGCGTGCTGCCAGTGATTTAACCTCGTCTGCATGATTAAGCGTCGAGATGATCCCGTCTGCTTCCTTCATGGCCTCCAAAACGGATGATTCCGGATCGTCCAGAAAGGCGATACGTACTTGGATGCCAAAGAGCCGCTCCACCTCTTGGCGGTAAAACAGATGGTCATGCCCTTTGCACTCCACCAGTAACCAGACGGGTTCAGGCTTTGATTGCAGGGAAAACAACTGACGATAGGCAAAGCAAGCCAAAAGAAGATCGTCGAGCGGCAGTCCCTTATCGCTCGCCTCTGTCAGCAGATGGCGCGCTTGCTCGTAAAGCGGTTGCTGGCGGATGCGAAAGGCTGTGACTTGCGGGTTAGAGGCAACGGCTGTTCCGCGCCCTTTTTGCATGAGGACAAGCCCTTCGTCACGAAGCTGGGTATAGACGGCATTGACCGTATTGCGGTTGACCTGGAGTTGCTCCGCAAGCTGTCCGGCAGGGGGGAGAGAATCTCCCGGCTGAAGCATGCCGAGCCCGATCAACATTTTGAGCTGATCCTTAATCTGGACATGAATCGGTAATGGAAAATCAGTACTGATCCGGATCGGGGCAGATGCGCTATGTTTCATGTCAATCGCCTCTTGTTCGAAGGTTTTGCCCTCATTGTACTAAATGCCTAGGTAACTGGCTATGTGCATTTTCTTTTCTTCTGTAGGATGGCTTACAGAAGGAGGGGAAAAATGGCGCTACGATAGGTCCAGGAGGGAGAGTTATGATGGAATGGTCAGGTTTGCAGACGTATGTAAAAAAGATGAGCGGCGCAGGAAAAAGGTCGCCGCTGAAGGTATCTGGCTCTGTCGCGCTTTTTGCGGGGGCAGGGGGCATGTTGACGATTGGGCTTCTGGGTTTACTGACGGAAATGACAACCGTTCTCTGGCTGATGGCGCCGTTTGGGGCGAGCTGCGTCCTCGCTTTTGTGTTATGGGACGCACCGTTGTCACAGCCGCGCAATATTATCGGAGGGCATTTTATCTCCAGCCTGGTGGGGATTCTGCTTTATCAGCTAGGCGGGAATTCGATATGGCTGGTTGCCTTGGGGGTTGGGCTTGCGATTGCTTTGATGCATGTGACCAAAACCACACATCCTCCTGCTGGGGCGGATCCTATCGTAGTCATGGTGGCGGGCTGCGGGTGGGACTATCTTTTCAGCCCTGTATTGATTGGGGCGGTAGCAGTGGTAGGAGTAGCAATCGTATTCAATAATCTACATAAGGCTCGGCATTATCCGGTATTTTGGTACTGAGGGAGCCAGCAAAACAGGCGTAAGTTATCGCAGCGAGGAGGCGGAACGGACGTCTGTTTTTTTACGTTTTTCTACCGTTTCAGCCTGTGTCGATTGTCAGGAAATACGCTGAGAGGGATTGACAAATAAAATGAAATGAATAAATGTATAGATAACTAGATAATTGTTGAAAAGGGTGGTCGGCTTGCAAGAGCATCGTTCGGCCTTGAAAAACGCGGAAGTGATCGTAGTTCCGAGGCAAAGCTTGTTTCAGACACCTGAGGTCCACCGATCAGGTGTGTATGTCATCATGAAGGGAATTTTGCGTTTCTATCGGCTCAAGGAAGATGGCAAAATGTTTACGGTGGAATTATTGGGGGAAGGGGATGTATTTGGTCATGTTGACAGCCTTTCATTCGGAACCACCCGCGGCATCTATATAGAGGCACTGCAAGATACAATCTTGAAGATTTGGGGCAGCAGTGATCACGCCAGCAATGATTTCCAGCATTCTCCATTCGTTTTGCGGCAGATGCTTGCACGGATGGCTGAACGTCTGGAAAATTTGGAGCAGCGCATGGAGAGCCTTGCTCTCGATTCGGTGAGAGAGCGAGTATTGCTGTTGCTGGTGCAAATGTGCAGCCGTTTTGGTTATCAAGAAGGAACATACTGGCGATTGTCGATTCCATTGAGTCATCAGGAAATTGCCAATATGGTCGGTTCCAGTCGGGAGACAGTATCAGCCACGCTCAGCCAGTTGGCAAAGGAAAAGCTTCTGCTTGCATCACGTTTATCCATCCGCTTGCACAGTTCCGTCATGGCGCCAGCACATCGCCACTAATATGCCGAGGATAGGCTCAAAAAGCCTCTCGGGCGCATATCCTATGACGGAAAAAGAGCAAAGGAGAAACTGAGAATGTCTATGAACCCAGTATGGTACCCTCCCTTTGCATACGTAGGCTATGATCCTTACGCGTATCCGAATCCGTATCTGCCTGTAGCGGAAACACAGGATGAAGAAGGCATGCAGCTTGTCCTACGACTGATCCAGGAATCGATCGCAGATGAGCGGCATGACGAGTTGTTTTACGACTACTTGCTGAGTGTGGCTCCAAGCGATCAGGACAAACAAGTCATTACAAGCATTCGGGATGACGAACGAAAGCATAATCGCTGGTTCCGTCAAATCTACACGGAGTTGACTGGCCAACGCCCACCTGAGATGCCGGAGAGGGAAGCATTTCAACAGCCGCAGAGTTATCTGGACGGGATCGAAAAAGCGTTGATGGGAGAATTGAAGGCGTTTGAAAAGTACCGGATCATTTATCTCAACATCCCCGAACAGTACCGCGATACGATTTTTGTAATCATGACGGATGAGATGAAGCATGCCAGCTACTACAATTGGCTGTATGCGAAAAACAAGTAGGGAGTTTCAAGATAGCCTTTTCCATGTAACGGACGTACCCCTGTGCCTGCGCACCGGGGTTTTTTCATGCCGATGAAAAGCATCGTGTGAAAGAGTTTGCCAAGGAAAGGGAAAAACCGTAGAATGACAGCATGCCCGCATCAGGGGTGCAGATTCTACAGCTTTTGTGAGCTAAGCCAGGAGGCCGTTTTACCCGATGTACAATTTATCGCTCGGAGTGCTGTTTGCACTCGTCAACTTTGGACTATTTCTTCTTTGCTACCGCATGTTTGGCCGAATGGGTCTCTATGCGTGGGTCGGGGTGGCTACCGTTCTCGCCAACATCCAGGTCGTGAAGACCATTGAAATGTTTGGACTCGTGATGACGCTTGGAAATACGATCTATGCGTCGATTTATCTGACAAGCGATCTTCTCAATGAAAAATACGGTGAGAAGGCGGCAAAAAAAGCCGTCTGGTTCGGTTTTTTCACCCTGATCGCAACGACGATCATCATGCAGCTGGTCATTCTTTTTGACCCTACGGAGACAGATATAGCCCAGCCGTCGCTGGAAGCCTTGTTCGGATTGATGCCGCAGTTGGCCTTGGGCAGCTTGTGCGCCTATCTGCTCAGCCAATTCGTCGACGTGAAAATATACACCTGGCTGAAGAAAAAATGCCCGCACCCCAATCAATTGTGGATTCGCAACAACGGCAGCACCATGATCAGCCAGTTGCTCGACTCCTTGACGTTTTGTACCATTGCCTTTTGGGGACTCTATCCCTTCGGCGTCTGGGCCGAGATCCTTTTGACTACCTACCTGATCAAATTCGTTGTCTCCGCCGCGTCGACGCCAGTCCTGTATATCGCAAGGAGTATGAAAGTTCCAGAGGAATGAAAAAGGGAGTTCCTAGGTAGCTTTTTATTAGCTGCCTGGGGAACTCCCTCATTTATTATTATTATTTTTCCTGTAACACGCTGGCGACTGGGAGAAGAAGATTTCCGGACGAGCTCCTTGCGGAGTCCGACCCAGCGGAGCGGCGAGTGGCGGGAAAAAGAATCGCAACCCTGCATGACTTCGAAGCGTCTGCTGCTTTTGCGATTCCCCGCCACTCGCTGCGCAGCGGACAGTCCCCGCCCCTTGCGGGACGCAGAACGGAGCGGAGACCGGAAATCTTCTTCTCCTCACCCAAGCCCCATTCCGAGTGCTTTTCGCCAACCAACCAGCAAGCGGGTTACAGGAATTACACCCGTGCCATGCCCATCGCCAGCTCGACCTTATGCAGCATCCGGTTCGCGGCTTCATTCGCTTTCTGAGCCCCGGCAGTCAGGATATCATCCAGCTCGGAAGTGTGGAAAAGCTGCTCGTAGCGCTCCTGAATCGGACGAAGGGTCTCGACGACGACTTCCGCCAGATCGGTTTTAAACGCGCCGTAGCCTTTTCCTTCGTACATGGCCTGGATCTCTTCCAGCGATTTGCCGGAGCAAAGCGAGTAGATGGTCATCAGGTTGGACACGGCTGGCTTCTCGTCTTTATCATAGCGCACCTGGCTGTCAGAGTCCGTCTGCGCCCGTTTGATCTTTTTCGTGATCGTATCCGGATCGTCCAGCATGGAGATGAAGCCGCCCTGATTGGCATCCGATTTGCTCATTTTTTTGGTGCCGTCTTGCAGGGACATGATGCGTGCGCCTGTCTCCGGCAAGCGAATATCAGGAACCTTGAAGATCTCGCCGTAGCGGCTGTTGAAGCGGTTGGCCAGATCGCGCGTCAATTCCAGGTGCTGCTTCTGGTCTTCCCCGACAGGCACGAAGTCTGTGTCATACAGCAGGATGTCGGCTGCCATCAGCGGCGGATACGCCAGCAGTCCGCCAGGGATGGATTCGCCGCGTCCATCCGATTTGTCTTTGAACTGCGTCATCCGCTCCAGCTCGCCGAGGTGGGAGGTGCAAAGCATGATCCAGCCCAGCTTGGCGTGAGCAGGCACCTCGGATTGGATGAACAGCGTCACCTTGTTCGGATCGAGACCGACAGCCAGGTACAAAGCTGCCAGACGGCGGATGTTTTGTTTCAGGACAGCAGGGTCTTGTGGCACGGTGATGGCATGCTGGTCGACGATGCAGTAGTAGCAGTTGAATTCTTCCTGCAGCGGGACAAAATGCTTCATCGCCCCCAAATAGTTGCCCAAAGTGAGGATGCCGCTTGGTTGAATCCCGGAAAAAATCGTTTTCATCTAGATCATGCTCCTTTCATTTTTCCACGCTTGATTGCTTGCAAATGAACGCAAAAAAGGTCCATCCGCCCTGGACAGGGACGAATGAACCGTGGTGCCACCCTTTTTATTTTGCACATGACAAAAACATGCGCAAAATCACTTTGTTCCGTACCCGAGATCGATACGGTGTCCGCTGGTAACGTACGGACGTTACGCCAAAGCCTACGCGCCGCTTTTTGTAAAAAGGCGGGTTCGGTTTGGAGCTCGGAAGCCCATTCAACATTCACTCGACGCTGATTCGCACCACCCATCAGCTCTCTGAAGCCTCGTCAAATGCCTACTCTTCTTCCTCATCGCTGTGCAATCTTCCTTTGATCGATTATTCTACAGAGTCATTCTCAAAAAAGCAAGTGCCTCTTGTGTAAAAACATTGGAAGGTGCTAAACTAACTTGTAAGTTATATAACTTGTGAGTTAGTTTTGAGGTGAATGCCATGAACAGAGCGAGAACGGAAAAAGGGGAGCAAAGCCGTAAGCGTCTTTTGGAAGCGGCAGCAGAGGAGTTCGCGAACAATGGCTACGACCGTACGCGGGTCAGCGATATTGTGAAGCGGGCTGGCCTGACCCAAGCAGCCTTTTATCTCTACTTTCCCAGCAAGGAAGCTGTCTACGGAGAGCTTCGGGATGCATTTTTCACGGAGTTGCGGGTGCTGGCGGATGCCGGCAGGCAGGTGACGCCGCTCCCCAAGGAGATGACCGTGCCGAAAATCAGGGAGAATCTCCTTGGACTCTTCCGGTTTTTCGGCGCAAGTCCCAGGCTGACGCAGGTGTTTCTGGCTGCCGCGCAGGAAGGGGAGCTATTGCATCGGCAAATGGCGAAGCTCGTAGCGGAAAATCTGCGCACCAACCAGAATGCCGGACATGTGCGCCCGGAGCTGTCGCCAGAAGTCGCTTCCGAAGCCATGGTAGCGGTCTTGTATCGGCTGACAGAGCGTTTTTTGCTGACGGGAGAGATGACGGCAGAGGAATTGGCAGATCATGCCACAGCACTGCTGGCAAGCGGCATCGTTTCGCCGTAACGTTCCACACATCCCAAGAATCGATAGAAAGGGGAAAGCAAGCATGGAATTGACGCATGTAATCTGGATGCTCCTGATCGTGTTTGTCCTGCATGACCTGGAAGAGATCATCGTCGTGGAAAATTGGCTGATTCGCCATCGCGAACGGCTTGCTCGAAGCATACCCGCTTTTGCGCAAAAGACGCTTCAGCCGATGCTGTCCATGAGCACCGCCCAGTTCTCGGTGGCAGTCACCTGCATCTTTGCGGTATTGTCAGTCGCTGTCCTCCTGACGGTTCTGACCTGGCAAGCGGGCACGTACTTGCCTTTCTTCCTGGTCTGCCTGCACGTTCTTTTTCTGCATGTCTTTACCCATATCGGACAAAGCCTGCTGTTTCGCACCTACACCCCTGGCGTCGTCACAGCAGTAGTACTGGTGCTTCCCTACAGCGTGTACACCTATTACCGCTTGCTTGCGGAAGGATGGATCAGCTGGTCGATGATCGGAGAGACGCTGCCTTTTTCGCTGCTGGTGATTCCGGTTCTGTATGTGGCCCTGACACTGGGAGAAAAAGCGATCAAGCCGCTGAAAGGGTAGTTGGCAAAAGGAAAACTGGACTGGCGACCTTTCCAAAATTGACAGACTATTCTACAATGGGGAGGACAAACAAAGCGTGGCAACACAACAAGAACAGGCAGATACAGGAGGTGCGCATACGTGATTGATGCAGAACGTCTGTGGGAACGGCTGATGCAGCTTGGCACGATTGGCAGACAAGCAGGAGGGGTAACCAGACTTTCCTTTACCCCGGAGGAACGGGCGGCCAAAGATTTGGTAACACGCTTTATGCAGGAGGCCGGATTAGCCGTAAGAGAGGACGAGATCGGCAATCTGATTGGCCGTAAAGAGGGGAAGAATCCTGCGGCACCGGTAGTGCTGGTCGGCTCCCATATCGATTCGGTGCCGAATGGCGGTGATTTTGATGGACCGCTTGGCGTTCTTGCCGGAGTAGAGATCCTGCAAGCGATGAACGAGAGCGGCGTGGAGACAGAGCACCCCATCGAGGTCATTGCTTTTACCGACGAAGAAGGAACGCGCTTCGGCTATGGCATGCTCGGGAGCCGGGCGCTTGGAGGCCGGCTGCAGATCGAGGAGCTGGAAGCCCAAGACGAGGAAGGGATCTCGATCGCGGAAGCCATGCGGAAAAACGGACTCGATCCCGCACAGATCGACCGCGCGAAGCGGGAGCCTGGCAGCGTCAAGGCGTACGTGGAATTGCACATCGAGCAGGGAAAAGTCCTCGAGAGCCGCGGCTTGTCTGTGGGCGTCGTCAAGGGGATCGCAGGACCGATCTGGGTCAAATTCACGCTCGACGGTGAAGCAGGCCACGCTGGTACGACACCGATGACGATGCGCCGCGATCCGCTGGCAGCTGCATCAGAGATCATGCTGGTCATCGAAAGGGAAGCGGCTCGGACAAATAGCACAGTCGGCACGGTCGGCAAGCTGCAAGTATTTCCCGGCGGGGCGAATGTCATCCCGGGGCGGGTCGAGTTTACGCTTGACCTGCGTGACGTCGATGAAGCAGTGCGTACCCGTGTAGAAGAGAGCATTTTGCGGGAGGCCAAGGAAATCTGCGAGCGCCGCGGGGTCAAGCTGCTGGTAGAAGACCTGCAGCGCATGGCTCCCGTGATCTGCTCCCAGGAGGTGCAGCAGGCAGCTTTGGCAGCATGCGAGGCAGAAGAACTGGAGACCATGGTTCTGCCCAGCGGCGCCGGACATGACGGCATGCAGCTGGTAGACTTTTGTCCTGTCGGCATGATTTTCGCCCGTTCCCGGGATGGCATCAGCCACAACCCGGCGGAATATACGTCCAAAGAGGATTGTGCGAAGAGTGCCGCGGTTTTGTATCGGACGGTACTCGCATTGGCGTCACCATCACCCCGATAAAAGTTCCTATTTGAGGAGGAGAACAGGATGACAACGACCGTCGCAACGCTGAATCAAGCTGTAGAGGAGATCAAGGAGCAGGTCATTGCTTGGAGGAGGTATCTGCATCAGCACCCGGAGCTGTCTTTCCACGAAGAAAAAACGGCACAGTTCGTCTATGATACGCTGCAATCCTTTGGCAATCTGGAGATTAGCCGTCCGACCCAGACGAGTGTCATGGCTCGCCTGATCGGCCCGGAGCCGGGAACTGTGCTGGCGATGCGCGCTGATATGGATGCGTTGCCGATAACCGAAGAGAACACATTCGAGTTCGCCTCCCAAAATCCCGGTGTGATGCACGCCTGCGGTCATGACGGGCATACCGCCATGCTGCTTGGGGCGGCCAAGCTGCTGGCGGGGATGAAGGATCAGGTAAAAGGGGAAATCCGCTTCTTATTCCAGCACGCGGAAGAACTGCATCCCGGCGGTGCGGAAGAAATGGTCCAGGCTGGCGTCATGGAAGGCGTCGACCTGGTGATCGGGACGCATCTGTGGGCGCAGATGGAGTACGGCAAGGTCGGCATTAGTTCGGGTCCTGTGATGGCGGCTCCTGACACGTTCTGGGTTACAGTGCAGGGAAAAGGCGGCCATGCCGCAATTCCGCACCAGACGATCGACAGCATTGCCGTCGCGGCTCAGGTCGTGACCAATCTGCAGCATATCGTTTCCCGCAATACCGATCCTTTGGAGAGCCTCGTGATTTCCGTCACACAATTTGTTGCCGGGACCACACATAATGTCATTCCGGGTTCGGTCGAGCTATGCGGTACGGTGCGCAGCTTCGACCCAGCCTTGCGCGAAAGCGTCCCCGGCTTGATGGAGCGCGTGATCAAAGGGATTACAGAGGCGCATGGAGCTTCCTATACCTTCAAGTACGTAAATGGCTACCGTCCCGTCATCAATGACGAGGAGGTCAGCCGTCTGATGGAAGAAGTCGTCGTCGAAACACTGGGTCCGGAGTGGGTTGTAAAAAGCCGCCCGACGATGGGCGGGGAGGATTTTTCCGCCTTCCAGCAAAAAGCGCCTGGCTGCTTCTTTTACATCGGGGCCGGCAATGAGGAGAAGGGCATCGTTTATCCGCATCACCACGCTCGCTTCACGGTGGACGAGGACGCGCTCGAGATCGGCGTGAAGACATTCGTCAATGCGGCTAGAAAGATTGTAATGGACAAAAAAGCTTGATACCACGCGACTTGTGGTTATAAAAAAGACCGTCAGGGTGCTTCCCCGACGGTCTTTCTGCTTGAACATTACTTGATGTATTGATGACTGACCAGATCGTCAGACAATACTTCAGTAGGAATGACAAATTCTACGACACCCATATAGCCTGGTGCCACGTCGTATTCATTGAAGACAATGACGAGCTTGCCAGCGTTGTTGATATAAAAATTTTGGTCTTTCGCAATGGAAGTGAACGCATCCGTCATCTGCTCTTCCTCACCCGTTGGAATCCAGTATACCTTTTGGGGATCTGCCGCCATCTGAGCCCTCATTTGTTCTTTGATATTTTCGCTAATTCGTTCGATATACTGATCGTCTTTAAACAACATGGGCAATGTGATGAGCAATTGATTCTTTTTATCAATAGTATCAATCTTGATTCGGGTTGATGCAGACCCTGCGATCTCTAGGACGTATCGTTCTATCGAGAGAATGTCGTCATTATCTGTTTTCACTTCGTAACCTGCGACCAGCCCCAGATGGCCGTCACCAAGTTTTCTTATTTCTTTGATTTCTGCCTGGAACTTGTCATATAGTTCCTTGCTTTCTTTGAAATACTTCTCGTTCAATCCGGCCTCGAGTGCCTTGTTTTCGAGGTGGGCAATGGAGGGAACCTTAATATCCGCATTGTAATTTGGTTCGTCGATCACATATTCCTTCCATGTCAGCACTTTGATAATCCGGTCCACGCCGGGGATCGAGGACAAGGCGTTCGCTACGGTCGGACTGGCATTAATGGTAGCGACGAAGATGACAGCAGCAGCTCCGATAGCAGCCAACCCTTTGAATTTGGAGCTTCTGTTTCTTTTCATTTTCAAAGATTGGGTAATGGCCCTGTCTACGACGAAATCCAGCTCTGCCGGTATGGGCACTTCTTGATACTCTTTTCGCAACTGATCTATTTTATTGTTCATTTTACTTGTTCTCCTTCTGTCGGCTCGACTGTCATCTTTATTCGTAAAAGCTGAAGGGCCTGATACAGCCTCGTTTTAATCGTATTTACGTTCTCGCCAAGGACATCCGCGACTTCTTCTATTTTCATATCCTCAAAATATCTCAATACGATGACGCTTCGGTATTTCACTGGCAGATCATCAAGGGATCTTTGCAAATCCAAGTCCGAGTATATATCCTCTGCGCCCATCGCGTGGAATTCTATGATTTCATGGTCCGCCATGTGAACGATCTTCTTCCTGCGGAGAAAATCCAAAGCGGTGTTCACCACGATTCGGTAGAACCAGCTTTTGACCGCTTCGGAATCCTTCAAGCGATCCATATTGGTCATGGCTTTATAAATGGCGTCCTGGACGATATCGAGCGCATCTTCCTTGTTTTTGACATAGCTGTACGCGAGCCGGTAGACATTCTCTTTATGCTCGGTGATACAGAGGATCAGCAATTTTTCGTGTTTCCTGTTCAACATGTCGTATTGCCCTTCCTAACTTGATTGAGGTTTTTTATGAATAAGACGAATGGAGAGGTTCACAAAGTTTGTGCTACAGCTTTCGCAACAATCGAGGCGTAATACTCGGCACCGTCCCGGTTCAGATGCACGCCATCACGATAGAAGTATTCGCCCTTGCCCTCGCTGGCTGAATACCAGTCTACTATAGCGGTATTGTTGAATTCATTGGAAACCTCTGCAATCGTTGCATTGACCGTATCCTGCCAATTCCTGGGGACCCGTGTATTTACTAAAACGACCTGCTTCGCATCGCTAAGCGAATGAAGCAAGGCTCGTAATTGCTTTTTGCTGAAGGCTCCATTTGTCCCCAGCTCAATGATGATCCGGTCGCCTAGCTTGCCCTGTGCCTTGAGCTGGTCAATGGCATCCTGTGCCTGCCGCATCTGACGGCCGACCTTCCCGTCCACGGCTATACCGGGGAGCATTTTTGCGAGAAAAGGTTTCGCATCCAGGATGACGGAATCTCCAATCGCTGTGATGCCTTTTCCTGATTCGATGATGTCCGGTGGCACAAGTGTCTGGGCTTCCGGATGAGCCGTGTCTTGTGCTGCAGACGCAGGTTTCCGGGCTTCCGGATGCTTCGTATCTTGTACGGTGGATGGCGTTTCTGGTTGCTTCGATCCGTTCTGTGAGCCTGCTGTTTCGACAACATGTGCAGGAAGTCCCTCTTTGGACTGGGAGATGCTGCAGGCGGACGGAATAAGGAATGCCGGCAAAATGGCTGCAAGAATAACCGGAAGGACGCGTCGGCGCAGCGGAGAGTATGACATTTTCCAGTGGAGGTGTACTCTTCCTCGCCGAAAAGGCTCCTCGATATATCGATAAGAGAAAGCGGCAAGTATCAGGCTCGCTGCCAGTTGCAGGATGATCCTGGTCACTCCGGCATCATCCGTATTCGCGTCAGGACTCGTCAGGATGATGACTGGGTAATGCCATATGTACAAGCTGTACGACCGGACCCCTAACCAGCGCAGAGGCTTGCAGCCCATGATTTTTCCTACCCTGCTTGCCGGATGTGAAAGGACGGCAATCACGGCTGCAGCAATCAAAGACAAAAACAGCAATCCTCCGCGATAAAGCCAATCGTCATATTCAACGGTTTGATAGATGAACAGGATGAGAGCTATGATCCCGATGCCGCCCACGATATCCAGCGTATTGCGAGCAGCCGTTGAGATCCGATCATTCATCTTCTGACTCGGCCACACTACCGCCAAAGATGCACCGATCAAGAGGGCGAAAGCACGAGTATCCGTACCATAGTAAACGCGGCTGGGATCTGTACCCGGTACATAAATCATAGCCATGGCCAGAGCAGAGAGCGCCGCGCCTGCCAGGATCAGCAAGGCAAGTGTCCCGCGACGGGAGGCAATTTTTAATCCGATCACGAGCAGCAATGGCCACATCACATAAAATTGTTCCTCAACAGACAGGGACCAGAGGTGCCCGATCGGGGAGGGGGGGCCAAAGCTCTCAAAGTACGATACCTGGTGAAAAATCAGCCACCAGTTGTTTATGTAAAAAAGCGAAGATAGAAAATCTCCCTGGAGAGCGTGCAATCGGGAGGAATCTACAAAGTAAAGCCATGCAGCCACAAACAGCAGCATGCCAATCATAGCCGGAAGCAGTCTGCGGGCTCTGCGGATCCAGAAATCTACTAGACTCAGCCTCTGATGCCTGTTCCATTCCGTAATGATTTGACCCGTAATGAGGTATCCGGAAATGACAAAAAAGATCCCGACGCCAAGCAAGCCTCCCTGCGCCCATTTCAGATTCAGGTGGTAAGCAATGACGGCAAGGACGGATAATGCTCTGAGACCATCAAGTCCCGGCATATAACGTTTGGCATTTGCCCGATGCACACCTGCCTGGCTTCCGGTGGTTTGATGTCTGAACAGCTTCGTGTTGTCGTTCATGATGATTCAGTCCTTACGTTTGTTTTGTCGGATAAAGCTAGGACGGCCAGACTTGGGTAAAAAGTTTTGATGAGGAGAAAATTTATTTCTCTTTATTTTCAGTTAATTCCAACTTCAGGCAATTGTGCTATAATTTATTCTTCGAAAAGTCTATCTACTTCGAGTGATTATGCAAAAAGCGGGGGGTTTTCATGCCGTTTATCACGGAGACAAAAGATCTGGGCCGCATTTTTGGAAGCGGTTCTGCTGCGGTTCACGCCTTGCAAGGAATTGATCTGCAGGTCGAAAAAGGGAAGCTGCTCGTGCTGAGAGGCCGTTCCGGTTCCGGAAAAACGACCTTGCTCAATCTGCTTGGCGGATTGGACCGACCGACCAGCGGGGAGGTTTACTTCCAGGGAACAGAGATTGGGAGACTGCCAGATCGAAATCGCACAAAAATCAGAAGACAAGGCATGGGATTTATTTTTCAATCGTTTGGCTTGTTTCCTTTGATGTCTGCGGCGGAGAATGTGGAGTTCGGCCTGCGCTTGTCAAAGGTCGCCACCAGGGAATGGAAGACGAGAATCAACGAGTCGCTGGAGCTTGTTGGATTGAGCAAAAGAGCCCATCATCGCCCATATGAGATGTCGGGCGGAGAACAGCAGCGCTGCGCGATTGCCCGGGCAGTGGCTCATCGACCGCAGCTGCTGTTGGCCGATGAACCAACGGCAGAATTGGACAGCAAGACGGGCAAAAAAATCAGCGGCGTTTTTCGCAAGCTGGTGGAAGAAGAAGGGATGAGCATTATCATGACTACGCATGATCCGAGTGTGATGGAGGTGGCCGATATTGTATACGAATTGGAAGACGGAACCATCCGTCAAAGCAAGCTTGCCTAGCCTGATGAGGCATGCAGCGATCGCATCCGCTTTTGCAACGCTGCTGTCCGGCTGTTCCCTGTTGCCCAAGGAAGAACCGATCCTCGCGCCTCCGCTGGTAGAGCCTGTCCAGGTCACGTATGACGTAGCAGAAGTCACGCTCGGAACGATCAAGAGGAGTATCAGAGGAACAAGCACCTTTACCACTGTCGACAAAAAGGAGCTCTCTTTCCCGGAGAGCAAGGGCTTGCGGCTGAAGACGCTGAATGTCAGCAGCGGGGATATGGTGAAGGCGGGGCAGGTTCTGGCTGAGCTCGATGCAACCGAGCTGGAGCGAAGCATCGAGATGGCGAAGTATGAAGTAGACAAAGCCAAGCTGGAGCTTTTGGAGGCCCAGCAGGATAACCAATACGAGGTGGAAGAGGCCAGGTTGAATGTCCTCAAGGCAGAAATGAGCGCCAAGGTCAGCGAGACCAAACTCGCCCAGATCGAGCTGGAGCAAGCCAAGTTGAAGCTGGCGGAGCTGGAAGATCCCAAACGGCGTGAATACAAGATCGAGCGTGCGAAATTGAATGTCAAGCAACGGGAGATGGATCTGGCCAGTTTGCAAAAAAGATTGGCGGATACCAAGCTTATCGCTCCGATGGACGGATTGGTTCTTTTTGTCAGCAATGAGCAGGTCGGCGACGAGATAGATGCCCATCAAACGCTGGTGACCATCGGTGATCCAAACAAGCTGCATGTACTCTATACGGCCCCGGAACGAGATACGATCAAGGATGTGAAGGATGGAGTAAAGGCACTCATCAAGCTGCCGGACGGGACAGAGGTAGAAGGAATTGTCGTACAGACTCCATTGAATGTACCCGATGATGTGCCTGAGGAGCTGAAGCGCTTGTACCACCGCAGCCTGCTCATCGCACCGGTCAAACCACTGCTGGGAATAGAAGTGGGCACCTCCGTGTACTTCGAGATTGTCGTGGAGCAGCAGGAAAATGCGGTGATCATCCCGAGCAAAGCATTGCGCGCATTCAATGAGAGAATGTATGTCCATGTACTGGAAGAGGACGTGAAAAAGGAAGTTGACGTCACAGTGGGCATCAAAACCGAGGCCGAAGTAGAAATCTTAAGCGGACTGCAGCCGGGCCAGTTGGTCATTTTGGAATAAGGGGGGAAGCATCGTGGCTATGCTGCAGATGATTTTGCGAAAAATGCTGAATAACCGCTGGCTGGTCGGCAGCCTGCTGCTCGGGCTTGTCGTCGCGGTCGGGCTGATGTCCAGCATCCCCGCGTTCACGAATGGCGTATTGCAACGATTATTCGTCAAAGACATGGAAGAATATCAGCGGGTAGTGAAAAATTTTCCTGGCGGCCTTTTGGTCTCCATCAACCAGGACATAGGCGCCCAAAATGGAGCCAAAGTGCTTGCTCACTTGACGAACATTCTCGAGAACGACGTCATACCATCCTTGTCCGCGCCATTGCTCGAGCGAGTGACCGTAATGCGGTCGATTCCCTTCATGGCGGTATTGCTGGATCAAAAGGAAGGTTCTCCAGAGACAGGGATTTTGTATTCGTTGACCAATCTGGATCAGCATATCACCTTGATAGACGGCCGTCTTCCCGCGGCAGAACCCGTTGACGGAATCTATGAAGCGCTCGTGACCGAAAAAGGGATGATGGACCGCAAGATGGTGCTAGGCCGTATCTACGAGCTGACGACGAGCAGCGCGGAGGACGCGACCTTTCGCGTCAAACCGGTAGGAGTCTTCAAGGAAAAGGAGGGCAACGATCCGTACTGGTTCGCCAAATCCACCGAGTACAACAAAGGGTTTATATTGAATGAGGAGCTGTTTCGCAAAACGATATTGGAAGAGAAAAATCTGGTCACCGCAATCCGCTATTATGCGGCCTTCCAATATCAGGAATTCCAATTTACGGACAAGGAAAAGCTGGTTTCAGTCGTGCCGGAATTGGAAGAAAGTCTGATGCAGATCGGACTGAAAAAATCGGATTTGAGCTTTCAGTTTCCCGTCAGCTCGATCACGACAAAATACGATGAGCAGAATCAGCATTTTCGGACGATTTTGTGGTCCATGTACGTTCCTATTTTTGTCATGCTCATCATCTATCTGGTCATGGTCTCAGGGCTGATTATAGAGAGGCAGCGGACAGAGATCGCGGTTCTCGGGAGTCGAGGAGCTGGAAGAGCACAGATTTTTGGCATCTATTTTGTGGAAATTCTGATTTTGGGTCTCCTTGCCTTGCTGATCGGACCGTTTGTGGGGATCCAGCTCAGCAAGGTTCTGGGGATCTCCAACGGATTTTTGGAATTCGTCGATCGGACCGGGATCCAGGTCAGGATGGATGGCGAGGTAATGGCCTACGCGGCTTGGACAATACTCGCTTGCATGTTCCTCTTGCTCATCTCTATCTTTATCGCGACGCGGCAAAACATTGTGACGCATAAGCAAAACACAGCCAGAATGACCGGTCAAGCCATGTGGCATCGGCTTTTTCTCGATGTGCTGCTCTTGCTGATTGCCGGGTACGGCTGGTACTCCTATCAAAATATGCTCGAAAATGTCGGAAAGACGACAGAAGGCTCGATGGTCATGTCCGTGGACGTCCTGCTGTTTTTTGTACCTGTCTTGTTCTCTCTCGGATTTGGTCTGTTGTGTCTGCGCATCTATCCTTTGTTTTTGCGCGGAATCTACTGGCTGGGGCGAAGGATCTGGCCGATATCGGTACATACCACTCTGGTGCAGGTAGGGCGTGCTTCGCGGCAATACCAGTTTTTGATGGTGTTTGTGACCATCACTGTGGCTGTCGGGATGTTTAGCGCGAGTACGGCGCGAACAATCAATCTCAATGCAGAGGAGCAGATCTTTTACCAAAATGGTGCGGATGTGCGCCTTATGGTGAACTGGGCCAGCGACAAACCGTTTGTGTTTATCCATCGGAACCCCAACATGCAGTTCGAGGGAGCCAAGATCGCGCCGGAGCCCGTCAGGCCCCCGATTCAGTACGAGGAGCCTGATTTTGAACAGTTTCAACGGCTTCCTGGCGTCGAGCACGCAACCCGGGTTTTCATTCACGACATGGCAGAAATCAGCGAAGGGCAAAAAAGCGTCAGGGAAGTAAGATTGATGGGCATCGACCCGAAGGAATTCGCCCAGACGATCTGGTGGAAGCAGGAGCTGCTGCCCCATCACATCAATGACTATCTCAATGTATTGGGGAAAAAGCCGAATGCAGTGTTGATTTCCCGTACCTTGGCCAACAAGATGAACGTGAAGGAAGGAGACACCGTCATGGTCGGGTGGAAGCGGATTCGCCCGGTAGAAATGATCGTATACGCCATCGTTGACTATTGGCCCGGTTGGAGTCCGGTCGGTCCGCGTTCCTCCTCCTCTTCCGTGATGGAGGAAAAGTATCTGATGGTGGCCAACCTTCCTTTCATCCATGGGAAAATGCATCTGGAGCCGTACCAGGTCTGGCTGAACATGCAGCCGGAAGCATCGTCTGAGGCGTTGTACAACGGTCTGACGCAAAATGATGCCAAACCCATCTTTTTAAGCAATGCACGCCAGCAGCTGATCGAGATCAAGAACAGCGCGTTCTATCTGGGGGCAAATGGGTCTTTGACGCTCGGTTTCTTGTTGTCAATGCTGATTACTTTCATTGGATACGTGATGTACTGGGTGCTCACGCTGGGTGCGCGCAAATTGCAATACGGTGTTTTTCGAGCGATGGGCTTGTCATTTGGCAGCCTCGTTCGCATCATCGCCTGGGAGCAGTTTTTTACCTTCGGCGTTGCTTTTGCGATGGGAATGGCAGCGGGCAAGCTGGCGAACATGCTGTTTCTTCCGGCGCTCAGTCTGTATCTGCATGCAGAAAAACAGGTTCCCCCCTTTACGATCACTTCCGCTGCGGAGGATGAGTGGATGATCTATTCCTTCGTCGCCATTACGTTGGTAGTCGGGATCGGGATCGTCGGGGCCATCCTGTCGCGCATGCAGATCCATCAAGCCGTGAAGCTGGGGGAGGATTAGGAGCATGATTGTATGTGAAAACCTGGTGAAAATCTACAAGGCTGCTGACTTGGAGGTCGTGGCCTTGCAGGGCCTGGATCTGATCGTGGAGGAAGGTGAGCTAATGGGGATCATCGGCAACAGCGGAAGCGGCAAATCCACCTTGTTGAACATGCTGGGCGGATTGGATCGCCCCTCCGCAGGGAAGCTGTTCGTGGCAGGGAAAAACCTTTTCCAGTTAAATCAAGCGGAGTTGATCCAGTACCGCCTGCGAACGGTGGGCTTCGTCTGGCAGAACAATGCGCGCAACCTGATTCCCTACCTGTCAGCCCAGCAAAACGTGGAGCTGCCGATGCTGATCGCGGGACAGCGGAAGCGGGATCGCGCCCGCGAACTGCTGGAGATCGTCGGCTTGGGACATCGGAAAAAAAACAAGCTGAGTGAGCTGTCTGGCGGGGAACAACAGCGTGTAGCCATCGCGATTGCCCTCGCCAACGAACCAAAGCTGCTGTTGGCCGATGAACCGACCGGCAGCGTGGACAGCAAAACAGCAGCGATGATCCTGGACCTTTTTAAGGAATTGAATCGGACAATGGGGCTTACGGTTGTGATCGTGACGCATGATCCCGAGATCGCCAAGAAGGTAGATCGCGTCGTAGCGATTCGCGATGGAAAAACCTCCAGTGAAATCCTGCGTCGGGATACTGCCGGAGAGCAGGAGGAAGGGGAGGCCGAGAATACGCATGAGGAGTGGGCGGTGCTCGATCAGGCGGGGCGGCTGCAAATTCCGCAGGAGTACCTTCAAGCGATCGGCGCGGAGGGGAAGATCAAGATCGAGTTGGAAGAAGGACGGATCGTCCTGTATCCGCCTCCTCCCAAGCGAGCCTAGTCCAAGCGGAACAAGCGGTGCCAGATGGAGCTTTTCCGTTGCTCGCGCTGGATCTTTGCCAGTTCCGCCTTGACTGAGAGAATATCATTCATCGCTTTGGTCAGACGCCAGTCCCGTTCCTTCAGACTGGTACGGATATATGCTTCCTGCTTCTCCACGCGCTCGGTCAAGGCATGGTGAGCGAGCTCCTGCTGCTGGACGTGACAAGCCAGAGCGTGCAGTCTCGCTTCCCATTCAGTCGGGCGCAGCTCGAGCTGCTGGGGAGCTTGCGCGGATGGAGTTGCAGGTACTGGTGCGGGTGCCGAAGCGACGGCGCTTTCTGCACGGGCGGATTCAGGAGACTGTTGACTTACGATCATGAGGGCTGCTTCCTCCTGGGGAAAAAGCTGGTCCTTGGTCAAGCGGTAAAATCGCTCCAGCGCGGCTACGTCAATCTGGCGATATTCCCGGCGGTTCTGGCTGTCGCGTACGAACCAGTACCCTTGTTGCTCCAATAAAAGGCTCCATTTGCGCAAGGTGCTCGCACTGATTCCCAGCTTTCGGGCTACCTCTTTGCCCGTGTAGGTTCTTTCCCTGGCGACCAATTCAATAACGTTTCCCAACGATCATCCCTCCTGTCTCAACAATTCCTTCTTCATACTAGGCTTTTTCGTTGCCAAACGGGCATATCCTGTTGCCAATCGTGCGACAATTTCTATCAGTCTTCGTACGGTACGCAGCGTTGTGTCGACTGGCGTCAATCCCTGATTTTGCAAGGCAGCCGCATGCATGCAGAGGACATTGGACCAGGGGGTACACGTACATTTTCGGTCAATCTCCGCTTTTGCTCTAGGTAGGCACTGCCAAACGTACATAGGATGCAAAAGAAGGAGGGATTGACAACATGGCATTTAGAGACCAGGTAAGAAAATTTGAAGGGCGACAGGTCAGAGTAGAAACGGTCGATGGAACCTTCACTGGCAGACTGGTTGAGGTCAAATCCAATACGATCATTCTGCGGGAGAATGACAATCGTCGTACTATTATTCGTAATTCCAAGATTGTTGGCGTTACTGAGCAAGACGACTGCTAAAGCATGATGGCTCATGACTACATTAACAGGAAGTCCTAGTACCTAAGGGCTGTCGAGAAATCGGCAGCCTGTTTGCTTTGCCGCAGGATGCGGATGGGGGAGTAAAAAGATGAGGTTGCCACGAAAGCGTGTAATGATTGATAATATAAGAGTTAGGCATATTATTCCAAAAATTCTTTCGTTTTGAGGAGGGGTTTGATTGCGGATCATTGATTTGTCGCAAACGATGGAGACCGGCATGCCGCAGTATCCAGGACAGCCGGATGCCAGCTTTGTTCAGGTGAGTCGTGTGGAAACAGACGGGTTTCAGGTGACAGATGTTCATTCTGTCGTCCACGTCGGTACGCATTGCGACGCGCCTGCTCATTTTATTTTGCATGGCGAGACGATTGAAACAATCCCGCTGGACCGTTTCGTCGGCGAGGCGGTAATCGTCGATGTCCCCCCTTCTTCAGAGCGGGAATTAAAGCCGAACGTGCTGGAAGGGGTCGCCTTTTCACCAGGAGACATTCTGCTGTTTCGCACAGGCACCAGCGCCAAATGGGGAACGGAGGCCTACAAGAGCGAAGCCCCGTACTTCGGCGAAGAGCTGGCGTTGGAATTGGTCAGGCGCGGGGTCAAAACGATCGGGCTAGACTTCATCTCGCCGGACCCCGTGGAGACAGAGACCTATCCAGCCCATCATATTTTTCTCGAGGCTCGTCTCGGCATCGTAGAGAATCTGATCAACCTGGAACAACTGGATCGGGAGCGGGTCTTCTTCTCAGCGGCTCCGATCAAGATCAAGGGAAGCGACGGGGCCTTCGCCCGCGCATACGCCGTCTTGTTTGACTAAGGGATGCGAGGAGGTGCGCCTTCGTGGTAACATGGATATGTTGGGCCAACATTCCAGGAAGGCAGGAGAACCTATGTTAGAGATCAGATTCCACGGACATTCTACCGTACAACTGTCGAGCGAAGGACACTCAATCATCATCGACCCGTTTATCACCGGGAATGCGCAAGCGACGACGAAACTGGCAGACATCCAGGTTTCCTACATATTATTGACTCACGGACATCAAGACCATATCCTGGACGCCGTAGAATTGGCGAAACAGAACGAAGCGACGATTGTGACGACTCACGAGCTGGCGACGTATCTGGGCTGGCAAGGAGTACAGACAATCGGAATGAACCTTGGCGGATCGCTTGAGCTGCCGTTTGGAAAAGTAAAAATGACGCAGGCTTTCCACAGCTCCAGTGTGATTTTGGACGATCAAAAGCAAATCGTCTACATGGGAATGCCAGGCGGATTTATCATCGAGATGGGCGGAAAAACCGTCTATCACGCAGGGGATACAGGTTTGTTCGGCGACATGAAGATGCTTGGTGAATTGCATAAAATTGATCTGGCCTTCCTCCCGATCGGAGACTTGTTTACGATGGGACCTGAGGATGCAGCTCTGGCTGCGCAGTGGGTCAGAGCCGACTATGTCGTGCCCATTCACTACAATACGTTTCCGCCGATCGTACAAGACGGGGATGCGTTCGTCGCGGGACTGGCGAAGAAGGACATTCAGGGCAAGGCATTAAAGCCGGGAGAAGAGCTGCGTCTGCCGTAAAAGAATATCGAATCGACGCAAAAGCGAGAGCCGCGATCCCGAACGGATGGCGGCTCCCTTTCTGTGCAGCCTTTCTACAGCCCCTCGACCAGGCGTGCTGCGCGCTCGGCGGCCTCCCGGCGAAGCTCCTCCCAGGAAAAGCGCGTAAACTGGCGACCTCGCATCAGAACCTGACCGTTGACGATTGTAGTGTCTACATCTGCTCCCGTGGCGCTGTAGGCGATCAGGGCGCAAAGATCGTGAACGGGCTGCAAATGCGACTTATCCAGATCCAACAGGATCAAATCCGCTTTTTTGCCTGGCTCGAGCGTCCCGACCTCGTCATCGATTTGCAGCAGCTTGGCGCTTTCGATCGTGGCCATCCGCAGCACCTGCCAGGCCGGCAGCAAGGTCGGGTCGCCGTGCTGCAGCTTTTGCAGCCAGGTAGCGGCCTTGATTTCGGCAAACATGTCCAGCGTCGTGGCACTTCCGGCTCCATCCGTGCCAAGTCCTACGGTGACGCCCTGCTCCAGCATCTCGCGTACAGGTGCAATTCCGCAGCCCAGCTTCAGGTTGCTGACCGGGTTGTGGGCGACACCGCCGCGCATGCCGGAAAGCAGTCGCACGTCCGCGGCATCCAGATGGACAGCGTGGGCAAGCAGGACGTGATTGTCCGCGAACATGCCGAGCTCATGCAGGTATTCGGTTGGAGTCTGATTGTACCGCTCGCGTATTTTCGCCACTTCCTCGCGAGTCTCTGCCAAATGGATGTGCAAAGGAATCTGCCGGCTGCGGGCGATCTGGATAATCTCGCTCAACGGCTGCGGGGGGCAGGTGTAAGGAGCATGCGGGCCTAGCATGGTAGTGATCCGTCCTTCTCCCGCACCGGTCCAGGTGTCGATGAGATGGAGCGCCTCCGCCATCCGCTTGCCGCCGTCATCCTGCAAAAAGACGACGCCGCGTGTCAGCGATGCACGCATGCCGCTGTCCACGACAGCTTGTGCCACCTGATCCATGTGGACGTACATGTCGGCAAAGCTCGTTGTCCCGGATGCAATCATCTCAGCTGTCCCGAGCATCGTCCCCCAGTAGACGTCCTCCGGGGTCATCCGCGCCTCGGCAGGCAGCATTTTTTTGTCCAGCCAATCCATCAGCTTGAGATCGTCGGAGAAGGCGCGAAGCAATGACATGCTGGCATGGTTGTGGGCATTGATCAGCCCGGGCATTGCCACCAGTCCCTTGCCTGCGATCACCTCGTCCGCTGGATGCTCCAGCTTCAGGTCAGGCCCGATCGCCGCGATCCGCTCGCCTTCGATAAGCAGATCTCCGACGAAGGGGGCATCTCCTTCACACATGGTGAGAATGGTACAGCCTGTGATCAAGGTTCTTTTCATCGTTCTTCCCTCCTGAGATTCGTTCGCTATTACGGTAAAGCTTGACGTGACGGGAAGGTCAAGAGATGAAATTCTATGAAATTTTGTTTAATAATTGGCGATTGACGAAAGAAATATTACTTCCTACAATAGAAGGTAAGATTTGGGTGAAAGTGACGGTGGCAACATGCTAAACGGGGGACTTGTCAGTTTGCAGGCGATATTGGAAGAATTGAAGCCATCTGAGCAAAAAGTCGCCCAGTATATTTTGGCGCATCCGGAAGAGGTCGTGAAGCTCTCCGTGCAAAAGCTGGCTGAGCTGAGCGGCGTATCGGAAGCAACGATTATTCGCTTGGCCCGTTCACTCAATATGAAAGGGTACCAGGAGCTCAAGCTGCGAATTGCAGGCGATTTGAACAAACAAGTCACGAACAATCTCGGCAGCTACCAGGAAATCATGATGGAGGGCTCGATCGAGTCCATCATGCAAGCGGTGAGCTGGAACAATATCCAGTCCATTCAGGATACGCTGTCTGTTCTGTCCAGCGATGAAGTAAAGCGGGCGGCAGACGCCCTCTCCCAGGCGCGCAAAATCGATGTCTATGGCGTCGGCGCTTCCGCGGTGATTGCGGCTGACATCAAACAGAAATTTTCGCGGATCAATCTCTGGTGCGAAGCCTACGCGGATTTTCATGCTCAGCTGACTTCTGCTGTCAATCTGACAGAGCAAGACGTCGTGATCGGCATCTCCTACTCCGGACAGACGGAAGATATTATCCAGTCCTTGACGGAAGCGAGACAGCAAGGAGCGACCATTATTACCTTGACCAAATTCGGCCCTTCTCCCGTCGCGGAGCTGGCTGATATACGCTTGTTTACGAGTTCTGTGGAAAAAAGCATACGCAGCGGTGCCATGGCATCGCGAATCGCCCAGTTGAACGTCATCGACATTTTGTTCATTACCATGGTGAGCAGACAGCAGGAGGAGGTCATCCCACTGCTGGAAAAAACGCGGGTGGCGGTAAGCAGGACAAAGCGCTCATCCGGATGAGGAATGGAGGAGGGGCATGGACGAGGTAAAAGATTTATTGCAGGAATGGGTCCGTGAAGGATTGCTGCCGGGAGCTGCATTGCGGGTTGTGCATAAACGCAAGGTCTGGTACGCCTGCGAGGCAGGGACAACTTCCGTCAGCAAGGAGCAGCCCGTAACGTCCGAGACTTTATATGATCTGGCTTCCTTGACCAAAGTGACGGCGACATTGCCTGCGATCTTGTGGCTGATGCAGGAGAAACAGCTGGCGCCGGAGGATCCGCTCGGCAGTTTTTTTCCGGATTGCCCGGCTGACAAGAAAGGAATAACCGTCGCGCATCTGCTTACACATACATCCGGCTTGCCAGCAGATTTGGAACAGCGGAATCGTGATGACACCCTGGTCTTCCCGGAGTTGATCTATCAGCAGTCGTTGCAAAGCGAGCCAGGCACCAAGGTCGTCTACAGTGATCTCGGGATGATCTGGCTGGGATTGTTGATCGAGAGGGTCAGCGGCGAACCGTTGGATGCATTTGCGCAGAAGCATATCTTCCGCCCTTTGCAGATGAATCACACCCTTTATTGTCCGAATAAATCCCATTTTCAAAATATTGCATCTACGGAGTATTCTTCCTTAATCGGCGGCTACATCTGCGGAGAGGTTCACGATGAAAAGGCGTACGCGATGGGGGGAGTAGCCGGTCATGCTGGTCTGTTTGCTACCGCTGACGACTTGGCCGTCTATGCGCTCAGCTGGCTGGACGAGGAGAGGGCGATACTGGAATCGAAATGGAGATCCATCGCGATTCGCTGCCATACCTTGGGCCGCGGCGGAACGCGTGGTTTCGGCTGGGATTTGAAAGGACCAGACCGGGAGAGCAGCTGCGGGGTGCGTTTCCATCCGACCAGCTTTGGGCATACAGGCTTCACCGGAACGAGTCTTTGGATGGATCCGGTCCAAGAGATCGCGGTTGTTTTCCTGACGAATGCGGTGCATCTCGGGCGAGACCATCAGCTTCGCCGCTTGCGGCCGCTTCTTCACGACGCTGTCACGGCCCGTATACGCAAGGGCCTGACCGAATAATCCTGCGTGTCCATCAGGGATGGCAGGAAAAGACCAGTTTTATCATTCAGGGGGAGGGTTTGGCATGAAGCAATTCCGTTCTCGCATGGCGGCATCCATTTTTCTGGCTGCTGTCATGACACTGGTTGGATGTAGTGGGGGAGGCGGCGGCAGCGGTACTACCGATCCTGGCGGCAGTACAGCCGCGCCGGGAGGTCAAACGTCTGAAGGCTCGAGTGGCGGCAGCCAAGGCGGGGGTGAACAGGTCACCGTCTCCATGCATAGCTGGCGGGTAGAGGATACCGAAGGCTACTCCAAGCTGATTCAAGCATTTGAAGCGGAGAACCCCGGCATCAAGATCGATTTCAAGCCATTCAAGGCAACTGAGTACAACACGATTCTCAATACCGCCCTGCAAAGCGACAGCGGTCCTGACATCCTGCAGCTTCGTCCGTACGCACCGGGAATCTCATTGGCTGCAGCTGGGTATCTGGAGCCGCTCGACAACCTGTCTGGCATCGATCAATTCCCCAAAGACGTCCTGGCTGCTGCTACCGGCAAGGATGGCAAGGTGTACGGAGTGCCGTTGTCTCTGAACTCCACGCAATTTTACTACAACAAAAAAATCTTCGAGGACAATGGCCTGAAGGAGCCGAAAAGCTGGGATGAGTTGATCGCCATTTCCAAAACACTGAAGGAAAAAGGCATCACGCCGATTTCCTTTGGCGCCAAGGAAGGCTGGCTGCTCTCGCTCAGCCACGGTGTCATCGCGCCTGGGACCTACAATGGCAATCCTTTCGTGGAGAAGCTGGTCAAAGGAGAGGTTGATCTGACCAGTCCGGAATTCCTGAAGTCCATCGAACGAATGAAGGAACTGGTGCCTTATTTCCCGGAAAATTATGTGGGGTTGGAATTAAATGATATGCGCACCTTGTTCGCGACCGGAAAAGCAGCCATGTTTATCAATGGAAGCTTTGAACTCGAAGGGATTCAGAAGCTCAATCCGGATCTGCAGCTCGACTTCTTCCCGATGCCGACAGAGGACGGCAAAGCGGTGCTGACTACGTGGGTAGACGGCTCCTATGCAGTGAACGCCAAGGCGAAGCACAAAGCCGAAGCGCTGAAATTCCTGGAGTTCATGACCACGCAAAAGTTCGGCGAGCTGTTTGCCAACGAATTCAAGCGGATCAGCGCAGTTCCCGGCGTCAAGACAACCGACCCGCTGGTCAACAAGATGGCGGAGCTGTCGCAATCCAGTTCCACGCCGTACATCATGGTGGTTCATTTTGCTGAGGGGAATCCGACGACGAAGCAGACGCTCGAAAATGCTTTGCAAGGGATGTACCTCGACAAGATGACGCCGGAGCAGGTCGTGCAGGAAGTGCAAAAATCGGCTGCTTCCTGGTTTGAGCCGTTCAAAAAATAGGCATTTGCGAGGGCTATGGCAGGGGTGAATGGCGTCTCGCCCTTCGCCCCTGTGACTCTGAGATAGGAGGTGGCGAACATCGGTGTTCCCAAAAGACAAACGATTACGCCAAAGGGACGCTTTCGATGGATAGTCCATCTGTTTCCTTTGCCGGCCCTTGTCATCTACGCCATGTTTGTCGTCTATCCCATTTTCTCCGCGTTTACCTACAGCTTGTATGAATGGAATGGCATCAAGCAGGGAGTGTTCGTCGGTCTCAAAAATTTTCTGACGCTGTTTTCCGTCGAGCCGTTCAATACGATGTTCTGGAACGCCTTTGGCCATAATGTGATCTATTTTCTTGTGGAAATGATCGTGCAAAACGGCATTGCTTTTGCGCTTGCCTTCTTTATTTATCGCAAGCTGCGCGGTTCGGGCTTTTTAAAGGTGGCGTACTTCATGCCGCGCCTGCTCTCCGTGATTGTAGTTGGGTTTTTATGGAAATTGATTCTGAACCCGAACTACGGCGCTCTCAATACCCTGTTGACCAATCTCGGGCTGGGCTCGTGGGCAAAGCCGTGGCTTGGTGATCCGGATACCGCCTTGCTGGCGATCATTCTGGTCAATTGCTGGTTTGGGATCGGGTTTGCCATGCTGATTTTCCTGGCTGGCCTTCAGTCGATCCCGGAGGAGCTGATCGAAGCAGCACGTCTGGATGGGGCCAAAGGGATCAGCATGCTGGTAAAGATCATTTTGCCGCTTTGCATGCCCGCTATCACGATTATGACCATTTTTACCTTTATTCAGGCATTTGAAGCCTTTGAGCTGGTGTATGCCATGCAGGGGTCGATGGGAGAGCCGTTTCGCTCTACCGATACCCTGGCAGTCTATTTCTACCGGCTGGCGTTCAGCAGTGCCGGAGGCGGGGACGTGGCGATTGGGTTGGGCTCAGCTTTGGCAGTCGTACTATTCGCGATTGTCGCCTCGGTGTCGGCCTTGTCCTTGTATTTGATGCGAAAACGGGAAGTGCAGCATTGAACCGGGTGAACACTACCATCGGCAGTCTGGAGAAAGGGGGAATTGGACCTGAAAACAAGTGTGAGTACCCGGGCGATCCAGTACATGCTTGCCTATCTGTTTGTCCTGGTGTCGCTATATCCCATCGTGCTGATGGTTGCTTCTTCATTCAAGACGAACATGGAGATCTTTGCGAATCCGCTCTCCTTGCCCCAGTCCTTCAGCCTGGATGTATACCGGAAGCTGTGGGAGGTTGTGCCTTTTGGCGATTTCCTGCTCAACAGTGTCATCGTCAGTGTCACATCGGTCGTGCTGATCGCGGTCTTTTCGGCGATGGCAGCCTTTTATGTCGCACGTTTTTCCTACCGCTGGACGGGAGTGCTCTACTTCTTTTTTCTTGTGGGCTTGATGATCCCGATCAAGCTGGGGATCGTTCCGTTGTTTCTGCTGATGAAAAATCTCGGCCTGCTCAATTCGCTCTGGTCGCTGATCTTGATCTACACAGCGAGCGGCATTCCGATTTCGGTCTTTATCCTGACCGGTTTTTTCCGTACCCTTCCTGTCGAACTGGAGGAGGCGGCGCGAATCGATGGCTGCAATCACTTCCAGGTGTTTTGGCGGGTGCTGCTGCCGCTGATTCGCCCAGCCCTGGGCACCGTGGTCATCATTAATTTCATCAGTGCCTGGAATGATTTTTTCTTTCCGCTCATCTTCATTCAGGAGGATGCGCTCAAGACGATACCAGTCGGGATGATGGTCTTGTTCGGCGAGTACGAGACGGACTGGAGCCTGTTGTTTGCCGGTCTTACCTTGTCCGCTCTGCCGATGATCGTGGTCTTTTTGCTGGCGTCCAGGCAATTTATGGAGGGGTTGACAGCTGGTGCAGTCAAATAAGCAACGGAAACGCTGGGTGATCGGGATCGATGGAGGCGGGACCAAGACAAGAGCGGCGATCGCGGATACGAGGGGACAGGTGGCCGCAATCATGACAGGTGATGCTTCCAATCCGCTGTCGCGGCCTTGGACGGATGTGGAGCAGACGCTGCGAGAATTGATAGAGGCGTTGCTTCGCAGTGTTGAAGCGGGAAGTGAGGACGTAGCCGCACTCTATCTCGGCTTGGCAGGGGCGGACCGCGCTTTGGTAGCGAATCAGATCTCGTCAGCCTTTGGGCAGGAGTGGCAGGGGCGTCTGTTCGTCGACAACGACGCCACAGCCGCCCTCTACGCAGGGACATGGGGGGAGCCCGGCATCGTTCTGATCGCGGGGACGGGGTCGATCGCCTATGCGATTGATCGACACGAGCAGCGGCACCGCGCCGGAGGCTGGGGCTATTTGCTGGGGGACGAAGGCAGCGGATTTGACCTTGGCAAGCAGGCGGTCGTGGCTGTCCTGCGGGCATTCGATGGCAGAGGGGAAGCCACTTCATTGACAGAGGCGCTGCTCGCCCATTATGCAATCCGCTCGCCTGCGGACGCGATTGCGCTGATCTATGGGAGCTCCAATCCGCGCAAGGAGCTGGCCGATTGCAGTCGTCTGGTTGAGCAGGCGGCGCAGGGGGGAGATGCTGTTGCGATGCAAATCATTCAGCAAGCGGCAGCCTCGCTGGTGGAATTGGTTCACGCCTGCCAGCGGAAACTGGACGAACCTCTGCCTGTCGTTCTTGCCGGAGGTTTACTGTCGACCGATACCAGTTTGAGGCGGGAGCTCGAGAAGACAGCGGCCTTTGAGCTGTGTGTGCCTGTCGTATCGCCTGTAGTTGGCGCTCTGGTAGCGGGATTGAAGAAAATACGGATTCTGCCAGACGGAGAAGTGATCGAACAGCTTCGGAAAACGCAGGCGGTTCAGGAGGGGAGCGATGTTGATGAGTGAAAATCTGCAAGAGCTTCAGACCGAGATGCGCAATCAGGCGAGTGAACGGCTCGATCAGATGTCCGCACTGGAAACGGTGACGCTGATGAACGAAGAGGACCAAAAGGTGGCGCTGGCGGTCAAGGCGGCGCTTGGCGATGTGGCAAAAGCGGTGGAAGTGATCGCCGCTGCCCTGCAGCGAGGGGGACGGCTGCTCTATTTCGGTGCCGGAACGAGCGGACGACTCGGGGTGTTGGACGCTTCGGAGTGTCCGCCTACATTTGGCACCCCTCCGGGTATGGTCCAAGGCGTCATAGCAGGCGGGCCAGCTGCCTTGGTGGAAGCGATCGAAGGGGCCGAAGACTCGCTGGAGCTGGGGCGCGAGGACGTCCAGCGGATCGGTGTGACGAGCCATGATGTCGTAGTCGGCATCGCGGCAAGCGGCCGTACGCCTTACGTGATCGGCGTGCTGGAGGAGGCGAGGCGCAGGCAGGCCAAAACGATCGCTCTCTCCTGCAATCCTGAGCCGGATATCAGTCAGGGGGTGGATATCGCCATCAACCTGATTGTGGGCCCAGAGGTCGTGACGGGCTCGACCAGACTGAAAGCCGGTACGGCCACCAAAATGGTGCTGAACATGCTTACGACAGCGAGCATGGTCCAGCTTGGCAAAGTATACGGCAATCTCATGGTTCACTTGCAGGCGACCAATCAGAAGCTGCGTGTGCGGGCGAAGCAGATGGTCATGCAAGCGACCGGAGCTGGCAGCGAAGAGGCAGAACGACTCATCGCCGAGGCTTCTGGCGATGTGCGGGTAGCCATCGTAATGAAGCTAGCGGGATTGACGAAAGAGCAAGCAGCACAACGTTTACATAGAGCAGCTGGTAGAGTTCGGCAGGCGATCGAACAAGAATAGAAAAGCCAAGAGACCTTTGCGACACGGCTCAGGTCTCTTTTTCATCCAGCACATTCCCTATTAGAAAAAGATGGAAAGGGGGAATAGAATAAAGTAAAATAAAATTTGAATGGAAATGGATCACGGCTGAGGCTATTTCTTCTAACAGGAGTGGCCATTTTCCCATACCTTTTTGGGAAAATGGCGTTCATTGCCTGAACTGGCTGGATGCAGCGAAGGCAGGTTTGGAGGGACGCAGTGGATGGGGAATCATACGATTTTAACAGCGGGTTTTGCGCAAATTCCCAAAGGGACAACGCTATACGAGGTCTCTCCGATCGTAGGTTGTGTCCTGATTATTGATAAGGAACATGATGTGATATGCGATGCGAGCTTTACTTTTGTCATGGAGAAGACAAACGAGTTTCTGGCAAGTTTGCTTCTGGGAAAATCAGTTGCGCAAGGGATGAAAGAGATTACCCCGGTCGTTTCGGAACGCTTTCTGGGTCCAGGTCAGGGGGCAGTTCTCCAGGCCATTCGCGCTGCGGTGGATCGTTACCTCGAATCAAAAACATGATAGCCTATAGCCGGAGGGTTGCACATGCGTGAGGACCTTACAGAAAAAGACGTATACACTCGCCAATTGTTGGAAAAGTACTGTCAATGGATCAGCAGAATCGAACAAGTGGATCAGATAGAGGTAGAATTGACGGCTAACGAAATGAAAACGAAATTGCCAGAGGCGGACAGCGTTCTGCACGGCCGTGTATTGCAAGAGATCGGAAACTTGCATGAGAAGGTAACCGAGATGCAACGAATGTCAGAACATATGAAAATTTTGCATGATTTGAGCCATACCTTTGCAATGACATTCGACGTCAATCAAATATTGTGGAAGGCATTCGAGCTGGTCTCGCGGGTGATGAGGGCAGATGCATTTTTCATCGCTTTTCTCAACGAAGGGGACAGTGAATTTCAGATCCCGATCAGCGTCGAGAGCGGAGTCAATTACGGCCCCTACACGATACCCTACGGACAAGGCTTGGTTACCAAAGTAATAGAAAGCGGAGAGACGATCCACCTTCGCACGATGAGCGACGAGCCCAGTGAGATCGAGATCATCCGATGGGGCAGAGAGGAAGTCGATACCAATACGTGCCTGTTCGTCCCGTTGATGCTGGGCAAGCAGGTAATCGGCGTCATTTCCGTTCAGTCCTACAAGGAGTTCGCTTACAAGCAGGATGATGAAGAGCTGCTGAAAATCATCGGCTTTCAGGTGGCCAGCGCTGTAGAGAATGCGAGATTGTATGAGCGCCTATACCAGATGTCCTTTCAGGACGAGCTGACGGGCTTGTCCAACTATCGGGCTTTTCACCGGGATCTCGAACAGCTTATGACCGAAGGCAGGCCCATCGCTTTGATCATGCTGGATTCAGACAGTCTCAAAACCGTCAACGACCGCTATGGCCATCATCTGGGGGACGAGCTGATCAGACGGGTTGCGGATGCGATGAGAGCGGTTGCCGAAGATGGCGATACCACGTACCGCTACGCGGGTGACGAGTTCATGCTGCTTTCCCCGAATGCAACCCTGGAGGAGGCAAAGAAAAAGGCGTGCGCGATTCGTGATTATCTCGAGGAGTTTCCGCTGATTCAGGAAGACGCCTGCATTCCCATCACTGTCAGCGTAGGGATCGCCTGTTATCCGTCCGATGCGAATACGGGGGACGGACTGAAGCGGGCGGCTGATGAGGCTTTGTACAGATCCAAGCGCAATGGAAAGAACTGTACGACTGTCTACGCGGTAGGGTGAGGACCATGCAAAAACTAGCGGTAGGCTTGGCGATGATGACGTTTTTATACTTTGTTGTGCTCTGGACAGCGTTTGCCATGTACCATGTCATTTTTCAAACGCCATTCGATCATAATTGGGATCAATCCGGGATGTTTATCGGGATCGGGATGGTGACCATACCTTATCTCATTCTTGGTTTCATTCTGCGATACTTCAGTGAAAGACCGGTCATGGAAGCTTTTCAAATCAGTCTTTTGACGGTGGTATGCGAGCGTGTTTCGATCTATTTGATCGGGTATTACTATGCTTCCCATGGCTACGGCAACCCCGAACCGCTGCAATTCATCCGCGGCGAGGCGGCTCCGTACTATACCCCCGCCTATATTTTTGCGGGAGGGATCATCAGCGTATTGCTGGCAATGGTGGTTGCGAGGATTCGGGTGAATAAGGCGAATAGAGTCTGATTTTACAGGACGTTCATATAACGCGAGGGGCAGTCGGGATTGACCGGCTGCTTTTTTACGTCCCATTGTTTCTACCCGGTTATAAGAAAATGTAGCGTAGTGCTTCATATATCATTGCACACATATTATTTGTATGCAAATAATATGTGTGCATGTTATGCTTAACCTAATGACTTTCTGTGAGGAGTAAGGAGGGTTCATATGGATCGTATTGAAGATTGCTATGGATTTCTGTTGGGAAAAGCGTATCAAAAGGTCTGGCAGATGGAAAAGGCGGCACTTTCTCAGTACGGAATAACTCCTGTCCAGTTTGTCCTCTTACATGTTCTGTGGGAAAAGGATGGACAAAAAGGAGTGGAATTGGGAAGTAGGCTGCGTTTGGATGGAGCAACCATTACAGGTGTGCTCGATCGATTGGAAAAAATGGGCCTCATTGAGAGGCGTCCCGATCTCAATGACCGTCGGACAAACCTGATTTTTCTGACTCCCAAAGGTAGCGAACTGGAAAAGCCGTTGAATCAGGTAACCGATGCCGTGAATAAAGAGGTAATCTCGATGTTCAGTGAGGAAGAAGCGAAAATGTTCAAAAGCATGCTGACCAAATTGGGTTTAGGTCAGAAAGGTCATAGTTGATATCAATGGAAAAGAAACTGCACTATGCTTGGATCATTTTGTTCGTAACATTTTTCGCTTTATTGGCCGTACAGGGTATAAGGCTTTCTTTTGGCGCCTTTATTGAATCATGGGAGAACGAATTCTCTCTGGATCGCGGCACTATTTCACTTGTCTCGACGCTGAGCTTTATCATTTATGGAGTCTCCCAACCGATTGCAGGCAGGCTGATCGATCGCTTCGGAGCTCGAACGATACTTCTATACAGTACTCTTTTGGTTGGTCTTAGCATGCTGTTTACACAATGGATCACATCAGCATGGCAATTGTTTTTCCTCTACGGCGTAGTTGCGTCCATCGGCGTAGGTGGAGCCTCCAATGTAGCGGCGACTGTCCTTGTCTCCAATTGGTTTAACGAAAAGCGAGGCTTAGCGTTCGGCGTGCTGGAAGCCGGCTTTAGCGTTGGACAAATGATAGTGGTTCCTGCCGCCCTTTTTTTCATTCAGTGGTACGATTGGAAAATGGCCGTTGCCATTTTTGGTTTCTTCCTGCTAATCGTCATTTTCCCGGTTCTGCTGTTCCTTTTGCGGAATCATCCTGCCGAAAAGAACCTGCAGCCGATCGGGGGGGCTAGAGAAGAAGATAAACCAGGCAACCGAATCCCTAATGACGCAGCTCCCCCGGTCGGGAGCATTTTTCGATCCAGGAACTTCTGGTACTTGATTTTACCCTTTTTTATCTGCGGATTTACTACCACCGGCTTGATGGATACCCATCTGATCCCATTCGCCCAACTTTGCGGGTTTACAACAACCGTGACTGGGTTGGCTGTGAGTCTGCTGGCTGCTTTTAACACGATGGGGACATTAATGTCTGGTTTTATTGCGGATCGCTGGAGCAGCAGAAAATTTTTGGCGGCCTTGTACATATTGCGCGCTCTTTCAATCTGTTTCTTGATTGTGTTTGTAAGTGATCCCGAACTTCTGCTGTTTTTTGTCGGACATCCATCGCTGCTGCTTCTGTTCGCAATCTCGTTTGGTCTTGTGGATTTTGCAACGGTGGCGCCTACCCAACTACTTGCAACGCAGCATTTCAAACAATACTCCATGGGACTAGTCATGGGCTGGCTTTTTCTAAGCCATCAGGCAGGTTCAGCGTTGGGAGCATACTTGCCCGGTATGTTTTATGAACACACGGGTGATTATACGCTCGCATTTTATGTCTCGGTCCTATTGCTTGTCGGAGCTGCTGCTTTGAATCTCCTGATGCCTGAGCCAGATAAGATTATGAGTCGTAAGGCATGAATGGGAAAACATCATTTGAGGCAAGAGGACCAGGAAAAGCTGGCCCGAGGAAAAAGGAGAAAAAAGCGAAGGCATTTGGGATCTTGACCAAGCCGGAACGGAAAAGGCGGAACACGCTTTTAGCGGCCAGCGCGCCCAGCAAGCCGTTAATTGCTAGTTGGTGAAAGTCCAACCGAGGTAAGAGCCAAGTCGCCTCGTAGCTGACAGG
>Ga0182742_1000987_pt1 | contig 39084 bp, 34 predicted proteins | sample eDN5th37CBELigMG_FD_128880 | JGI IMG/M metagenome (GOLD analysis project Ga0182742, IMG submission 128880) | Enriched Miracle-Growth compost microbial communities from Emeryville, California, USA - eDNA 5th pass 37_C BE-Lig MG (version 2)... ... | reverse complement strand
GGCTTTGAAAGAAAGGAATGGTGGGCGATGAGAGACTCGAACTCCCGACATCCTCGGTGTAAACGAGGCGCTCTACCAACTGAGCTAATCGCCCGCCGCGTTGGTGGCCGTGATCTATGCGGAACCGGGTAAAACCGCAAGAGGCAATTGCAAAGTTTTTTGCATTTTTTTGAGCGCCGCAATGGCGATGCGGAAGGTGTGGAAACATTTTGATGCGCGTCATTCTTTTGTCGTGAAACCTGCTTGACACCCAAAGGCGAACCCCTTAGTTAGCCGCTCATCGAACGGCGAAGGCCGCTCGGGACGGGTGCTTCGCCATCCGGACGCTTTCGAGGATGCGGGTGTAGCTCAGTCGGTTAGAGTGCCGGCCTGTCACGCCGGAGGTCGCGGGTTCGAGCCCCGTCACTCGCGCCACTCGAAGGGCCGGACGAACATTCGGGCCGAAAGGCCACAAGATGCGCGGGTGTAGCTCAGTCGGTTAGAGTGCCGGCCTGTCACGCCGGAGGTCGCGGGTTCGAGCCCCGTCACTCGCGCCATTCTTCTCCGATTTCATGGATCTGTGGTTGTTTTCTCATGAAGTACTTCAGGGCGCTGTTCGCACGCGTTCTGATGCAGTGTGAGCGGCCGGTTGCCGGCGCGGCCCCTCGGCGGGATAAGATGCCGCCCATCGTCTCGTAAACCGACCTGCTTCTCCCTGCGGCGAAAGGCCCCGTAGCCTTGCTCGACAGCAAATCCTAACGATTTAAATGGCTTTGCAGCCGGCTTTTCCCTGCTTGCGGGAAAACAATGCAATGATTGCGGCGAAAGCCGGACAAAGCCTTGCGCGGGGACGCTCACTGCGCTAACGACGTGCCGTTGCAACATACTTTATCGGCTTGCAGGTTCGAAAGACCATCAGGCGTCTCTCCGGCGCCGCGTGCAGGCAGGATGGATGCTAATGACTGAACTTCTCGGTTCCTATATTCCGATCGCCATCTTCATCGGTATCGCGCTCGTGATCGGCCTTGCCCTTTTGGTGGCGCCGTTCGCCGTCGCATACAAAGCCCCCGATTCGGAAAAGCTTTCCGCTTACGAGTGCGGCTTCAATGCGTTCGACGATGCGCGCATGAAATTCGATATCCGCTTCTATCTGGTGTCGATCCTCTTCATCATCTTCGACCTTGAGGTGGCCTTCCTGTTCCCCTGGGCCGTTTCGTTCGGAGAGCTCGGCTGGTTCGGTTTCTGGTCGATGATGGTCTTCCTCGGTGTCCTGACGATCGGCTTCATCTACGAATGGAAGAAGGGAGCGCTCGAATGGGAGTAGCTCATACAAACAATACGCTCGTTGCGCCGCAGCCCAAGGGGATCATCGATCCCAATACCGGCAAGCCCGTCGGCAGCAATGATGCCTTCTTCGGCGAGATCAACAACGAACTCGCCGACAAGGGTTTTCTCGTCACCTCCACGGACGAGCTCATCACCTGGGCCCGGACCGGCTCGCTGATGTGGATGACCTTCGGCCTTGCCTGTTGCGCCGTCGAGATGATGCAGCTTTCCATGCCGCGCTACGACGTCGAGCGCTTCGGTTTCGCGCCGCGCGCCTCGCCGCGCCAGTCCGACGTCATGATCGTCGCCGGCACGCTTACCAACAAGATGGCCCCCGCGCTCCGCAAGGTCTACGACCAGATGCCGGAACCGCGCTACGTCATCTCGATGGGCTCGTGCGCGAATGGCGGCGGCTACTATCATTATTCCTATTCGGTGGTGCGCGGCTGCGACCGCGTGGTTCCGGTCGACATCTACGTGCCAGGCTGTCCTCCCACGGCGGAAGCGCTCCTTTACGGCGTGCTCCTGCTGCAGAAGAAAATCCGCCGGACCGGTACGATCGAGCGTTAAGGGCAGGGGACTTTAAAGATGAGCGAAGCCCTCCAGGAGCTTTCCTCCTATATCGGCGAAGCGGCCGGCGGCCTCGTCGCCTCGGCCGAGATCGCCTATGGCGAACTCACGCTGAAGACGGATGGCGACCGCGTCATCGCGCTTCTGACGTTCCTGCGCGACGACGTGCAGTGCGGTTTCGTGAACCTCGTCGATATCTGCGGCGTGGACTGGCCGGCGCGTGCCGACCGTTTCGACGTGGTCTACCACCTCCTGTCGCCGCGCCAGAACCTGCGCGTCCGCGTCAAGGTCGCGACCGGTGAGGACGTGCCCGTTCCCTCCGCCTGTGCCGTCTATCCGGGCGCGGACTGGTTCGAGCGCGAAGCCTACGACATGTACGGCATCCTCTTCACCGGCCATCCGGACCTGCGCCGCATCCTCACCGACTACGGCTTCGAGGGCTATCCGCTGCGCAAGGACTTCCCGACGACCGGCTTCGTGGAAGTGCGCTATGACGACGAGGTCAAGCGCGTCGTGTATGAGCCTGTCGAGCTGAAGCAGGAATTCCGCAACTTCGACTTCCTCTCTCCCTGGGAGGGCACGGACTACGTGCTGCCGGGCGACGAGAAGGCAAAGACGAACTGATTTTGGGTCAGGCGGCCCGATCGGGCGCCGGCCTCTGGAGCAAGCGGCATGAACGAGCACAACGTTCGCAACTTTAACATCAACTTCGGCCCGCAGCACCCGGCGGCGCACGGGGTTCTGCGCCTCGTCCTCGAACTCGACGGCGAGATCGTCGAGCGCGTCGATCCGCATATCGGCCTTTTGCACCGCGGCACCGAGAAGCTGATCGAAACGAAAACCTATCTTCAGGCCGTGCCCTATTTCGACCGCCTCGACTATGTGGCGCCGATGAACCAGGAGCACGCCTTCGCGCTCGCCGTCGAGAAGCTGACGGGCACGGAGGTCCCGATCCGCGGCCAGCTCATCCGCGTGCTCTATTCCGAAATCGGCCGTATCCTGTCGCATCTCCTCAACGTCACGACGCAGGCCATGGACGTCGGCGCGCTGACGCCGCCGCTCTGGGGCTTCGAGGAGCGCGAAAAGCTGATGGTGTTCTATGAGCGGGCCTGCGGCGCGCGCATGCACTCGGCCTATATCCGCCCCGGCGGCGTGCATCAGGACCTGCCGCACGAGCTGGTGGAAGACATCGGCAAGTGGATCGACCCGTTCCTCAAGACGGTCGACGATATCGAGGGTCTGCTGACCGACAACCGCATCTTCAAGCAGCGCAACGTCGATATCGGCGTGGTGAAGCTGGAAGATGCCTGGGCCCTGGGCTTTTCCGGCGTGATGGTGCGCGGCTCCGGCGCGGCCTGGGACCTGCGCCGCTCGCAGCCCTACGAATGCTATTCCGAGCTCGACTTCGATATTCCGATCGGCAAGAACGGCGACTGTTACGACCGCTATCTCATCCGCATCATCGAGATGCGCGAATCGGCGAAGATCATGCGCCAGTGCGTCAACCGCCTGCTCGGCGATGCCAAGGTCGGCCCGGTCTCCTCGATCGACGGCAAGATGGTGCCGCCGAAGCGCGGCCAGATGAAGCGTTCGATGGAAGCGCTCATCCACCACTTCAAGCTCTACACGGAAGGCTATCACGTTCCGGCCGGCGAAGTGTACGCGGCCGTCGAGGCGCCGAAGGGCGAGTTCGGCGTCTATGTCGTCGCCGACGGCACCAACAAGCCCTATCGCTGCAAGATCCGCGCCCCGGGCTATGCCCATCTCCAGGCCATGGACTTCATCTGTCGCGGTCATCAGCTCGCGGACGTTTCGGCGATCCTCGGCTCGCTCGATATCGTGTTCGGCGAGGTCGACCGCTGATGCGGAACGCCGCCCTTGCCACGCTTGTCCTGCTGGGGACTGCAGCCGCCGCAAGCGCGCAGCAGGACGTGCAGGTCGGCGCATCCAGTGCGACCATGGGCGAGCTGGCGGGCCAGGGTTTCGAGATCAAGGCGGCGGCGCCGAACGGCAGCCGCTACGTCGTATTCATGCAGAATGACACGTCGGCCTATGCCTGCGAATTCGTCAACACGACGCAAACGCAGTGCCGGCAGATTAACTGAGACAAGGCGTTACAGAATGTCCGTTCGTCGACTAGCCGATGAGAAAGTCCAGCCCGCCAGCTTCGCCTTCAGCGATGAGAACGCGGCCTGGGCGAAGGCAACGATCAACAAGTATCCGAAGGGCCGCCAGCAATCCGCGGTCATTCCGCTTTTGATGCGCGCGCAGGAGCAGGACGGCTGGGTCACCAAGGCGGCGATCGAAGCCGTCGCCGACATGCTCGACATGGCCTATATCCGCGTATTGGAAGTGGCGACCTTCTATACCCAGTTCCAGCTCGCTCCCGTCGGAACGCGCGCCCACGTGCAGGTCTGCGGCACGACGCCCTGCATGCTGCGCGGCGCGGAAGACCTGATCAACGTCTGCAAGAAGCGCATCCATCCGGAGCCCTTCCACCTCAACGAGACGGGCACGCTTTCCTGGGAAGAGGTCGAGTGTCAGGGCGCCTGCGTCAACGCGCCGATGATCATGATCTTCAAGGACAGCTACGAGGACCTGACGCCGACGCAGCTCGAACATATCATCGACCGTTTCGATGCGGGCAAGGGCGCGGACATCACGCCCGGCCCGCAGGTCGACCGTATCTATTCCGCGCCTGTCGGCGGTCTCACCAGCCTCAACGAGCCGGATGCGGCGAAAAAGCCGGCGACCCGCGCCAGGAAGCCCGAAGGGGACAGCGTCAGCCTTCCGCCGTCGAACGCTGCAAAGCCGAAGACCGATGCGGCGGAGACCGACCCGAAGCTGAAGACGCCGGCAACCGCGAAGGCGGAAGCGGCCGCGAACGCAAAGGCCAAGGGCGACGCTCGTGCCGAGGGCGGCGATGCCGATGCCAAGCAGCCGCCCGTCGATACGAAGCCTTCGCTGGAAGACAAGAACCGCCCGGCCGGCATCGAACGCCCGGCCGCCCCGGACGATCTCAAGCTCATCTCCGGCGTCGGCCCGAAGATCGAGGGCATCCTGCACGAGCTCGGCATCTTCACCTTCGCGCAGGTCGCCGCCTGGAACGCAGCGGAGCGCGAATGGGTCGATTCCTATCTGAACTTCAAGGGCCGCATCGAGCGGGACGACTGGGTCAGGCAGGCCGAGGCGCTCGCCAAGGGCGGCGAAGCGGAATATATCCGCGTCTTCGGCAAGAAGCCGCGGTAAAGGGGTGAATCATGCTTAAGGACCAGGATCGCATCTTCACCAACATCTACGGCACCAAGGACAAATCCTTGAAGGGCGCGATGGCCCGTGGCCATTGGGACGGCACGAAGCAACTGCTCGAAAAGGGCCGTGACTGGATCGTCAACGAGGTCAAGGCCTCCGGTCTGCGCGGGCGCGGCGGCGCCGGCTTCCCGACCGGCCTCAAGTGGTCCTTCATGCCGAAGGAATCCGACGGCCGTCCGCATTACCTCGTCGTCAATGCCGACGAATCCGAGCCCGGCACCTGCAAGGACCGCGACATCCTGCGCCACGATCCGCATACGCTGATCGAAGGCTGCGTCATCGCTTCCTTCGCCATGGGCGCGAACGCCGCCTACATCTATGTTCGCGGCGAGTTCATCCGAGAGCGCGAAGCGCTGCAGGCGGCGATCGACGAATGCTACGATGCCGGTCTTCTCGGCAAGAACAACAAGCTCGGCTACGACATCGACATCTATGTCCACCACGGCGCCGGGGCCTATATCTGCGGCGAGGAGACCGCGCTGCTCGAAAGCCTGGAAGGCAAGAAGGGCCAGCCGCGCCTGAAGCCGCCGTTCCCGGCGAATATGGGCCTCTACGGTTGCCCGACGACGGTCAACAACGTCGAATCGATCGCGGTGACGCCGACCATCCTGCGCCGCGGCGCGAGCTGGTTCTCCTCGTTCGGCCGTCCGAACAATGTGGGCACCAAGCTGTTCATGATGTCCGGCCACGTCAACCGTCCCTGCACGGTCGAGGAGGCCATGGGCATCTCCTTCAAGGAAATGGTCGAAAAGCACGGCGGCGGCATTCGCGGCGGCTGGGACAACCTGCTTGCCGTCATCCCCGGCGGCGCATCCTGCCCGGTCGTCAAGGCCGAGGACATGATGAACGTCACGCTCGACTTCGACGGCCTGCGCGAGGTGAAGTCCTCTTTCGGCACCGGCGGCATGATCATCATGGACCGCTCGACCGACATCATCAAGGCGATCTGGCGCATCTCGGCCTTCTTCAAGCACGAGAGCTGCGGCCAGTGCACGCCGTGCCGCGAAGGCACCGGCTGGATGATGCGCGTCATGGAGCGCATGGTGCGCGGCAATGCGCAGAAGCGTGAAATCGACATGCTGTTCGACGTGACGAAGCAGATCGAAGGCCACACGATCTGCGCGCTGGGCGACGCAGCGGCCTGGCCGATCCAGGGCCTCATCCGCAATTTCCGTTCGGAGATCGAGGCGCGCATCGACCAGTACACGGCCAATGCCATGGCGCATGGCGCCGTGCTGGAAGCGGCGGAGTAAGGTGATGAAGACGCCGACGGGACGGGATGCGGATGCAACCGAGGCTCGGCGGGCGCAAGCCGGCGGCGACGATCCCTTCGGGCTCGCGCCGTGGCTCAAGGAACTGCCGGACGTGCCGCTGCATCCGCTGATGGTCCATCCGATGGCGGCGATTGCCGCCACGACGGCGATCGGCTTCGGCATTGCGGGCCAGATGGCAGGCGCGATGCTGGGTGTGATGCAGGGCGCTGCAGAGCGGACGAGGGCCGCACTGGATGAAGCGTCGGCGCATGAGGCGAAGGCCGGGCCTGCAAGGCCTGCGCCGGTGCTGAGCCTGGTGCCGAAGGCGCCGGAACCGGCGGTAAAGCCGCGCAAGCCCGTCACGGGCCGGAAGACGAAGGTGGCGCGCCAAAGCGCGACGCCGGCGGCAGAGGCAAACCCGGTGCGCAAGGCCCCGGCCGCAAAGACCGTTGGGACCGACGACCTGAAGGTGATTTCGGGCATCGGGCCGAAGCTGGAGCAGGTGCTGAATAGCATGAAGCTCACGCGCTATGCCGACATCGCGGCTTTGACGCCGGCGGATGTCGAAAGGATCGACGCCGAACTCGGCCTCGGCGGGCGGATTGCCCGCGACGGCTGGGTGGAGCAGGCAAAGGTGCTGGGAAAAGGCAGGGGCTGAGCCTCGCCGGGACCGGCAGTAGGAACAAAGGCCGAGGTAAAGGGGCTGGGCCCCGGACCGGAGCCGGAGAGAATGGCGCTGGCAAGACGCGGGTTTTCCCCCGTCAAAAGCGGGATTGAGATATGGCAAAGCTGATAGTCGACGGAAAAGAAATCGAAGTGCCGGATCACTTCACGCTGCTTCAGGCGTGCGAGGAGGCCGGCGCCGAGGTTCCGCGCTTCTGTTTCCACGAGCGGCTGTCGGTCGCCGGCAACTGCCGCATGTGCCTCGTCGAGGTGAAGGGCGGCCCGCCGAAGCCGGCAGCCTCCTGCGCCATGAGTGTGCGCGACCTGCGGCCCGGCCCGAATGGCGAGCCGCCGGAAGTCTTCACGACCACGCCGATGGTCAAGAAGGCACGCGAAGGCGTGATGGAGTTCCTGCTCATCAACCACCCGCTCGACTGCCCGATCTGCGACCAGGGCGGCGAATGCGACCTGCAGGACCAGGCGATGGCCTACGGCGTCGATTCCTCGCGCTACCAGGAAAACAAGCGCGCGGTCGAGGACAAGTATATCGGTCCGCTCGTCAAGACGATCATGACGCGCTGCATCCATTGCACGCGCTGCGTCCGCTTCACGACGGAAGTGGCCGGCATTTCCGAACTCGGCCTCATCGGCCGCGGTGAGGATGCCGAGATCACCACCTATCTCGAAGAAGCGATGACCTCCGAGCTGCAGGGCAACGTGGTCGACCTCTGCCCCGTCGGCGCGCTCACCTCCAAGCCTTTCGCCTTCACGGCCCGCCCGTGGGAGCTGAACAAGACCGAATCGATCGACGTCATGGACGCCGTCGGCTCGGCGATCCGCGTCGATACCCGCGGCCGGGAAGTCATGCGCGTCCTGCCGCGCGTCAACGAGGCGGTCAACGAGGAGTGGATCTCCGACAAGACCCGCTACATCTGGGACGGCCTGAAGACCCAGCGTCTCGACCGGCCTTATATCCGCAAGGACGGCCGCCTTCAGCCGGCGAGCTGGGCGGATGCCTTCGGCGCCATCAAGGCGGCTGTTGCGGGCAAGGCGGGCGATCGCATCGGTGCCATCGCCGGCGATCTTGCTTCCGTGGAGGAAATCTACGCGCTGCGCGAACTGATGACCGCGCTCGGCTCGAAGAACATCGACTGCCGCCAGGACGGCTCGGCGCTTGATCCGTCGCTCGGTCGCGCAAGCTACATCTTCAACCCGACCATCGAGGGTATCGAGGAAGCAGATGCACTGCTGATCGTCGGCGCCAATCCGCGCATCGAAGCCGCCGTGCTCAACGCCCGCATCCGCAAGCGCTGGCGCATGGACAACTTCCCGATCGCTGTGATCGGTGAAAAGGACGAGCTGCGCTACGGCTATGAATATCTCGGCGCCGGCACGGACACGCTTTCCGGCCTGCTCGACGGTTCCGTCAACTTCGCCGCCAAGCTGAAAAAGGCCGAGCGCCCGATGATCATCGTCGGCCAGGGTGCGCTGGCGCGCGCCGATGGCCTTGCGGTCCTGTCGGCGGCGGCCAGGCTTGCGGAGAATGTCGGTGCGCTCCAGGCGGATTGGAACGGTCTTGCCGTGCTGCACACGGCGGCTGCCCGCGTCGGCGCTCTCGACCTCGGCTTCGTGCCGGGTGAGGGGGGCAAGACGGCGGCCGAGATGCTGACGGGCACCGACGTGCTCTTCCTGCTCGGCGCCGACGAGATGGACTTCTCACAGAAGACCGCCTTCACCGTCTATATCGGCTCGCACGGCGACAACGCGGCGCATGTCGCCGACGTCATCCTGCCGGGCGCGACCTACACGGAAAAGTCGGGCACCTGGGTCAACACCGAGGGCCGCGTCCAGATGGGCAACCGCGCCGGCTTCGCGCCGGGCGACGCCCGCGAGGACTGGGCGATCCTGCGCGCGCTTTCCGATGTGCTCGGCAAGAAGCTGCCCTTCGATTCGCTCGCCGCCCTGCGTGCGAACCTCTATGCGGCGCATCCGCATTTCGCCGAACTCGACGAGGTTGCAGCCGGCAATACCGCCGATCTTTCCGCCCTTGCGAAAAAAGGCGGGACGATGGCGGATTCCGGGTTTGCGTCTCCGATCAAAGACTTCTATTTGACGAACCCGATAGCGCGCGCCTCCGCGGTCATGGCCGAATGCTCGGCGCTTGCCCGCAACAATTTCAAAGCCGCGGCGGAATGAGCGCGAAGGGATAAGGCATTATGGACGCTTTCATTTCGACCTATGTTTGGCCTGGTGTGATCATTGTGGCCCAGTCGCTGCTGCTGCTGGTGCTGCTGCTGGTCGCGATCGCCTTCATCCTTCTTGCCGACCGCAAGATCTGGGCGGCCGTGCAGCTGCGCCGCGGCCCGAATGTCGTTGGTCCTTTCGGTCTGCTGCAGTCCTTCGCCGACCTCTTGAAGTTCGTCTTCAAGGAGCCGGTGATTCCGGCAACGGCGAACAAGGTGATCTTCCTGCTCGCTCCGCTCGTCTCCGTGACGCTGGCGCTCGCGACCTGGGCGGTGGTGCCGCTGAATGAGGGCTGGGTGATCGCCAACATCAATGTCGGCATCCTCTACATCTTCGCGATTTCTTCGCTCGAAGTGTACGGCATTATCATGGGCGGCTGGGCTTCGAACTCGAAGTACCCGTTCCTCGGCGCGCTGCGCTCGGCCGCGCAGATGGTCTCCTACGAAGTCTCCATCGGCTTCGTCATCGTGACCGTCCTTCTGTGCGTCGGCTCGCTGAACCTGACGGATATCGTCAATTCGCAGCGCGACGGCATCGGCACGATGATCGGCCTGCCAGGTTCTTTCCTGGATTGGCACTGGCTGGCGCTCTTCCCGATGTTCGTGGTGTTCTTCATCTCGGCGCTGGCGGAGACCAACCGTCCGCCGTTCGACCTGCCGGAAGCCGAATCCGAACTGGTCGCCGGCTTCATGGTCGAGTACGGCTCGACGCCATACATGATGTTCATGCTCGGCGAATATGCCGCCATCTGCCTGATGTGCGCGCTGACGACGATCCTCTTCCTCGGCGGCTGGCTTCCTCCGGTCGACGTCTGGTTCCTCAACTGGGTCCCGGGCATCATCTGGTTCGTCCTGAAGGCGCTTCTCGTCTTCTTCATGTTCGCGATGGTGAAGGCCTTCGTGCCGCGCTACCGCTACGACCAGCTCATGCGGCTCGGCTGGAAGGTCTTCCTTCCGCTGTCGATCGCCATGGTGGTCATCGTTGCATTCGTGCTGAAGCTCACCGGCTGGTCCGCATGAGGACCGCCCTGACCTTCGGCAGCATTGGAGCTTGAAATGGCTAGTCTTTCGCAAGCCGTAAATTCGCTGTTCCTCAAGGAATTCGTCGGCGCGTTCTTCCTGTCGATGCGCTACTTCTTCCGCGCGAAGGCGACGGTGAACTATCCGTTCGAAAAGGGCCCGGTCTCGCCGCGTTTTCGCGGGGAGCATGCGCTGCGCCGCTATCCGAACGGCGAGGAACGCTGCATTGCCTGCAAGCTGTGCGAGGCCATCTGTCCGGCCCAGGCCATCACCATCGAGGCCGGCCCGCGGCGCAACGACGGCACACGCCGCACGGTGCGGTACGACATCGACATGGTGAAGTGCATCTACTGCGGCTTTTGCCAGGAAGCCTGCCCGGTCGACGCCATCGTCGAGGGACCGAATTTCGAGTTCGCCACCGAGACGCGCGAGGAGCTCTACTACGACAAGCAGAAGCTGCTCGACAACGGCGATCGCTGGGAGCGGGAAATCGCCCGCAACATCGCAATGGATTCGCCTTACCGCTAATCTTCGGCGGGAAGACAATGAACGCAAGTGCCTGACGAGAAGGGTCGTCAGGCTTCGACGGGGAAGGTGGACCTTCTCCGGGGAAGACGAAAAGGCACCAAAATGGGTCTGCAGGCTCTATTCTTCTATCTCTTCGCCTTCGTGGCGGTGGCGTCCGCCTTCATGGTGATCGCGTCGAGGAACCCGGTCTATTCCGTGCTGTTCCTGATCCTCACCTTCTTCAATTCGGCCGGTCTCTTCCTTCTGACCGGCGCCGAGTTCCTGGCGATGATCCTGCTGGTCGTCTATGTCGGCGCCGTGGCGGTCCTCTTCCTCTTCGTCGTGATGATGCTCGACATCGACTTTGCGGCGCTGCGCGCGGGCGTTCTGGAATATGCCCCCGTCGGCGCGCTGATCGGCGTCATCCTCGCCATCGAGCTCATCGTCGTCATCGGCGGCTCGACGATCTCGCCGGAGATCGCGGCAAACGCGTCTATGCCGATCCCGCCGGTGACCGAGCGCACCAACACGGCCGCCCTCGGCGACGTGCTCTATACGCACTACGTCTACTACTTCCAGGTCGCCGGCCTCGTGCTGCTCGTCGCCATGATCGGCGCGATCGTGCTGACGCTGCGTCACAAGCCCAACATCAAGCGCCAGGACGCTTCCAAGCAGATCGCCCGCTCGCCGGCCACCGCCGTGGAAGTGGTCAAGGTCAAGCCGGGGCAGGGTATCTGAGGCCGCGCGGACAAGGAAAAGAATCATGGAAATCGGTATTTCCCACTATCTCACCGTCAGCGCCGTCCTCTTCGTCCTCGGCGTCTTCGGCATCTTCCTGAACCGGAAGAACGTCATCATCATCCTGATGTCGGTCGAGTTGATCCTGCTTTCGGTCAACATCAACATGGTCGCGTTCTCGGCCTTCCTGAACGACATGGTCGGCCAGATCTTCGCACTGTTCATTCTGACCGTCGCGGCTGCCGAAGCAGCCATCGGTCTTGCAATTCTCGTCGTCTTCTACCGTAACCGCGGTTCGATCGCCGTCGAAGACGTCAATATGATGAAGGGCTGATCGGGTCATGGATACCATCATCAAGGCAATCGTCTTTCTCCCGCTGATCGGCTTCCTGATCGCCGGCCTTGGCGGCAACGCCATCGGCGCGAAAGCCTCCGAATACGTCACCTCCGGCTTCATGATCATCGCGGCCGCGCTGTCGTGGATCGTCTTCTTCAACGTCGCCATGGGCGAGACGGAGATGATCAAGGTCAGCGTCATGCGCTGGATCCAGTCCGGCAGCTTCGATGTCGAATGGGCGTTCCGCGTCGATACGCTGACGGCCGTCATGTTCGTCGTCGTCAATTCCGTGTCGACGCTCGTGCATGTCTATTCGATCGGCTACATGCACCACGATCCGAACCGGCCGCGCTTCTTCGCATACCTTTCGCTCTTCACCTTCGCCATGCTGATGCTGGTGACGTCCGACAATCTTCTCCAGATGTTCTTCGGCTGGGAAGGCGTGGGTCTTGCGTCCTACCTGCTGATCGGCTTCTGGTACAAGAAGCCGTCCGCCTGCGCGGCCGCCATGAAGGCGTTCATCGTCAACCGTGTCGGCGACTTCGGCTTCGCGCTCGGCATCTTCTCCGTCTTCGTGCTCTTCGGATCGATCAATTTCGAGACGATCTTCGCCACGGCCGCGACCTACCTGCCGGCCGAGGGCGCAGCGGATGCCGCTGAACCGGTCATCAATCTCTTCGGCATGACGCTCGACAAGTCGCAGGCGCTCACCGCCACCTGCCTCCTGCTCTTCATGGGCGCTATGGGCAAGTCGGCGCAGTTCCTGCTGCACACCTGGCTGCCGGACGCCATGGAAGGCCCGACGCCCGTTTCGGCCCTCATCCATGCCGCGACCATGGTCACCGCCGGCGTCTTCCTCGTCGCCCGCATGTCGCCGATCTTCGAACTGTCGCACGATGCGCTCATGGTCGTCACGCTGATCGGCGCCATCACCGCCTTCTTCGCCGCGACGGTCGGCCTCGTGCAGAACGATATCAAGCGCGTCATCGCCTATTCGACCTGCTCGCAGCTCGGCTACATGTTTGTCGCGCTCGGCATCGGCGCGTACGGCGCGGCGATCTTCCACCTCTTCACGCACGCCTTCTTCAAGGCGCTCCTCTTCCTCGGCGCCGGCTCCGTCATCCACGCCGTCGACGGTGAGCAGGACATGCGCTACATGGGTGGCCTTCGCAAGCACATCCCGGTCACCTTCTGGATGATGACGATCGGCACGCTGGCGCTGACCGGCGTCGGCATCCCGGGCACCGTGATCGGCTTTGCCGGTTTCTTCTCGAAGGATGCGATCATCGAGTCGACCTTCGCCTCGCACAGCCCGATTGCCGGTTTCGCCTTCACGCTCCTCGTCATCGCTGCGCTCTTCACGAGCTTCTATTCCTGGCGCCTGGCGTTCATGACCTTCTTCGGCAAGCCGCGCGCTTCTGCGGACGTCATGCACCACGTCCACGAATCCCCGGCCGTGATGCTGGTCCCGCTTTATCTGCTGGCCGCCGGTGCGGTCGTCGCGGGTGTGATCTTCGTCGAGTATTTCTACGGTCACCATTATGACGAGTTCTGGCAGGGCGCGCTCTTCACGCTTCCCGACAACCACCTCGTGCACGAGTTCCACAACGTTCCGCTCTGGGTGAAGTGGAGCCCGTTCGTGGCGATGGCCGTCGGCTTCGTAACCGCCTGGTACATGTATATCCGCTCGCCGGAGACGCCGAAGTACCTCGCCGAGCAGCACCGCGGTCTCTACCAGTTCCTGCTCAACAAGTGGTATTTCGACGAACTGTACGATGCCATCTTCGTCCGGCCGGCCAAGGCGCTCGGCAGGTTCCTGTGGAAGAAGGGTGACGGCACGGTCATCGACGGTCTCGGCCCGAACGGGGTCGCCGCCCGCGTCGTCGACGTCACCAACCGCGTCGTCCGCCTCCAGACCGGTTACCTCTATCACTACGCATTCGCGATGCTGCTCGGTATTGCAGCACTCGTTACCTGGATGATGCTCGGGAGTTCCCTCTGATGACCGATTGGCCCATTCTTTCAGCGGTCACCTTCCTCCCGATGGTCGGCGTGGCGCTTTTGCTGCTGACGCGTGAGGACAGTCCCTACGGCCGCCGCAACATCCTGAATGTCTCGCTGCTGACGACGGTCTTCACCTTCGTGCTCTCCCTCTTCATCTGGGGCGGCTTCGATTATTCGAATCCGGGCTTCCAGATGCTCGAGAAGCATGAATGGCTCGGCACCGGCATTTCCTATCATCTCGGCGTGGACGGCATTTCCATGCTGTTCGTCATCCTCTCGACCTTCCTGATGCCGTTCTGCGTGCTTGCGAGCTGGCATTCGGTCGAGAAGAACCTGAAGCAATACATGATCGCCTTCCTGCTGCTGGAAGTGTTCATGGTCGGCGTCTTCGTCTCGCTCGATATCGTTCTCTTCTACGTCTTCTTCGAGGCGGGCCTCATTCCGATGTTCATCATCATCGGCGTGTGGGGCGGCAAGGATCGCGTCTACGCCTCCTACAAGTTCTTCCTCTATACGCTGCTCGGCTCGGTGCTGATGCTGCTCGCCATCATGGCGATGTACTGGCAGGCCGGCACGACGGACATCACGGAACTGCTCGCCTACAACTTCCCGGCCCATATGCAGACCTGGCTATGGCTCGCATTCTTCGCCTCCTTCGCGGTGAAGATGCCGATGTGGCCGGTGCATACCTGGCTTCCCGACGCGCACGTCCAGGCGCCGACGGCCGGTTCCGTCATCCTGGCGGGCGTGCTCCTGAAGCTCGGCGGCTACGGTTTCATCCGTTTCTCGCTCGCCATGTTCCCGCTGGCCTCCGACTATTTCGCGTCTTTCGTCTTCGCGCTGTCGGTCATCGCCATCATCTACACCTCGCTGGTCGCGATGATGCAGGACGACATGAAGAAGCTGATCGCCTATTCGTCGGTCGCCCATATGGGCTACGTCACCATGGGTATCTTCGCGGCGAATGCTCAAGGGTTGCAGGGCGCCATCTTCCAGATGCTCTCGCACGGCATCGTCTCGGGCGCGCTCTTCCTCTGCGTCGGCGTCGTCTATGACCGGCTGCACACCCGCGAGATCGCGGCCTATGGCGGCCTCGTCAACAACATGCCGAAATATGCCGTCGTCTTCATGGTCTTCACCATGGCCAATGTCGGCCTGCCCGGCACCTCCGGCTTCGTCGGCGAAATCATGACCCTGCTCGGCGTCTTTCGCGCCAATACCTGGGTCGCGCTCTTCGCCACGACCGGTGTCATCCTCTCGGCCTCCTACGCTCTGTGGCTCTATCGCCGCATGATCTTCGGCGCGCTGGAGAAGGAGAGCCTGAAGGCGCTGCTCGACCTTTCCGGTCGCGAGAAACTGCTGCTCTATCCGCTGGTGATCCTGACGATCTTCTTCGGGGTCTATCCTGCGCCGATCTTCGACGTGACGGCGGCTTCGGTCGACGCGCTTCTCAATCAATACTCCGCGGCTCTGCAGGCGGCGCAATCCGTTGCGCTCATGGCGAACTGACCAGGGAACACCCAAGATATGACTGCTGATACAATCCTTGCCAGCCTTCAGCTTTCGACGCCCGAGATCATTCTCGCCGTCGGCGCCCTGGTTCTGCTGATGATCGGTGTCTTCTCGGGCGAACGCTCGGGCACCACCGTCACCGGCCTTGCCGTCGCGCTCCTCATCCTCTCCGGCGCCTGGCTCGTGCTCGCCACGGGCGAGGGCCAGGCCTATGGCGGCGCCTTCGTCTCCGACGCTTTCGCCAAGTTCATGAAGGTTCTGTCGCTGATCGGCTCCGTAACCGCCATGGTGATGACCGTCGGCCATGCCCGCAACGACCAGCTCGACCGTTTCGAGTTCCCGGTCCTCATCGTGCTGGCGACGCTCGGCATGCTGCTGATGATCTCGGCAAACAGCCTGCTGTCCCTCTATCTCGCGCTGGAGCTCCAGTCGCTCGCCCTTTACGTGGTCGCCGCGATCAACCGCGAGAGCCTGCGCTCGACGGAAGCGGGCCTGAAATATTTCGTTCTCGGCGCGCTTTCCTCCGGCATGCTGCTCTATGGCATGTCGCTGGTCTACGGCTTCACGGGTCATATCGGTTTCCAGGAGATCGCAGCCGCCCTGACGGCGGAAGGCCGTTCGCTCGGCCTCGTCTTCGGCCTGGTCTTCATCCTCGCCGGCCTTGCCTTCAAGATCTCCGCCGTGCCGTTCCACATGTGGACGCCGGACGTCTATGAAGGCGCGCCGACGCCGGTCACCGCCTTCTTCTCGGCCGCCCCGAAGGTCGCCGCCATGGCCATGCTGGTGCGCATCGTCATCGACGCCTTCGAACCGGTCGTGGTCGACTGGCAGCAGGTCGTCGTCTTCATCTCCATCGCCTCGATGGTCCTCGGTTCGTTCGGCGCCATCGGCCAGCGCAACATCAAGCGCATGATGGCCTATTCCTCCATCGGCCATATGGGCTACGCTCTGGTCGGCCTTGCCGCCGGCTCCATGGCGGGCGTTAGGGGCGTCGCGCTCTACATGCTCATCTACATGGTCATGACGCTTGGCGCCTTCGCCGGCATTCTCGCCATGCGCCGCAAGGAAGGCGGCAATGTCGAGAATATCGACGATCTCGCCGGCCTTTCCACGACCAACCCCTTCATGGCGACGGCGATGACGGTCATGATGTTCTCGCTGGCCGGCATTCCGCCGCTTGGCGGCTTCTTCGCCAAGTATTTCGTCTTCATGGCGGCGATCGAGGCGCATCTCTATGCGCTCGCGATCATCGGCGTGCTCGCCTCCGTCGTCGGCGCCTACTACTATCTGCGCGTCATCAAGGTGATGTGGTTCGATTCTGCGACCGACGAATTCGCCCGCACCTCCGGTGAATTGAAGCTTGTCATGGGGCTCGCCGGCCTGTTCCTTGCCGGCTACGTGCTGATCGGCGGCCCGATCGGCACGGCGGCCGAAGCTGCGGCGCGGACTTTCTTTTGAGCGGGCGCGCCATTCCTCGCCGGATGTCGCTCGACGACTTCCGGCACGAGGCGCTGGGCGACGTGGGCTCGACCAATACGGAATGCCTGGAGCGCGCCCGAAACGGCGCGCTTTCCGGTCTCTGGATCACGGCGGAACGGCAGACGGGAGGCCGCGGCCGGCGCGGGCGCGCCTGGTTTTCCGAGCCCGGCAATCTCTATGCCTCGCTTTTGCTGATCGACGCGGCGCCGATGGATAGGCTCGGCTCGCTGCCGCTTGCCGTGGCGGTCGCCGTACAGGACGCCATCAGCCGCATCATGCCGCCGGGTGCGCCGGACGTCCTGGTCAAATGGCCGAACGACATCCTCATCGAGCGCCGCAAGGTCTGCGGCATCCTGATCGAAGGCGAGTCGCTGCCGGACGGGCGCCATGCGCTGGTCATCGGCTGCGGCATCAATGTCGCGTTGGCGCCGGATGCGGGCCTCTATCCCGTTGCCACGCTGCGCGATTTCGGCGCCTCGGCCTCGCCGGACGAACTTTTCGCCCGGCTCTTTCGTTCGATGGCCGAGACGCTGGCGCTGTGGAACGGCGGCGAAGGCATTCCCGCCATTATGCGACGCTGGAAAGAGGTGGCCGGCGGCATCGGGGAAAACATCACGGTCAATCTGCCCGACCGTTCTATTTCCGGGTGCTTTGCCGGAATTGATGATACAGGTCTCCTCAAGTTGGAGACGGAAGACGGCGGCACGCGAACGATCGCGGCCGGCGATGTGTTTTTTGGATAGGATTTTTTGAACCCGATGGCAAAAGAAGACGAACTGGTGTTCCTGCCGCTTGGCGGCGTCGGCGAAATCGGCATGAACCTGGCACTTTACGGCTATGGCCCGAAGACCAACCGCCAGTGGATCATGGTCGATTGCGGCGTCACCTTTCCCGGACCGGACCTGCCGGGCGTCGACCTCGTGCTGCCCGATATCCGCTTCCTCGCCAAGGAGCGCGAGAACCTCAAGGGCATCATCATCACCCATGCCCATGAGGACCATTACGGCGCGCTGAACGAGCTGTGGCCCGGCCTCAACGTGCCGGTCTATGCCTCGCCCTTCACCGCCGGCATGCTGGAGGCCAAGCGCGACTACGAACGCAGCCGGGTGGAAATCCCCGTAACGATCTTCAAGCAGGGCGACCGCATCAATGTCGGTCCCTTCGAGATCGAGGCGATCGGCGTCAACCACTCCATCCCCGAGCCCATGTCGCTGGCGATCAAGACGCCGCTCGGCACCGTCATCCATACGGGTGACTGGAAGATCGACCTCGATCCCTCCCTCGGGCCGCTGACCGACGAGGCACGCTTCCGCAAGCTCGGCGACGAGGGCGTTCTGGCGCTGATCTGCGACAGCACCAATGCGGTGCGCGACGGCGTCTCGCCCTCCGAGCGCGAAGTTTCGGAAAGCCTCACCAAGATCATCGAGGCCGCCGAGGGCAGGGTGGGCATCACCACCTTCTCCTCCAATGTCGGCCGCATCCGCTCGATCGCGCAGGCCGCCGAGGCTGCGGGCCGCGAGGTGCTGCTGCTCGGCAGTTCCATGAAGCGCGTGACGGAGGTAGCGCGCGACATCGGGCTGATGGAGGGGCTGAAGCCCTTCATCGCCGAAGACGAGTTCGGCTATATCCCGCGCGGCAAGGTCGTCGTCATCCTGACGGGCAGCCAGGGCGAGCCGCGCGCCGCTCTGGCAAAGATCGCCCGCGACGAGATGCGCAATGTCGCCTTCACCGACGGCGACACGATCATCTTCTCCTCGCGCGCCATCCCGGGCAATGAGAAGGCGATCAACGATATCAAGAACGGCCTGGTCGAGCAGGGCATCAACGTCATCACCGACAGCGAGGCGCTGGTGCATGTTTCCGGCCACCCGCGCCGCCATGAGCTGCAGCAGATGTATGGCTGGACGCGTCCGAAGATGGTGGTGCCCGTCCATGGCGAGGCAGTGCACCTCACCGCCCATGCCGAGCTTGCCGAACAGTCCGGCATCGCCGAGGTGCCGCGCGTGCGCAACGGCGATGTGCTGAGGCTCGCTCCCGGCGCGCCGGAGGTCGTCGACCATGCGCCCTTCGGCCGTATCTTCAAGGACGGCAGCCTGATCGGCGATTATGAGGAAATGGGCATCGGCGAGCGTCGCAAGCTCGCCTTTGTCGGCCATGTCGCGGTCAGCGTCCTGCTCGACAGCCGCTACGACTTTCAGGGCGATCCGGAAGTGGAACCCTACGGTCTGCCGCAGTTCGACGACGAGGGCGAGGATATGGGCGACACGCTCTACGACGCCGTTCTCGGCGCCATCGAAAGCATTCCGCGCGCCCGCCGCAAGGATCTCGAAATGGTCCGCGAGGCCGTGCGCCGCGCCGTGCGATCCACAGCCAACGAGATCTGGGGCAAGAAGCCCGTCGTCACGGTGTTCCTGACGAAGGTGTGACGGCGCTTCGCAAGAGGCTCGTCCTGATTCTGGCGAGGTCGGGCAAATCGGTTCGGTGTAACCTCTTCTTCCCGTTTGGGGAGGAGTTCGCGGCAGCGGGATGAGGGGCGGCCTGCCTTTTGCCAGGCACAGCCCGATACCTGGAGGAGAAACCATGCTCGGAAAAGTCAATCACATCGCCATCGCCGTGCCGGATCTTACCGCCGCCACCGCGACCTATCGCGATACCCTCGGTGCAAGGGTTTCCCAGCAGCAGGCGCTTCCCGAGCACGGCGTGACGGTCGTTTTCGTCGAGCTGCCGAACACCAAGGTGGAACTCCTTGAACCTCTGGGTGAAGCCTCTCCCATCGCCGCTTTCCTCGAAAAGATGCCCGCTGGCGGCATGCATCACATCTGCTACGAGGTGGACGACATTCGTGCCGCCCGCGACCGGCTGGTGGCAAGCGGTGCCCGCGTGCTCGGCGACGGCAATCCGAAAACCGGCGCTCACGGCAAGCCGGTGCTCTTCCTGCATCCGAAGGATTTCCAGGGAACGCTGGTCGAACTGGAGGAGGTGTGACAGCGCGCCGCCCTCACGCCGTTTGAACTTTTCCGCCGGCGGGCGTAAAAGGGCGCTGTCGCACGAGGATCACCCATGCAGTTCGCTTCCTATTTCGCCGTCTATTTCATCGTTTGGTGGCTGGCGCTCTTCGCCGTCCTGCCGTTCGGGCTGAAGACGCAGGCCGAGGCCAATGAAGTGGTTCCCGGTACGGTCGAAAGCGCGCCGGCGCAGTTTCGCGCGGGCCGGGTCGTGCTGATGACATCCATTGTGGCCGCCATCATCTGCGGCGCCTGGTATACGCTGTCGGAAGGCTTCGGCTACGGCATCGACACCATCCCGCAGTTCTTCCCGAATTTCAAATAACGCGCCACAACAGTTAACGGTCGTTAACCGGCCGAAAGCAAGGTATTCCGTTTTTCCCGGCCTTGCCGCAAAACCCTTCCCGGTCTGCCGTTTCTGCTTCAGCCAGAAAGTCCGGCTTTCGGTCTCCTTTGAGGCCCGATTTCCGCCTTGTGCCGGCAATTGGATGCAGGGCTGAATGCCGCAGGCGCTGGACCGGCATGTCGAGGTCCTATAGCCAGACCGAAGCGCCTGAAGAAAAGAACAAGGTTTCTGCAAAAGTCAAAAAAAAACAAGGCTGAAAGCCTTGTTTTACAGGTATCGCGTGATCTTTATCCGTTGTGCGGTGGCAGCGTCTACGCGCGCCAAAGATCTGATCCTCCCAAGACTTGACCGCGAAATTGGCAAGAATTTGCGCTTCTTGCCTGTTTTGTGGCCTGAAACTAGCCCAAACCTTAGGCGTTGTCATCCGTTTTTTTGCATTTTTGCTACAGTGGAATAAAATTTTTCCGTTGACAAGCTTCGCGCAATTTCCGTTATTTGTCGCCCATTTTTTCGCCACAATTGGCGGGGTCATAACATGCGCCGTGGACGGCGTCGGTCCGCGGCATCGAGGCTAGCCCTGCCGGGTTTCCTTCCGGTGACGAAGCGTTTATGAACGCATCGAAATCAACGTCATTTTGCCCGATTCCCGAAATAGGGCGGATCAGTCACTCCGGAACCCGATATGCGCCTTTCCCGCTTCTTCCTGCCCATCCTCAAGGAAAACCCCAAGGAGGCCGAGATCGTCTCCCACCGGCTCATGCTGCGTGCGGGCATGATCAAGCAGCAATCCCAGGGCATCTATACCTGGCTGCCGCTGGGAAAGCGCGTTCTTGACAAGGTGAACGCCATCATCCGCGAGGAGCAGAACCGCTCCGGCGCCATCGAGCTCTTGATGCCGACGCTGCAATCGGCCGAGCTCTGGCAGGAAAGCGGCCGCTACGACGCCTATGGCAAGGAGATGCTGCGCATCAAGGACCGCCAGGAGCGCCCGATGCTCTACGGCCCGACCAACGAGGAGATGATCACGGACGTGTTCCGCTCGTTCGTGAAGTCCTACAAGGACCTGCCGCTCAACCTCTACCATATCCAGCTCAAGTTCCGCGACGAGATCCGTCCGCGCTTCGGCACCATGCGCTCGCGCGAATTCCTGATGAAGGACGCCTATTCCTTCGACCTCGACCGCGAAGGCGCTGTGCACGCCTACAACCGCATGTTCGCGGCGTATCTGCGCACCTTCTCGCGCATGGGCCTGCGCGCCATTCCGATGCGCGCCGACACCGGTCCGATCGGCGGCGATCTCAGCCACGAATTCATCATCCTCGCCGATACGGGCGAGTCGGAAGTCTTCTGCCACACGGATTTCCTGAATTTCGACATTCCGGCGGAAGACACCAACTTCGAGGACGTCGCCGGCCTGAAGGCGATCTTCGACAAGTGGACCTCGCGCTACGCGGCGACCTCCGAAATGCACGACGCGCCCGCCTTCGAGGCGATCCCGGAAGGCGAGCGCCTGTCGGCCCGCGGCATCGAGGTCGGCCACATCTTCTATTTCGGCACGAAATATTCCGAGGCCATGGGCGCCAAGGTTCAAGGCCCTGATGGCAAGGACCATACCGTGCATATGGGCTCCTACGGCATCGGCCCGACGCGCCTCGTGCCTGCCATCATCGAAGCCTCGCACGACGAGAACGGCATCATCTGGCCGAAGGCCGTCGCGCCCTTCGAGGCGATCGTCATCAACATGAAGTCGGGTGACGCGGCTTGCGACGCTGCGTGCGAGCAAATCTACGCCGCGCTGCAGAAGGCCGGCATCGATGTGCTCTACGACGACAAGGACGAGCGCGCAGGTGCCAAGTTCGCCACCGCCGACCTCATCGGCGCGCCGGTCCAGATCATTGCCGGTCCGCGGGGCGTGGCGGCCGGCGAAGTAGAGATCAAGGATCGCAAGACCGGCGAACGCGAAACGCTGACCATCGAGGCGGCGATCAACCGTCTGACGTCCGCAAACTGACGCTTGAGGCAACGGGTCAACGGGAGGCAGCATGGCTGACGCAGCGAGCGGCGCATCGGAAAAAGAGTCCGAGGCCTACAGAAAGAGCCGCCCGTTCTCCGCCTTCGAGCGGATGGTCGCCTGGCGATATCTGCGCTCCCGGCGCAAGGAAGCCTTCATCTCGGTCATTGCCGGCTTTTCCTTCATCGGCATCATGTTGGGCGTGGCGACGCTCATCATCGTCATGGCGGTGATGAACGGCTTCCGCACCGAGCTGATCTCCCGCATCCTCGGCATCAACGGCCATATGATCGTCCAGCCGATCGATACGCCTTTGAACAATTACGCCGCGCTTGCGGACCGTCTCTCCGCCGTTCCCGGCGTCACCATGGCGATCCCGCTCGTCGAGGGCCAGACGCTCGCCTCCGGCACGGCGGGGGCGGGCACCGGCGCGCTGGTGCGCGGCGTGCGCGCCGACGACCTCATCAAGATGAAGGCCGTCTCCGACAATATCAAGGAAGGTGACCTCGTCGGCTTTGCCTCCGGCAGCGGCGTCGCCATCGGCTCGCGCATGGCCGAGCAGCTCGGCCTCAGCGCCGGCGGCCAGATCACGCTGGTCGCGCCGGAAGGCGATGTGACGCCGCTCGGTGTCAACCCGCGCGTGAAAACCTACACCGTCTCCGCCATCTTCGAGATCGGCATGTCGGAATACGACGCGTCGATCATCTACATGCCGCTGGAGGAGGCGCAGCTCTACTTCAATTCCGAGGGCGTCGTGCAGTCGATCGAGCTCTTCGTCGCCAATCCGGACGATGTCGACCAGCTCCGCCAGCCGATCGAGGCGGCCGCCGAACGGCAGATCTACATAACCGACTGGCGCCAGCGCAACCGCACCTTCTTCTCGGCCCTGGAGGTGGAGCGCAACGTCATGTTCATGATCCTGACGCTGATCGTGCTCGTTGCCGCGCTCAACATCATCTCCGGCCTCATCATGCTGGTGAAGGACAAGGGCAGCGACATCGCGATCCTGCGCACCATGGGTGCGACGTCGGGCGCGATCATGCGCATCTTCTTCATGACGGGGGCGGCGATCGGCACGGTCGGCACCTTCGCCGGCGTCCTCCTCGGCGTCGTTGTCTGCCTCAACGTCGAATCGATCCGGCAGTTCTTCTCCTGGATTTCCGGCACGACGCTGTTCAATCCCGAACTCTATTTCCTGAGCCAGCTCCCCGCCGACATGAATGCCGGCGAAACGGTCTCCGTCGTCGTCATGGCGCTCGCCCTTTCCTTCCTTGCGACCATCTTCCCGGCCTGGCGTGCCTCCCGGCTCGATCCGGTCCAGGCCCTCAGGTACGAATAGGAACATCCGCATGGCTGCGCGCGTCGCTTTGGAACTCAAGGGAATCGAACGGCATTACGGCCAGGGCGAGACCGTGCTGTCGATCCTCAAGGGGGCTGATTTCTCGCTGAAGAGCGGGGAGACTGTCGCGCTCGTCGCGCCCTCCGGCACGGGCAAGTCGACGCTCCTGCACATTGCCGGCCTGCTGGAAAAGCCCGATGCCGGCGAGGTTCTCGTCAATGGCCATTCCTGCGCGACGCTTGCCGACGACCAGCGCACGGCGATCCGCCGCAGCGAGATCGGCTTCGTCTACCAGTTCCATCATCTGCTGCCGGAATTCACGGCGCTGGAAAACATCATGATGCCGCAGCTCATCGGCGGCCTTACGAAAGCCGAAGCGCGTGAGCGCGCCGCCCAGCTTCTCGACTATATGCGCATCGGCCACCGCGCCGACCACCGCCCCTCGGAACTTTCCGGTGGCGAGCAGCAGCGCGTCGCCATCGCCAGAGCCGTCGCCAATGCGCCGCTCCTTTTGCTGGCGGACGAACCGACCGGCAATCTCGATCCCGAAACCGCCGGCTATGTCTTCGAGGCGCTGGAAGCGCTTGCCCGGCAGTCCGGCCTTGCCGCGCTCATCGCTACCCACAACCATGAGCTTGCCGGCCTGATGGACCGCCGCGTGACGATCGAGGACGGTCTCGTGCGCGAACTTCCCTGAGCCTTCTGCCGTCAGGCAAGTACCGTTTTCCCAGGATCAGACCCTCTCCTGCCTGAGTGCTCCAGCTTTTTGTTTTTGCCGCATTGTCCGACGCCGAAGCGATCACGCTTCGGCTGGAAATGCTCTAGTCGAGCCCGCAGGCGTTCCGTGCCGTCTCGTCCTTCCAGTCCTTGAGCAGGACGAAGCGGGGCGGCCCGGCAAGCGCCCGGCCATTGCTCTTGCCCTTGCCGGTCAGCACGTTGAGGTCGCATTCGCGGGCGCCGCTTTCGGAGAGTGTGTCGTAGGCCGCGTAGGTGTAGCCCGCGACGATGAAATCGAAATTGCGATAGGCGATGGTGAGCGACTGTCGCCAACGTTCGCGCCCGACCGAATCGTTCTTCGTCGTCAGCGTGAAGGAGCCGTTTGCAAGCGCGGCCAGTTCCGGCTCCTGGCCATACATCGTCAGATTGCCCCACACGCTGTCCGGCAGCGAAAGCGCCACCGTCAGCCGGCTCTCCTCGGGCTTGGCGAGATAGATGTAAAGCCCGCTGTCCGCGCCGTTCTCCCCACCCGGCGCGGCGATGACGGCAAGGTCCGGCGTGCCGTCCTTGTTCCAGTCGCCGCTCGCCATGGCCACGATGCGCTCGGCCGGAAAGTCGGCGGCGCCCGCGAAAACGGGCAAGGCGGCCGAAAGCGCAAGGGCGGCGATAAGCGGCTTCATGTCTGGTCCTCCATTTGACGCGAGTGAGATTATTGCGCCGAAGAACGACGGTCCAGAGGGCCTGTGGAAAGGAGTTGACACAAGAACAATAATAGAACAAAATAGAAACATAAAAGGAAAGGGAGCCCCAATGACCGATTTTCTTCGTGATCTTGCCGCATTCGCCTCCATGGCGATGTTCGTCGCCAGCTTCTCCGTCATCCTCTTCGGCATCTGACGAAGCGCTTTCGTTATCCAAAACTCTGACCCGCAGCGGTGGAAAGCGGGTGCAACGACAAGAACCGTCTGGACGGGGCGGGTCCGAATCCGTTTAAGCTTCCTGTTCGGAACGGAAGGAAGAAGCGGATGGCGGAAAAGGCTCTTAGGGCGGATGGGGAAACGATCGCAGGCACGCCGGAATTCGTGCATTTGCGCGTGCACTCCGCTTTCTCGTTGCTCGAAGGCGCCTTGCCGATCAAGAAGATCATCGGCAAGGCGATTTCCGACCGGCAGCCGGCCATCGCCATCACCGATACCAACAACCTCTTTGCCGCGCTCGAATTCTCGCAGAAGGCGATCGGCGACGGTATCCAGCCGCTGATCGGCTGCCAGTTGTCGATCGACATGGAAGACGAGGCGGAGGGGGAGCGTCGCAACGGACAAGCCCATCTGGCGAAGCTGCCGTCCATCGTCCTTCTCGCCGCCACCGATGCCGGCTACATCCGCCTCGTCGACCTCGTCAGCCGGGCCTATCTCGGCGGCGAGGGCGGTCAGGCGGTCCGCATCGCCTATAGCTGGCTGGAAGAAGGGGCGGAGGGGCTGATCGCGCTCACCGGTGCGCTCGGCGGTCCCGTCGACATGGCGTTCCTGTCCGGGCATCCTGCGACGGCCCGCGCGCGGCTTGGGGCGTTGAAGCGCGTCTTCGGCGATCGCCTCTATATCGAATTGCAGCGCCATGGTCGCTATGACCGCCAGCACGAGCGGCGCATGGTCGAACTCGCCTATGCCGAGGATGTGCCGCTGGTGGCGACCAACGAGCCCTTCTTCCCCGCGCCGGAGGACTACGACGCGCATGACGCGCTGATGGCTGTCGCCCACAATGCCATGGTTTCGGATGACAACCGGTTCCGCCTGTCGCCCGACCATTATCTCAAGAGCCGCGCGGATATGGCAAAGCTTTTTGCCGACCTGCCGGAGGCGCTGGAAAACACGGTGGAGATCGCCAGGCGCTGCTCCTTCGTGCTGAAGACGCGCGGACCCATCCTGCCGCGCTTTACCGGCGCGACGGGCGATCAGGAGGAGGCGGAACGCGCCGAGGCGGCTGAGCTGCGTCGGCAGGCGGTCGAGGGCCTGGAAAGCCGCATGGAACTGCTCGGCCTGACGCCGGGCTATACGCAAGAGGATTATCGCGAGCGGCTGGATTTCGAGCTCGGCGTCATCGAGCGCATGAAGTTTCCCGGCTACTTCCTCATCGTTTCAGACTTCATCAAATGGGCCAAGCAGCACAACATCCCCGTCGGGCCGGGCCGCGGCTCGGGCGCGGGCTCGCTGGTCGCCTATGCGCTCACCATCACCGACGTCGATCCGTTGCGCTTCTCGCTGCTCTTCGAGCGCTTCCTCAACCCGGAGCGCGTCTCTATGCCGGACTTCGACATCGACTTCTGTCAGGATCGCCGCGAAGAGGTGATCCGCTACGTGCAGCAGAAATACGGTCGCGAGCAGGTGGCGCAGATCATCACCTTCGGTTCGCTGCAGGCCCGCGCGGCGTTGCGCGACGTCGGCCGCGTGCTCGAAATGCCCTATGGCCAGGTCGACAAGATCTGCAAGCTCGTGCCGAACAACCCGGCCAACCCGACGCCGCTCTCCAAGGCCATCGAGGAGGAGCCGAAGCTCCAGGAGGAGGCGGAAAAGGAGCCGGTCGTCGCGCGCCTTCTCGACATCGCCCAGAAGATCGAAGGCCTCTACCGCCACGCCTCGACCCATGCCGCCGGCATCGTGATCGGCGACCGGCCGCTGTCCCAGCTCGTGCCGATGTATCGCGATCCGCGCTCCGACATGCCGGTCACCCAGTTCAACATGAAATGGGTGGAGCAGGCCGGCCTCGTCAAGTTCGACTTCCTCGGCCTGAAGACGCTCACGGTGCTGAAGACCGCGGTCGACTTCATCCGCAAGCGCGGCATCGAGGTGCACCTCGAAAGCCTGCCGCTCGACGACCAGCTCACTTACGAGATGCTCTCGCGCGGCGAAACGGTCGGCGTGTTCCAGGTGGAAAGTGCGGGCATGCGCAAGGCGCTGATCGGCATGCGGCCGGACTGCATCGAGGACATCATCGCGCTGGTGGCCCTCTATCGCCCGGGCCCGATGGAGAACATCCCGGTCTATAACGCCCGCAAGCACGGCGAGGAGGAGATCGAATCGATCCATCCGATGATCGATCATCTCCTGAAGGAGACGCAGGGCGTCATCGTCTACCAGGAGCAGGTGATGCAGATCGCCCAGGTGCTCTCCGGCTATTCTCTCGGCGAAGCCGACCTTCTGCGCCGCGCCATGGGCAAGAAGATCAAGGAGGAGATGGACAAGCAGCGCGCCCGCTTCGTGGACGGTGCCGTGAAGAACGGCGTCTCGAAGCCGCAGTCCGACCTGATCTTCGACCTTCTGGCAAAATTCGCCAACTACGGCTTCAACAAGTCGCACGCCGCCGCCTATGCCATCGTCTCCTACCAGACGGCCTATCTGAAGGCGCATTATCCGGTCGAATTCCTCGCCGCGTCGATGACCTACGATATGTCGAACACCGACAAGCTGAACGACTTCCGGCAGGATGCCGGCCGTCTCGGCATCGAGGTCGTCCCGCCGTCGGTTCAGACGTCGTTCGCCCATTTCGAGACCGGCGACAACCGCATCTATTATGCGCTCGCCGCCATCAAGGGCGTTGGCGAGGCGGCCGTGCAGCACATCGTCGAGGTGCGCGGCGATGCGCCCTTCAAGAGCCTTGAGGATTTCTGCGCGCGCATCGATCCGAAATTCGTCAACCGCCGCGTCTTCGAAAGCCTGATTGTCGCCGGCGCCTTCGATTGCTTCGGCCACGACCGCGCCGCCATGATCGCCGGCCTGGACCGCCTGCTCGGCGCCGCCCAGCGCGCGCAGGAGAACAAGACGAGCGGGCAGGGCGACATCTTCGGCATGGGCGCGGCGACCGGGCCGGAGGTCATCACGCTGCCCTCCTACACGCCCTGGCTCGCCTCGGAGAAGCTGCACCGCGAATTCCAGGTGCTCGGCTTCTATCTCTCCGCCCATCCGCTCGACACCTATGCCGGCATCCTCGCCAAGATGCGCGTGCAGACGTTCGGCGATTTCGCCGCTGCGGTGAAGCGCGGGGCAACGGCCGGCCGTCTCGCCGGCACCGTGACGTCGAAGCAGGAGCGCAAGACCCGAACCGGCAACAAGATGGGCATCGTCGCCTTTTCCGATTCCTCCGGCCAGTTCGAAGCGGTGCTGTTCTCGGAAATGCTGAACCAGTATCGCGACCTTCTGGAGCCCGGCAAATCGCTGGTCATGACCGTGCAGGCGGAAGAGCGGCCGGAAGGTATCGGCCTTCGCATCCAGACGCTGCGTTCGCTGGAGGAGGAATCGCTGCAGACCCAGAAGGCGTTGCGCGTCTACGTGCGCGACAGCGGCCCCTTGCGCTCCGTCGCCGCCCATCTCAACACGAAGGGCGACGGCCTCGTCTCCTTCATCGTGATCAAGGACAACGGCCAGCGCGAGATCGAGGTCGAGCTGAACGAGCGCTTCCGCATCTCCTCGGAGATCGCCGCCGCCATGCGCTCGACGCCGGGCGTGCTGGATGTGGAGCTGGTCTAGCCGCCAGTCCGGCGCCATGGCGAAACATCCGGTTGCGATGCGCAACCGGATATTGCCTTCCGGTGTTCCTTTGTCATTCGACGCGCGTCACGGAGGACGATTTCTTCTTTTTCTTCTTCTTGCCCGGGACGATCCCCGCATCCGCCTTCTGCACCTTGCGGGTCACGGTGATGAAGTCTGTTCCATCGCCGGTTTCCGGGCCAAGGCCGGTGTCGGAGATGGAAAGCGAGGCACCTTCTCCCATCAGCGCGGAAACGCGGTTGCGTGTGTCGTCGGGAATGTCGAGACGGTCCAGCGTCCGCGTCAGGGCGTCCGGCGCATCGGCGTCGGCCTCCGCGGTGATGCCGAGCCGTTTCAGCGTCGATTGGGGAAGCTGGTTGTCCATGCTTACGCCGTACCATTCCGCCTTGCCCTTGTCGGCCTCGACCTGGCGGGCGATGAGGAAATGGGTGCCGAGGGCGATCTGCGGCTCGCGAATGGTGATTGGCGCCTCGATCAGCGGCTTGAACTTCCGCCGCACGAGAAGCCGCCCGTTCGGCGGCGTGCCTTTGCCGGCCTTGGCATAGACCGCGGCGACAAGCTCGGGCGTGATCTGGCCGGTTTCCTTGAGGCCCTCGGCAAGCTGGAAGGCGCGGATCGCGATCGCGGTCTGCTTGCCGTGCAGGCCGTCCGGCACGCCGGCGTCATAGCCGAGCGCATTGAGCAGCGTCTGAAGGTCCACCAGCGCCTCACGCTCGCCGCGGCGGGTGATGAGGATGCGGATCGGGTCGCGTTCGGTCTTCTCTATGGCCGGCGTAACGATGGACGGATTCGGATCGGTCATGGCCACTTCGACGCTTTTGTCACCGGCCTCCATGAGGGCCGGGCGCAAGTCGGTCTCGGAAAGGAGCGGCATATCCGGCACCACGACCGACGGTTTGAAAAGGGCGTCGTGCACGATGCGCTGCGGCGCGATGTCCCGGTCGGTGATCAGCACATGGCCGCCACGCCGCGTCGTGCTGAACAGCATCTTGGCGAAATCGTTGGGCATGCGCACGCAGCCATGCGAGGCCGGATAGGACGGTACGCTGTTCGATGCGTGCAGCGCGATTCCCGACCAGGTGAGCCGCTGCATGAAGGGCATCGGCGCGCTGTCATAGATATTGGAGAAATGCGTGCGTTTCTTTTCGAGGATCGAAAAGATCCCGGTCGGCGTCGAATGGCCGGCCTTGCCGGTAGAAACCCGCGATGTCGCGATCACCACGCCACCGTCATAGACCTTAAGCTCCTGCAGGTCCTTCGACACCATGATCTGCAGCGGGCCTTCCAGCGTGCCGCCGAGCGCCGTGGCGCTGCTCAGCATCAGGCCGGCCATGCTCAAGCCGGTCGCCAGACCGGTTACCAGGCGAAACTTCATGTCACCCATCCATACGCAATACAAGACGATGGAGAGACTAGGACATCCGGTTTAAGGAAGGTTTGATGCACCCGCGTCGATCTCCGGCCTCGGCCATTCCGATGCAAGCAGGAACGCTGCTTTGGCGGGATTTATTCGGACGAGCGGTCGATTTTTCCGGCGGCCTTGAAGGTCAATTTTCCGTGAATGCGGTCTGGGCCTGATTTGCCGAATGTGTAGCCTGTCTCCACGCTCGCTTTGCCGAACTTGTCGCGCAACGTGTTCATCGCCGCTTCCGCAGCGGCGCGGCGTGTGGCGGCAGGGTCGACGAGATCCGGCGGATCGGCCCGGTCGGGATCGGCAAGATCGCTGACGCCAATGCCGATCAGCCGGTACTTCGTGCCGTCCGCCTCTTTCCGCAGAAGCTCGATGCCGGTGCGGAAGATCCGATCCGCCAGCATCGTCGGATCTTCGAGCTTGCGGTTGCGCGTGCGGCCTTTGAAATCGGCGGTCTTCAGCTTCAGCACGACGGTGTGGCCGGAAATGCCGGATTTGCGCAGGCGCGAGGCGACCTTCTCGCTGAGCCGGCGCAGATGGGCGACGAGTTCGTCATAGCCGGAAATATCGTCGAAGAAGGTCGTCTCGGCCGAAACGCTCTTGGCGGGGTCGTTCAGATGGACCTCCCGGTCATCCTGGCCGCGGGAGAGATTGTACAGCCGCTTGCCCATGATGCCGTAGCGGCGCATCAGGTCGGTTTCCTCCATCGTCTGGAGCTGGCCGACGCTGCGGATGCCGTCGCGTTCAAGCGTCTCGGCAAAGGCCTTTCCGACGCCCCAGATCAGCCGCACCGGCTTGTCGCGCAGGAAAGCCAGCGCCTCCGCCTCGCCGATGATGGAAAAGCCGCGCGGCTTGTTGAGGTCCGATGCGACCTTGGCGAGGAACTTGCAGTAGGAAAGACCGATGGAAAGGGTGATCCCCACCTCCTTTTCGACACGCTGGGCGAACCGCGCCAGAACGCGGGCAGGGGGATCGTGGTGCAGGCGCTCCGTGCCTTTCAGCTCCAGGAAGGCCTCGTCGATGGAGAGCGGCTGCACCAGCGGCGTCAGGTCCTGCATCATCATGCGCACCTCGCGGCCGACGCGCACATATTTCTCCATATCCGGTTTGATGACGACGGCGTTGGGGCAGGCCTCCAGCGCCTTGAACATCGGCATGGCCGAGCGCACGCCGTGGATGCGCGCGACATAGCAGGCGGTGGAGACGACGCCGCGCTTGCCCCCGCCGACGATCACCGGCTTATCGGCCAGCTCCGGATTGTCGCGCTTCTCGATGGAAGCATAGAAAGCGTCGCAGTCGATATGGGCGAGCGTCAGGTCGTAAAGCTCGTCATGATAGACGAGCCGGGGACTGCCGCAGGCCCGGCAACGGCGCATGGCGGCAGGCTGCCCGGCAAGGCAGTCTCGGCAAAAGCCCGGAAAACGCGTGGCGGCGGTGCTCATGATCGGGAACAAATATTGAACATCGCGACATTACTTCCTAAATCTGCGAGTCTCAATAGTTGCCGAGGCGAGAAGCGTTGTGGTGCACAGGCCAGAGGTTTGCCCTCGTCCCTTGATGATAGGGGCTCAGAAGTCGTCTGCGCCATATGGTCCGGAGAGGATTTCATGGGCGCGAACGACCGCGTCCGGCTGCACGCCGGTGGCCGCGCTGAACGCAAGCAGCGTCGGCTCGTGCCCCATCAGGAAATCGACGAGACCGGCAAGGAAGCCGGGATCGCCGATCGCATCGCGGACTTCCGAGGGAGCGACGCCCGTCAACGCCAGGAAACGGGCCAGCAACTCCGGTTCTCCGGCGAGCCAGCCGAGGATCGCGACGGCGGTCGCCTCGGCCTCCTGCGTCGCGGGTGTATCTTTTTGGCTTTTCATCGTTATTCCTCGGGAAATTTATCTTTTAATCAACCAACTGGCGCTAACGTGGTGGCGGTCGAGCTGGGGGATTTCGGCTTCGCCGCAACGTATCGATCTGCCACATGGTTGCAAGGCCGGTGAGAGGAACAGGGGCGCACGATGGCCAAGCAAGTGATGATTGTCGAGGACAACGAGCTGAACATGAAGCTCTTCCGGGACCTCATCGAGGCATCCGGTTACACGACCATCCAGACCCGGAATGGCATGGAAGCCCTTGATCTTGCGCGCAAATACCGCCCCGATCTGATCCTCATGGATATCCAGCTTCCAGAGGTTTCGGGCCTTGAGGTCACCAAGTGGCTCAAGGAGGACGACGAACTTCACGTCATTCCCGTGATCGCGGTCACAGCTTTCGCCATGAAGGGCGACGAGGAGCGAATCCGACAGGGTGGTTGCGAGGCCTATGTCTCCAAGCCCATCTCCGTGCCGAAGTTCATCGAGACGATCAAGACCTATCTCGGAGACGCGTGAGGAGAGGGCAGGGTTATGACAGCACGCATCCTCGTCGTCGACGACATTCCGGCCAATGTGAAGCTGCTCGAAGCGCGGTTGCTTGCCGAATATTTCGATGTCCTGACAGCCGACAACGGCTATGACGCGCTTGCCATGTGCGAGCGCACGCAGGTCGATCTCATCCTTCTCGACATCATGATGCCGGGCATCGATGGTTTCGAGGTCTGCGAGCGGCTGAAGGCGAACCCGCGCACGGCGCATATTCCCGTCGTCATGGTCACGGCGCTCGACCAGCCGTCGGATCGCGTGCGCGGCCTGAAGGCCGGCGCCGACGATTTCCTGACCAAGCCGGTCAATGACCTTCAGCTCATGTCGCGGGTCAAAAGCCTCGTGCGGTTGAAGACGCTGACGGACGAGCTGCGCCTGCGCGCCACGACCGCGCGCGCCATTTCGCTGGAAGACGGGCTGGAGACCGATCTCGGCGACGAGCCGGGCGATATCCTCCTCGTCGATGGCCGCGCAAGCTCGCAGGAGCGCATCACCCGTGCGCTGAAGCCGATCGCGGACGTCACCGGCATGTCGGACCCACAGGCCGCGCTCTTTCAGGCGGCCGAAGGCAATTACGAACTGGTGATCGTCAACGCCAATTTCGATGACTACGATCCGCTGCGCCTGTGCTCGCAGCTCCGCTCGCTGGAGCGTACGCGCTTTCTGCCGATTCTCCTGATCGCCGAGCAGGGCGACGACGACATGATCGTCCGCGCGCTCGATCTCGGCGTGACCGACTACCTGATGCGCCCGATCGATCCGAACGAACTGATCGCGCGCAGCCTGACCCAGATCCGCCGCAAGCGCTGCAACGACCGTCTGCGGACCAGCGTGCGCCAGACGATCGAACTGGCCGTGACGGATGGCCTGACCGGCCTGCACAATCGTCGCTATCTCGACAATCATATGAAGCTGCTGATCGATCGCGCAAGCGCGCGGGGCCGCCCCCTTTCGCTCTGCATCACGGATATCGACCGCTTCAAGCTGGTCAACGACACCTACGGACACGATGCGGGCGACGCCGTGCTGCGCGAATTTGCCAACCGGGTCCGCTCGGCGGTGCGGGGGGCCGATCTCGCCTGCCGCTACGGCGGCGAGGAGTTCGTGTTGGTCATGCCCGACACCTCCGCCGAAATGGCGGCGGGCGTGGCCGAGCGCCTGCGGGCGATCGTCGAGCATGAACCGTTCCGTATTCCCGGCACCGATGTCTTCCTGTCCGTCACCGCTTCGCTCGGTCTTGCATCCATGTTGCCCACCGGCGATGCGCCGGACATGTTGCTGAAGCGTGCCGACGCCGCTTTGTACGAAGCCAAGCGCAGCGGTCGCAACCGTGTGGTTGCCGCAGCCGCCTGAGTCGCGCGCCTCGCCGTATTTGTCCACAGGCGTGTGCCGCGACGCTCTATTTGCCTTGAATTTCCGGCACTTGTCCGAAGGGAGCGGGCAGGGGATGCGGCGCGGCGTTTTCCCGCTTTAAACACGACATGCCGCGAGATGTAGCGCCAGCTCTCGCGTCTTATTTTTGCAAAGTCTTATCAAAGGGTTGGTGCGTGCGCAATCTGTCCGTGTAGGCGGTTGGATTCTGTCAGGGTTGTGATGCGCGCGTGCCGCGGGGGACATCATCTTGCCGGTCCCTGCCATACGGCCCCGCTCCGTGACGCCGCCGCGGTGCATGCGGTTAACTATGAGCAGAGGAGCGACGGCAACAGCGTTAAGAATTCGTTGATTTTTTTTCTTTTTCGCGCGATGCTCAACTCATGGCGGCAACGAAGCCGCACAATCGGTTACCCCATGATGCTAGGTCCGCCGCATCTCCTGGGTCGTGGGGTCGGTCGGCCGGTTACGATTGAAACGGAATCCTCGTGCCGTCATCGTATCTGGTCGACCCCCATTCGACGCCGCTCCCGGAAAGGGGGCGGCGTTTTTGATTCGGATGGCGAAGCAGGTCGCAGCCCGGGCGCCAAAAGAAAAGGCGCCGGACGTTTCCGTCCAGCGCCTTTGCGAACCGAAAAGGGTACCAAGATTACTTGATCTTGGTTTCCTTGAATTCGACATGCTTCTTGACGACCGGGTCATACTTGGTCTTGGTCATCTTTTCCGTCATCGTGCGGCTGTTCTTCGTGGTCACGTAGAAGAAACCGGTGTCGGCCGTCGACAGCAGCTTGATCTTGATGGTGGTAGCCTTGGCCATGGTCGTCCTGCCTTTATGAAAAACGAAGCCGCGGACAGCCAGTCTGCTCCACGGCTTTAAATCTGGCCGGAAACTACAAATCGCGCCCGAAAAGTCAAGCCCGTTTCGGCCGGAAAACGATCCGGACCAGTGAAAGTACGAGGTAGAAGCCGAAGAAACCGACGATCGCCCAGGCGAAACCGTCATTGCCGGCAACGTCCATCGCCGCGCCGATCGCCTGCGGGCCGACAACGGTGCCCACCGCGTAACAGAAGATGAAGGCGGCATTGGCCGCGGCAAGGTCGGCCCCATGCAGGCGTGAGCCGAGATGGCTGAGGCCGATCGTGTAAAGCCCGGCGACGCAGCCGCCCCACAGCAGCAGCACGCCCGCCATCAGCAGCCAGTTCTGCGAGATGACGGGCAGCGAAAAGGCGCCGACAATGCCGATGACGGCCATGATCGTCAGGAGCCGCCGGCGATCCTTCATGCGGTCGGAGAGCATGCCGAGCGGGATCTGGAAGGCCATGTTGCCGATGCCCATCACCGTCAGCAGCAGCGCTGCCTGCGGCTCGCTGAAGCCTGCCCTGGTGGCATAGATGGGAAAGAGCGACAGCCCGCCCACGCCCACCGCGCCGAAGATGAAGACCGCTGCCGTTGCCGTCGGCACAAGGAGGATATACCGCATGAAATGCCGTTCGGGCTTCTCATATATGATCGGGCTTTCGCCGCGCGCGGCGAAGATGGGGACGGCGGCGACGAGGATGATCGCGGCGCCGACGGCGAAAGGCAGCAGGCCCTCGCTGCCGAGAACCGAAAAGAGCAGGGGGCCGGTGGCGAAACCCAGCGAAAGCACGGTGGCATAGATGCCGAGCACCAGGCCACGGCGGCGCGGCGGGGCCGCCGCATTGATCCAGAACTCCGACAGGATGAAGAGCGTGGTGATCGCGCCATGGAAGACGAGGCGGAGCGGAAACCAGAGCCAGAAGTTCTCGATGTAATAGAAGCCGAGGCCGCTGACGGCGGAAAGCAGGATCGCCAGCAGCATCGTCGTGGAGGTACCGAGCGCATGGGCGATTCGCGTGGTGAAGGGCGCCGCGAGCATGGCGGCGACACCGGCCATGGCCGCATTGATACCGATGAGGGTGGAGGAGATGCCGCGCTTTTCCATGATGATGGAGAGCAGGGGAAGTCCAAGGCCGATGGCGATTCCGACGGCGGAAATGGCGGCGACGGCTGCAATGAGAGATCGCCAGTGGATGTGATCCACCGGGCCGGAGGTGCCGGATTGCGGCTGCGTCATATGCGATCGATCCTAAAGAATGTCCCGTAAGAAACGCCCGCGTCGCTTGTGATAGAGCGGCGCTGCCCTTCCGAAGGGAAGAGACTTGTCTTCCTGAATGCTTTTTTGAAGCTCTTCAAGGATCAATACGGTTATGTCGGGCATCTCTATGCCCCCCTGGTCAAAAATATCCACCCAGCGCAGGTCTTCCAGTTCGTGGCTCGCCCGGGCGGCGGCCGGGTCTATCCTCGCCTCATCGGTAAAGAGCGTGAAGAACCGGGTATCGAAACGCCGCACCATGCCGGCCGGCGTGATGGCCCGGGCTAGAAAGCGCAGGCCCGAAAGATCGGGAAGAAAGGGAAGCGCCGGTGATGCCGGGCGCTCATGTGGCCGGCCGACGGCGATGCCGGCTTCCTCATAGAGTTCGCGAATCGCCGCAACGCCGATCGCCCTCAGGCGCGAATCGGAACATCGCGTTCCCGCCCTGACCGCCAGCCGCTGGCAGGCGAGCGGATGCAGCGGCTCGGCTACGGGAACCAGCCGGTCGGCCGGATCGCGCCGGCCGCCCGGAAAGACATAGACATTCGGCATGAAGACATGCTTGCTGCTGCGCCGGCCGACGAGGACGCGCGTGCTTCCGCCCGACCGGTCGAGAAGCAGGATGGAGGCTGCGTCGACGGGCCGGACGGCCGTCATGCCGTTCGGTCGCTATAGACAGACGACGTGTCCGCCTCCTGCGGCTGGCCGCCGAAGCCGTGCATTTTCAGGGCCCATTGCAGGCCGATCGCGCCGCCCTTGATGGGCTGCAGCAGCAGAAGGGAGAGGAGAAGGGTGATGGGTGTCCAGATGGCAAGGTGCTGCCATGTGGTGAGCGGCCAGACAAGGTCCGTCGCCATGTAGCCGCCGACCACGACATGGCCGACGATGGTGATGACGAGATAGGGCGGCAGGTCGTCGGCGCGCTGGTGCGTATAGTCCTCGCCGCAGGCGGCGCAATTGTCGACGGGCTTGACGAAGGACTTGAAGAGACGACCGGTGCCGCAGGCCGGGCAGCGGCTCAGCAGGCCGCGTTTGATGGCGCGGCCGAGCGGGCGCGTTTCAGCGCCGGTGGTCGCGGTATCGCCGAAATGCAGCGTGCTGTCGGTGGTGTCGTTCGCCTGCATGTTCATTTCCTTCCTGCCGGCGTGCCGTGCCGGCCCGGCTTGTTCCTGCTCAGCGTTTCCCGCGGGGCGGGCGTGTACCGGGCTGGCGTCGGGATGCACTGGCCTTGCGCCGGCCCGACTTGTGGAAGGAGCGCACCGCCGTCGGCATCTTGCGCCCCTCGCTCATCATGTCGAACCGGAGCGAACCGGCAAGCGGCACCGCTTCCGCGAGCCTTACGCGCACCGTATCGCCGAGTCGGTAGCCGAGCCCGGTCTTTTCGCCGGAAAGCGCCTGATGGGCCTCGTCGTAGATATAGTAGTCGCGTCCGAGCATAGATATAGGCACGAAACCGTCGGCGCCATAGTCCGGCAGGGTGACAAAAAGTCCCGCCTTGGTGACGCCGGAAACGCGACCGTCGAATTCCTCGCCGATGCGGCCGGCGAGATGGTGGGCGATCAGCCGGTCCACGGTGTCCCGTTCCGCGGCCATGGCGCGGCGCTCGAAGGTCGAGATTTCCGCCGCGATATCGTCCAGCACCGCTTCCTCGTCCGGCGTGATGCCGCCTTCGCCAAGACCGAGAGAACCGACCAGCGCACGGTGCACGATGAGGTCGGCATAGCGGCGGATCGGCGAGGTGAAGTGGGCGTATTTCATGAGATTGAGGCCGAAATGGCCGATATTCTCAGGGCTGTAGATCGCCTGGCTCTGCGAGCGCAGCACCATCTCGCTCACCATCTGCTCGAACGGCTTGTCCTTGGCTTTCGCAAGAATGCCGTTGAAATGGTTGGAGCGCATGTTGCCGCCCTTGACGAGGGAGATGTCGAGCGTCTGCAGGAATTCGCGCAGCACCTCCTGCTTGGCGAGCGACGGCGCGTCGTGAACGCGGTAGACGAGGACCTGCTTCTTCCGCTCCAGCGTCTCGGCGGCCGCGACGTTCGCTTGGATCATCATCTCCTCGATGAGCTTGTGGGCATCGAGCCGCGGCGGCACGAAGACCCGGTCGACGGTGCCATCTTCCTTGAGAAGGATCTTTCGTTCCGGCATGTCCAGTTCGAGCGGCTGGCGGCGGTTCCGGCCGACCGTCAGGATGCGATAGGCCTGCCACAGCGGCTTCAGGATCGCGTCGAGCAACGGAGCGGTCTTGTCGTCCGGCGCGCCGTCGATCGCCGCTTGGGCTTGGCTGTAGGAGAGCTTTGCCGCGCTCTTCATCATGATGCGGTGGAAGGTATGGCTCGCCTTGCGGCCTTCATGCGAGAAAACCATGCGCACGGCGAGCGCTGGGCGGTCGACGCCCTCCTTCAGCGAGCAGAGGTCGTTGGAAATGCGCTCCGGCAGCATGGGCACCACGCGGTCGGGGAAATAGACCGAGTTGCCGCGCTTCAGCGCCTCGCGGTCGAGCGCCGATTTCGGCCGCACGTAATAGCTGACATCGGCAATGGCGACGGTGACGATCACGCCGCCGGGATTGTCGGGAGAGGGGTCGGGCTCGGCGAAGACGGCGTCGTCGTGGTCCTTGGCGTCGGCCGGGTCGATGGTGATGAGGGGGAGGCTGCGCCAGTCCTCGCGATGGGCCATTGTCGCCGGGCCCATGGCGTCGGCCTCGCGGATCACCGCATCGGGGAAGATATAGGGAATGCCGTGCGAATGAATGGCGATCATCGAGATCGCCTTCTCCGAGGCGACGGAGCCGATCACGCCCTTGATCTGCGCGCGCGGCAGGCCATAGCGCCCCATGCGCACGACATCGATCTCCACGAGGTCGCCATCCTTG
>Ga0182742_1000985_pt1 | contig 39105 bp, 34 predicted proteins | sample eDN5th37CBELigMG_FD_128880 | JGI IMG/M metagenome (GOLD analysis project Ga0182742, IMG submission 128880) | Enriched Miracle-Growth compost microbial communities from Emeryville, California, USA - eDNA 5th pass 37_C BE-Lig MG (version 2)... ... | reverse complement strand
GTGATTCAACGGATTCAAAATGGACAAGAGCGTGGGAAAATGCATAGTATTATTGTTGTTGCTGAAGGAGTGTGTAGTGGGGAGGATTTGAAAAACGAAATTAAAGCGAAAGCTGGTTTAAATACAAATGTAATTGTACTTGGCTATCTCCAACGCGGAGGTCATCCAACTGCATATGACCGTATGATGGCAAGCAGAATGGGGGCAAGGGCGGTTGATTTGTTACTTGATGGGGAAAAGGGCCTTATGGTAGGTTGGAAAAAAGGACAACTTGTAAACCCTTCTTTTGCAGAAGCTGCAATAGAGAAGCATGAAATAAACTTGGAAGACTATTCCCTTGCAAGAAGTATTTCAATCTAAGTACATAGGACAAACAGAGAAATGACTTGCTCTTTTGTCATAATGTGAGGTGGAAGATGGATTTTTTAAAAACGATAGAACCCCATTTACGGAGTGAGGATCCACTAATTTTAGAAACAGTTCTCCATGCCTTGGCGGATTACCCGAATGTGCCTGAGGAGTGGACATATGAATTATTAAAATTAGCGTTTCAGAATGAAGAACACCTCGCTTCAATTTTAATCTATATCGAAAATCAGAGGTTGAATGAAGATGCCGTTAAATTGCTCATCAATGAAATTCCGTTGATGAACCAATCTCTTCATTTAGCGGTCAATTTGGTTGAGAGAATTGAACCAAAACTAGCCCTAAAATACAAGGATCAGCTTAAAAGCTATATAACAGAGGAACTTTGGTCGTTATACGAATTTATTGTCCATGGGACAGAGGAAGAAGTTTATGGTGAATATGGGGAAACGGTTGCAATTCTTGATACTGCTGAAACTTTCGACCATAGTCGATACTTGAAAGCAAAAAAGCTGGCTGCCTGTATTGTCGAAAAGGGATGGGTCACCGATCAAGAAATCAATCTGGAGATGCAAGACGAATTAGCGGAAGACTGGTTCTCGTTTAATGGGATATTAACGGTTTATATGATTGGTTTAATGAAATTAGAAAGGTATATTCCGACCCTTGCAAGTTTACTTGACCGAGACGATGATATCTTATTAGAAGAAGTATCTGCTGCGTTAATCAGTTTCCAAAATGATGAGGTAGTTAAAGTTGTTACACCTTATTTACTTAATGAGAATTCCGTTATTTATGCTAGTTCAGTGATGGAGAATATTAAAACAGAGGCAGCAGTTGACGCACTAAGAAGGGCTTATTATGAAACGGAAGATAGTGAAGACCAAGCGCTCCTAATCGAGGCCCTTTGTCACCAACTTTCCCCAACGGTCACAGCGGAAATTAGTGACCATATGGACAAGGAGGAAACATCCAGCTTGGTAGACCTTGAACAAAAGACTTATTCCTACTATAGCATTTTGGGATTACATCATCCGCGGTTGGAAGAATGGCGCCAAATTGCGATGACTATTGAGGAAAATCCTAATCTCCTATCGTCTCAGCCTGAGTTGGTCACTAGTGAACCTTACCGTAACTCAAATAAAATTGGTCGCAATGACCCTTGTCCATGTGGGAGTGGGAAGAAATATAAAAAATGTTGCGGGAAATAACTCTTTATCCTATTTTCAGCTAGAAATTTGAGGGGAAAGCAGGATACTCTGTCTCCTGCTTTCTTTTTTGTTCATAATTACGGAAAGTGACCGGCTTCTTAGTTTGCGGCATTTTCGTGCATTGAATATTCATTTTTCGCGTTCCATAAGAGGTATTCATTGATGCCGAGATCGTTGGCTGCACGAATTTGCGCATTGACTTCTTTTAAGCTGTAAGGGACTTTCATGCTAAAATCTTGCAACCAAGGTCTGATGACTGCTATCGATTTCCCTTGAGAAAACGAGTTTTTGTTTTTGGTTATTGCATCTTTCAGTCCTGCTTTAATTAGGAGCCCAGGATTGGCTTCGGGGCTAGGAATTCCATAGTTGCCATCAGCATAATGAGATGGATACATCATCGGGGAGATGACATCCACAAATTGGGCAATAGTTTCCCACCTTTGTCCAATTCCCATGTCATTTTTAACGGAAGTGGTTAACCCAAAAACATCTGCTGAAATGGTGATTTTCGGTGTTTTTAATTTTGTGTATGCATGCTGGAGAAAGCCGCCGATTGTTGCTTCTTTGGATTTGTAACCTGAAGGTGCAAACGTAACTTCCTCATCGATGTTTTTATAATCAGGAAAGCGAACATAATCCCATTGAATTTCATCGAAACCTAGTTGTGCAACTTCCTTTGCAATTGAAATATTATAATTCCATACTTCTTGCCGGTGAGGATCGACCCACTTGATGCCGCTAGCGTCCTTCCATAAATCACCTGACTTATCTTTAATTGCCAATTCTGGTTTTTTCTTTGCGAGATAAGGGTCTTTGAAAACAACAATTCGGGCAATCGTATAGATGTTTTTATCTTTAAGTTTTTGAAGTAACTTAGATAAGTCTTTTATAGGGGCGTTTTGATCACTTTGGATTTTGTGAACGATTGATAGGTCAGAATTGTACGTTAACATTCCTTCATCGTCTTTGACATCGATGACCATTGCGTTTAAGTCTGTTTTTTCAATAATCTTGAGCAATTGCCGAAACTTAGTGTCCGTGGTCACTGAGTCTGCGGTAACATAGATTCCCTTTATAGGAGTAGGAGTGGTTGGCCATTCAGTATTAAGAAAACTTACGTTTAGCATAGTGAAAATAGACAGAAAGGCAAGTAGCTTCAACATCGCATTCTCCTCGTCTAAAAAGTGATAAAAAGCTCTTATTCCTTACTGTTTCTAAAATATAAATTTTCATACAAACGAAAATCACTACCGCTCCTCTGGCATCGTAGGATTCCTTCTTATGGAAATTCCTGGATGGTGCCTGGCACCTTCCAAGGTTTGGGAGATACATCAGAGGGAAAGATAGAAGGACAGAGATATTATTTGAAAGGATGATGATGAATTGCAATTAACTGGAAAGAAAATAATTAGTCTTGTTCACCATGATTTTGAAGATTTAGAGCTTTGGTATCCAATCTTGAGACTTCGGGAAGAGGGAGCGGTTGTGGAACTTGCCGGTGAAGAAGCGGATGTAAAATATGTTGGGAAATATGGAGTTCCCGCTGAATCGGACCTTGCATACAGTGATGTTCGTGCTGAGGACTATGATGCAATTCTGGTTCCTGGGGGATGGGCACCTGATAAAATTCGCCGGTTCCCTGAAGTATTAAGCTTGCTTCAAGAAATGGATAAAGCTCAAAAGCCAATCGGACAAATTTGTCACGCTGGTTGGGTCCTGATTTCCGCTAAAATTCTAAAAGGAAAGAAGGTTACTAGTACGCCAGGGATTAAGGACGACATGGAAAACGCAGGAGCTATATGGTCGGACGAACCTGTTGTCACGGATGGTCACCTCGTTTCAAGCCGTCGCCCACCTGATTTACCAGATTACCTGCGTGAGTTCATTCGTGTACTTACAAATAAATAGTTTTCCTTATCGTGTTCTTTCTCTACATAAACAGTAGATTTTCCGTATAAACAAAAGACGCTCCATTTGTGAGTGTCTTTTGTTTGGATTTTGAAATTAACTAATATGTATTTAACGAACTGCCTTTAGGAAATCTTCCTTTTCTAATTTCATGTATAATCCCGCCAACAAAGCCAATAAACCACCCAAATTTCAATGCTAGGATAGCAAATTGGAACTGTCTTACCAAAAGTTTGAAGCAGAGCAACGATGTAGACGTTGCTCTATTTTACGTAGTTTAAGAAGATGAAATCCGCCTTGGCGAAAAGTTAAGAATATTTTTTTATTGTAATAATAATGTCAACTAGGTTGACGTTTTAAAAAAATGTTTGGTATAGTTAACAAGCTCTTAGTTTGTGGAGGTGTACTAGAGAATCGTAGAATACTGATCTGGTGAACTTGATCAGGAGAGAGGAAACCTTTTATAAAAACACTTATTATGGTGAATGAAAGAAGTAACCGGCTTAATAAGAAAGAAAGTTTTCTACTAGACTCTCTTGTGAAAAGAATCGATCTCAAGGGTCTTGAATGAAGCATCATTCATAGGTTTCTATTGAGGATAAAGCATTTTTCATTGAAATGGATAGGTGTCCGAGTCGATCCATAAATCGACAAAGGTGAAAAATGAAATTAAAAACGACTATAAAGTCGAAGAAATGTAAAAAGGAGATTTAAATGAATACACAAATGCAAGTGAAAAATCCGAAGACAATGGCGTTTATTTTAATGTTAGGGGCTTTTATTGGGCTATTTGGTGAAACTGCATTAAATATGGCTTTGTTAAATGTGATGGAACAGTTTTCAATCACAGCCGCTACAGGACAGTGGTTGACAACTGGTTATCTTTTAGTCTTAGCAATTCTAGTACCGATTTCGGCGCTATTAATGAAGTGGTTTTCAACGAGACAATTGGTTATTGGGGGACTTGTGGTTTCGCTGCTGGGGGCGATTCTTGCGGCACTTTCTCCAAGTTTTGAAATCTTACTACTGGGGCGTTTGGTTCAAGCAATGGGAACAGGGGCTTTAATTCCGGTAATGACTAGTGTTCTGTTGATTATTTTCCCAATTCATAAACGTGGAGTAGTTATGGGAATCATGGGGCTTGTCATTACCTTAGGCCCAGCATTAGGTCCGACACTTTCGGGCGTGATTATTAGTTCATTAGGATGGCATTATATTTTCTGGATTAGTTCGATTTTCTATGTTGTTTTAACAGTTTTTGCGTTAGTTAAGATTGTAAATGTATCAGAAATTACCAAACCTAAGATTGATGTTGGCTCGATTTTATTATCTACACTTGGTTTTGGTGGTCTAATTTTTGCATTGGCGACGATGGCAGAAGCATCTTTCTCTTCACCAAAAGTATGGGGACCTTTACTTGTGGGGATTATTTCCTTAGTTTTATTTGGAGTTCGTCAAATGACGATGGCTCAACCTATGGTTAATTTACGAGTTTTCAAATATCCAATGTTTGCCCTAGGAACAGCAATAATGTTCCTCAGTATTTTGGTGATTCTGTCTACGGCGATCCTTTTGCCACTTTACCTCAAGGGTGCTTTATTATTTAGTGCAATGGCCGGTTTATTATTACTTCCTGGGAATGCCGTCAATGTGATTTTGTCTCCTATTGTAGGAACGCTATTCGATAAATGGGGACCACGTGTTTTTGTGATTACAGGCTCTGTTATCGTGTTAATAGGGAACCTTATGTTCATGATGTTTATTTCGGCAACAACACCTGTGTGGCAAATCATTCTATCTTTCATGGTGCTATTCTTTGGGTTAACAATGGTCACAATGCCTTCGCAAACAAATGCTCTTAACCAATTGCCACGTGAGTTATATGCAGATGGTTCTGCTGCTATGAATACGTTGAATCAAGTAGCAGGGGCGGCTGGTACGGCGATTGCGATTACAATTTTCACAGCAGGTCAAAGTGGCTATGTGGTTGACGTTCCAACTGCTACTCAACCTGAAATATTAGCTGCCGGTGTAAAATATGCTTTTTACTTTATCACTGGGATTTCAGCAATAACACTGATTTGTTCCTTATTTGTTCGGAAAGCTAGTGATACGCAACAACCTACTCACGCCGTAGTAAAAGCAACTCAACCAGTTCGCGATTAGGAGTCTAGTTATAAAATGGTGTGAATGACTACTTAAGGATAATGTGCTTTAAGAAGCTGATAAAATAATATCAACCGAACTTAAAAGCATACTAGTAGCTGTAGACGGATAAAACAACGATTGCTAACAAGGTTGCTAGTTCAACAAACGCGGATATAATTATTTGTGCCGCGACTGGATAAAATGGGGTTGAACGGTTTCTAACTACTTGTTCAGTTTCGGAAGCAATCATTCGTTCAGCATAATGTAATGGGTTGGTGGGGCGTCAATCACAGTGAAAAACTTTCTAAAAACTAATTAAACGAAACACAATGAGACCATTCGTAAATGGAAGTTTACGAATGGTTTTTTATCACAATTAAACAATTATTTTTTTCGTGATATTGTCAATTAAATCTCCTCTGCTAAGCACACCGATGACACGTCCAGCACCATTAACTACAGGGAGCTTTTTATAACGGTGCATCGATAATAACCGCATAATTCTTTCAAAGTCTTCGTCAGGGTGCACGGAAAGAATGTTTCTTTTCGTCATAATCTCTTTAACTGGTGTCTTCATTTTATCTTGAATGACATCCTCCATATCTCCATCCTCAATAATATAAACTAGACCAGCAAAACCAACAGGCTTAGGAGTAAGATAGCGTAATACATCTCCATCAGATACCATACCAACTAAATTTCCGTTATCATCAACAACGGGTGTCCCACCAATTCGATTTGAGTTTAGAATTGTTAACAGTTCCTTAATCGTATTAGAAGGTTTTACCGTAAAAACTCTTGTAATCATGAAGTCTCTAACTTTCATAATCAATCCCTCTCTTCGTGTTGAAAACGTATACATATCTGTTTAATCATTATTTTACCATAAATTCTACCCTTATGTTGGTTAGGATTGTGTCTATATTTTTACTACTCCGAAACAGCGTGCGAAGTGATCTTGTTTGTTTAGGAAGTTTGGCCGCTGACTTATCAAACCTCAACAGATAATTATATAAGAAGGATCTAGTGATTTTATCAGAGTAAAGTGACAAATGGAAAGTCCAATATAAAATCCCTAACTGAACAATAGTCTGGTACAATAAAGCTCAGTAATGAAGCGTGAAATAACAATGGCTAAAGAAAAGAAATGGATCATGGGTACGCCTGAAATGCTGCTTCTAGTGATGGTTAGAGTAGTGAGCTTGAACTGTATTTTAGGATAAACATAGAATATTGTTTACTGAATTCTTCCATGTCATATTAAAGCTATGCTTCCTTTGTTTTCGATTAGGTTCATTAAGAATGATTAAAAATAATATCAAAACTTATGATATTGCTAGCTAAAAAGGAGGAGACGACCTTGAATCGACTCTACTATTCAAAACAAAACTCGCAAGAAAAGCGGGAACTCTTACAAGTGAAATATTGGATGACACCGAGTCCATATTGTCTTTGGCAGGGAGATTCCCTTCGTAAAGCAGTTGAGAAAATGGAAGAGCTTCATGTTGAGGGGTTACCTGTAGTAGATGAAAATCATCGTTTTGTTGGTATGGTGAGCTTAAGAGGAATTGTAAAAAGATTAATTCACGCTAAAAACCCTCAAGATATTGTTGGGAGTGCGCTGACTCGAAATGTTCATAGCGTTCAGGGAGATGACTCGATTTTTGAAGTGGTGTCACAATCAGAAAATGCGATGCCTGTGTTGGATGGGCAGGGCAGATTAATTGGTTTGATTACAGTTCGTGATGTCTTTGATGGTTTATTTAAATATCTTTATAAATTGGAACAAAAACAAACGACAACAGATGCTTTGCATGCGATTTTAGAGAGCGCTTACGAGGGAATTGCCGTCGTTGATGAAAATGGTGTGGTGCTTGAATTTAATGAAGCTTATAGCCGGTTTACTGGGGTAAAACGGGAGGACGCACTCGGCCGCCATGTGACAGAGGTGATCGATAACACAAATCTGCATGTGACAGTTAAAACGGGTATCCCAGAGCGGGGAGCTGTGCAAAGAATCCAGGGACAAGACATGGTGGTTCACCGCATCCCGATTTGGCGAGATGGAAAAGTTGCAGGAGCCATTGGGATGCTTATTTTTGAAGGGGTAACCGAGGTGTACCGGATCTATGAGCGTCTTCAAGAAAATCATCTCAAGGAACAACCAGTAAACGAATCGTTAACGTTGAAAAAAGAGAAAGATAGCCGAGTTACCATTGATCAAATTATTGGAGAGAGCAAAGAAATTTTAACCGTGAAACGAATGGCCCGTCGTTCGGCACGAACCCCAGCAACCGTCTTGATTACAGGGGAAAGTGGCACAGGAAAAGAGATGTTTGCGAAAAGCATCCACCATCTGAGTCCGTTTTCAACTGGACCTTTTATCAGTGTCAATTGTGGAGCAATCCCCGAAGCATTATTTGAATCAGAACTGTTTGGATATGAAGATGGAGCTTTTACGGGAGCAAGGAAAGGCGGGAAGCCTGGTAAATTTGAGTTGGCTCAGAATGGGACTATCTTTCTTGATGAAATTGGGGAAATGCCGCTTGTGATGCAAACGAAACTTCTCCGTGTTTTACAGGAAAGGGAAGTTGAGAGAGTAGGTGGAGTCGAAAAATACAAAATCAATGTTCGGGTGATTTGTGCGACGAATCGAGATTTAAAAGCAATGGTAAGCGATGGGGCTTTCCGTGAGGATTTATTTTATCGCTTAAATATTATTCAGCTTCACATACCACCATTACGAGAACGCAAGCTAGATATTCCAATCTTGATGTCTCATTATTTAAAAGAAGTCTGTGAAAAGTATCAGATGCCTGTCAAGAGGTTTACGTCAGATGTTGTGTCAGCTTTTGTCCAATATTCATGGCATGGAAATATTCGGGAGATGGTGAATACGATTGAAAGAATGGTGACATTAGTGGATGGGGATGTCATTGATGTAAATCACCTGCCACAAATGATGAGAAATGATAAGTCCGTTTTTAAAAGCAAGCAAACTCAACAAACAGCTGAACAATCGTTAATTGAAAAAGCAAGACATGAAGGTCAGCAAAAAGAAAAAGAAGTCATTCTTGAGGCATTGAAAAAAGCGGGCGGAAATAAATCGAAAGCTGCTGAAATTTTAGGCATTCACCGGACGACTTTGTATCAAAAGTTACGAAAATATGAAATAAACTAATTAAATTATTTTTAGAGTAGTTTTGTGTCTGTGATGTAGTGTATCCACTACACTTTTCCTACAGTTGTAGTGTAGTGAATACACTTTTTTATGGTGAAAATGTTTATTTTATCGCTTTTACAAGTTGGCACACTTCTTGCAATTAAAAAAGTGAAAATAAACAAGGGGTGAAACACATGGAGAAATTTGCAATTTTACGAACACCACAAACCACTTATTATGGTCGCAAGGCGTTTGATAATGTTGGTACAGAAGCGGCTCTAAAAGGAAAAAAAGCGCTTATTGTTAGCGACAAGATTATGGACAGCCTTGGCTATGTAAAAGAATGCCAATCTTTGTTGCAAAAACAAAAGATTCAAAGTGAGGTCTATCTTGGCGTTAATTCCGAGCCTACCGATCAATATGTGGCAGAAGCGCTAAATGTTTTAAAACGCGAACAATGTGACATAGTCATTTCTTTAGGTGGAGGAAGTTGCATTGACACTGCGAAAGCCATTGCTGTTCTTGCTACAAACGAAGGGTATATTGGCGACTATATGGGAGGCAATAAAATCGCCGCAAACGATCCGGTTTCGCATATTGCAATTCCAACAACAGCAGGGACTGGTTCTGAGGCAACGGATGTAACCGTTATTACGAATACGAAGAATGATGTAAAGATGATGATTAAACAGCCAGCGTTTATGCCAGATGTTGCGATTGTTGACCCACTCTTGACACTATCGTCGCCAAAGAATGTAACCGCTGCCACTGGAGTGGATGCCTTGAGCCACGCGATTGAAGCTTATTTATCGAAGAAGGCTCATCCAATGACAGATACACTTGCTTTATCAGCAATGAAATTAATTCTGGATAATTTGTTGATCGCTTACAATGACGGCGAAAATGTCGATGCGCGTGAGGCAATGTCATTAGGTTCTTATCAGGCAGGGATTGCGTTTTCAAATGCATCGGTTTGTCTTGTTCACGGAATGTCGAGACCCATAGGAGCTTTATTCCATGTTCCACACGGAATTTCAAATGCGATGCTGTTACCTGCGGTTCTTGAGTTTAGCAAAGAAGCTTGCATTGACCGCTTAGCGGATATCGGGCGAATTTTCAAACCTGAAAGCGAAAGACTTTCCAACGAAGAAGCAGCTGAAATTGCGGTCAAATCGGTTAAAGAACTTTGTCAGCAATTAAATATTCCAAACTTGAAAGGATGGGGAATCGACCAGCAAGCCTTTGAAACTGCGGTTGATAAAATGGCAGTAGACGCAATTGATAGTGGCAGTCCTGCGAATAATCCAAGAGTTCCGACATTTAGTGAATTAGTAGATTTATATCATGTTTGCTACGAGTACCAGTTCAGCACCGAAGAAACAGTCAGTTAATAGACATCAAAGGGATATAGGGGGAATAGTATGTTAGGGATGCTTGGTTTGATTGCTTCACTAATCCTATTAATGTATTTAACGATGAAGGGAATCAATATTATTGTAGCCGCAATCATTAGTGCAGTGGTTGTTGCGATTACAGGCGGTTTAAATCTTGAAACGGCGTTAACAGACCATTATATGACAGGATTTACCGGATATTTTAAATCTTGGTTTCTGATTTTCCTCTTAGGGGCGATTTTCGGGAAAATTATGCAGGAAACGAAAGCAGCTGATAGTATTGCCAATTGGGTGAAAAATACGCTTGGACCTTCTCGTGCTGTTTTCGCTGTTGTAGCTGCTGCAGCGTTGATGACCTATGGCGGCGTAAGTCTTTTTGTTGTAGGTTTTGCGGTATATCCGATTGCCGTTTCTTTATTTAAAGTGGCAAACTTGCCGCATCGTTTTATTCCAGCAGCATTAGTATTTGGATCGATTTCTTTCACGATGACGGCACCAGGATCACCTGAAATCCAGAACCTGATCCCAACTGAATATTTTGGTACAAAACCAACTGCAGGTGGCATCATTGGGGTATTAATGGCTTTGATAATCATGGTAGTCGGTGGTTTAATGTTAGGAAGAATGGTGAAAAAGGCTGTGGCAAATGGAGAAACATTCAGCTTGCCCAATCAGCCAACCGCTTCAAATGAAACGGCTTCCGCTTTGGCTGCAGAAGAACTGGAAGCACAAAAGCCAAGTTCAACCGCAAAGGGGCAGGAATTGCCAAATGTAGTGTTTGCGGTTTTACCACTTATATCTGTAATTGTCATGTTAAATACATTTTCAAATTTCACGTCTTCAACAGGAGCCGCTTTAATTTCGTTAGGAAGTGGAATTTTACTCGCTTGTGTATTGATGTTTAAGTTTTTACAAGAATTCTGGGCTGCCTTGGCGAAAGGTGCTCAAGATGCCTTAGTAGCGGCAGCAAATACATGTGCAGTTGTAGGTTTTGGAAGTGTGGCCGCCCAAGTCGCTGCTTTTAATACGGTTGTTGATGGACTCGTCAATCTACCTGGACCACCATTAATGGGACTAGCTATTGCCGTAACGCTTATTTGTGGAATCACTGGATCCGCATCAGGCGGACTGGGTATTGCGTTACCAATTTTGTCACCAATGTATATGGCTCAAGGACTAGATCCAGGAGCGATGCACCGTATTTCTGCATTAGCATCGGGGGGTTTGGATTCATTGCCGCACAATGGTTATGTAGTCACAACGATTCGCGCCATCTGTGGAGAAACACATAAACGCGCTTACGGACCAATCTTTATGCTCAGCGTTGTCATGCCGACGATTGTTTTAGCACTAGCTGTACTTTTATATTCAATTTTCTAAAAATACATTGTGAAGGGGAAATATTATTATGGCTACAACTACTACACAAACACTTAAAAATTTTGTCAACGGTCAGTGGGTAGAATCAAAAACAGAAAAATATGATATCGTTCCAAACCCAGCAACGGGAGAAGAACTTGCACGAGTTCCAATTTCGACTCGTGAAGATTTAGATGAAGCGGTTCAAGTGGCGAAAGAAGCATTCAAAACATGGAGCAAAACACCGGTACCAAGACGTGCTCGTATTCTATTTAAATATCAACAATTATTAGTAGAAAACTGGGATGAACTAGCGACTTTAATTACAAAAGAAAACGGAAAGAGCTTTAAAGAAGCTTACGGTGAAGTTCAACGTGGAATTGAATGCGTCGAGTTTGCTGCGGGTGCGCCATCGCTTATGATGGGAAAACAACTTCCTGATATTGCAACTGGAATTGAGTCTGGTATGTACCGCTATCCTGTAGGGGTAGTGGGGGGCATCACACCATTTAACTTCCCAATGATGGTACCTTGTTGGATGTTCCCACTGGCGATTGCTTGTGGAAATACGTTTGTACTAAAGCCTTCTGAGCGAACACCGATTCTTGCTAATCGTTTAGCCGAATTATTTAAAGAAGCAGGGCTACCAGATGGTGTTTTCAACATTGTTCATGGTGCGCATGATATTGTGAACGGCTTATTAGACCATGAAGATGTTCCAGCGATTTCTTTCGTCGGGTCTCAGCCAGTCGCTGAGTATATCTATAAGTCTGCTGCTGCAAATGGCAAGCGGGTTCAAGCACTTGCTGGTGCGAAAAACCACAGCATTGTGATGCCGGATGCGGATATAGATGCAGCGGTAAAAGAAATTATTGGTGCGGCATATGGTTCTGCAGGTGAAAGATGTATGGCTTGCTCGGTTGTCGTTGCGGTTGGTGATGTAGCAGACAAACTAATTGCTAAATTAAATGAAACAGCCAACGAAATTAAAATTGGTAATGGATTAGATGAAGATGTGTTTTTAGGACCAGTTATCCGTCAAGAAAACAAAGATAGAACAGCGAAATACATTGAAATTGGGGAGCAAGAAGGAGCGAAGTTAATCCGTGACGGTCGTAAAGATGAAGCATACCATGCAAATGGCTATTTCATTGGACCAACTATTTTTGATAATGTTAATCCTTCGATGAAAATTTGGAAAGAAGAAATCTTTGCCCCAGTGCTTTCGATCGTACGTGTTGATAACTTAGAAGAAGCAATTGAGTTAACCAATAAATCAGATTTTGGAAACGGCGCTTGTCTGTTTACTGACAGTTCAAAAGCAGTCCGTTATTTCAGAGAAAACATTGAAGTAGGAATGCTTGGAGTGAATGTCGGCGTTCCAGCTCCAATGGCTTTCTTCCCATTCTCTGGATGGAAAAACTCCTTCTACGGTGATTTACATGCAAACGGGTCAGACGGAGTTGAATTTTATACAAGACGGAAAATGCTAACTGCACGCTATCAATAAAAAGCAAAAAATCAGGTTCGGGTTAAAGGCAATATTTGACCGAAATATCAAAGCCTTCATCCCTTCCATCATTATTCATAAAGAGAGTTTCAAAGATTTCAATAAAAGCACCGCCCCTTTCAATTGTACTGACAAGGGGCGGTGTTTTTCGTTGTTGTAGACGTAGAAACCCGTGGAACAATGTGTTGTGAAACAAGATTTTTCGGGGCGTCACAGTGACTTATATAGGAATATAATACTATAAGTATACGATGAAGGCTGTGAGTTTTTTTCTAGATTTTGTTGTTTTACGGCATGTTTTGAGTCGTGCTAAAATAGGTAGACTTATAGTATGATGGTTTTCTATGTTTGTTGGTAAATTAGATTAGGATTGTACGATAGATGGTGGTGAGGGATGAAGTGGATAGGAGGAAAGCAATTACCTTTATTGTGAGTCTACTAGGACTTTGCTTTCTTATCTTTTTCTTGTTTGTGAATCTGAATCAAAGGTCTGCGCCTGTTAGTGTGAACAGGGAGGCATTGGTTCCGGCTGAACAACTTTCACAGCAGGTTTCAAATGGGGAAGAGCCGTTACTTGAAGATCTTGTGGAGGAAATGGAAAAAGAAGAAAAAGAAGAAACAGAAGAGGAACTGGTAGAAGATGGGCCTGCTGCCGTTGCTGAGGATGACGAGCTGGATGGAGTTGACGCTGAAAAAGAACATTCAATTCGAACGGAGATAAAGGAAAAAGTAAGGGAAGTAATTGAAGGTACTTTAAATCTATTTAAAAAGGAATTGAAAATAGTAGCAATCGGGGACTCGTTGACTCAGGGAGTAGGCGACGAAACGGAAAGTGGTGGCTACGTTGGGATCTTGAATCACACATTTGAAGACAATCATGTCAATGTGAGCATCGAGAACTATGGAAAAAGAGGAAACCGAACAGATCAATTGCTTAAGCGCCTAGAGCAACAAGAAATTGAAGCGTCTATTCGTAAAGCAGATGTCGTACTGATTACGATTGGGTCCAATGATATTATGAAAGTCGTAAAAAATAATTTTATGAATTTGACGCTTGAGCCGTTTGAAGAAGAGCGGGTTGAATATCGAAAACGATTGAGAGCCATCTTTGATAAAATCAATGAAATTAATTCCAATACGCAAATTTATTTAGTTGGTTTTTATAATCCATTTGAGGGTCATTTTGGTGAGATTGAAGAATTAGGTATGATCATGACAAACTGGAATGATACTGGTAAATCAGTTACTGAAGAATATGAGAATGTTGAATATATCCCTGTTGCTGATTTATTTGTCCATTCCACTCAAGATTTGCTTGCAGAAGACTATTTCCATCCAAATACTCGAGGATATAAACTGATGGCCCAACGAGTGCTTTATTTTATGGAAGAAATTGATGTAGAAGCTGAAGTTTCTTCTGATAGCATCGGAAATGAACCACCTGATCAACAGGAAGAAGCCTCGCATGAAGTTGGATTCACAGATTCATAGTTAAGAACTTAAGAACCAAGAGCGCCGATCGTAGAAATCGGCGCTTTCAATCGTATACATATATTTTAAACCTGTTACTCTAAGGGAATCACTTGCGCAATTTGAAGAATTCCATGTTCAAAAAAGCAAGACAAATCCATTTTTCGTTCATGTAGCTGTATATTTCTTATTAAAAATCCGTCGTATTTCTGTCCAATTAAATGTTTGCGAAAGTTATGGTTGGCCTCTGGCTTGTTTAACAAAATGCCTGGATCCTTCCAAGTCTGTTTTCGAAAATAGTCGCAGTAGCGGTCACGTTCTGCCATAAACATTTCGTAGGTTTCATAAACTTTCATTTTCGGGTCATCAATATAAACTTTATAAATATACCCAGTAACAGGACGTTCAATTTGGACGACTTTCGGTTCACCGTCTTCCCAAAATTCTGATGCTGATTTTTCATAACTCGTCATTGTGCCGATTGCAAAAGGTTTGGCTGCCTCAATGTCAGAAGTAAACCAGTAACCAATACTATCGATGTCATTTGGTAATGGTTGTTGCGTAATCATATCACTTGTAAACTGATCAATTCGTCTGGTTGATCCATGAAATACAATCATCAAATCTACCTCCTATTATAGGATAGCCAAATCGGGGGAGGTTCAAAATCTTTGTTGGCGAAACGAAAGCCTGATGCAGGAGTGGATTCTAAAAAATGAACGGTATCCTTCCAAACAGTTTAGGATAAAAATAGGAAAATAGTAACGTTTGAATTTGCGAGGCAACTTCCTGTTAGGTAAAATTTATATATGGGGGTAATAGAAAAGGTCAATTAAGACCACTAAGGTTAAACAAAATTCTGTTCAAAACAAAAGAAATCAGGAGAGAATCTATGAAAAAGAAAATAATCATTTTGGGGGCTTCATTGGTTATCCTCCTTATCATCGCATATGGGTTTGTAGGGAATTATTTTTATAATTTTGCTTTAAATGCAGATCAAGAAAAAGAATTCTTAGAAGGTAATCCACATTTACAGGAAAGTGAGGCTGTGCTCGCCTCGGTTGCAGAAGAAGCGAAACTGGCAGATGATCGATTCAGTAAAGAGCACCCATCTATTCAAATGCAAGTGACCTCAACAGATGACCTTCAGCTTAATTTAAATGCTTTTGTCTACGAAAATGATCCTGCTGAACACAAGTGGGCGATTGTTGTGCATGGATACACAAGTAAAGCTAAACATATGACAAGATATGTTCGGAACTTTTACGAACAAGGCTATCATGTATTAGCGCCTGACCTTCGAGGGCATGGGGAAAGTGAAGGAGACTATATTGGCATGGGGTGGCATGATCGAAAGGATATGTTGTTATGGATTGATCAAATTCTTCAAAAAGATCCAGAGGCAGAAATCGTTCTGTTTGGTGTTTCCATGGGTGGTGCTACTGTAATGATGAGTTCTGGGGAAGAGGACTTGCCGGAAAATGTGAAAGTGATTGTTGAGGACTGTGGATATGCATCCGTTAGTGATGTATTTATTTATCAACTTGATGATTTGTTTGGTTTACCTGAATTTCCAGTAATGAACGCAGCCAATACAGTAACCAAGCTGCGGGCCGGTTATGATTTGTATGAGGCAAGTGCAGTAGAGCAAGTTGCAAAAAGCACTACACCGATGTTGTTTATTCATGGAGATCAAGACACGTTTGTTCCGTTCGAAATGGTAGATGAGGTATATGAAGCAGCAAATGTTGAAAAAGAAAAACTGATCATACCAGAAGCAGGACATGGAGACGCTGAAAAGGTCGACCCCGAAACGTATTGGAATACAGTTTGGGAGTTCGTCGAGAAGTATATAGAATAGTGTAGAAGAAGAGTTATAGTCGGAGGGGACTATAACTCTTTTTTAATGAGAGTTTAAAGACCTTTGTTGATTTGAGCAAGTCAGTGAAGAAGAGATTTACAACAACGGATTTACATAGCCTATTTGTAAAAGAGCGGTTAATGTTGGCTATAACAGAAAACTGTACTTTTATGGATATCGAGTACTGAGAGTTCATATTATCTAACGTAAAGGAGGAGATCTTGTGAGTGATCAACGTAATGGCGATCGAAATCGGAAGGATGAACAACTTGAGCTTTTCCGAGTGAACGATAAAGGTAAAAAGTTGACAACCAATCAAGGGTTAAAAATGTCGGAAGATGAATTCTCGTTAAAAGCTGGTGAGCGTGGCCCAACACTAATGGAAGATTTTCATTTCAGAGAAAAATTAACCCATTTTGATCATGAACGGATACCTGAACGTGTCGTCCATGCCCGTGGCTTTTCAGCTCATGGAGAATTCCAAGTCTACGAAAATATGAAAAAATATACGAAGGCGAAATTTCTGCAAGATCCTACAAAAAAAACACCGGTGTTTGTCCGCTTTTCAACAGTAGTCGGCTCCCGTGGATCCGCAGATACGGTACGGGATGTGCGTGGGATTGCAACAAAGTTTTATACGGAAGAAGGAAATTATGACTTAGTAGCCAACAATATGCCTGTTTTTTTTATACAAGATGGAATTAAATTTCCAGATGTGGTTCACGCAATTAAACCAGAACCGCATAACGAAATTCCGCAAGCTTCTTCTGCCCATGATACATTTTGGGACTTCGTGGCAAACAACCAAGAATCGGCACATATGGTCATGTGGTTAATGTCAGACCGAGCAATTCCAAGAAGTTTTCGGATGATGGAAGGGTTTGGTGTTCATACCTTTCGATTTGTCAATGAACGTGGAAAAGCCCATTTTGTCAAATTCCATTGGAAACCGAAACTAGGGGCTCATTCACTTATATGGGAGGAGGCACAAAAAATTTCTGGGGTAGACCCAGATTATCATCGCCGAGATTTATGGGAGAATATTGAAAAAGGAAATTACCCTGAATTTGAACTTGGGGTCCAGATCATTCGGGAAGAAGAAGAATTTAAATTTGGGTTTGATATTCTCGATTCGACAAAGATTTGGCCTGAGGAAGATGTTCCGGTCCATTTGATTGGGAAAATGACTTTAAATCGAAATGTCGATAATGTGTTTGCGGAAAATGAACAAGTGGCGTTTCATCCTGGTCATGTGGTACCAGGGATTGATTTTACCAATGACCCTCTTTTGCAAGCTCGTCTATTTTCCTATACAGATACCCAATTAATTCGGTTAGGTGGACCGAATTTTCACGAAATCCCTATTAATCGACCTGTTTGTCCTTTTCATAATAATCAGCGCGATGGCTATCATCGCCAAACCATCAATGTAGGGAAAGTTAGTTATCACAAAAACTCTCTAGCTGGAAACACTCCAACTCCTGCAAGTGTAGAGGAAGGTGGATTTGAGCATTATCAAGAAAAGGTAGAAGGCAAAAAAGTTCGCGCAAGAAGCGAAAGTTTTAAAGATCATTTCTCACAAGCTACATTATTTTGGAACAGCATGAGTCAACCTGAAAAACAACATATTATCGATGCCTTTAGCTTTGAACTACAAAAAGTAAAAAACAGATGGGTAAGACAGCAAGTCGTTGAAATGTTTGCAAATGTTAGTCTTGAATTAGCGACCACTTTTGCTAAAAATATCGGTGCAGCTCCTCCAAAGGGAGGCGGTTCAAACGTAGTGAAGTCCTCGCCAGCGCTTAGCCAAATGAATACGAACAAAACTGCTGTCACTCGAAAAGTAGCAGTTATTGTCACAGAAGGTTTTCATGGATCAGAAATAAAGTTTGTTTTGGATCGATTAAAAGATAACGGTTTACAACCTGAGATTATTAGTGAAAATCTAGGAAGCATTACGGGACATGATGGAACAGAGTTGGAAGTAGACCATACGATGTTGACTGCCGATTCGGTAATATTTGATGCGGTATATATTGTGAGAGGTAGCGCTAAAAGTTCGCGGTATAATAAGGATGCTAGTCAGTTTGTATATGAAGCCTTTCAGCATTATAAAACAATTGGAGCAACGCACGATGGGAAAAGTTGGCTAGAAGAAGAGGGCCTCGGACAAAGTGAAGGAGTGATTTTAAATGATAACTTAGAAGTGTTTGTGGATAAATTTGTAAACGGTATCGCAAAGCATCGTCATTGGGGAAGACAGGTTGATGCATATTAGGTCGAATAGGTATAACGCATGTATCGTAGAGAACAAAGTGATGTTTCATTAGCTTGTCGCTTGTTTGGCCAATTGAAAAGTGTATTATTTGGATACAGAAGCAAAGCACTAAGGGGAAAGTAGTTATGAACAGTTTCATAACTACTTTTTATATTAATTTTATTCAAATGGTCCTTTATTAATCGAAGATAACGATTCGTTTACTAAGAAAATTTTCCCGCGAATATCGGTAATACCGAAGCTTTGAAGGCGTTGTGTGTGCATCGTTAAATAGTTTTCAGCATCCATTTTTGTTTCAAATAGGTATATACCTCCCGCTTCTTTTTCAGCTTTATTTTCTGTCCAAATCTTCCAAAGAAAACCTTTCTCATTATTGATGCTTTCGGCTAAGTCTGTGAATGCTGTGACCATGTCCTCTCCAAAGGGGCCATCCATTTTAAAGTCGACTTGCAGCACATATCTCATTTTTTCTATTCCTCCATCTTTTTAATAGGCACTTTTCTCAAACTTTGTTGCTTTTGAACCGAAAATACAACTGCATGAGCTAGTTTTTATCCCATAAAGGTTTCATTAATGGGAAAAGAGCTTTCAAACTTAATTCAACATTCGAAATGGCTACTATCGTCAAAATCGACTTTATGATTTTATCAACAATCTTTACGAAAACAGCCCTTTTAATAAAATTAGTTTCTCCAAGTAATTCGTGTTGTTCATATGATCCTGCAGGTAATTGGCTTCCAACAAATCCTTGAAAGTTGGTTTGTTCAACATCATACATAACTTCAATTTCCTTGACAAAGAGAAGGTGCTCTTTTTCAAGTAAGGTGGCTAATAGCGGTTGGGGGGTTGCTTGCACTTCCTTATTAAGTATGCCTGATAAACCAGAAACATAGGTATCTAGCGAGCGAGTGCCAACGATTTTTGCTGCTATCGATTCCCTATTTACCCTTATAAACGTCGGGAAACTTCGGACTCCAAGTTTTCCTGCTAGCATAAGACCTCAGTTTATAAATCTTGGCCAAGCTGGCTTTCTGCCCTGTTATAATTCTTTCTCGATCGAGCCCAAGCTGGTTTACGATATTTGTCATAACAGAGTTTTCAGCGATATTTTGATTGAAAGCAAATAATGCTTCACGAGCACGTCGCAAATATTGTTCTGCCTTTTCAGAGCCATAATCCTTTTGAATAAGCTTATACACACGAGAAGGAGGGTAGGAGGATTGCACTGGATTCTCAATCATAATGGTTCCAACTATCGGCATCCGTGAACTTTCCCTCACATCGCGCCAATGTCCTGCAACATAGCTGGGCCAAAAATGCCGTTAGCTGGGTCCACTGGTTTATCTCTCCAATTTTTTTCAAGCAATCCTCCCATAACAATATGAAAATTAAAATAATGTCCGTACTCTTCTTTGAAGCGCCTTAATTAAGGTTCTAATGCCCAACAATGTGAACAAATTGGATCTGTCACGTAATATAAATCAATCGGTTTTATTATGTCATCTCCGGCCGGTCCGCAAACACCTTCTAAATCACAAATTAAATTATTTGTTGTTACATAATCTTTCACCCTTCCTATTTTTATTTCCCATTAAATTAGAGCATTGAAGTTGCTTTACAATTTGATTTTAGGCCATAATGAGAACCAAACCTACCAATAGATTTAGATATTTGTCGTTTACCCACACATTCATTTAATTGTTGAAAAAAGTAGGAGGGAGAGAAGGATGAGTCAAGCAAAAACAGATCCTCGAATACTACGAACTCGAAAATTCATCATGGATGCGTTTATTGAACTTTCTGGAAAAAAAGAGTTTAAGGATATTACGGTAAAGGATATTACGAATGAAGCAATGATTAACCGCGCCACTTTTTATTATCATTTTCAAGATATATATGACTTGTTAGAGAATGTGTTATCTGAAGTGTTAGCGGTTAATTTGAATCAAGAGAACTACGAAAATAGTGATTTAACTGAGAAGACATTTTTGCAAACTTTCAAAGCGATCACAAACTTTCAAAGCTCTTTATCGAACCGTTGTCATCGCGGGTATGAAGATACGATTGCACGAATTATTCGCGATCAGCTTGAAATTATTTTTTTAAGAATCTTGCGGAAACGATACCCAGAAGAGGATGAGCATGGGCTCCAGGTGACGGCAGTGATGTTAAGCTGGGGAATTTATGGGGCATCAGTTGAGTGGAAAAGAAAAAGTCAAGCGTTGACACCGGAGGAATTTATCAAGTCGGCCATTCCTTATATTCAGCTTGGGGTATATAGAAATATAAAGAACAATTAAGTGTTATTAAAGCGTTTACCCTAAGTCTAAGCAATTAGCTGAATTTCAGGACAACACCTTGGCTAAAGGCTTGAAAGTGTATAGCGTTAGCACCAGCGAAAAGAGGTTCGATAAAAAAATATGGCTGTGTTTTGATCTAGCTCCTCTTTGCATCTTTTGCCCAAATACTCTTTTACATAATCTAGTTCTTCTACTAAGGCTTTTTTCTAGAAAATAAGCTATTTTATCAGTATTACATTGGTAATCTGACATTATGTACCAAGGACAAGAACGGTACCTCGTGGTATACTATTCTACTAGCGAAAAAAGGAGGAGGAGCAAATGGCGAAAAAGTCTTTAATCAATAAATCAAAGCGTGAAATGAAATTTAAAGTTCAACAATACTCTCGCTGTGAAAAGTGCGGACGACCTCATTCTGTATATCGTAAATTTAAACTCTGCCGCATCTGTCTACGCGAGCTTGCCTATAAAGGACAAATTCCGGGACTAAAAAAAGCTAGTTGGTAACAACTTGTTGATATATATATTTACTGTAAGACTTAGCTTAAATTGGCTAGGTCTTTTTCTTTAGATGAATTTTCTATTCCTTAGAAGATAAGATTGATTAATCGTTAAGGAATAGAGCCTCATTTTCATATGAATAGACAAGGTCCTTTTTTAATACGATTACATAACATGAAGGAGAAAAAAGTGGTAAATCTCATTCTTAGGAGGAATCCATGAAGATTGAACAAATGATTGCTGATGAGTTACAGGGAATGTTTTTAGAAGGAAATCTTAATGGAATTAATGAGGTAGAACTCAATACTCTTACAAGAAAATTACGGGTAGGAGCCGTTACCATCCATGAACTAATTAGAGACCAACCATTACTTGAAGAGAAAATCAGTGTCGCAAGACAGCGAATTTTAACAACAGGATACCATAGGTGGTAAAAGAAGGATTCAAAATTGTATGAACCGACTCCAAGTTGAGCTGCAACACAAATCACAACAATAAACAGATAAAAAACGCTGTTGAATGAATAAAACAACAGCGTTTCTTGTTTTCACTGATTTTAAACACCTAATGATAAATCAATACAGAAGCGGTAATGAAGCAAATATTAAACATAAACTGAGTTTTCATCCATCCCCATCTGCTCTAATCACAACAAACCAATTATAGTTAGCAATCGGCATATTAATTTCGAAGTGAATATAATTTACGGTACTAGTTATCTTAATAGATAACTCCTAAGGATCAGTATAAGAGGAAAAGGTAGAGGATAGAAGGGCGTTTTCGCTCTTAAAAATATCGTAGATGAGGACTTTAATGGATATTTATGAGTTATTTTTAAGAATTACATTAGGTTTTCTAGTTTTATTTGGATTAGCAAGAATAATGGGAAGAAAAGAAATTAGCCAGATGACATTTTTTAATTTTGTTTCAGCAATGGCGATTGGCTCGATTGCTGCAAATTTAGTTGTTAATCAAACCCTGTCAATCCGTTATGGTGTTCTTGCTCTAGTGGGCTGGACAATTTTTACGCTAGCAATGGACTTTATCGATATTAAATCAAAAAGGGGCAGAAGAATCACGACGGGTGACCCGATCATTGTCATTAAAGATGGGCAAATCGTTGAGCAAGCCCTTCGCAAAAGTCGATTGGATATGGACTCGTTAAATTCCATGTTGAGACAAAAGAATATTTTTGCGCTTGCAGACGTCAATTACGCCATTTTTGAGGCTAATGGGAAGCTTTCTGTCATGCCAAAAGAAGCCAAAACACCCGCAACAAAAGAAGATGTGAAATCAATTACTATGACTAATGCCATCTATCCAATGGCGACACAAGTCATTTCTGATGGACATGTAATCACGAATAATCTAAATAAATTACATTTAGATGAAAATTGGCTACAACAGCAACTTAAACAAGCTGGTTTTGATTCCGTAGAAGATGTATTTTTTGCTGAAGTACAAAAAGATGGTTCACTCTTCATTGATAAGAAAGAGAATTAATTACATTAATCCTTGCGTGAAATTGTTAAAAGCAGGGAGCCATTTGAGACGGCTCCCTGCTTTTGTTGGTACATATTTGAAACGCTGATTATTGTTTCAGCGCCATTGCGATTTGTTCCCATTTGAGTCTTTCTTCTTGATTAGGGTCATTCACCGTTTTGCTTTCGATATTAAAAATCATTGTAGCACGTTGTTTCACGTCATACTGTGGCCATTCTGGAAGGTCGTCTGTATTTGGATTACCATTCCGGGCAAAGTTGATCCAAGCCTGATGCATTTGGTTCGCGACAATTTGCCGATCTGGTTTGTCGCCGGTAAAATTAATTGTGTTTGGCAAATCAAGCGTATTCCAAACAAATGGAATTTCCAGCGCATGCGTTGCTTTTAAGGCGCCATTAAACACGGGTGTTTCCCAATCAAATCGGTACATCCAAACAGGTGCACCTTGAGCGTTTTGCAATTCGGCTAGTATTTGTGCCGGGTGAGTGAATATTGTAATCGTTACCAGTTTATTAAATAATTCTTGTGTTAACTTTCCGTTCTGAGTGAAATGCTGTTGGACAACTGGTACTAATGGACCGAAATTTTTTTCAAACAACGATTTAATTTTAGCTTCATCAGCGTCTTTCCATTCTGGGTCAAATGCTGTGAAAATGTTGAATTCATCTTTGTTTGTCCCGATTAATACGGTCACTTCTTTAGACATCCCTTCTGCAATCGCTTCTTGTGGGTGTTTTGGAAGGGAAACTCCATCAATGACTGGCTGTAAGCTCATTGATGGAAGCAGGTCAGCAGCTTGAAGAAGCTGTTCGACAGGCAATTCCTCTAATTTTGCAAGGTTGGTCGGTTCAATTTGTAAGGCGGCTAATACATGTCCAGCAACTTTTGTTGCCGTTTCCGATGGATGGGCATTTGCCGCTGCGCCACTTTGGAGGATGGCTTTTTGAAAAAGACCTTGAGCCGAAGGGAATCCTAGTAAAACGCCAATGCTCATTGCACCGGCAGATTCACCAAAGATTGTTACATTGTTAGGATCACCTCCAAATTTGGCAATATTGTCTTGTACCCATTGAAGTGCGGCAACCTGATCTAGAATTCCGCAGTTACCAGAAGTTGCATATTCATTACCACCAATTTCGCCAAGGTGTAAAAAACCTAACACACCAAGTCGGTAGTTGATGGTTACAACAACAACATCACCTTGCTCCGCAAAGGAAGCCCCGTCATACCAACTGCTAGAGCCGGAACCAGTAACAAACGCTCCTCCATGAATCCAGACCATGACAGGACGTTTCTTGTCATCGGCAGAAGGGGACCAGACATTTAGGTAAAGACAATCTTCATTCACATTAGAGACATCGTTACCGAAAAACTCCATAATTTCACGCTGTGTCTGTGGAGCAACTGGCGAAAATGAAGTAGCGTCTCTGACTCCTTCCCAAGTATCTGGAAGCTCCGGAGCACGAAATCGTAGTGGCCCAACTGGAGGTTTTGCAAACGGAATTCCTTTCCAAGCATAAACACCGTCAACCTCTTCACCCCGGAGTTTTCCATAGGTACTTTCGACAATTAGATTAGACATTCACATTCTCCTCTCGATTTTAACTATTTCTTTTTGCCTACGAATCATAGTTGTTAGTAATGTGTATTCGAGAAGATGGGACTGCTTTCCTGTTATTTTCCAGAAAATGAAATGTATAAGATGAATTTTTGGAAAAACTGTAATCTGATGACTTTCCTGATTAGTAGCAAGTCCGAATTTTTCTAGTAATAATATTTTTTTGAATGTAAAAAATAGTGATTAAGAATGAAAGGGGGGGGTTATGAATGTTTGTGAAAAATAGGATATCAGGATTAATCGTTATGCTTGCAATGATTGTGACTACACTAGGCTCTCTTAGCGTCTCTGCCGCAACTGTCGTAGAAACAAATTCGATGGAGACAGTGAAACCGATTGTGGTCGAATTAAACGATCATTATTTTAACCCGAAAAACATCACAATTCCAGAAGGTACAAGCACAACATTGATACTAAAAAACAAAGGTAAGGTTGAGCATACCTTTACAGTAGAAAATCTTGAAATTGACGCCGAGGTTCAGCCAGGAAAAGAAAAAACCATTACCGTGAAACCGAAACAGTCCGGTACATATGAACTGATATGTAGGTATCATGTTCAGCAAGGAATGGTTGGAAAAGTAATCGTTAAATAAAATGGCAGATCTAGCTGTGTTCCATTTATTGATTTAAGGCGTGAGAAGACGAACTATAAATTTCGTCTTCTTTTACTTGCATTCCTTTTTAGCTGATGGCTTTCATTTTCTTTAAAGAATAAAATGATAAGTCCAGCCTTTTATATTTATTTTCGATTCGTTTAATCTAAAAATAAAGAAGAATTAACTGCGATGGTTCATGGAACGATTTCAAAAATTGTACCTTGGTTAAAATCACTTACTTTCATAGAACGATAAACACCTAGATACAATCTCGTTTGATTCAGGTTAGTTCCTAAATTTACAAAAAAAGCTGGTTCAGAACCGAAATGATAATTGGTTTGAATGACATGATAATCATTTGGTTGAGCATTTGGTTTTACAAATGTATAAGCTAAGGCACCTTTAACCTGAGAATGGGACCCTTTTTGGGCAAGATCGATAAAAACAACACTTCCTGTTAAGCCAGGAATACTTCTTCCCATATATGCTTGAACTCCTGTAAGAGCAGTTCCTTCGATTTTATCGGGTCGATTGTCTTTATGATAATAACTTGTCAAAGGCTGAAGACGGCTTTTTGAAAGTGTTATTGCTTCATTATAAAAAGCTGTTGTTTTCTCAGACAAAGCTGGATTACTTGAACAGTTCTTAACAATTGAAGTAGGAAAATTACCTTCCCAACCTCGCCAACCAAAGTTAATATATCCCTCTTTTTCTAGTATAGTATTCATAGAAGTGGCTTTTATAAGCTGAGTAACCGGTATTGGTTTATAATGAACGAATGAAAAAACGGATTCGACCAAATCTTGGCCAACATTTCCCGTATATTTAATAAATTGATTTTTGTATCTTTGAAATGAAATGCCTGGTATATTGCGAACACCCTTCGCCATGACCGAAAGCGTTTCCTGAATTGTTATAGGAAGTTCAGTAAACCGAGTGACAATCGGGGGATTATTGAGATAAGTATTTTTACTTATATCAATTTCAATTATTTTACCAGCAATTTCTAAATCATCTTGGCTTAAGTTAAATGGATCGTAGCCTGAACCCCCGTCTCCAGTTGTTAACACAAGTTTTCCTGTTTCAGGTGAAAAATTTAAGCTATTGACACCGTTATGATTTGAAAATGGTCTTCTTAAATTAAGTAAAGTCCGTCTTTTTTTGGGGTGGCCATTAGATTGTAGGACCCATTCTTCAATTGTATCTATATGATCATATTGTGATTCTCTATTTTTCCATTTTAAATTTAAAGTGTTAAGGTCACATGGGTTTGGGTTATATGATTCGGGAAGAGCACCTGGTCCTTGTGTTCCTGCAACTGAGTAATGAAGGTAAAATAGGCCATTATAATAAAATTGGGGATGAAACGCTAGCCCTATCAATCCCCGTTCATCATAGCCGCCACTAGAATCGCCAAGTTTTAGAATACGTTTCCGAATATCTAAAAAGACCCTTAAGTCTGAATTTCCTATGTAAAAGATTTCTCCTACTTGAGTCGCAATAAATAGTCTTTCAATGGAGTCACCCGGAAGTATGGCGGTTTTTAAAACAGTAGGTAAATTCACTTTATTTACAATAGGACGTAAACCCACCTTCATATTTATCAACTGTTTTGCACTCCTTTTTTTTTGTTTTCTTTTATCTCGCATTAACTGACAGTAAGAAAAAAGGATAAGAGGGGAGATCAACTATAGGTCAAAAGCCTGATTGGTGAAAAATCAGTTAGGCTATGCGTGACTAACATTCAGTAGGGGCTGATTTTAAAAAACCATACTGAATAAAGTTTGACTTTATAAGATATGATTAGAATAGTCTATTAGTACCAAAACATCACTGGAGTCTTACACGTACGAGTAACCTTGCTCAAAAGCGGACTACATCAAATAACGGTAATCGGCTTTAAAAGGGTTAATATATTTTCGTATAATTCAGGATTATCTTGCTATTCCGCGAATAATGAAAGCGCTTCAATAACAAGGTTTTTAAAGATATAATGAATGTATAAGTAATCCATAAACCGAAATGGAGGAATCAAGATGCTAACTGAACTGTTTCTTGAATTCAAGCATTGGTGGTCTGGAGAGTTTTTAAACGAAGAAAAGGAAGAGTTTGAACGGATTGAATCAAAGCATACACGAGTTCATTTTGATGAAGATATAGAAGAGGTTATTCGTGTTCATTAAATTGAAAAGCTTGTCTTTAGGCGAAGACTTTTTTATGAAGTCTTCTTTTTTTATGAGGCTAACAAGAAATTATAATTCTTGTCTTATTGAAAAAAAATCTGATATAGTTAACAAGCGGGTTTTGAACGTATTGATTTACAATCAGTTGTCATTCAGTTTGCAGTATCACAAAGTGCTGAAAGAAGTACGAGTGGGTGAAAGAGTGTGACTCGCAGGGAGAAGTTTTTTCTGCGAAGACCTGTATGAGAAAATAGTACTCTCTCTATATATATTGAATAACAGAGCATCAATTCTTTCTCCTGGTTATTTACAATACATATACTAACGAAATCAATTGCCGTTCGTGAAAGAACCTTTTGCGGGTGGTTTATTTTTTAGGCTCTTTCTTAAGACCTGTTCTTGAACAAAAATACGAATTAAAGAGACAGCAAACTTAATTTAACCTTACGAAATGGGTATTGTTGCGTTAAAAGATTTCAACGAAAACAGCCATTTTTTTGAACCGCTTAATATCAATATCAAATTTTAATAAGGCTCTTTTCTAAAACTTTGTTGCTTTTGACTCGAAAAAACAACTGTATGAGCTAGTTTTTATCCCAAAAGGGTTTCATTAATGAGAAAAGGGCTTGCAAACTAAATTAAACCATCCGAAATGGCTACTATTGCGTTAAAATCGGCTTTAAGATTTTAACAACAATCTTTAGGAAACAACCTTTAATAATAATCACCTTAAATTAGAGAAAAAGGACTCTTATAGATAGTAGGTTTCTAATACTCAAGAATGGGAGCATTACTTAATGAATAAAAACGACATCGCTAATATCCGAAAAGAATTCAAATTGAATAACGCAAAGATGAACATCCGCGAAATTTTCACTGTTTATGTTCAAAAAGAAACGGGTGAGATTTACCATCACATGAGTCAGCCATTTGAGATGTTGGATTTAGAAGCACAAGAATTATTTTTAGCTAATTTTAAAAAAGTGCTGACTGGGAATCTAGATACGAAATTATTTGAATTAAGATTTCAACGTGAAGGTGAATTTCACACTCAAGCGATTCTTTATGAGGGATTACATGCAGAATCGACGGACGAGTGGAAGGAAAATATGCTCGACATCGTCGCAAAAATGTTTTCGCATACAGTTTATGATTTTGATACAGTGGTAACGTTCATTAGAGGCGAATACCGAAAACATACAAGGAAACGCGATCTGGAATCAGAAGAAGGTGGGGATGATGAGGTTTTTTCAAATGAATTTATACTTTGTAGTTTGAATAAAACAGACCAACCGAAAAAGGCGCTGCTGTTCGATTATGTTGAAAAAGCTTTCAAGCCCAATAATGTGTTTGATCCAATCATAAATTTAGCGGCTCCAATGTCAGGCTTCTTGTTTCCTGCTTTCAATGACAACGCCGCGGATGTAAACCACATCCTATATAATGCTGGGAAAAATAATCAACCAGATTATACTTTTATTGAACAAGTGCTTAATTGTGAAGAAGTGATTACCGCTGAAGATGATAAAGTGAGCTTCGAACAAATTTTAATTAATGTAATGGGTGATGAAGTGGACTCACGCGTGATTTCTAATGTTTACGAAGAGATTGATAAAATCGTCCATGAAAACGAAGAGAGTGAAGAAAGTAGCGAAATTCCGAGGTTGGATTATCGCGACGTCGAGAGAATTCTTGAAGTAAGTGGTGTTGAAAATGTGGACACCGAAAAAGTAGAGCATGCTTTTAAGGATGTACTTGATGATGAAAAACACGAGTTTAAAGCAAGTAGTTTAGTTCCCAAAAAAGTGAAAATCAGCACTAATATCGCCACAGTAACCCTCAATCCAAAAGACTTAAAAAACTTAAAATACATTACGTTTGATGGCAAGCGCTGTCTACTTTTAGAAGTGGAAGAAGACGTAGTTGTGGAAGGGTTTAAATTGGAGAATGGAACGCTATAATCCTTAACATTAAAAAATTAATTTATGATAAAAGATTGTACAAAGAATATATGGTAACAAAAGTTGGCTCCTATCTAAAATTAGGAGTCAACTTTTTTCGAGGTAGGATGCAGATTCTGTTTCAGAATTAGTATAGAGTATAGTGTTAAAATCTTAAGTTCGAGTGAGGATAGCTTTAAAATAAAGAAAATTTAGAATATTGTTAACAATCTGTTGATTCTGTACTGAAGTATCTTTATAATAACGGTAACTAAATCTTATCCTTTCTTCGTCTTTGTGAAAAATTGTTAACAATTTGGTTCGAGGTGTTATGATGCGCGAAAAAACCCATTTGCCCAAAATGATTGCTAGTCAGATTGTCATGGATATCGTGAATAATAAACTTGTCCCTGGCTCAAAAGTAATTGAAGAGAAATATGCGAATACATTTGGAACTAGCCGAGGACCAATTAGGGAAGCATTGTATATGCTTGAGACAGAGGGATTGATTGAGAGGATTCCAAAAAGGGGGGCTTTTGTAAAGAAGTATAATAAACAAGATCTATGTGATTTGTTTGAGGTTAGGATTGCACTTGAAATTATGTCAATCCGACGACTAAAATATCCATTGCCTGAAAATAAGATAAACGAGATTGATCGAATTATTGAAGCTATGTATACCGCTAACCAAGAAGAATACTCCATTTTAAATAATGACTTTCACTATAAAATATTGTGTTTATCAGAAAATGAGATTTTCAAAAACTTTTACTCTCGCTTAGGAGCTCCTTTAATTGCCTTACAAAAATTTGTCCTCGAAACCCCTGAGAACATTCAGCATTCTCTTCAAGAACATCAGTTGCTATGGAAAGCAATTAAAGAGAGAAAACTGAATATTGCAAAAGCAGTCTTGGAGGATCATATGGAAAGTGGCAAAAAGCGATTTCTAATGGGAATTGAAAAGAAAACAGGTTGATAGGATTTCGTTTTTTTTGATATTGTCGCAGAAACAAGTATGTTTTCTGTTAATTAGTTATTTAAAGGCAAACGAAAGATAGGTGGAGCTAGTATGATTTTTGAAACCATTTTATTTGAAGTGAATGATAGAGTCGGTTATCTAGCCTTTAATCGGCCAAAAGTTCGAAATGCCATTAATATGAAAATGATAGATGAAGTTGAGCTTGTTGTTGGCGAGATTCAAAGGCACGGTAATGTTGATGTACTACTGATTACTGGAACGAATCATTCTTTTTGTGCGGGTGCGGATACGACGGATTTTTTAAACATGACTGTAGAAGAAAATCAACTTTTTCTAAATCAGTTTGAAAAAATGGTTAAAAATATTGAAAATCTATCCATCCCTGTTATAGGGGTTATCAATGGATACGCTTTTGGTGGTGGAGCAGAAATAGCTTTAGCTTGTGATTTTCGAATTGCATCTCCACAAGCATCTTTTCGATTTCCCGGTGCCTCTTATGGACTAGTGGTGAGTAGTCGCAATTTACCGGTTATTGTTGGAGCTTCGAAAGCAAAAGAACTCATCTTTCGTTCATGTGTTGTTTCTTCAGAAGAAGCTTATCGAATAGGAATAGTTGACCAACTGATAGAAGAACAAGAGCTTGATGCACATGCCAAAAAAGTCGCAAGAGAAATCCTAGGCAATTCAATGACGGCGGTTAAAAAGGTGAAGGAAGCAATTAACCTTGGCGTAGGTGCCTCGATGGAAAGAAGAATGGAAATAGAGAATGCAGCAAATGATTATTTAGTTCATCAAACAAATTACCGAGAAACCTTCTCCTCTTTTGTCGATCAAAGGAAAAAACGAAAAGTATAAGCGTTCTATTTTAATAGAAAAGTAGGGGGAAATCTTATGTGCAAAATGGTTACATTGAAAAAAATCGCTGTTTATCTTATTTTTGTTTTACTTTTAGGTTTAATTGCTGGGTGTGGAGATAATCAAAGTGCTAGCTCCAGTGAGGGGGATGGAAATTCTAAAAGTGTTACACTAAAATTGGCACATCAGTGGGCAGGTCCACAAAATGGTACAGGGGATTACCGCTCTCTTTTAGCTGAACGGTTTGCTGAGGAAGTGGAAAAGGCTAGTGATGGAAGCATAAAAATTCAAGTGTTTCCGGCAAATTCTTTAGTGAAAGCAACAGAACAATATGATTCTCTCAATTCTGGGGCAATTGATATGGCTATTTGGGCGCCTTTTTATGATGCTGGAAAGGTTCCTGAATTTAGCATCACTTTATTACCAGGCATCATTCAATCGTTTGATCAGGCATGGCAGTGGAAAGACGAAGAGGTGGGGAAAGAATTTAACAGATTGTTAGAAGATAATGGTGTGAAAAATCTCGTTTGGGGATGGGGAACAATGGCAATAGCTACCAAAAACAAAGAGGTCATATCCCCCGAAGATTTAAAAGGATTAAAAATTAGAGGTGCCGGAAAAGATACTGAAAAAATGTTGAGTCAGCTTGGAGCGGGTATTACGAGTATGGCTTCTTCCGAAATCTACAGTGCCCTTCAGACAAATACGATCGACGGAACATTAACATCCTTTGATTCCTTTTTATCTTATCGAATTTATGAAGTTGTAGATTATTTTAATTACACAGGCGGTAACTCCTTTCTATATTCAGCTAATCCGTTAGTAATAAGTAACCATGCTTGGGAAAATAAATTGTCTTCAGAACAGCAACAAATCATAGAAAAAGTTTCTGCCGATCTGCAGGACTGGGTAAAGGAAACGGCCATTGAATCGAACAGTGAGACGGTCCAAGTGTTCCGTGATAATGGAGTAAAAGTGCATGAAATGACACCAGAAGAATCACAAGAATGGTTTGATGCGGCGCAGCCGATCGTTGAAGAGTTTGCTCAGACTTCTGATACAGCAAACGAACTAGTAGAAGCTGCGAAAAAGCTGCACAAATAACTCAATCGTTTCTATAATAATGATAAAAATGGAACATAACAATTCCACCCTAAAATTGGCCTCTAACTTTTGTGGAGTGCCAATTTTTTTGCGTTAGGTAAACAGTCACTGTGACCTTATCTCCTGTTTGTGGTATGATTTCGGTAGTGAAGTTCTAGAGGATGGGGGTTTCTAGGTTGTTGACGATTAAGGAGATTGCGGAGATGGCGAGGGTTTCGCGGTCGACGGTTTCGCGTGTTTTGAATGAGTCTGGGTATGTGAGTGAGGAGGCTCGGAAACGGGTTCTTGAAGTGGTGGAGCGTACTGGTTATGTTCCGAGTCAGCATGCTCAATCCTTAAGAACGAAAAAGACGCGAGTGATTGGGGTTGTGCTTCCTAAATTGGGTACGGAAACTGCAGGGCGGGTTGTCAATGGGATTAATGAGATTCTAAGTGAACAAGGTTATCAAATCTTGTTAACGAGCACGAATCTTCAAGCTGAGAAAGAGATTGAGTATTTACGATTGTTAAAAAGCAGGCAAGTGGACGGGATCATTTTAAGTGCGACAAATATCAATGATAATTTGTTGGCAGAAATCAAACAGTTGAAATTACCATTTGTGGCAATTGGTCAGGATATTCCGAGCGTTTCTAGTGTAACTTATGATGATTTTCATGCCGCAAAAGCGATGACAGAGCTGATGATCAAGAAAGGACGCAGTAAGATAGCATTTATTGGGGTGGACGAAGCAGATCAAGCGGTTGGGGTTATGCGTAAACAAGGATTTCTTCAGGCGATGAAGCAAAATGGTCTACAGGTACGGAAAGAGTGGATGGTCACAGCTGATTTTGATATTCCCTCCGGTTCCCGAGCAATGGCACAGATATTGGCTGAAACCACTGAGGGCAATAAACCAGATGCCATTTTCTGCGTAACCGAACGAATTGCGGTAGGAGCGATGCAAACTCTGAAAGAAACTGGTTTCAAAATCCCAGCTCAAATTTCAATTACAGGAATTGGCGCTTCCGACATCTCTAAATATGTGGATCCAGCATTAACAACAATGGATTATGAGAATGAGACAGCTGGGAAAGAAGCAGCTAAAATGCTATTAGCTCAAATTGAGAAAAATATACTTACTCATAAAAAGATTGTTTTAAATGGTAGACTGATCATCAGGAATAGTATATAATCAGTGTGAAATCGATTTCATATTGTAAAATAAGAAATGGAATAAATCTTTTTCGTTCTATATTGGATTTAATTCCTTTTTTATTTCTATGTTGTGGAATCGATTCCACGTTTAACTTTAGATGGTATGGAATCGATTCCATAGTCTTGATTTCTCATAAACTTAATGTTTTCGGGAAGGGTAACAAATTAAAGGAGGGTCTGGTAATGGCCAACAATCAAGAAATTGCAAAACAGATCATTGAAGCTGTTGGTGGCGACGAAAATATTGTATCTGCTGCCCACTGTGCAACAAGATTAAGAATCATGGTTAAAGACAAAGAAAAAATTAACCAAGATCAAGTTGAGAACATTGAAAAAGTAAAAGGTGCTTTTTACAACTCCGGTCAGTACCAAGTCATTTTAGGAACTGGTACTGTAAATAAAATTTATGAAGAAGTAACCAAGCTGGGAATCGATGCTTCGAGCAAGGGTGAACAAGCAAAAGAAGCAGCGAAAAGCGGGTCGAGGTTTCAACGTGCTATCCGGACGTTCGGGGACGTTTTTGTTCCAATCATCCCTGCACTTGTCGCAACTGGTTTGTTTATGGGATTACGTGGATTGGTCATGCAAGAGCAAATTCTTGCGTTGTTTGGGATGTCACCAGAAGACATTTCGCAGAACTTCCTTTTATTCACAGAAATTCTAACAGATACAGCGTTTGTTTTCTTACCTGCCCTTGTGGCATGGTCAACTTTCCGTGTATTTGGAGGGTCGCCAATCATTGGGTTAGTCCTTGGACTTATGCTGGTTAGCCCTGCGTTGCCAAATGCCTGGGGTGTGGCTGGAGGAAGCGTTGAACCGTTAATGTTTTTTGGCTTTATTCCTGTTTTAGGGTATCAAGGTTCTGTTCTTCCAGCCTTTATTGCTGGAATCATTGGGGCAAAATTAGAAAAACAAATTCGCAAACGTGTACCAGATGCGTTTGATTTAATTGTAACGCCATTTTTAACATTACTGATTATGATTTTCCTTGCTTTATTTGTTATTGGTCCAGTTTTCCATACGGTTGAGGACTTAATTTTAAGAGGAACTGTTGCAGTATTAGAGTGGCCGTTTGGTATTAGTGGTCTATTAATTGGTGGCTTAAACCAAATCATTGTTGTTTCCGGTGTCCATCACGTCTTTAATATGCTTGAAATTTCATTGTTAGAAAACCTTGGATACAACCCATATAATGCGATTGTTACATGTGCCACAGCTGCACAAGGTGGCGCGGCTTTAGCAGTTGGATTAAAGTCAAAATCAACAAAGCTAAAGGCTCTTGCTCTCCCGTCATCTTTTTCAGCGTTCTTAGGTATAACTGAACCTGCCATTTTCGGTGTGAATTTACGTTACGGAAAGCCATTTATTATGGGACTAATTGGGGGAGCAGTTGGTGGTTTCTTCGCTAGCATCTTTGGCTTAAAAGCTACAGGAATGGCGATCACCGTAATTCCAGGTACTTTGCTTTACCTGAATGGCCAAATTTTATTGTATTTGTTGGTTAATCTTATTGCAATTGGAACAGCATTCGCTTTAACTTGGATGTTTGGATATTCCGATAAAATGTTAAAAAACCAGCAGCAGTAACCGGAATCTACAATGAAAAGAGGAAAGACCATCATGACGAAAAATGGATTAATCACACTTGGAGAAGCGTTGATTGACTTTATTCCTGTTGATGCAACAAATATAACTTATCAAAAAAGCCCTGGTGGTGCCCCCGCAAATGTAGCGGTTGGGGCAGCCAGATTAGGGATGAAATCTGCGTTTATCGGTAAATTAGGTCAAGATGTGTTAGGTGAATTTCTCATCGAGACCTTAACGAACTATGGAGTGGATGTTTCATCTGTTGCTCAAACAGCTGATTATCGGACAGGGCTTGTGTTTGTTACACTTGACCAAACGGGAGAACGTAGTTTTAGTTTTTTTGTAAAAGAGAGTGCGGATCTATTTTTAGAAAGTACTGAAGTAAATGAAATTCCTTTTAAAGACCATAAAATTTTCCATTTTGGTACAATTTCAATGCTGCAGAACCCAGTGAAGCAATCAACATTAACAGCTATACAATTTGCAAAAAAACATGGAATGATTGTGTCATTTGACCCCAATGTACGCCTGAGTCTATGGAAAGATGAAAAGCAATTACGAGACACAATCTTTTCTGTTCTGCCAGATGTCGATGTATTTAAGCTCTCGGATGAAGAATTAGCTTTTTTAACAGGGGAAGCGGACACGGCAATCATTGAGGACTGGATAAAAACCTACAATCTTAAGCTTGTATTCTTGACCAAGGGTGCAGAAGGAAGCATTGTGTTTACCAAAACAGGGTCAGTTGAGGTTTCTGCTTTGAAAGTGAAAACTGTTGATACGACTGGTGCGGGCGATGCCTTTGTTTCAGGGTTTCTTTATCAATTGAATCAAAGACAAGCCGACCTTGCTGATTTAACATTAGACGAAGCTAGGGAGATCGCAAAATTTGCTTCTGTTTCTGGTGGACTTGCAGCCTCGGAGAAGGGAGCGATGACAGCTCTACCCACTTTGTCAGCCGTGAACAAAATCATGACAGGAAATGGGAGTATAGAATGACTCAACAAGAATTACTAGCAAAGGCAGCTAAAAAAGTTACTGAAAATCAAAACAAGATTGAAAAAGATTCTAACCGGTTACAGTTTCATTTAATGCCACCGGTGGGGTTATTGAACGACCCTAATGGACTGATCCATTTTAATGGTGTATATCATGTGTTTTATCAGTGGAATCCTTTTGAAACTGCACATGGGGCAAAGTTCTGGGGACATTATACTTCATACGATTTAGTGAATTGGCAGGAACAACCACCCGCGCTTGCTCCAAGTGAATGGTATGAGAAAAATGGCTGTTATTCGGGTAGTGCCGTCGAGGCAGATGGGAAATTGATTTTGTTTTACACAGGAAACGTAAAAAACGAAAACAATGAACGAGAAACATATCAATGTATGGCAGTTTCAACCGATGGGATTCACTTTGAAAAAAAAGGTCCTGTTGTTTACTTGCCAGAAGGCTATACTGCTCATTTTCGTGATCCAAAAGTTTGGAAACAAAATGGGATTTGGTATATGGTACTGGGAGCGCAAACGGAGAGTGAAGATGGCCAAGTTGTTTTGTACGAATCCAATGACCTTGAAAATTGGAAATTCAAAGGCCCCATTGCTGGTGGAAATCTAAATGGATTAGGCAAGTTTGGTTATATGTGGGAATGCCCGGACTTATTTAGATTGAGTGGGAAAGATGTTTTATTAATTTCTCCTCAGGGAATTGAAGCAGAAAAGCATCGTTATCAGAATTTGTTTCAGTCAGGTTATTTTGTCGGTAATTGGAATTCTGAAAAAAATGTGTATGAACATGGGGCATTCGTTGAACTTGATCATGGCTTTGATTTTTACGCACCGCAAACGTTCGAAGATGCACAAGGAAGACGTATAATGTATGCATGGATGGGTCTAACAGATGAACATGAAGCCTATCAGCCAACGATTAAGAACGGTTGGATTCATGGATTGACGCTGCCGCGGGAGTTAGCACTAAAAGGCAATAAACTTTATCAAAAACCTGTTGAGGAACTCAAGCAGTTGCGGAAATCAACAGATTTTAACGGTCAGGTTTCGCTTGAAAATGAAAAATGGTCGGATTTAACTGGATCGATAAGTGAACTTGCTATCGATATCCAACAATTAAATGTAAAGATGCTATCCATTACGATCCGCGACAATCTGAAGCTAATCTATCACCAGGATCAGGGCTTGTTGAACCTTGAAAGGAAAACGTTTAAGGACGGAACTCCGGAAACTCGCTCATGTGAACTTGCTAGTCTCCGCAAGCTGCATATCTTTATAGACACCAGTTCTGTTGAAGTGTTTCTGAATGATGGCGAAGAAGTGATGACAGCGAGGTTTTTTGCGGACCCTGCTGAACAGAAAATTTCTGTTTCCGCGAATGGGCAAGTGGAGATGTTTATTGAAAAATGGAGTCTTCAAGCCTTTCCTAAATAGTAGTTCTATATTTCAGACCTCAAGAATTATACATCTTGAGGTCTGTTTACTTTTAAGAGCTGAAAGTAAATGTTGATTCTTCCTCTTTTTTGTTCGGAAAAAGTAGAAAAGTGCCCGAAATGACACTTACAAAGGATCGTTATTATGTGGTCATAGCCAAACTCGAAAGGGTAGCAGCTGTTGAACTGTATTTAAATGAACAACAGATGGTGGAACAAGCTCTTTAGAAACCAGTGCTTGTCCTTAGTATGTCTAAAACCAAGTTGGATAAGAACAGGAGCAGTAGAAGAAACAACAAAGTCCTCATAACCAGCAGAGATAGCGATAGGAGCAGTAGTAAAGCTTTTTTCTTTTTTGTTGAACATGGGTCAGGTTGTGAACGGTCCCATTATATCTCTATTTCAAAAGTCCTAGCTGCAAAGATACCAAGTTTTGTAAAATAGTTCCATTGAATGAATTTTCTGATATCTTTGTTTGTTTGATAGACAAAGATAGTAATTGCTTGCTAATATGTAATAAAAATATTTGTTTAACATTTATTATGCTACTTAGCGGGAGATTTAATTATTCTGATGGAATACTCAATCCCAAAAACTGTGTGAAGTATAGATTAAAATTGTTTTTTTGTTTCCCAATGGCAGCGCTTACTATACTTTGGTTTAGAAAAATTTTTAAAATATTTCGTTAATACTCCAATCACCAAACAAACCTAAGATAAACTAAATTTTGTCATTCAACTTCAATTCGTGGTAGCAACTTCGTCATACTAGACGAATTGTTATAAAAAGGTAGAGGAGAGGGGAGAAGATAATATTGACTAGCAAAGTGAGAAAGGTTTTAAGTTTATTTTTAGTCTTTACTTTGGTATGTGCCCTCATTCCATTTCGGGGTGTGCAGGCACAAGAGCAAAGCGCTAGCACCACAATCTATTGGGATGATGTCAGGCAAGAAATTGATGGCTTTGGTGCGTCAGGTGCTTTCCAGCAGGCTAAACATCTAATGGAATTCCCTGAAAAGGAGAGGCAAGAAATTCTTGACCTGTTGTTTTCAACTGATGAGGGAGCCGGCTTTTCCATTGTCCGTAATATGGTTGGCGACGGTGGTATTAATGAATGGGGGAACGAAATTGATGGTCCAACCCCAACAATTTGGCCAAAAGAGGATGGGCCTTTTGTTTGGACCGGAGATGAAGACCAGATATGGCTGATGAACCAAGCGAAAAACTATGGGGTCGAAAAATTTGTAAGTACCGTTTGGAGTCCTCCAGCATGGATGAAAACAAATAATAGTGTTATCAGAGGAGGAGAAGTGCGAGAAGACAAGTATCAGCAATACGCTGATTATCTTTCCGCATATATTCGAGGATACAAACAGCATCATGGAATTGACATTTACGGCATTTCTCTAGCGAATGAACCTGATTTTAATGCCTCCTATTCATCCTCTCGATGGACTGGAAAACAATTTAAGAAATTCATCAATGAAAATCTAACCCCTACATTTGAGGAAGATGGAATTAACTCAAAGGTTATTCTTGGTGAGGCGATGGCATTCAAAGAAGATCCACATATTGTTGTTCCAGTTTTAGAAGATGAGCAAGCCCGCGAACGAGTAGACATTGTCGCTGCACATGCG
>Ga0182742_1000984_pt1 | contig 39106 bp, 36 predicted proteins | sample eDN5th37CBELigMG_FD_128880 | JGI IMG/M metagenome (GOLD analysis project Ga0182742, IMG submission 128880) | Enriched Miracle-Growth compost microbial communities from Emeryville, California, USA - eDNA 5th pass 37_C BE-Lig MG (version 2)... ... | reverse complement strand
CTTAAAAGAAGCAAAATGGCCAGGCCGCTTTGAAATGGTCTCAGAGCAGCCTCTTGTTATTTTAGATGGAGCGCATAATGAAGAAGGAATACAAGCATTAACGACGGAAATTATGAAACGATTTAAAGATAAAAAAAAGACGGTGATTTTTGCTGCACTTGCAGATAAAAAAACGGATAAAATGATTCATCAGCTTGATGCGATTGCCGATGATATTACTTTTGTATCGTTTGATTATCCACGTGCTGCAACCTGCCATCAGTTGTACAAGGAAAGCCGCCATCCGCAAAAAGCCTATTCAGCCGATTGGAAAAAAACAATAGATGAACAATTAGAGGGAATAAAAGAGGAATCCATGCTGATTATCACAGGCTCACTTTATTTTTTATCTGCTGTAAAAGCTTATTGGAAAAATAAAAGTGCAGCACAATAAGCCGTATTAAATGGTTAAAGAGAGTGAATAATAAGTAGAAAATAAAAAGCGCCTAAAAAGAAACATGCTTGTGTTAAAAAAAGTCAGCTTGTTAATTGATACAGAGAGGTTGCTGTAATTGGCAATCTCTTTATTTTGGAGCTTTGTTCATTTTGAGGCTGTATTCATGCAAGCAAAAATGAACAGGCAAGTTTAAAGGAGCCTAATTTGGAAAAATAGAAAAGAAAATAATATAGCCATAAAGCTATAGATAAATGAAACGAAAATGTTTCGTATAATAGCATTGATCAAATAGTATGAATATTATGTTATCTGATGCTTGATAAATAAGGTGATCCTTCAATCAAAGGGAGATATATCCTATCTAATGATTGTCCTTTAAAGATTGGACATACACCATGTTTCCTAAAACAATGTAGCTTTAGCTATGTTCTTTTTTAGCGAGCGTTTTTCAAGAGCCTGAAAATAGTTTAATAAAAACTATTTAGAAACATTAATGCTGAAATAAGAGGTGGAGTATTTGGTTAAGTCATCAGTGAAAATATTAATCTGGACAGTTTGGATTTTATTGCTGCCATTTGGACTGTGGTTTCTATATCAAACCTATCCGCCTAAGATTAATAGCAATGCATCAGATATATTAGCATTTTTGCTTTTCATGTCGGTTGTTGCAAGCATGCCAATGATGATAAATGGAAGACCGGTATTTTTCCTGCAGTGGGCCAGCCTTTCTGTATTTTTAATTTTTGGATTGTTTATTGAAACAGTGCTTGTTCAACTAGCATTAATTCCAATTATACTGCAATTAAGATTATCGCAAGAAACAATTTTTCGTTTGCCGCTGAATTCGAGCATGTTTTTTCTGATTTCTATATGCAGCGGGCTTATTTATTATGGACTGGGAGGAAAATATGGGGAGGATATTTTAGGAGAGCCATATTCTCTTTTTTTGGTTATTTTATATCCTCTTATTTATTTTTTGCTAAATGCCATTTTGATTTACTTCATTAGCCGAGTCGTATATCAGCGCAAAGAAAAATTTTTGACATTAGATTTAGGATGGGAATTTGCAACAACACTTGTTACTTATCCAGTAGGCATTGCTTTATATATTATGTATGAACAAATTGGCTTGCTTGCTCTTATTTCAGTAAGCATCCCCTTTATTTTTCTTTCTGTCATTTTGCGTCTATACCATTCCAGCAGAACAGTAAATGATTATTTAAAAGAAATTGCCGAATTAGGAAATCGATTAACTCAAAATTTACAGGTGAAAGAGACGATTGATTTTTTTACTGACAGTTTATATAAATTGTTTAAAGTGGACTTTGTGTTTATACATGAGATTAGGGATCCGCATGCATTAACAATGATTGCAAGGGTAGAGAATAAAAAGGTTTTGCCTCCTTTTCCAGATATACTGCTTGTTCATGAAGGAATTTGCGGCAATGTTCTTGCGGCAAAGGAGCCGGTCATTTATCACCAAAAAGCGGAATGGCTATCGATAAATAAAGGCTATATGCCAACAGATACAGAAAGTGTGTTATCTGCCCCTTTATTAAAAAATGAGCAAGTTATCGGCATTTTAATATTAGGAAGCAAAAAAAAGAGAGCATTTGTTCATATGCCATTGATGGTTTTCCAACTCCTTTGTTCTCAGTTTGCTGTTGCTTTTGAGAATGCCAAGTATTTTGAAAAAACAAAGGAATTCAGTGAACGGTGCGCTTTGACCCAATTATATAACTATCGTTTTTTTGAGCAGCTATTAGCAAATAAATTTCAAGAACTGAAACGCAGCCAAATTAAGCATTTAGTTTTAATCATGTTGGATATTGACCATTTTAAAAGCATAAATGATACATATGGCCATCAGGCAGGAAATGAAATTTTGGCGGAATTTGCAAAAAGAATTCAATGTTTTGTTGGAAAACAAGGAACTGTCGCTCGTTATGGCGGAGAAGAATTTTCCATTTTATTAACTGACACAAATATAAAGGAAGCATGTGAATTGGCAGAATTTATCCGGAAAATGATTGAAATGCATTCTTTTCCAATTAAACAAAGCATAAAAAATCAAACAGAACAAATAAAAATTACTGCTTCCATTGGTTTGGCTAGTGCACCAAGCGATGCAGATGAACCGCTGGCCTTAATAAGACACGCAGATAGAGCCCTTTATACTGGAGCGAAACAGGCGGGGAGAAATCGGGTAGCGAGGTATGTGAAGTGAATAGTTAGTTGTTTGTATGTAAGGACTTCTAGATTAGAAGTTCTTTTTTTTACAACAAGATAAACAAAATTTTGATAAATGCAATAGCAAAATGGTGCGAATTGGAATTGCAATAAGAACGGAAATAGCTATCCTAGTAAAAAAGTACTTGGTATAATAAGATAAATTAATGTGTTTTAGTTCAAGAGTAATGGAAGTGGAGTGGAAACGGATGAGGAGAACGTTTTTTTATAGTAAATATTTGGTGGCGCTGCTGCTTGTTATGTTGATTTTCCCCAATATCGCAAATGCCGCCTCAAGCAGTCCGGCGGTTAGTTTTACTGTTGCTCCTTCACAGAGTGTAATTGTTAAACCATCAGGCAGCTCGGCACAGGGAAGCTTAGATATAAGATTATCTCCAGAAGGAAAGGCTACAAATGCCAATCGTTCTCCAATAGATGTTGCTTTTATTTTTGATAAGTCGGGATCCATGGATGAATTGGGGGATAATCCAGCAAAATTCCTTAGTGCAAAAAATGCGATGACAGAAGCAGTAAATTATTTTAGTGCGGATCCAAATAAAAATGATCGTTTTGCATTTATTCCATTTTCAAGTGATGTGGAAACAGACAAAATAGTTGGTTTTCCAATCGTATCTTTACCGACAACAGATACGGTTAAAGCCAATTTGCAGACAATCAAAACGAGAGCACAAGGATTGTCTGCAGTGGGAGGCACAAACTATACGCAATCCTTTCAGACTGCAAATAGCATGTTGACTTCAGCTGGCGGCAATGTCAATAAATATATTTTCTTTTTAACGGACGGTCAGCCAACTTCTTCACAAGCGGTAGAAAGCTTTGAAGATACTGTAAGAACATGCAGCTGGCTGATATTTAATTGCACGACAGAGAAACAAACGGTAAATGATACAGTAACCTATACCATTTATTCAAATAATACGGCAAAAGCTGTACGATCAAATGGCACGGTGACTTCCACGAAGCTAAGCACGGTTCAGGCGGCAATCAAGTCCCATGTTCAAACAGAGGTTACAAATCTGGCAAACAATAATATTAAGCTTTATTCAATAGGGTTTGGCACAAACAGTGAAGTGGATATGCCTTATCTGCAGAAGCTTTCAGAAACGACGGGGGTAACAGCACAGCAGGCCTCTACCAATACGATCGCCAAAATTTTTGAAGATATCTCTCAAAAAATTGCGACACCAACAATTACTGCAACCGTAAAAATTAATATCTCTAAATTTGGAGATAAGGTGAAATTAGCCGATGGAGCCAATGCAACAGTAGACAGCTCGGGAAATATTGTGATAAAAAAAGATATTTTATTTCCAATCAATCAAGAGATAAATAGTCCTATTGATGTGTCTCTTCCTTTGACATTCAGCAGTACTGGAACGTATAGCTTTGACAATATTACGCTGCAATACCGCGATTTGGAGGGAGTATTGCGGGAAAAAACAACCAGTACAACAATAACAGTCAAAGATGATGCACCAGCAGGCTTTAATTCGACGATGACATTAGAAAAAGAAGTAAATGAGTTGAATAATTTAATCAAAACAAGCAACTCTACAGATAAAACCAATTATTTTAATGTTAATTATTCATTAAATCCTACTAATCTTGTAAATAGTACGGTAAGCGGAAAACTTGCTAATTTAGTAATAAAACAGCCTATTCCAAACGGTGTATCATTAGTTTCAACAACCAATGCAACAGAACAAGTCATTGATGGGCAAAGATACGCCATCATTAGTTTGCCCAATAAGGAAACAAGCTATGCAAAAGGAAGCTTTTCTCCAACGGAAATAACTTCAAGTGTACAATTTAAGGTGGATTATGCAGTATATAATTTAACTATGCCTAAAGCTAGTTTGACTTATACAGATTCTCGTTTTACAGGCAGCAATATAACAAGTATTCCTGCTTCAACCCAATCTATTAATATGAAAGTACAATTAAAAGAACAGACTGCTAACAAATATGAAGGGGATGCAGTGGGGATTATAGAAAAGAAAGAAATATCCACAAATACTAAGCTTGCTCAAACCGAAGTGCCGAATGATTATAATTTGCCGAATAAAGCAATAAAAGACATGATATTTAAATCAGGTTCTAATAATAAAACAATTGAGATAACTTATGCTGATGATAGCAAAGCATATTTATATATGTCTCCCGACTATGATTTAATTGGACAGGATACAGGGAAGAAATACGCCAGCGGCAATACATCTGAGGAATCTATTGATGGGACAATATCGCAAAAGGTTGCTGGAAGCAATGTAGCTTACTATTATCAAATTAATAACAGCGGCCAATCCACAGGCTGGAAAGCATGGGATTTAAATGATGTAATACCTATCACTAGTGCGGGATTAAATGAAGTAAAGGTTAAAGCAGTTGGCGGATTTGCCAATGGTGAAGAAATTTCTAAAAATATTACCATTTCAAGAATAATAAAATCGATTTCTGTTCAGCCAAATCCAATTGAGTTGATTGTTGGCAAAACAGGGAACTTTACACTAACCATTGGCCCTGACAGTGCAACAAATAAAGACTTAGATATTAAAATAGCCAATCCATCCATAGCCAGCCTAATACCGGGGCAGCAAACAGTATTAGGAAACCAAGCGGGAACAACAGAACTGATCGTTCAATCAAAAGATGGATCGAATATTGAAGTTAGGGTGCCAATTAAAGTTGTAGATCCGTATATAGCACTAGAGGAGATAAAGTTTGAAAAGCCAGTGTACAAAGTGGAAATCAGCAAGGATAACAATAATCTTGTGCCAGTAGAAGACTTGTTGATATTTAATCCATCTAATGCCACTAATAAGGAGCTTGAAAGTGTTGTTTCTAGCATGCCCGCTAAAGTAGAAGTAGTAAAAATAGTTGATGATTTTTATATCAAAGGAGTAGAGATTGGCTATTCTACTGTTACAGCTACTGCTGAGGAGCAGAAAAATGGCAAAAAGCCGAAAGACTCCGCATTATTTGAAGTAGTGAAAGACAATGGTACTTCTGATGAGGATAATGAAGATACTGGAGAAGGCCGCTGGTAGTTTCAAACATCAAAAACGGGTAGCACATTTGAAATGTGCTATCCGTTTTTTGTCTACTCTATTATAAATTCATCTGGAATAATTTGCAGTTTATCAACGATTGGCAGGGCATCAATTCCCTTAAGCAAAACATTCTGATCATAATCAACAATAAAACGAGATAAATAGTTTTCTGAAGACCGTGGAATACTTACAATACTTTTTACTTTCGAATTAGCGCGTATGGCATTAATCTCTAATGAACGTTTGGCAAAAATCCCTCCCTTAATATAAAACAATGAACCAACTCCATATAATTCTGCATCTTCTTCCGTGTAAAAAAAGGCGTCCAATGGCAGTATTTCTTCATCTTTATCAGGCAAATAGGAAGAGTCGGTTTCATTTAAATTGGAAAAGTTGTTAAATTCATTCATTCGTGTAATGGTCAGTTTCTTTTTTGCCAACAATATTAATTGTCCTATTTTTTCCTCTCCATCTTCATCTACATAAGAGGCGCCAACTATATTGCTGTTTGATAAAAATGCTTCAGCTGATGAATACACGACAGAATTAAATTGAACTGTGTCGTTTTCTCCATCATCTTCTCCTATTTCATCGCCTTTTATTGTAAATGCATCAAGACTTATTAAGTTATCTTGAAAGTTAATGGATGTATTTAATGGGCGAATGCTTATTTCTCCTCCGGCTAACATGGTTCCATTTACTGTCACACCATTTTTATTATTAATTTTTTGGTCTGCTTCTGATTCAACAATAATATTTCCTGCGGCAATGATATCTTTCATTAAGGTGAAATCTCCATCAAAGTTAATAATGTGAACATCTCCTGTTACAAAAATATTATCATTGATCGTTAAGTCATCATTGCTGACAAGGTATAAATCTCCATCAACAATTAATTTATCATTAAAAGTGATGGGAGCATTATTGCTGTTAATGACTACATCTCCATTGAGTTTAATGGGATCTGCAAAAGTTAATGGAGTTCCACTGCTTTCTATTTTATAGCTTTCTTTTAATTTTTCTAAAGAGTCGCCAATAACGGTGGATGGAGTTTCCTGCTGAAGCACTTTTTCTATTGAACCATTGCTATTGGATATTTCGGTTATAGACATAGATGCAATTTCATTTGTTAATAAAGTATTTAAATTGTTGATATCATCATTTGAAAATAGTTCTATGTTTAAGTTGTTTGTACTTAATATTTTATTAATCCTCTGTATAATGGTTGAATCAAAGTTGATGTTAATAAATTGACTGTCATGATTAAGAGCTGGCAGGTCCTTTTTATAAAAATTATCTTCTGTCAAAACAGGAATCAAACTAGCTGTGCTGCTGTAGATATCTCCGGTAATCGAAGGCATAAGTGAGTTTTCTTCTGCCCATTGTCCATTTTTCAGTTGGTATTTTGCTTTGTTTGTTATACTTAGCCTGTTTGCATAAATATTTCCATTTATATTAGGAGATCCATTTAAAAGCAGTCCTTCATCTTTTTCTTCTGAATCTGAGCCGACAGCATATTTTAGAAAGCTTGGCAATGGAGAAAGAATAATGCGTTTTTTTAGTGTTCGAGTAATGTTTCCTTCTGTTTCAGCTGGGTTTTTGGTAACAAGAGTAATTTCCAGCACTCTTGTAAAATCAAGATTTTTATCAATTGTATAGCTGCTTTTTGTAGTCAATTTGTCTAATGCGCATTTGTTTGATGATTGAACAATATCATTTGTGCTTGGCGTTCCGCTGCTTAGATCAACAATGCTGAGACACTCTATCGATTTTTTATAGGCCGCTTTCTCTAATACCGCATTTAAACTTGGTATCAGCACTTTTGTTTTTAAATCTTGTTCAAAAGAGGTATTGTTGATATATATATGGTTTGCATTTTCATATGAATAGCCAGAAAGAGTTAAAGAATTCAGGGCTTTTGCCATTTCAGAAGTGATTTCTTCTAATACTTTTTTGTTTTGGTAGGTGATGCTTATATCTGATTCTCTTGTTTCTACTCTTTTTGTTCCGCTGATCGTAGAAGATACGATAGCGAGTCCAAGGGTGGTAAAAACTAGAGAAACCAGCAAAACAGTAATGAGAGCATTTCCTTTTTCATTTTTAATAGTCATTGCTTATTCTCCTTAAAAACCAAACTGGCTTTCTAATGCAAGAGGTTTTTTTAATCTGCTTTGGTCGATGGTAAAGTGAATATCAATAAAGCCATGTTCACATAAATTAGCATTTGTGTCTGATATTTGTGTGCATGAGAGAGAGAAGGTTGATCCAGCAAAATTGCCGATTCCATCTATTATATTGCCGTCAACAGCAACTGATTTTATTTTCTCCTTATTTAGTGTATTATCCACTAATTCGATTTTGTGATGGCTGGTGTCCTCAGCAGTATTCTTTTGATTCTTTTCTATTGAATAAAAGGATGAATTATCCGTTTCTACTTTTTCTAAATCAGTATGTGTTACATTATTAAGTTGAATGCAGTTTTCCCCGCAAGTTTGCACATTATCAAATGGAATGCTGTTAAAAGAATTCAATATCATAGCAGCAGCATAATCAGCATCATCCCGCAGCTGCCCTTCAATTTGGATTTTATTATACAAGGAGAGCCCGGAATTAAAGACGCCATAAATAACTGGCAGCACAATAGATAATATTACTATCGTCGCCAATAGCTCCATTAAGGTGATTCCCCTTTCATCGAAGATCTTCACTTTTTATCGCTCCCTCTACTGATGTATTATAGCTTTTTTTATTGATTTTCCAATTAACTTTTACAGTGAAAGGGATAAAGTAGGATGTATATTTTTCATCAAGTTTTGGAAGAATTTCAACCTGGTAGCTTATGTTATTAATAAGAATCGGTTTGCATAGGTTGCTCGACTCGGATTCGCTGCTCCACTTAATGGCATATCCGCTGTCGCATATAACTAATGCTCCTGTTGCATTTGGATGGTTTTCTACTATATTTTTTATTGTGATAAAAGATGATTGTTCAACAAAAGATGCTGCATTCCTTGCAACATTTACAGCAGCAGTTTTTTTTTGATTAGAATTTGTATAAGAATAAGCCTGATTAAAGAAGTTCATTATACCTAATAAAATAATACTAAGTATAGTTAAAGACACCAGCACTTCAATTAAGGTTAAACCTTTTGTACTAGATATCAGCTTGAAAAATTTCATAAATTTACCCTTCTTTCAAAATCGCTAAACTTATTATACAATCATTATTAGTTATTGCATTCAGTATTAGTCGAAATTAGTCGAAAAAATAATTCGAAAGTTTAGTTTAAATGTAAAAAAATGTATGTTTTTGGTGTGTGAAGTTATCTTTTTAAGAGGTGAATCATGATTATCTATATACTAGCACTTTTTTCCTTGGTTTTTGTGTTTCCGATATTTTTTTTATTGCCAGTAAACTTCTCAAAAAAAGGCAGATTGCTGATTATAAGTAGCGCTTTTTTTATTTCTGTAATAGGACTTTTTGCACAATATATTGATATTTTTATTTGGTGGCAGACTGTTTTATTAATGCTCCTATTGGTCATTATCTTTACCTACTTTTTAATGAAAAAATCGCCGGAATTATTATTCCGCGCTAATGAAGGGGAATTTGAAGATGAGTTTTTTGGAGGGGATTTTCTTGATGAAACAGCCGTGTTGAAGGAAGCGGATAATAGGAAGGAAAACCAAGAAGCTGCCTCTTTAGAGAGTTATGCATTAACAGAAGATTTTCCACTGCAAAAGGAAGAGCATATTAGCAGCCGGCCTATAAATGCTGATTTAGAAGAAGATTTATTGGAAAACGTCATTTTGGATAGAGAACAGCTTGACGAAAGAATGCAGGAAGAACTTTTGTCCGCAGAATGGGACAGAGATATTAATAATAATGAAGAACAAAAAGCTGCTTTCATGGAAGATGCAAATGACATCATTAATGTAGGGCAGCATGAAATAAACTATATGGATGAAATAGAAAAGATGCTCGAAGATAGAGATGCGTCTAGATTGGATGATTTATCCCAAGAAAACGGAAATTTTTTGCTGCCAACTGATGCAAGCAAAGCTGGTTTTGAGGAAATAAAGGAAAATGAATCAGCAATAGATGAACTAGAAATTCTTGTTTTTCAAGAAGGGAACGATGACTTTTCTGCTGATGCTGTCCCAGAAACTTTGCAATTTGAATTAGAAGAGCTGCCATTGCAAGCAAAAACTCTGGATAAAGAGGAATTGGCAGACAGCATAGCAACAAAAGAAACATTGCAAACAGCAGATAAGAAAAATGGCCAATCAATTCCTTTGCTGGCGCATCAAGTGGTGAATAATACTTTTGAACAGTTGAAACTGATGAAAAGTATTACTTCTAAAGAAGAATATGAAGATATGTTAATAAAATGCATGAGTGATTTGATACCGCTGCATGATTATTTTGCCTTTTCTATCCTTTTAATTGAGCAATATGTTCATTTTTGCGAGTATGAAAAGCTAGAAAGCTTATTTGAATTTTTAAAGTTAAAATTTCAGCATGAACCGATCCTTTTAGAACAGCTAATTTTTATGGAGCAAAACTATTTACTTAATTAATTTGGAAAGATTAGGTGAGGAACAAAATGAAAAAAAGTTCACAAATAAAAAAAATGCCGATTATTAGTATTCTCGAGGGCGAAAAAATAGGGGATGCATGGGCGCTTATCGTCAATCCAAAAGAAGGTTCTGTTGACTTTGTAACAATTGAACAAGAGGAAGGACAAAAAGGCATACGGGCTATTCCTTTTGAAAAGGTAATTGGCATTGGAGGATATGCAATTACAATTGAAAGTGTCGATTCTATTATAGATGCAAATGACAGCCTGATAGAAGGCGGATTAGCAGGCAAAAAAATTGCTGCTATAGATACAACTGTTATTACAAGAAAAGGGGATTTTTTAGGAAAAGTGCTCGGATATGATATAAATGAGGATACTGGGGAAATTATTGGCCTAACTATAAAGCAAGAAGAGTCTGAAGCAGCTATTTTATCCGAATATATTATGACATACGGAAAGGATATTATTATTGTGAAGGAAGCTGCGCTTGATGATGGGAAAACAGCTTTGAAAACAAATGCAGAAGATGTGCGTGTTCCAATCAAGCAGAATGAAAATGAATTATTAGAAGATCCACTGGAATTGCCGGCAGCTAATGAGGAAGAGCTTCGGTTGCAAGCATTAAAAGAAAAGCAAATTGAGCTGCTTCTTAATAAAAAAGTAGTAAAAGATTTTTATACAGATGAAGGTGCATTGCTTTTTGCTGAAGGAAAAGTCTTATCATTGGAAGATATTAGGTTTGTTCAAGCTATGGGTCCTAGTGCTGTCATCGAATTGTCCATGAGTGTGAAAGCCTAAAATTAAAGGAGAAACACTGCATGAAAAACATTCAAGTTATCAAGGTAATCGTAGCTATCGCGGTTATAACTGCATTTATTTTTTCTTTTTCCCAATTTGGCACAAAAGCATATAATAATCTATTTCAGCCGTCTGATGTTTTTGGAGAAAATACAAAAATTGCTTCAATTGATGCATCAGCAATGAATGACAAAGAATTATTAGATGCTTTAGAGTCTAAGAGGTCACAATGGGAAGAAACAACAGCGATAACAGTTAAATACAAGGAGAAAACCAAAAAATTTGATTTAGATTTATTTGCTTTTGATTTGCAAGATTCTGTTTCAGAAATAAAATCTGGTACACAAAATAATGTGATAGTGTCACTAGATGGAGAAAAATTGTCTTCATTTTTAGAATCTCTTTCTTCCGAAATTGTTAAAGAGGATTCCTTTTATCTAAATAAATTAAACGATAGTTTAGTAGGAATTGCCGCAAGTTTGCAAACGGGAGAAATCCTGATTGATGTGGATGATTATAAAGTAAGCAAAGATGACGAACAAAAAGTGCTTTCAGAGACAACATTAAATGTGGACGGCAAGGAAAAAAAGATAAAAGAATGGGTAAAAACATTTCCTTCTTTAGAGATAGCTCCACAATCTACTGCTTCCGTTTTAGGTTTAGCGGAAACAGCAAAAGACAAAAATTTTTCCAATGAAACGTTAAGTATGGTGGCAACAGCTTTGCATACAGTTGTTCTTGCCACTAACTTTTCGGTTGCGGAAAGGTTTTTAAGCGATGAATTGCCGTCATTCGCATCCTTAGGGTATGAAGCAAGAGTAAATAAGGATAAGAAGATAGACTATCGTTTCTATAATCCAAATGATGAAACATATCATCTTACCTTTAAAATGATTGATGAAAAGCTGTATGTAGCGTTAATAGGAGCTCCCTTCATTTATCAGTACAAAGTTGCGCTTTCAGATGAAAAAAGCTTTAAGCCAAAAACTATTGTTCAATTTGATTCTGGATTAGATTTTAATGAGACCAAAACAGTGGCAGAAGGAAAAAATGGCTCATTAATTAAAGTATATCGAAAAATAACGGATGAAAATGGAGAAGCAATCAAAAAAGAGCTGATTAGCGAAGACTTTTATGCTCCTGTTAATAAAGTGATTGCACACAGCTTACTGGAAGAAAACAGCGTTTCTACAGAAGACGAAGAGGAAACAGATAAAGATGAAAAAACGGACACTGATGAGGGAACTTCTGATACTGCAAACAGCGATGGGAAGGAAAATGACGACTCCTCCGCTGAAACAGACAGCACTTCATCTAAAGAATCCAGCAATGATGGGGAAGCGACAAGTGAAAAAAATGTACAGGAAAGCCAAACTAACAATGAAGCATCTGTAGAAAAATAATAGGGAAAGCTAGGAGAATGAAGATGAAAGAAACTCGGAAGCGTTTAGGAGACTTATTGGTGGAAGCAGGCCTATTGACAAAAGAGCAGCTTCAGCTTGCTCTTAAAGAAAAACATCCGAACCAGCGCCTAGGGGACAGCCTTCTGCAAAAAGGATATATCACAGAGCAGCAGCTGATAGAAGTGCTGGAGTTCCAGCTTGGTATTCCACATGTTAGTTTATATCGGTATCCTTTTGATCTAAAGTTGTTTCCGATTGTTCCTAAAGAAATGGCAAAAAGGCAGCTGATTATTCCTTTAAAAAAGGATGGGGATAAGCTTTATGTAGCAATGGCAGATCCTATGGACTTTTATACAATCGATGATCTTCGCCTGGCTACAGGCTTCCAAATTGAAACAGCGATTGCTACAAAAGATGATATTTTAAGAGCAATCAATAAATACTATGACATGGATGAAGGCTTTGAAGAACTATTGGCAGACAATGGCGCTTTCTCTGAAACAGTGGAGGAAACATTAGGAGAACAAGATTCCCCAATTGTTCGTTTAGTAAATCAAATTCTGACAAATGCTGCAACACTAAAAGCAAGTGATATTCATATTGATCCACAAGAAACAAAAGTTGTCATTCGCTACAGGGTGGATGGTGTGCTTCGAACAGAGCGGGTTTTGCCAAAGCATATGCAAAGCGTTTTGATTGCGAGGCTTAAAATTATGGCAAACTTGGATATTACAGAACATCGCATACCACAGGATGGAAGAATAAAAATTAATTTAGATTTTCATCCTATTGATTTGCGCGTATCTACATTGCCTACGGTTTTTGGCGAAAAAGTAGTAATGCGTATTCTAGATTTGGGAAGCACTTTAAATGACATTGCTAAACTGGGCTTCAACAAAGTGAATTTAAAGCGATTTGTAGAGATGATTGAAAAGCCGACAGGGATTGTGCTGATTACAGGTCCAACAGGTTCCGGTAAATCTTCTACTCTTTATGCTGCCCTAAATCGTTTAAATGGGGAAGAGGTCAATATTATTACTGTAGAAGATCCAGTGGAGTATCAGCTAGAAGGCATCAATCAAATTCAAGTTAATCCAAATGTCGGCATGACTTTTGCAGCAGGCCTTCGTGCAATATTGAGGCAAGATCCCAATGTCATCATGGTCGGTGAGATTCGCGATAAAGAGACTGCTGAAGTAGCGGTTAGAGCGTCGCTGACAGGGCACTTAGTTTTAAGCACGCTGCATACAAATGATTCTTTAGGTTCTGTCACAAGACTTTTGGATATGGGAGTGGAGCCATTTTTGGTTGCATCTTCTGTAAGTGGGATTGTGGCCCAGCGTTTAGTAAGAAAGGTTTGCAGAGATTGTGGACAAGTTCACTCGGCAAGTCTGCGCGAACAAGAAATTTTTGCAAAAAGAGGATTATCGATTGAAAAAGTTGTCAGAGGCAAAGGCTGCGCTTCCTGCAATATGACTGGATACAAAGGGCGCATCGCCATTCATGAGGTGTTAGTGATAAATGATGAGATGAGACGGGTCATTATGAATGGAGAGTCTTTTTCAAAGCTGCGCGAATTAGCGGTAAAAGCAAAAACGATTTTCTTGATTGATGATGGCTTATTAAAAGTAAAGCAAGGAATTACTACTACAGAAGAAGTTCTCCGCGTAGCGATCCCTGATTAGGAGGGGTGTTATTGTATAACAATATTGATTATTTATTAAGAGTCGGGTTTGAGTTAAAAGCTTCTGATATTCATTTAACGGTTGGTGTTCCTCCCATTATGAGAATGAATGGAGATTTGAAACGGTACGGCAAGGAAATTTTAACCCCAGCTGATACGGAGGCGATGGCCAAAACCATTATTCCCAAAAATATGTGGGAAATGTTTCAGGAAAAAGGGGAACTTGATTTTTCCTACAGCATAAAGGGAGTTTCCAGATTTCGGATTAATGCATATAAGCAGCGGGCATGCATTGCGATGGCAATTCGTATCGTTCCAACTTCTATTCCGAGTCTGGATGCATTAAAATTGCCGCAAATATTAAAAAAGATAAGCGAAAAGCCTCAAGGGCTTATTTTGATTACTGGTCCAACGGGCAGCGGAAAATCCACGACCCTTGCTGCCATGATTGCTTATATGAATGAAAATATGCGAAAACATATTATTACATTAGAAGATCCAATTGAGTATCTGCATAAACATGGAAACTGCATTATTGATCAAAGAGAGGTCGGTTTTGATACAAATAATTTTGCAAATGGGCTCCGGGCATCCCTGCGGCAAGATCCTGATGTCATTCTAGTAGGAGAAATGCGCGATTTAGAAACGATTCAAACAGCAATAACTGCTGCAGAAACAGGCCATCTAGTTTTAGGCACACTTCATACATCAAGTGCACCGGCCACTATCAATCGAATTATTGATGTGTTTCCACCTTCACAGCAGGATCAAATCAGAATACAGCTGGCATCTGTTCTTGTTGGGATTGTATCACAAAGACTATTTCCGACTGCAGATAAATCTGGAAGAGTTTCAGCAACTGAAATTTTAATCAATAATGCAGCTGTTGCAAACTTGATTAGAAATGAAAAGATCCATCAAATTTTAAATATCATGCAAACATCAAGAGCTGCTGGCATGCACACCTTGGAAACAAATGTTAAGGAGCTGGTAAGTGCAGGAGCCATTTTAAAAGAGGCGGCACTACCTTACTTGCAGGAAAAGGAGTAGAGAGATGGCTCGATATAAATTTGAAGGCAGAGACAGAAAGGGCAAAAAATCAGGTATTGTATCAGCCTTGTCTAAAAGGGAAGCAATGCTGCAGCTGAGAGAAAAAGGCATTAAAGTAATGGAGATAAATGAAGTTCCAGAAACATTGCTGACAAAGGAGATCACCTTTGGAGGCTCTGTTAAGCTTCAAGATTTTGTGATTTATTTGCGGCAATTTTCTACATTGCTTAAAGCGGGCATTACGGTTGTTGATGCCACAGCCATTCTTGCCGAACAGACAGAAAGCAAAAGCCTGCGGAAAGCTCTGATAGTAGTAGAACAAGATTTGCGGGAGGGCAATCCTTTATCAGCAGCTGCAGCGAAACACCGAAAAGTATTTACAAGCATGTTTGTTAATATGGTCCGGGCAGGAGAAGCAAGCGGAAGCATGGATGAAACGCTTGAAAGGCTTGCAGTCCATTTTGAGAAGCAGCATTTTACCAAACAAAAAATTATTTCAGCGCTCACGTATCCAATTGCGATTGCCATCATTGCTGTAATAGTTGTAATTTTTCTGCTTGTCAGCATTGTGCCGACTTTTGTAGATATGTTTAAGGATTTTGGCGGAGAGCTTCCAGCAATTACGCAATTTGTGTTAAATGCCAGCAACTTTATGCAAAAATACTGGTGGTTTATCAGCTTATTGATGATTGCTTTTGCAGCAGGAATTATAGCAGCACGCAATAATAAAGCTTCTAAATATTATTTGGATTATTTTTTACTGAGAATCCCTATTTTCGGGAAGATTTTGCAAAAGGCAGCCTTGGCCAGAATGACTAGAACATTAAGCTCGCTTTTCTCCAGTTCTGTCCCAATATTGCAGGCTATTGCCATTGTAGAAGGGGTCATTGAAAATGAAGTGATCGCAAAAGTCCTGCAGAAGTCCAGAAGCTCATTAGAAGAAGGCCAGTCCTTGACCATGCCAATGAAAGCACACTGGGTATTCCCTCCTCTTGTAACACAGATGATTGCCATTGGGGAAGAGACAGGATCCCTTGATGCCATGCTTTCAAAGGTGGCCGACTTTTATGAAAAAGAGGTGGAAAGCGCAACAGACCGCCTTAAATCATTAATTGAGCCAATTATGATTGTTTTCCTTGCAGGAATTGTCGGAACTATTGTGACTTCTATCATGGTTCCAATGTTTGAGATCTTTAATCATGTTCAATGATTTGTTATTATTTGCATAAAAAAATATCTATAAACATAACTTTTTATCTAGTATAATAGTTTCAGGTTGACCGAATAAAAAATAAAATAAAGAGGAGAATAAATAAATGATGCAATTAGTTAAAAAGCATATAAAAAATGAAAAGGGCTTGACGCTGATCGAGCTGTTGGCAGTTATTGTTATCTTGGGGATTATTGCAGCGATTGCGATTCCGAGCATTGGTTCTATTATTCAAAAGTCTAAAGAAGATGCGGTTAAGGCAGATGCTATTACAGTATTAAACGCGGCTAAAAATTATGTTGCTGCTAATGGAATTCCAGCTTCTGGTGATACAATTGATCAAACAGAATTAGCTAGTTATGTAAGTGGTGTTAAATTATCTGATACTTATTCTGTTGCTACTGACGGTACTAATTTTGCATTAACTACAGGAGCAGTTACTGCTGGTAAAAATACGCTAACATTTGAAGATGCAACAATTACAGAAATAAATGCAGATAAAGGTAAAGACACCAGAACTATTGGTGAATAAATATCATAATTTGAGAGGCTAGAACAATGATCTACCTACTAATCTTCCTTTATGGAATCACTTTTGGTTCGTTTTTTAATGTCGTTGGACTTAGAGTGCCATTAAAGCAATCGATTATCAGGCCGAGATCTCATTGTACAAGTTGTGGGCATACATTGACCGCAATGGAACTTATACCAGTTTTAAGCTATGTGCTACTAAGGGGGAAATGCAGGTGCTGCAAGGCATCGGTTTCCCCCTTATATCCTATATTCGAGCTTTTGACAGGTGTTCTTTTTGTTGCATCGCCTCTTATACTTGGCTGGAGCTCAGAGCTTTTTGTTGCATGGACTCTTATTTCATTATTTATGATTATTGCCGTTTCCGATTTGGTCTACATGATTATTCCGGATAAGGTATTATTAGTTTTCTCTGGATTATTGATTATGGAAAGAATTTTTATTCCTTTAGATCCTTGGTGGGATTCCTTGGCAGGAGCGGGAGCGGGATTTTTGCTTTTGCTGGTCATTGCAGTTGTCAGCAAAGGCGGCATGGGCGGCGGAGACATTAAATTATTTGCCGTGATCGGATTTGCAATTGGAATGAAACTGGTATTGACCGCCTTTTTCTTGTCCACATTATTTGGAGCGATCGGCGGGCTGTTAGGAATGCTTTTTGGAAAAGTCAAAAAAAGAAAACCAATTCCATTTGGACCTTTTATCGTCATTGGCACATTAATTAGCTACTTCTACGGCGCTGAATTAATACATTGGTATATCGGCTTTTTTCTGTAACGGTTTCTAAAGATGCTTCCCCATTTCTTTATAAGCTTCCTGCAGGTTCCAGTTGAGGCTTTCGGAGGCTAATATGGGAACTATTCAACTTTTTCTTTCTGATCATCTATGTTAAGGAGCAATTATTATGGCAATATTCAAGTTTGGGAAAAATAAAATAACAAACTTAATCATTAAAGATCATGTCATCCGTTTTGCAGAGCTGAAAAATACGGATGATTTTGTTGTGCAGAAGTGGGGAGAACGATATCTTCCTGCAGGGCTGATCAAAGATGGCGCAATTCAGGATATCGGAACATTGACGATGATTTTGGAAGAATGTATACAAGACTGGAAAATTGCCAGGAAAAAAGTCCGTTTTCTTGTGCCTGATTCATCTGTTGTTATCCGCAAACTTGCTATTCCGGAAGATGTCAGTCCTGACGATATAAAAGGATATTTATACATGGAGCTTGGCACTTCTATCCATGTGCCGTTTGAAGATCCCATCTTTGACTATTATCTGCTGCCAAATCAAGAGAATAAAAAACATCATATTATTTTATTTGCGGCACCAGAGCAGCATATTGCACAATATGTTGATTTATTAGAAGACGCCAAGCTTACTCCTGTTGCAGCAGATATTTCAGCGCTAGCGTTGTACCGTTATTATTACAACACAAATAATGCTGCAAATGATGATATTGCCATGCTAATTCAAATCGATTTAGAAACAGTGAATGTCAGCATTTTTGAAGAAAACTATCCGCTATTAATGAGGCACCTGCATATTGACATGGATGTTTCCAAATGGGAATTATCCCAAAATGCCGGCAGCAGAGAAGAGCTTATTTATACAGGCGATAATGGAGAAGTTTGGAACGCGATGGAAGATATATATAAAGAATTGGAAAAAGTAATGAGCTTTTATCGATATACACTTCATAAAGGGGAAAAAAAAGTGAATAAAATCGTTGTTGCAGGGGATCATCCATGGCTTTCTGGAATAACGGAAACGATTGAAAGCAGATTTGAGAATCCAGTAGTCAAATTAAGCAGCAAACCAATAATAAATGAGGAACCTATTCCAACCTCGATGCTTGTCAATATTGGACTAGGACTAAAAGAGGTGTAAAAAAATGCTGGTAGAAATTAACCTCCTTCCTAAAAAAGAAGCCAGAAGCTCAACTTATATTATTTGGATTATTATTATCGGTTTTATATTTTTGGTTTTAGCCGGTTTATTTTATTGGCAGTATGCAGCACAAAATAAAATGCTGAAAACAGCAGAAAGTTCCTTGGAATTGACACAAAAAATTCTAGAATCAGAAAAACAAGAGCTTTCTGCCTATGAAGATTCCCAATCTGCAAAAGAGCTGGAAACGGCTGTCTCTTGGGCTAAAAACCAAAAAATTGATACAGTTTATATGATCAAGGAAATGACCAAAAGTCTTCCGGAAAGAGGATTTATACAAGAGCTCCATTTAGAAGAACGGCAAAAGCTGAATCTTACTGTTCAATTTGATACAAAAAGTGAAGCAACCTATTATTTGAATGCTCTTTTGCAGACCTCTTGGATAGAAGAAGCTGTGCTAACGGATGTTAAATCGACAGACTTTCTAGAGGGGAAAGTAAGTGATGAAATAGATGAAACAATTGATGCATTAAAAAAATCAAGCGTTGAGCCAAGATATTATGCTCAGTATGAAGTGATTCTTAATGTCTCTGCTTTAAAAGCAGCCGCTGAAGAAAAAGCAAAGGACAAAGAAGGAAGCACAGCAGATGAAGAGGGGGAGGATTCCCCATGAAACTAACGGAAAATAAACAAATGCTATTTGGGATTTTTAGCATATTTATTGTTATTTTACTTGCAGCCGGCGCTTACTATTTTTATTTGATGCCGTTATATGCGAAAGTAGACGCCAAAAAAATAGAGCTAGAGCAAGCGGAACAAGAGGCGAATATACTTGAAACAAAAATCAAATCGTCTAATGCAAAGGTTGCTGCCAGTTCTATTGAGCTGCAAAAGCAAGTTCCAGTAAAGCGGCTTTTAGAGCAGGCATTGCTAGAGATTGAAAAAGCAGAAATTATTTCCGGTTCTAACCTTATTGAAGTGAAAATAAATGGAACAGAATCTGATGAAGAAGTAACAAATGAAGAGTTAACAACAGCAGACAAAGCAATAGAGGATGCAAACGAAGAGGATCAGAGTGAAACTAGCGAAACGGCAGCAGAAAAGGAAATCAGCTTGCCGAACGGCATCAAAAAAACCTCTATTAATATTGTGGGGGAATCTGAAACGTATTACGAATTAGAAAAATTAATTGAAACGCTGCAATCATCAAATCGAATAATGGACATTGAGTCCCTTGATGTTACGGGCACAAAAGAAATAATGTCAGTAGAAGACAATGATCAAAAAATAGAATTTGAAATAAGCCTTTCTATTTACTATTTTCCAAAGCTAACTGATTTAGTGGATGAACTACCACAGCTAGAAAGCCCTAAAACGTCCGATAAGTTAAATCCGTTTGCTAGTGCTTCAATTGAAGAAGATACAGATACAGATGAACCGTAAAAAGAAATGAGGTCTAGACGTTGAAAATTACTAGACTTGAAATAAACAATAAAGGATTAACATTGGTGGAGCTTTTGGCAGTTATTGTCCTTATTGGAATTATTGCAGCAATTGCTGTACCATCTGTCCTTAAAGTAATTCATGATATGAGAGATCGGGCTTTTATTGCAAATGCTTGGAATATGAAGGAAGCAGCCGATTATTATATAAAACAGGAAACTACAAGCGGGAATGGGGCGAAGGAGATAATTACCTATTTAGAGCTTGTAGAAGGCGGATTTTTAAGCAGTTTTTATGATCCGGATACAGACGAAGAGCTTTCTCCATCCAATAGCAGTTATGTGATCATTCAAAATAATGTGGCCGTTGCTGTCTGCATAAAAGGCACAAAAAGAAATTTATGCACAAAGGATGGCGTTGAAAAAGCAATACAATTCCATGATTTGGACAAGAGTCTAATTGTGGAGAATTCTAACTGAATTTGACGAAATCATTCTATAACAAGACGACAAAAGTCTTGTTATTTTTTTTTGCTAGTATGATAGGATGGACAAAACTAGTGAAATGGGGGGAGCATGAGTGAATGAAAACCCAGGCAGTCGCAAAACAATTACAATCAAAATCAATGGCAAAGAGCGTCCGTTCCATGACAAGGAAAAGGGAAGCGTGGAACTGAATTCTTCCACTTTAATAGAAGAAAAAGATTCTTGTAACAATAAAAAATTTGGAGAAGAAGTAGCGGCAGGCAGCGAGGCAATTGATGATGAGAGCTTTGATTGGATTTTGCCTAGCGAAGAAGAAGTGGAAGAAGGACCAGCGATTCTAGCAGATGATTCTTCTCCTGAGAAAAAAAAGACATTCTTTGAAAGGAAAATAAAAAAAGAGGCAGGAAATAAAAAGTCTGTTCCAAAGGGGGTGGTTCCTTCTGTATTTTTTACGGTGCTTTTTGCTGTTATGTTAGGAACGGGCTTTGGCTTTATCCTATTGAAAATGGTTGGATCTGACCAGCAAGCTGCTTCTAAACAAACTGCGTCTGCTGTATCGGAAGCAGAAACAAAAACAAAAACAGCAGAAAAAACAAGTGGAGAAGCGAAAGAGTCCGCCAGCACGGCAGCTTCTACTGCAACGGCCACTAAAAAAGATATTTCGACGTTTGTTGTGCAGCATATTATTTTATCGAATGAAGCTGCTGTAAAAGAAGTGCAGTCACAGCTGAAAACGGACGGCTACATTAGTCAAGCCATTCCTGTCAATGGAAAGGTGGCCGTTTATTTAGGGGTGGCAAGTGATTTAGAGGGAGCGAAGACATGGGCTAAAGCAATAAAAAAAGATAAGGTGGAAGCTTTTGCTAAGCCTATTACGTTTAATGGCGGCGGGAAGATAAAAAATGTAACAACTGAAGAAAAAAGTTTTATCGAAAAAGCTCCATCAATCTATACGGCTGTGTCTGCTGCTGTATCTGCTGCCCAATTTGGAGATTCTCTGTCCACGGAGGAAAAGGAAGAACTAAAGAAGCAGCAAACAGCGCTGAACAAAATGAAAATAACAGATTTTAATAATAAAGAAGTAAAAAGCATGGCTTCACAATTAAATGAGGGCGTCACCAAAAGTCTTGCTTTCACAACAAATGGCGGGGCAGATACGGAAGCTGTCCAAAAAAATCTATTGGCTTTTTTAGACAAATATGTTGAATTAAACTGAAAATTGTTGTTGAAAATTACCTAGGAAATAATATTGATGTCGGGGGTGCCATTACTATACTATAATGGCCTCTTTTTTTTGTGGGAAAATTCTGTTACATTTCATTCGTAAGGGGGCATATTACATTTTAATTACTATTTAATAAAAAAGCTATATTCCAAATTGTGTATCCAAGCATTCTTTGTTAACATTAGATTGTATCTCCCAATTAATGAAACTAGGTAGGTGGAAAAGTAATGAATCACACACAAACCCTCATATTAGCCTCATCTTCTCCTCGACGAAAAGAACTCCTTGAAGATCTTCGTATCTCTTTTGAAGTTTCCAGTAGCAATGTAGATGAAAGCTTTGATGCATCCCTTTTACCCGAAGAAATAGTAATGGATTTGGCAAAAAGAAAAGCAGCATCTATTTTCTCAAATCAAAAGAATGCTTATATTGTAGGGGCAGATACTATTGTCTATTACAAAGGAAAGGTATTGGGAAAACCTGATTCAAGAGAACAGGCATATTCGATGCTGAAACAGTTGTCTGGATCGACGCATTCTGTTTATACAGGAGTAGCTATTATTTCTAATGGGAATTGCTCTGTTTTTTATGAAAAAACAGATGTATTGTTTTGGGAATTAGCTGAGGAAGAAATAAGCCATTATTTAGACACGGGGGAACCATTTGATAAAGCAGGAGCTTATGGAATTCAAGGAGTTGGTAGAACTCTTGTAAAAAGAATTGCAGGAGACTATTATACTGTAGTAGGCCTTCCTATCTCCCGGCTAATTCGAGAATTGAAGGCAGTAGGATTTACCATTCCCTTTTAAAATCATATGACGTTCCCCCTTTTTAAAACTATTATTTGTTATAAGAGAGGGGAAAAGTATGGACTCCATATTAATTCGTGATTTTCCTAATGATGAACGTCCGAGAGAGCGGTTTATAAAGCATGGACCGGAAAGTTTATCAAATCATGAGCTTATTGCCATTATTATTCAGACAGGCTCTAAAAATGAATCCGTATTATCACTGGCCAATAAATTATTGGTTCATTTTGATGGATTGCGGCTTTTGAAAGATGCCAGCCTCGATGAATTAAAAACAATAAAGGGAATTGGAACTGTTAAAGCGATCCAGCTTTTAGCAAGCATAGAATTGGGAAGAAGAGTATCAAACTTAGTTTACAGTGATCGCTATTGTATTCGTTCTCCAGAGGATGCAGCGAAATACATGATGAATGATATGCGTTTTTTAACACAAGAACATTTTGTTTGTTTGTATTTAAATACAAAAAATCAGGTTATGCACAAACAGACTGTTTTTATTGGGAGTTTAAATGCATCGATAGTGCATCCGAGAGAGGTGTACAAAGAAGCATTTAGGCGATCAGCTGCTTCCATTATCTGCCTCCATAACCATCCGTCTGGCGATCCGTCGCCAAGCAGGGAGGACATTGAAGTGACGAAAAGATTAGTGGAGTGTGGAAAAATAATTGGCATTGATTTGCTAGATCATATCATAATTGGGGAAAATAAATTTGTCAGTTTAAAGGAAAAAGGATATGTATGATACTGTTCATTTTTTAGTAAATAGGATATAATAGTGCGTATGATTTTTTTTGCCTAAATATGTCTTATTATGACACAAATTAAACACACTAATTATATATGAAGAAGAATCTATCAAAAGGAAAAAATAAAAGCACTTAGTTTCAGAAAGGGAGATACAACTATGTTTGGAATTGGAACAAGAGACCTAGGAATTGATTTAGGTACGGCAAATACACTCGTTTATGTCAAAGGAAAGGGGATTGTTGTTCGAGAACCTTCCGTTGTGGCGCTGCAGACAGATACAAAAAATATCGTTGCGGTTGGTAACGATGCAAAAAATATGATTGGTAGAACTCCAGGTAATGTCGTAGCACTCAGACCAATGAAAGATGGGGTTATTGCCGACTATGAAACAACTGCCACTATGATGAAATACTACATTAAACAAGCGATGAAAAATAAAAACTATTTTTCTGGAAAACCATATGTTATGGTATGTGTGCCATCTGGCATCACAGCAGTAGAGGAAAGAGCGGTTATTGACGCAACACGCCAAGCAGGTGCACGTGATGCATACACAATTGAAGAGCCGTTTGCAGCAGCAATTGGCGCAAATCTGCCTGTATGGGAGCCGACTGGAAGCATGGTAGTGGATATCGGCGGCGGTACAACAGAAGTGGCAATCATCTCATTAGGCGGCATTGTAACAAGCCAGTCTATCCGTATTGCGGGTGATGAAATGGATGATGCAATTGTGAACTATATCCGCAAAACATATAATCTTATGATTGGTGAAAGAACATCTGAAATGATTAAAGTCGAAATCGGTTCTGCAGGAAATCCAGAAGGAATCGAAAACTTGGATATTCGCGGCAGAGATTTACTAACTGGTCTTCCAAAAACCATTAAAATTAGCGCAGATGAAATTGCAAAAGCACTAAAAGATACCGTTTCTGCAATTGTTGATGCAGTAAAAGTGACGCTTGAAAAAACGCCTCCAGAGCTTGCGGCAGATATTATGGATCGCGGCATTGTTTTAACAGGTGGTGGGGCATTGCTTCGCAATCTTGATAAAGTTATTAGCGATGAAACAAAAATGCCTGTTGTAATCGCAGAGGATCCGCTAGACTGTGTAGCAATTGGAACAGGAAAAGCACTTGACCACATTCACTTATTTAAAAACAAAGCGAAAGATTCACGATAATATCTTACTCCGAGGTGTAAAAAAGCATGCCACAGTTCTTTATGAATAAACGCCTGATTATTTTGCTTGTAAGCATTATTATTCTCGTGGCATTGATAGGGTTTTCGATCAGAAGTCGTGATAAGTTAACTTGGCCGGAGCAATTCATTAAAGATACGTCCGGCTGGGTTCAAACCCTTGTTTCAAGACCTGCTCATTATGTAGCAGGCTTTATTGATAATGTGCGAGATTTACAAAGTACATACGAGGAAAATAAAGAATTAAAAGCAAAATTAGAAGAATTAGGTAAATTAGAATATCAAGTGCAAGGGCTGCAGAAAGAAAATGCCACTTTGCATGAAACTTTAAAAGAAAAAGAAAACTTAAGCAGCTATAATCCAATGAACGCAACGGTTATTAGAAGAAATCCTGATCGATGGAGAGAGCTTTTAACAATTAATAAAGGTTCAAGCAATGGAGTCAAAAAAAATATGGCCGTTATGACAGCATCAGGGTTAATTGGGAAAGTAAAATCAGTAAGCACTGGCACGGCGACTGTCCAGCTTTTAAGCTCAGAGGATCCGACAAATCGCATATCTGCGGTAATTCAGGCAGATTCCAAGAAAAAGGGTGACAAAGTCTTTGGTTTAATTGTAGACTATGATAAAGAGTCTAAATACCTTATTATGGAGTCAACGGAAGATTCGAAAAAGGCCAAAATCAAAAAAGGGCAGCTTGTCACAACTTCCGGCCTTGGAGGCGTGTTTCCAGAAGGGCTCCCTGTAGGAAAAGTAGTGAAAGTAGAGCCGGACAAAGATGGATTAACAAATAATATTTTCATTCAGCCAGCTGCAGATTTTTATGATGTAGAGCATGTTATTATTATTAAAAGAACAGCGACGCAGCCAGATGATGTTGAGGAAGAAAAAGGGTTATGAGAAAGTATTTAGTTGCTGCTTTACTTATTGGCCTTTTTGTTCTGGAAAGTATATTTGTTGAACTGCTTCCCGCGGAAATTTTTAATAGCAATCGCATTTTAATTCCTCATTTTTTGCTGATTGGGATTCTTTTTCTTGCAGTTTTTGGCAGCCGGAATGTAGGGATTCTATATGGATTTGTTTTTGGAATATTATTTGATATAATTTATACGGAAATATTGGGGATTTACTTTTTTATGTTCCCTTTTATTGTATATATTTGCAGCAAAATTATGAAAGTTTTTCATAATAATATTGTTGTTGTTTCAATTGTTATTTTAATTGGCATTAGCATGCTGGAAATTATTGTGTATGAGATGATGCTGATTATTCATTTAACAAGTATGGATTTTTCAGGGTTTATTAATTTGCGGCTTTTCCCTACCCTTGTATTAAACTCTGCTTTTCTTATTATTGTTGCGTATCCTTTCAAACGCTTCTTTGAAAAATACGCTGCTGAAAGACGAGAATAGCAACATCAAGCAGCTATAAGACAGATGAATAGCCTTTGCGGACAGCTTAATATGTATGTGCTTTTTTAACAAAGCAGTGGTGATAGCCCTTTCTAAAAAAAGTTTTTACTTTTTGGAAAGGGATTTTCTAGTGATAAAATTTTGCGGCTGCTCAATACCGGCGCTAGCAGCAGGAAGCACAAAATATTCATAATTAAATCTAGTGTCTAGGCGAAAAGGATTTTTCCTTCATAATGTCGAATAAAATAAAGACCTAGTTTAAAAAAATATGTACAATATAATAAAAGGGACTCGTCCTTTAAGTATGTAGAAAAAGATATCTTTCCCGATTTTTTATAGGATTATGAGAACGTTTTTCTTTTTAATCAATTGCTAGATAAGCAGTTTTAAAAGAGAACGGTATCAATAGATGGAGGAATATATTCTTTTTTCCTAGCAGAGGTGAACATCTTGAAATGAAGAAAAAGCAATTAGTAACAATTAAAGGGACAAAAAGTGGGCTGAGCTTTCATTTAAATGACAATTGTTCCTATGATGAATTAAAAAGGGAACTGCAATCAAGACTTAATGAAAGTTCAAATATGCATGAGAACAAGCAGGATATTCATGTAAATGTGGAGCTCGGTAATAGATATGTAACGGATGACCAAAAGATTGAGCTTACTGAACTTATACAAACTAAAAAAAATCTTTCTGTATATGCCATAAAAAGCAATATTATCACAAGACAAGAAGCAGAAAAATGGGCTGAAGAAAAAGAAATTGTTTCTGTTACAAGCATTATCCGTTCAGGACAAATACTGAAGGTGCCAGGAGATTTATTGCTAATTGGGGATGTTAACCCAGGCGGAAAAGTGATTGCCGGGGGAAATATATTTATTATGGGCAAGCTAAAAGGAATTGCGCATGCGGGCTTTAATGGAAATGATCGAGCGATTGTAGCAGCCTCTGTAATGAGGCCGACCCAGCTTCGTATCAGCAGTTTGATTACTAGAGCTCCAGACAAATATCCCGATGCAGAAAAGCGTGAAATGGAATGTGCTTATGTCGATAATAGTGTTATTATGATTGATAGATTGCAAGTTTTGACGCAAGTAAGACCTAATTTAACGAATTTGGAAGGAGGACATTAAGATGGGAGAAGCGATCGTTGTAACGTCAGGTAAAGGTGGTGTTGGCAAAACGACCACTACTGCTAATATTGGTACTGCTCTTGCTTTGCAAGGGAAAAAAGTCTGTTTGATTGATACAGATATTGGCCTTCGAAATCTCGATGTCGTAATGGGACTAGAAAATAGAATTATTTATGATTTAGTTGATGTTGTAGAGGGAAGATGCAAGGTTCATCAAGCACTTGTAAAAGATAAACGATTTGATGATTTATTATACTTATTGCCGGCTGCACAAACTAGCGATAAAACGGCTGTACATCCAAGTCAAATGAGAGAATTGGTGCTGCGGTTAAAGCAGGATTATGATTATGTATTAATTGACTGTCCTGCAGGCATCGAACAAGGCTATCAAAATGCGGTAGCTGGTGCTGATAAAGCAGTGGTTGTTACAACGCCAGAAGTATCATCTGTCAGGGATGCAGACAGAGTAATTGGATTGTTGGAAAAAGAAGAAAATGTTGCTTCGCCTATGCTTGTCATCAATCGTATACGCAATCATATGGTGAAAAATGGCGATATGTTGGATATTGATGAAGTAACGACACATTTGTCTATCGATCTATTGGGAATAGTAGCAGACGATGATGAAGTAATTAAAGCATCTAATAGCGGAGAGCCTATTGCTTTAAATCCAAACAGCAAGTCCTCTTTAGCATATCGCAATATTGCTCGAAGAATTCTTGGGGAATCTGTTCCGCTTCAACATTTAGAAGAAGAATCAAAAGGCGTATTTGCAAAAATTAAAATGTTTTTTGGAGCAAAATAATTCTCTATACATAGTTCCTTTTTTATATTTTTCTAGGGCAGTTCCTAATAAAGGAGCTGCTTTTTATTTTTTCTTCCGGGTCCTCGGGACATCTTGTCATACTCCTTCCTTTTTGTTCATAAACTTGTACAAATAAACAAAAGGGAGGGGTGTTTGTGAGCTCAAGAAAAGAAGAAATACGAAAGCGCATTGAAAAACGAAAAAAAGAACAGTCCAAACAGAAAAAAAATATTGATAATAGAGTTTTATGGACTGATGAGGATGATGATTTCATTGCTAAAGAAAATAGGGAGTCCTATTACGAAGAAGATGGCAATCAGTTTCATCCGTTGTTCAGAAAAGAATTATTTTTACTAAAGATATTGGGAGCTGCTGTTTTATTTTTAGCTGTTGCCATTATTTTTAAACAGCAATCAGCAACATTTGCATCAGCAGAAAAAGTGATTAGGCAATCCATGGATCAGGAGTTTAATTTTGCTGGCGTTTCTAATTGGTACGAAAAACAATTTGGCAAACCACTTGCTTTTTTGCCGCTGGAAAATAAAGCGGAAAATAAAGAGGAAAATAATTTGCAGCAATATGCTCTGTCTGCATCAGGGAAAATTTTAGAAGGTTTTAATGACAATGGACAAAGAGTAGCAATTGAAACGGGCAATGATACGACTGTTCAGGCGATGAATGCAGGATTTGTGACATTTGCCGGAGAAAAAGAAGGCTTTGGCAATACTGTTATTATTCAGCATAGCGATAAAAGCGAATCATGGTATGGAAATCTAAAAGAGATTGATGTGAAAATATATGAAAATTTAAAAAAAGGCGATAAGGTCGGACTTGCCTCGAGCTATGAAAATGATGCATCTTTAGGGTTGTTTTATTTTGCCATTAAAAAGGATAATAATTTTATTGATCCTATCCAGGTGATTGATTTTGAATAAATTTTTCCGCGTTTTTAAATATTTTCATATTCATCCATTATTATGGGTTGTCATGGCAATTGGTGTAATGACTGCCCATTTTTATGATTTATGTTTGCTGCTATTGATTATTACGATGCATGAACTTGGTCATGCGGTGGCAGCTTCCTTTTTTTCTTGGCGCATTAAGCGTATTTCATTGCTGCCTTTTGGAGGAGTAGCGGAAATGGACGAACATGGAAATCGGCCGTTGAAGGAGGAAGTTATTGTTGTCATCTCCGGACCAGCACAGCATATTTGGATGGTGGCACTTGCATATGTTCTTTATCAAAATGGTTATTTCCCTGAATCTATGTATGATGTTTTTGTATCGTATAATATAGTTATTTTTCTATTTAATTTGCTGCCAATTTGGCCGCTCGATGGCGGCAAATTATTATTTCTTTATTTATCCATGAAAAATTCCTTCCCAACAGCCCATAAAATGATGCTTTTGACCTCTATTGCAGGTGTTTTATTTTTTGCTGTATTTGTCACATGGTTTATGCCAACAAATATTAATGCTTGGATTATTATTTGTTTTCTATTATTTTCCCTTTATTATGAATGGAAGCAAAGCAGGTATGTATTTATGCGTTTTTTATTGGAAAGATATTATGGGAAATCGAAAGAACTAAGGCAATTGAAGCCGATTGAGGTGGATGAAGGAGAAATGATTTTTCGTGTATTAGAACATTTCCATCGGGGCTGTAAACATCCAATTGTTATTACAACACAAGGAAAAGAAAAACAAATATTGGATGAAAATGAAGTGCTGCACGCCTATTTTACGGATAAATTAGTTTCCGTAAAAATAGGAGATCTCGTTTACCCTGTATAATACATATAAAAGAAGTGATATCATGTGATATGGCTTCTTTTATATTTTAGGGCATGACTTGCTGTTCAGAAAGATTTATTTTAAAGAAAATCTTTAAATATAAGGCAACGGAAATAGCTGAAATAATGCTTTCTTAAATGAGGCAGCAGTTGAATGAAGATAAAGGGTGGAAAAAATGAATAGGGTATTAGTGAATATAAAAACAAGAGAAAAACGTTTTGCGGTTATAAAAGAAAATAAATTAGAGCGTTTGTATATACAGCAGCCTGAGCAAGTTTCATCGGTGGGCAATATTTATTTAGGGCAAGCAACAAAGGTTGTCCCTGGAATGAATGCTGTTTTTATTGATATTGGAGAAGGAAAGGATGGATATTTGCCGAAAGAGTATCTTGCATCATTTCTTATGGATGCGCGGCCTTTGGAGCAGAAAAAAAAGGCCAGTATCTCCTCTTTTGTAAAGCAGGGAGAAAGAATTCTTGTGCAGGTCGCAAAAGATGCTGCAGGAACAAAAGGGCCTAAACTTACTGGCATGATTGAAATGGCTGGGCGAAATATTATTTATATCCCGTCAGGACGCTATATTGCGGTATCCAAAAAAATTGCAGAAAAAGAAAAAAGTGATTTTTTGAGAGGGTTTGGAGCTGCTGCAACATCTGCAGCAGAAGGGCTTATTTTTCGTACATCTGCGGCCAATTGTACAGAGGCGCAGTTAATGGAAGAGCTTGAGAGATTAAGACAGCAATATCAAGAATTAAAAGGCAGTGCAGCCCAATTAAAGAAGATTGCGCTTTTAAAAGAAAATAATGATTTTGACCAGGAATTAATAAGCGTATTAGAAAAATTAGAAGCAGGAGAAGTTATAATCGATGATTTATTAGAAAGCAAAAAATGGCAAAAACAATTTCCAGATCTTGAGGTGAAGTTTTATCAGCAAACAAAGGGAGTATTTTCCTATTATGAAGTAGAAAATGATGTGGAAAAAGCATTGAATCGAATTGTCTGGCTGCAAAATGGTGCCTATATCATTATTGATGAAGCAGAAGCTTTTACCATGATTGATGTAAATACAGGCAAGTTTGAAGGCAAAGGGGACCAAGAAGATACCGTTTTTCAAACGAATCGGCTTGCATGCAAAGAAGTAGCGAGACAGTTGAAGCTCCGTGATATCTCAGGGATTATTCTGGTTGATTTTATTGATATGCCTGTACATAATCAGCAAAAGATTCAAGCACAGATGATCAAGGAATTACAAAAAGACACTAGGCAAACAAAAGTAGTTGGTTTTACTTCTCTTGGGATTTTGCAAATCACACGAAAAAAGACAGTGAAGGCACTTAAGGAAATACGGCAATCTAAATGTATGGTTTGTGATGGGACAGGCTCTGTGCTTAGTGCTGAAAGTGTTGCATTTCAACTAGAAAGAGAGTTGTGGGAATATAAAGCATCTGACTGTGAGCTTATTGTAATTGAAGCCACTTTAGATGTAATCAATATATTTTCAGGAGCAAAAGACTGTCATAAGGTAAGATTTGAAGAATTATTATCCAGCCAAATACGGTTTACTGCCAATGCTTGTTTGAAACCTTACTATAAAATTTCCTATGCTGGCTCCTTGCGTTAAGAATGGAGCCAGCATAGGAAATTTTTTATCTTATATTCTGTATATTGACAGGCTTTAATAAACATGATAGTATTTTACTGTTGTTTGTAGCACCCGTGCTCTACAACCGCTCGGAACAGGTTTTAAGATTTTGCGCTAGCAAAACGCCTGTGATTGGCGAGTCTTAGTCTAACAAGGAGGTGCAATTATGTACGCAATTATTGAAACAGGCGGAAAGCAAATTAAAGTTGAAGAGGGTCAAGCTATCTACATTGAGAAATTAAATGTGGAAGCTGGTGAAACTGTAACTTTTGACAAAGTTCTTTTCGTTGGCGGAGAAAGTGTAAAAGTAGGAAGCCCAGTTGTTGAAGGAGCTACTGTTACAGCTAAAGTTGAAAAACAAGGCCGTCAAAAGAAAATCATCGTTTTCAAATACAAAGCGAAGAAAAACTACCGTAAAAAACAAGGTCATCGTCAACCTTATACAAAAGTTGTTATTGAAAAAATCAACGCGTAAGGTTTACTTTGCATGATCGATATTACGATTAACAAAGCAGATTCAGGTCTGATTCAGTCATTTACCCTCAGCGGCCATGCTTTGTTTGCGAATAGCGGAAATGATATTGTCTGTGCGGGAGTATCGGCTGTCTCTATTGGAGCGATAAATGCAGTTATTTCTCTCACAGGCATTACACCGATTATTAAGCAAGGAAAAGACGGCGGCTTTTTGCAATGTCGAATTCCGGATAATATTTCGGAGGAAAACAAGCAGAAAATACAGCTCCTTTTAGAAGGTATGGTTGTATCGTTGGAAACGATTGAAAGAGACTATGGAAAATACGTGTCTATTACTATAATTTAATAGGAGGTGGAACGAATGTTAAGATTAGATCTTCAGTTTTTTGCATCGAAAAAAGGGGTTGGTTCTACAAAGAACGGACGTGACTCCATTTCAAAACGTTTAGGTGCTAAACGTGCAGACGGTCAATTAGTAACTGGTGGAAGCATTCTTTACCGTCAACGCGGTACAAAAATCTATCCAGGAGTAAACGTTGGTCGTGGCGGTGATGATACACTATTCGCAAAAGTTGACGGAATCGTTAAATTTGAGCGTCTTGGTCGTGATCGCAAACAAGTTAGCGTATACCCAGTAGCACAAGAAGCTTAAGCTTTTTGAATGATTGGCTGACTCAATAATATGAGTCAGCCTTTTATTTTCATTAGGAAAGAATCAACATAATCTTCAACTCTTAGACAGAAAGCAATAAGGATGCTTTCTGTCTAAGAGTTGAAGTTACTCTATCCGGTTGATATGCCGAATGAATGGATAAGAATTTAGCACCATTTAAACGAGTATAGAAGTAGACAAGCAAAGATAAAACGGATTTTTTAATTTTTTATCTTATAATTTTTTACGTGCAGTTTTATTTTTTGTTATACTTACATACAAACAAGCAGTCTTCTGGCACTAAATAAAATGTGTAGGGGTACAAAAAATGAAAAAAGACTGGAATAAGATCGATTTTTTACGTCATGTTCGCCATGACTGGTTAAATAAGGTTCAATTAATCAAAGGAAATTTAGCATTAAATAAAGAAGAACGAGTAAAAGAAATTATTGATGAAATTATTATGGAAGCACAGCAAGAAGCGCGGCTGTCCAATTTGGGAATTCCTCAATTTGCAGAGCTATTGCTGACATGCAACTGGGAAAATTATCGTTTCCAATTAGAATACGAAGTGTTAAATGAAAAAAAATGTCCATATGCAGAAGATGCAGCACTGACAGAATGGACTGCTATGTTTTTTAATGTTTTAAACGAAAGTGCTAAACCATTTTCTGAAAACCATTTGTCGGTGTCCATTGATCCTCAATCTGATGGAATTCGTTTGTTTTTTGATTTTAGCGGAATAATAACAGAGAAAGTGCTGATAGATGCTTTTCTGCATACAAAAAATCGAGAAAATATAAAGGTCCAGGTTCATACATTTATGGAAGAAGAGATAGCCCTGGAAGTATTTGTGGAGAATGAGCGTACATCCGACTAGAAAATAGAATGTTTATAAAGACAATGGATTCATTTTTCCATTGTTTACAGGAGGAAATAAAAATATGTTTGTTGATCAAGTCAAGATTTATGTAAAAGGTGGAGACGGCGGGAATGGCATGGTTGCCTTCCGTCGTGAAAAATATGTGCCTAAGGGCGGTCCAGCAGGCGGCGATGGAGGAAAGGGAGCTAATGTCGTTTTTGAAGTAGAAGAAGGATTGCGCACATTAATGGATTTTCGCTACCAACGCCATTTCAAAGCTCCGCGTGGTGAACATGGAATGTCAAAAAATCAGCATGGCAGAAATTCAAAAGACATGATTGTGAAAGTACCACCAGGCACAATTGTTTCAGATGCCAATACCAAGGAAGTAATTGCCGATTTAACTCAGCATGGTCAGCAGGCTGTCATTGCTCGCGGTGGAAGGGGAGGAAGAGGAAACTCAAGGTTTGCCAGTCCGTCGAACCCTGCTCCAGAGTTATCAGAGAATGGGGAGCCAGGGCAAGAGCGTGAAGTAATGCTGGAATTAAAGGTATTAGCAGATGTTGGTCTAGTTGGATTTCCAAGTGTAGGGAAATCTACATTGCTTTCGGTCGTATCTGCAGCTAAACCCAAAATTGCTGATTATCATTTTACAACAATTGCACCTAATTTAGGGATGGTAGAAACAGAAGATGGAAGAAGCTTTGTAATGGCGGATTTGCCTGGGCTGATAGAAGGGGCCCATGCTGGTGTAGGATTAGGCCATCAATTCTTGCGTCATATTGAAAGAACAAGAGTAATTGTTCATGTTATTGATATGGCAGCAATAGAGGGAAGAGACCCATATGAGGACTATTTGACGATTAATAAAGAATTGCAGGAATATAATCTTCGTTTGATGGAACGCCCGCAAATTATTGTAGCGAATAAAATGGATATGCCAGAAGCAGAAGAAAATCTTAAACTATTTAAAGAACAGCTTCAAGAAGACTATCCTATTTTTCCAGTGTCAGCACTTACGAGATCCGGCTTGAGAGATCTTTTATTTGCGATTGCTGATAAAATAGAATCAACACCAGAGTTCCCATTAGAAGAAGTGCAGGAAGAGACTGGTATACATCGAGTTCTATATAAACATGAAGCAGATGAACGAGAATTTTATATTTCCAGAGATTCAGATGGCAGCTTTATTCTTTCCGGTGAAGGAATAGAAAAGCTCTTTAAAATGACAGATTTTTCCCGTGATGAATCAGTGCGCAGATTTGCTCGCCAAATGCGCGGAATGGGTATTGATGAAGAGCTGAGACAGCGTGGAGCAAAAGATGGAGATATTGTAAAACTAATGGATTATGAATTCGAGTTTATTGATTAATGTTAATTATCCTTATGAGGTGAGGAAATGAAACAAAATAAATTCGATCAGAAGTTTTACCTAGTGCGAGAAGATATTCTTCCGGAAGCAATGAAAAAGACGCTGCTTGCTAAAGAGCTGATTGATCGGGGCAAAGCGGATTCTGTTTTTGACGCCGTTCAACAAGTGGATTTAAGCAGAAGTGCTTTTTATAAATACCGGGATACGATATTTCCATTTCATACGGTTGTGAAAGAACGGTTGATTACCTTATTTTTTTATATTGAAGACCGTTCGGGCACTCTTTCTAAATTATTAAGTGTAGTTGCTTCTGGAGGATGCAATATTTTGACTATCCATCAGACGATTCCCTTGCAGGGCAGAGCGAACGTGACCCTTTCTTTAAATATTGCGGAGATGGAAATATCTATTGAAGTGCTTCTTGAAAGGCTGCGGAGTTTAGAATTTGTTGAAAAGGTAGAAGTCCTTAGTTCAGGAGCGTAAATATGTTCCTCCCGTGTTAAGAGTTTTTTGCCTTCTTCAAGATTAGAAGAGTAAATGAAAAATCTAAGCGGGTAGAAACTTGTCCGTAAAAGCCTGATTGAAGTTTCACTTTATAGAGAATGATGATTTTGGCTATATATGCAGTGTTTTTGCTGCGTAGCCAATTTTGTCACTCTCTTTTTTCACAAAATGCTTGAGTGAATTTTTACTTTATTAAGTCTCTTTTCTAAAAGATTTTTGTTTTTCAATAAGTTTTGTAAATGCGAGAAGTGAATAAACAAGGCTGGGCTGATTGGAGCGAGCCTTCTTTCGCTGAAATCGCTGCTCAATACTTGGTAAAAAGCAACAAAGTTTGCGAAAACAGCCTTTATTAATAATGATTTATTAACAAAGCATAAATAATCAGGGGAAGAAAATTCAGAATACATAAAACAGTTGGATAATGTGGAGGAGAAAAACTTGAAAGTTGGTTATTTAGGTCCAAAAGCAACATTTACAAATATTGCAGTGAATAGTATGTTTCCAAATGAAGAAGCTATTGCCTTTTTAACGATTCCTAATTGCTTGGATGCTGTCCTTGCGGAACAAGTAGATGTAGCGCTGGTTCCAGTTGAAAATACGTTAGAAGGTTCTGTTAATATTACATTAGATTATTTAATTCATGAAGTAAATTTGCCGATTAAAGGAGAAATAACGGTTCCTATTAAACAGCATTTAATGATCCATCCAGTTCATATCAATGATTTTGATAAAATGGAGGCTGTTTATAGCCACTCTCATGCTATTGCCCAATGCCATAAGTTTCTTCATTCAGAGTGGAATAGCATCAGATGCGAAAATACTACTTCGACTGCTGCTGCCGCACAATTTATTAAAGAGCATCCAGAAGTAATGGGAGCTGCCATTGGAAATGAACTAACAGCAAAAGAGTATGGTTTAACTATTATTAAACGAAATATTCATGACTACGATAATAATCATACTCGCTTTTTAATTCTTGCAAATAAAAAAATAGAATTTACTGCTTCCTTCTGCAATTTGCAAGGATATAAAACAACCATGATGGTGACATTGCCGGCTGATAGGTTTGGAGCACTCCATCAAGTATTATCAGCATTTGCATGGAGAAAATTAAATTTAGTCCGGATTGAATCTAGGCCAACGAAAACAGGATTGGGAAATTACTTTTTTATTATCGATCTAGATAGAGAAATGGATGATGTATTAATACCTGGAGCAATTGCTGAATTAGAGGCGGTTGGCTGTAAAGTCCAGGTGTTAGGAAGCTATCCTTCCTACACAATGGGAGAATAGTCAAAAAGGATTTTGGCTTGTCAACTTAATGGAACCAAAATCCTGCAAATATGCTGTTCAATTTCAGAAATCCTTTTGCAATGCCCTAATTGATATCGGAACTAATCCACCATTAAAAAATTTGCTGATCTTAATGCTTCTTCTGCTTCTTCTAAAGCTTTTTTTGATGAAGCAGAAAGGGTGTGCAAATGAATGCCTTCGGTTAACTGAGATAAATAGGCAGCCTTTGTATTGGCGATTTTTTTCATAAATTGCTGCACTTCTTTGCGATTGGATACAAGAATCGATGCTGTTAAATCCCCATAAACAGGATGTTCAATGCGGACATCCTTTACAGTTACCCCGTTATCCACCAATAAATTTAATTCTTCCTCTGTTCTTTCTGGTCCGTGGTTGCATGCTACAATCTTTTCGTATAAAACTGGCTTTGACGGCGATAAATAGATGTATCCTTGGCTTGTTGCCAATATCGGCTCATTTTTTGCCTTCAGCAAGGTAATGTCTCCCACAATAATTTGTCTGCTGACATTTGTAAGTTTTGCTAGTTCATTTCCAGTGTAGGGTCTTCCATTATTCTGCAGCAAAGAGAGAATATATGCTCTTCTTTCATCCCCTAAAAGTTTTTTTGTATCTGTCATAAAAACTCTCCTTTAATTATAGTATGAAACAGCAGCTGACGATCCATTTATGGAATCGTTTCTGTGCTGTGCAGCAAGGAAATGAAAATAAAAAAATGGTGAAATATGTATTTTTTCGATTCGTAGATTAAAATGATGCATAGTACTTGTACTATTTTATCAAAAGGGATAATAATCATGCCAATGATTTAATATCTTTTATAGAGAAAGAAACTATATGCAAAAATAAACTGCATATAGAAGGAAACATAATTTTATAAAAAAAAGCATAGTTTTTTTGTAGAATGATAACAAATTTTCTCTGACAACATAGACTATATGGACATATGCATAGGAGGGAAACTATAGTGAAGATCCATATTGTACAAAAGGGAGATACTCTTTGGGAAATTGCCAAAAAATATGGCGTGAATTTCGAAGAGCTAAAGATGTTAAATTCCCAATTAAGCAATCCAGACATGATTATGCCCGGGATGAAAATTAAAGTTCCTACAACAGGAGGAATCATAAAAAAAGAAGCTCCAATTATGGGAACAACAAAAGAAGTGCCAAAAGCAGAGCATTCTTACGTAAAAGAAAAGCCAATTGCTATGCCGATTAAGGAAATCCCTAAAAAGGAAATGCCAATAAAAGAAGTGCCGAAAAAAGAAATGCCAATAAAGGAAATCCCAAAAGAAAAACCATATACCCCTAAAATGCCTGCACCAATTATTCCTGAAATAGACATTAATAATTATTATACAATGAATATGACGAATGTAGATGTAGATGTTGACATTGAGGAAAAAATGCCAGCACCAGTGAAACCAGAGCCGCCAAAAATGCATGTGGAAGCGCCAATTCAAGATGTCTGCCCGCCAATTATTCCTTATCAACCGTATTGTTACGAGGTTTCACCAATGATGCCAGGTTCTGGGTTTCCTCCAGGAGTTTGTCCACCTGCACCATGTGAGCAAACGCCAATGCAGCAGTATGAGCAAATGCCGATGCCAGGAGTAGCGCCGGCAGAGTATGCAAAATGGGAAGAAGAATCATCCTCTTCGCATATGCATCACCATGGGAAAGCTGCAGGAGCATATCAGCCATTTGCAGGATATCCTGAAACGGACCATATCCCACAAAGTTACTATCAGCAGCCCTTGGTGACATATGGGCAAATGCCGACAGAACATGGTTATGTGGAAAAACATTCTTATCAAGAGTCTTCTTCTGACTATACTGGTCATACTGGCTATCATCATGCTCCAATGGCAATGCCATATAGCGCGGCCCCAGCTGATGATTGTGGCTGTGGCGGTCCAGCTATTCCGCAGCCGGGAATCTATGGAGAACAAGGTTTTAGCCCACAAATGGGAGCATACCCATATCCGGAAACTCAAGGAGGACATATGGGAATGGCGCCGGGAGCAGCGAACCCGCAAATGGGAGCATACCCATATCCGGAAACTCAAGGAGGACATATGGGAATGGCGCCGGGAGCAGCGAACCCGCAAATGGGAGCATACCCATATCCGGAAGCTCAAGGAGGACATATGGGGATGGCGCCGGGAGCAGCGAACCCGCAAATGGGAGCATACCCATATCCGGAAGCTCAAGGAGGACATATGGGAATGGCGCCGGGAGCAGTGAACCCGCAAATGGGAGCATACCCATATCCGGAAGCTCAAGGAGGACATATGGGAATGGCGCCGGGAGCAGTGAACCCGCAAATGGGAGCATACCCATATCTGGAAGCT